>ERZ1643250.3033-NODE-3033-length-11913-cov-3.755355_pt1 | contig 11913 bp, 12 predicted proteins | sample MGYA00579262_ERZ1643250 | MGnify/ENA primary metagenome ERZ1643250 (study PRJEB29033, sample SAMEA4952265) | chicken gut metagenome | biome: Broiler Chicken; feature: Gastrointestinal Tract; material: Caecum | place: Ireland | collected 2018 | study: Broiler...
GCAACTCGGTTACAGGGGAAATAACTTTTGAAGCAAAACCGGAAGATGGTTCTTTGACAACGGACGTTATTAATAAGTCCGGTTCTACCCTCCCCGAAACCGGCGGTATGGGAACCACAATCTTCTACGTTCTCGGTGCGATCCTTGTTCTCGGAGCAGGCGGTCTCCTGATCGTGAGAAGACGCACAGATTCAGAAAAATAACAGACAGCATCATCAGTCATCACGCTGATAACGGTCAATAGTAAAGAATAGAGATTCTGCTGTATGGAGGGAGGTTTCCCTCTGTACAGCAGTAAGGAGAATCCGGTATGAGAAAAAAATCAACGACAATTATCCTCCTTCTTATTCTGTTTACCGGACTCTCCTTACTGCTGTACCCCACAGTCAGCGATTACTGGAATTCATTCCATCAGTCAAGAGCCATAGCGGGCTATACGGAGCGCGTGGCGGAGATGGATACCGCAGACTATGAGGCGATGTGGAATGCCGCGGTGGAATATAACCAGCGGCTCCTGGCAGATACGGGGAACAGATACCGGATGACAGAGGCGGAGGAAGAGGAATACGAATCACTTCTTGATGTGACAGGCACAGGTATCATGGGGTATGTGGAGATACCGAAGATCAAGACGTCCCTTCCGATCTATCACGGGACGGATGAAGCGGTGCTGCAGATCGCCATTGGCCATCTGGCGGGAAGTTCGCTCCCGGTCGGCGGTGAGGGGACGCACTGTGTGCTCACCGGTCACAGGGGACTTCCATCGGCAAAGCTGTTCACCAATCTGGATGAAATGGAAGAAGGGGACACGTTTTCCCTTCATGTGCTTGATCAGACGCTTACCTATGAGGTGGATCAGATACGGATCGTAGAACCTCAGGAACTGGAGAATCTGGAGATCGAGGCGGGAAAAGATTACTGTACGCTTGTGACCTGTACCCCCTATGGTGTGAATTCGCACCTGCTTCTGGTGCGCGGCCACAGGATTGAGACGCCCGAAGAATCCGTTCCGGTTCCGGCGGACGCTGTGCAGGTTGACCGATTCCTTGTGGCGCCCGTGGTAGCCGGTATTCTGATCGTGATCATAGTGGTCATCGGACTTTTGAGAAGAAAATTTCACTGAGGAAAGAGAGGCGGTAGTGTATGAAGAGTAATAGGAAGAGATTATTACGGCAGGCGGGCTGTGTGATGGCGGCGCTGCTGTTCTGTGTTATGCTTCTGCAGCAGACAGTTTTTGCTGCGGATTCTGAGAAGACAGGATCTATCCGCCTGAATTATTCTGCCGTGGATAATGCGGAGTTCAAGGTCTATCGCGCGGGAGAGATCACGGATAACTGGGAGTTTGTGCTGACAGGAGCATTTCAGGATATTCCGGCGGATCTGAATGATCTTGACACAGAGGCAATGACAGAACTTTCGGAAACGCTGGCAGCCTATGCTGCGGCTGATGGGATCGAGCCTGACTATTCGGGAAGAACGGATGAAAACGGCCAGGTCGTTTTTGAATGACTGACAAAGGGGTTGTATCTGATCGTCGGAGAAAGTGTGATACGGGACGGCATGCGATATGATCCGGTCCCGTTCCTGCTGACTGTTCCGTCTCAGGATGCAGAAGGGGCGTGGAACTATCAGACAGAGGCGGATGTAAAGTATGAGACGTCAGTCCCCGAGAAAGAAGAGACGGAATATAAAGTAGTGAAGTACTGGGTGGGCGACGGAAGCGGAAATGCCAGACCGGTGCGGATCACAGTGGATATTCTGCGGGACGGCGTTCTGTATGACACGCAGACTCTGACCGCGGAGAATAACTGGACATACAGCTGGACGGCTGAGGATGACGGGAGTGTCTGGCAGGTTGTTGAGAGAGAGATTCCGGATCACTATACTGTGAAAGTGGAGAAAAACAAGACCATGTTCCTGCTCACCAACACCTATACAGGCGATACTCCGGAGGAGGTGCCTAAGACAGGCGACAGCCCTGTTCCGCTCCTTCTGGTGACGATTCTTTCTCTGTCCGGTATGGTGTTGATCCTTGCAGGACTGGCGGTTCGAGGCAGACGGGAGAAGGATGATGAGTAGTTTAAGAAAGAATGGAAAATCCGGCCGAAATTCCGGCCGGATCTTTTTTATATCCGGGACGGTGCTGATTGCCGCGGCGGCGCTGTTGCTGGGAGGTTATCTGTTCCGGGGATATCATACGGAAAAATACTGCGGAAAAATTCTGGAAGAGCTTCTTCCCCTTATTCCTGACCGCACTCCGGGTACGGTTCCGGATACGCTGGGAGAAAGCCAGGCAGTACTGGAGGTGGAGGGAATTTCCTGTGTGGGAGTCCTTGAGATCCCGTTTCTCGGGGAAAGCTGGCCCGTAGCCGGAGCTTATGAATACGGAACGGATCTGCCCCGCCTTGGCAGCAGTGAAGATAATGGAACGATCATCATAAATGATGCTGAGGGCGGATTGCAGTTTAACGGTCTTACGCCGGAAAATATTGGGGAGAAGGTGCGCTTTACTGATATTTACGGAAGAGTATATACCTGGCAGATCGCCGGGATTGTCAGCGGGGAAGGAGAAGAACTTCAGGGCGCCGGTCTGGTCCTTCTCACCCGAGACAGGCTGACAGGAGAGCAAAGGGCAGTGCTCTGTACAAGATCCTAGGAAAAAGACATAATAGAAATTGAAGCGCAGCTATTCCATCTTTTCCTGTTTCTGCTATAATGGTCTGCGGAATTTACTGCGCACACCGCCGGACGGCGGAGGTGGCGCGCCGGAAGAGAGGGGATACAGAAGATGAAGAAGACAAATGATTTCGGCAGGGATTCGATCCCCCTGCTTGTATTAAAAATATCAATTCCGTTTATGTTCGCGCAGTTTGTGAACGTGCTCTACAGCATCGTGGACCGGATCTATGTGGGGAATATTCCGGTCACAGGAGCGGACGCCCTTGCGGGGGTGGGAGTGTGCGCTCCCATTGTCACGCTTCTGTCGTCCTTCGGCACGCTGTTCGGGATTGGCGGCTCGGTTCTGTTCTCTGTCCGGCTTGGAGCCGGGGACGAAAAGGGCGCCCGGCGGATCCTGGGAAACAGTTTTACGCTGATGCTGATCGTCTCGGTCATACTGACCATATTTTTCCTTCTGACAAAAGAATATCTTCTGAGCTGGTTCGGGGCGAGCGAGGTGACGTTCCCCTACGCGGATTCCTATATGACGATCTACACTGCGGGGACGGTCTTTGCGCTGCTCTCCATGGGAATGAACTATTTCATCACAGCGCAGGGCTTCCCGCTCCTGGGGATGATGACGACGCTGATCGGCGCGGTCATCAACATTGTTCTGGATCCGGTGTTCATCTTCCTTTTTCATATGGACATTGCAGGCGCCGCCGTGGCGACGGTGATCGCCCAGACAGCATCCTGTGTCTTTGTCCTCTGTACGCTGAGGAGGAAGAAGATGAAGATCCCGCTTGTGCTCATGCGCCCGGAGAGGCGGCTAGGGATACAGATCGTCAAGATCGGTTTCTCTCCCTTCCTGATCCTCGCGACTGACAGTATCATTATCATCGCGCTGAACGCAGTACTCCAGCATTACGGCGGTCCGGAGTACGGAGATACACTGGTGACCGCAGCCACGATCGTTCAGAGCTATATGCTGCTGATCACATCGCCCATGCTGGGGATCACGGGAGGTTCACAGCCTCTGATCAGCTTTAATTACGGCGCGAACAGACCGGACCGGATCCGGAAGACGTTTTTCTGGGTGCTTATGCTGTGCTTCTGTTTTACAGCGGTGATGTTCCTCATCTCCAGGATCATGCCCCAGTATTTTGTGCGGATCTTTACGGATAATCCGGAGTATGAGGAGCTGGCGGTCTGGGGTATCCGGGCGTTTACGCTGATGATCGTCCCGCTGAGCTTCCAGTATGTGATCGTGGACGGACTGACCGCACTCGGAATGACGAAGACGTCTCTGAGCCTTTCGCTGATCAGAAAGTCAGTGTACTTCGGGGCCACCTGTGTGCTGCCCCTGTTTTTCGCGGCTCGGACAGCTTTCTATGCAGAGCCGCTGGCGGACGGGCTGGCGGCGGCACTCTCCTGTACGGTATTTTCCTTTGTGTACAGAAAGTATCTGCGGGGCGAAGGGCGTCTGAAAGAGATTAAGATGTAAGGCAGAGGAGGGATATGAGAAATCAGGCGGCGCAGGGATTCGGTTCCCTGCGCCGTTTCCGCACCGTGCGGCGGTCAATGGAAAACAGTGATTGCTGTACCGCGCATTGTTCCCCTGAGAAAGCGGGGCAGATGAGAAAGTGCAGTGCGGGCGAGAAAGTGCGGCGCGGGTTGCAGGAACGGGGGAAACTCTTTATAATGGGCGTATGAGAAAAAACAGGGAGATAAATACTATGATCAAAGTAATAGCAAGCGATATGGACGGAACCCTTCTCGGAAACGACCACAAGCCCGCGCCGGAGACGCTGGAGGCGGTGAAAGAGGCGTGCGCCGCAGGGATCCGTTTTATGATATGTACGGGAAGAAATTTTCCTGGAGCGATGAATGAGCTGGAGGGTGCGGATCTGACCTGCGACTATATTGTGAGCAGCGGAGCTGAGGTGAGAGATCCGCTCCGCCGGGTGATCAGGACGATCCCTATCAGTCCCAAGCTGTGCAGGGAGATCTATGACACAGTCAGGAGATATCCGATCTCAGTCACGTTCTGTACGAACGGAGATGATTACAGGATCGGGACAGAAGAGGAAGTGGAGGAGAGTATCATCCGGCAGATCCAGATGTTCCATCTGAATCTGTGCAGAGATGAACTTAAGGACACAGAGCTCTATCGGCGCTTCAAGAGAACGACGAGGATCCTGCCCAGCCTGGAGCGGCTGGAAGAAACCGGAGTGCCCGTGTATAAGATCTTCCTGTTCTCCACGGATATCGAGATGCTGGAACGGATCCGGACAAACTTGGAAACAAACCGGGGGATCGCGGTGGCGTCGTCATTCGAGACTAATCTGGAGATCACGGATGTGAAGGCACAGAAGGGATCGGTGCTGAAGGAGTATATCGAGTCCCTCGGTTATTCTATGGACGAGGTCATGGTTCTTGGGGACAGCCTGAACGATCTTTCCATGATCTCCATGGACTTTGGCGCCACGGTCGCCATGGAGAATGCAGTGCCGGAGGTCCGCCGCGCGGCAAAATATATCACAAAGTCAAACGAAGAGCTGGGAGTCGCATATGCGATCCGGGAACTGCTGAGAAAGCAGGGAAAATAGAAAGAACATGCGGGAAAGGATATACGGTTCCCTGCCGTGTCTCTGCCTGAAAGACAGAGCAGAACAGAGAAAGGGCGGTGCAAGAGATGGGATATACTTACGTGATGTCAGATATACACGGGATGGCGCATCTGCTGAAGCAGATGCTTGAGGAGATCCGCTTTTCCGACGGGGATCAGCTGTACATCCTGGGAGATATGATCGATCGGGGCCCTGATCCGGCGGGTGTGATCGATCTTGTGTCTCAGAGCAGGAACATCACCGCGCTCAGGGGAAACCACGAGGACTCCTTTGCAGAGTGGTATGAGAATGTGGAAGACAAGGTGGAAAACCGCTACTATTATAATACGTATGATGTTCTGACCGGAAGCGCGGAGACGATGGTGAAGATCCCCCGCTATGTGAACTGGATGAAACGGCTTCCCCTCTATAAAAAGCTGAAGACGCCGGATGCCTGCTATTTGATGGCACATGCCTCCACGGCGGGGATCCTGCAGTTCTGGAAACGGTCAAAGGACGGGTTTATCTGGGATTCCTCCATGGTTGACAGAAAGCGTGGCATTCCGGGATATGTCTCGATCGTGGGGCACGTGCCCACGTTTATTATAAGAGGATATCCCCAGGAGCCTGCCACGATCTGGCGCAGCCCCAACGGGAGGATCATCGATGTGGACTGCGGCGCAGCCTTTGCTTACTGCGGCGGAAGGCTGGGCTGTCTCTGCCTTGAGACGGGGGAAGAGTTCTACGTCTCGGAGAAGGAGGAAGGATGAAGATACATTACAGGATTAGGAAAGATCAGATCGAGATCGTCAGGTGCTTCAGTGCAGATCCGCAGATCGTCCTGCCGGAACAGATCGGAGGACTTGCGGTGACGCAGACAGCGGCGTATGCTTTCTCGGACCGGAAAGGGACGGAGGAAGAGGACGTGCTCGTCTTTGAGACAGAGGAACACCGGATGTTCCGGGACGAGGAGATCCTTCTGGCGGGAGAAGCGGTGGAGAGCGTTGCATTCCCCGATACGATGCAGAAGATCGGGAGATATGTTTTCTACGGCTGCAGGAATCTGAAGGAGCTGTCCTTTTCAGACCGTCTGCAGGATATCGGAAGCGGGGCGTTTACCGGCTGCCGATCTCTGAACCGTCTGGAGGTGAACCTGACAAAAGGGGACAGGACCTGTGTGAAGGAGATCCTGGGAGACCTCTGGCAGAGGATCGATGTGACGCTGCGGAAGGGGGAAGAGGAGGCAAGACTCGTATTCCCGGAACACTACGAAGAGGCGGTGGAGAACACGCCGGCGAGGATCCTCTTCACTGAGCACCATGGATCGGGAAACAACTACCGCCAGTGCTTCTATAATAAAGAGACAGATTTCCGGAAATATGACTCGCTGTTCTTTCTGGCGAAAGCACAGGATAAGACAGAGGTGCTCACGGATCTTGTGTTCTCCAGGCTGATGTACCCCGCAGAGCTGACGAAGGATGCGGAAGCGGAATATGAGTCCTATGTCCGGAAGCACCAGGCGGAAGTGCTGGAATACCTGACAGATACTGAGAATATGGCAGTGTTGAGAGAGATCGCCCGGAGGAATCTATGGGAGAAGGAAGCCTTGGACGGAGCGGCGGATCACGCAGCGCGCACGGGGCATAGGGAAGTTCTGAGCTTCCTGATGGAGGAGAAGCACAGGCGGTTCCCTGAGAAGCGGAAAAAGTATGAACTGTAGGAGGCGGCGATGACAGAGATCGGATATAGAAGGACAGGACCGGCGGACGGACAGGATATGGAAGAAGCGGCGGAAAAGCTGAAAAGCCTGTGCGTCAGTATTCTCTGCGCGGCGAGGGACGAGCTGTATTTCTCCATGCGTTTCCTCGACGTTGCCCTGAGCAGCTTTGTATACCAGATGGACAGTTCAGTAAGTCCTTTCGGGACAGACGGAGCAGTTATGTATTTTCACCCTCAGCAGCTGGGAGGACTGCTGAGAGAGAATAGGATCCTTGTGAACCGGGGGTATCTGCATATGGTCTTCCACTGTATCTTCCGGCATATGTTCAAGCGGATGGAGGATGAGAGATACTGGGACTTAAGCTGTGATATCGCGGCGGAGCATCTGATCGACGGCTGCGATAAACGGCCGGTCCGGTGGTCGAGAAGCCTTCTGCGCAGGGAGACCTACCGGAAGCTGGAGGACGGCAGGCGGGTGATGAACGCGGAGCGGATCTTCCGGGAGCTGAAAGCCTGGGAGCTTACAGAGAAGGAGCTCTCAAGGCTGGAGGAAGAATTTCGGACAGATGATCACCGGTATTGGGAGAACAGAGGCCCGGAGCGGAAAAAGGAGCCTGAGCTGAGCCGGAAGTGGCAGGAGATCAATGAGAAGATGGAGACGGACCTGGAGACATTTTCGAAGGAGGCGTCAGAAGAGAACGGCAGCTTTCTCTGGCAGCTCAGAGTGGAGAACAGGGAGCGTCAGGATTACAGGGAGTTCCTGCGGAAGTTCTCTGTCCTGCGGGAGGAAATGGGAACGGATCCGGATACCTTTGACTACGGGTTCTACAGTTACGGTCTCTCTCTGTATGGGAACATGCCGCTGATCGAGCCTCTGGAGACGCGGGAGGTCAGGCGGATCGCGGATTTTGTCATCGTGATCGACACTTCCATGTCGTGTTCCGGCACGCTCGTCAGAAGATTTCTGGAGGAAACCTACAGTGTGCTGAAGCAGAATGACAGCTATTTCCGAAGGGTGAATGTGCATATCATCCAGTGCGACGAAAAAGTGCACTCGGATGTGAAGATCACCTCGGAGAAAGAGCTGAAAAAATATATGGACCAGTTCGAACTGTACGGCGAGGGCGGGACAGACTTTCGCCCGGCGTTCGCCTATGTGGATGAGCTGCTCGGAAGGGGAGAGTTCGATGATCTGAAAGGACTCATCTATTTTACGGACGGATACGGGATCTACCCCTCCCGCATGCCGCCATATAAGACGGCGTTCGTCTTTCTTGAGGAGGACTACAGAGATGCGGACGTGCCGGCATGGGCGATCCGTCTGGTGCTCAGAGAGGACGATCTTGAGAGCGCCGGCAATTGAGCGCAATGGGCAAAATGATTCAGGAGGATAAATAATTTGAATATAAAACGTGCAAAACAGGAGATCAAAGATACAATAGCGGCATATCTTGCAAAGGATGCCTTCGAAGGATACAGGATCCCGGCGATCCGCCAGCGGCCGGTGCTTCTGATGGGGCCTCCGGGGATCGGCAAGACTCAGATCATGGAGCAGATCGCCAAAGAGATGGGGATCGGCCTTGTGGCGTATACGATCACGCACCACACAAGGCAGAGCGCGGTCGGGCTTCCCTTTATCAGAGAGAGAGTATACGGAGGAAAGACCTATTCCGTGACAGAGTATACAATGAGTGAGATCATCGCCTCTGTGTACGAGAAGATGGAGCAGACGGGGATCCCGGAAGGCATCCTCTTCCTTGATGAGATCAATTGTGTATCGGAGACGCTGGCGCCTGCGATGCTTCAGTTCCTCCAGGCGAAGACCTTCGGCAATCAGAAGCTTCCGGAGGGGTGGATCATCGTGGCGGCGGGAAATCCGCCGGAGTATAACAAGTCGGTCAGGGAGTTTGATGTGGTGACACTGGACCGCCTGAAGAAGATCGATGTGGAGGCGGACTTCTCTGTGTGGAAGGAGTATGCGTACAGGCAGGGGATCCACCCCGCGGTCATCTCTTACCTGGAACTGAGAAAGGAGAATTTCAGCCGCATCGAGAACACGGTGGACGGCAGACAGTTTGCCACTGCCAGAGGCTGGGAGGACCTCTCCCAGCTCATCCAGGTCTATGAAGATCAGGGAAAAACGGCGGATCGGGATGTGGTATACCAGTATATCCATCACCGGACCGCGGCGAAGGATTTTGCCAATTATCTGGAACTCTACTATAAATATAAGAAGGATTACGGTGTGGAGGATATTCTGGACGGAAGATGGGACGACGTGACCGTGCAGAAGATCAAGGCAGCGCCATTTGACGAGCATCTCAGCATCGTCAGCCTCCTGAACGGGAAGCTGAGCAGTATGTTCACGGAGTGTTTCCGGATGGATTCCTATGTGTCGAAGCTCTATGAATATCTGATCTGCTACCGGGACAGCCAGAATACGATGATGCTGGAGGATGTGCTTAGGATCGCGGAGAAGGATCTGGAGGAACAGAAGCGGGCGGAACAGATCACACGGGAGGAAGAAAAGATCCTGCTGCGCGTGATCGAGACGCTTGGAAAGTTTTCCACAGAGCTGAAGGGAGAGCTGTTCATAGGGGACGCGGCGTTCGACGAAGTCCGCGCCATGTTCAACAGGGAGACAGATGCGCTGGATTCTCTGCTCTCTCAGACATCGACAGTGCTTGATACTGTATTCCGGTTCCTGGAGGATGCCTTCGGCGAGAGCCAGGAGATGGTGGCGTTCATCACCGAGCTGAACGCAAACTATTATGCAGCCTGGTTCATACGGGAGAACGGATGCGATCTTTATTACCGCTATAATAAGGGGCTCCTGTTTGACGACCGGCAGCAGGAGATCCTGCGTCAGATGGATGAAGTGGAAGATCTGATGAACCGGGGAATAAAATAGTCTTCTTTTTTTTCAGAGAAGATTATGCTAGAATGGAACCATGGCACTAAACTATTCTTGAATTGAGAGAGGCGAGACTATGGATGTAAGAAAAATGAGAAATGAAGCGCTCGGCAGGCGCGTGGTCAAAGCGCTGGAATCACGGAATATGGAAGCCTACTATGCAGCGACTAAGGAAGAGGCCGTGCAGAAGGCGCTCGAACTGATTCCGAAGGGGAGCACCATCAACATGGGAGGCTCCATGTCCGTGCGCGAGGTGGGGCTGCTGGATGCAGTCTGTTCCGGAGATTACGAGTTCTATGACCGGGATAAGGCAGAGACTCCGGAAGAGAGGAACGAGATCGCGCTGAAAGCGTTCACCAGCGACTGGTTCCTCGGGAGCGTCAACGCGATGAGCGAAGACGGAGTCTTTGTGAATATTGACGGAAATGCAAACCGAGTGGCAGCATATGCGTTCGGACCGAAGAATGTCCTTCTCATCGTTGGGATGAACAAGATCGTCAAGACCGAGGAGGATGCGATGCACCGTGCCAGGAATGAGGCGGCGCCGATCAATACGCAGAGATTCGGGATCGACACGCCGTGTGTAAAGAACGGGAGCTGCGCTGACTGCAAGAGCCCGGACTGCATCTGCTGCCAGATCATGATCACGAGATTCAGCAGGATCCCGAAGCGGTTCAAGATTATCCTTGTGGATGAGAACCTCGGGTTCTGACATCGGCAGCGGTTATCTGCTGGAGAAAGAAGGGTATAACCGGAGGACGGGGAGCAGCACGCAGAGAAAAAAGCATCAGGACAGCCAATGCTGACGGAAAGGAAAACAGGAAATGGACAGAAAAGACAAGAGGAGAGCTTCGGGCAGGCCGCAGGAGGAAGATGAAGTCCGGAGCGGAAAGAAACGACGGCCGGAAAGCGGGGAGGAGAGCCGGCGCCGCAGGAGTTCCTCGGCAGGCAGGAAGAGAAGGAAAGGCGCAAAGGGAAGAGGCGGAGCAGAGCAGAGAGCCGCTCAGGCACAGAATTATAAGAAACGGAAGAAGAAGCGCACTGCGCTCAACATCGTATCTACTGTAGTCCTTGTGGCGGCGATATGCGTTTTCGTTTTTTCCCTGTATCAGCTTGTCATGACGCTGGTGCCTTATTACACCGGCGGACAGGAATACGATAAGATCAGGGATCTTGCGATCACGACAGACGACAACGGGCAGGGATTCAGCGTTGATTTTGACGTTCTGCTCGAACAAAATCCGGATACGGTCGCCTGGATCCGATTTGAAGAACCTTCGATGATCAACTATCCGGTGGTGAAGAGCTCGGACAACAGCGATTATCTGACGAAGACCTTTGTGGCGAACGACAACAAGCTGGGCGCCATTTTCATGGATTACAGGAATACGTCGGATTTTTCAGACAGGAACACCTTTATTTACGGACATCATCTGAATGTGGGCGGAGAGATGTTCTCGGAGCTTCTGGAGTATGAGGATGAATCTTTCTGTCAGGAGCACCCGAATTTTTATATCTACACGCCGGACGGCAGGGTGAGGACCTACACGATATTCTCTGCGGGGATCGTCAAGGACACAGCGGAGAATTATAATATTACATACGATTCGGACGAGGCTTTTACAAAGTATCTCGATCTGTGCAGAGAGTCATCTAATTACCAGGTAGACGTGGACCTGAACGCGCAGTCGAAGATCGTGAGCCTGTCAACATGTACAAATGTGCGTGACGATGAGAGGTTCCTCGTACAGGGCGTCCTGACAGAGGAAGTGGGCGGAGAGTAGAGGCCATACAGCTTCTGCGGCCCGGGAGAAGGAGCCCTTCCACAAGGGGAAAGGAGCGGGAAAATTGGCAGACAGATTTGAAGTCGGGGACATCATTAAAATGAAGAAGCCGCATCCCTGCGGCAGCCATGAGTGGGAAGTCCTGAGAGTCGGAGCGGACTTCCGGCTGAAGTGCATGGGCTGCGGCCATCAGATCATGGTGCCCAGAAAACTGGTTGAAAAAAATACG
>ERZ1643250.3034-NODE-3034-length-11904-cov-18.499620_pt1 | contig 11904 bp, 9 predicted proteins | sample MGYA00579262_ERZ1643250 | MGnify/ENA primary metagenome ERZ1643250 (study PRJEB29033, sample SAMEA4952265) | chicken gut metagenome | biome: Broiler Chicken; feature: Gastrointestinal Tract; material: Caecum | place: Ireland | collected 2018 | study: Broiler...
GGCGCCGCTCTTCTCCCAGTGGCAGTTCTCCGCGCCGATCTGGATGTTGGTGCCAGCGGCAGCTTCCTGGGCGGAAGTCAGGTCCACAAAGGGAGTGCAGGCGACGACTTCGCAGCCGGCGTCCTTCACCAGGGGGGCGATGGCGGCAATCAGTTCCTTGGCCTCAGCGGGAGTCTTGTTCATTTTCCAGTTGCCAGCAATGACAACTTTGCGCAGTGCTTTATTCATGAGAAATGTCTCCTTTATCTAGTAGTGTGGGAAATTGAGTAAAAATGCGGCGGCTGTTGGCCGCCGCATTCTCGGTGCGATTTATTTGTCGGCAATGCAGGCGATGCCAGGCAGAACCTTGCCCTCCAGGTATTCCAGAGAAGCGCCGCCGCCAGTGGAGATGTGGGAGATCTGGTCGGCAAAGCCCAACTGCATCACAGCAGCAGCGGAGTCACCGCCGCCGATGATAGTGGTGGCATCGGTTTCAGCCAGAGCCTTGGCCACAGCCTTGGTGCCCTCGGCCAGAACAGGGTTCTCAAACACGCCCATAGGCCCGTTCCAAACCACGGTCTTGGCGCTCTTGGCAGCCTCGGCAAACAGCTCCCGGGTCTTGGGGCCGATATCCAGACCCATCTTGTCTGCGGGGATCTTGTCGGAGTCCACAACCTCGGTGGCAATCTCTGCGTCGATGGGATCGGGGAAGTCCTTGGCAATCACAGTGTCCACAGGCAGCAGCAGCTTAACGCCCTTCTCCTCCGCCTGCTTGAGCATGTTGGCGCAGTACTCCAGCTTCTCGTCGTCCACCAGGGAGGTGCCCACCTCTTTGCCCTGGGCCTTCAGGAAGGTGTAGGCCATGCCGCCGCCGATGATCAGAGTGTCCACCTTGGTCAGCAGGTTCTCGATGACGCTCAGCTTGTCTGCCACCTTGGCGCCGCCCAGAATGGCCACGAAGGGACGCACAGGGTTGTTCACAGCGTTGCCCAGGAAGTCGATTTCCTTGCTCATCAGGTAGCCCACAGCGGTGTCCTTGATGTGGTCGGTGACACCGGCGGTGGAGCAGTGGGCGCGGTGAGCGGAGCCGAAGGCGTCGTTGACATACACCTCGGCCAGGCTGGCCAGCTCGCTGGAGAAGGGCTCCAGGTTCTTGGTCTCTTCCTTGCGGAAACGGGTGTTCTGCAGCAGCACCACGTCGCCGTCGTTCATAGCGGCCACAGCGGCCTTGGCGTTTTCGCCCACCACGGTGTCGTCATCGGCAAAGACCACGGGCTGCCCCAGCAGTTCCGAGAGGCGAACAGCGCAGGGGGCCAGGCTGAACTTGGCCTCGGGGCCGTTCTTCGGCTTGCCCAGGTGGCTGCACAGGATAACCTTGCCGCCGTCGGCCACCAGCTTCTTGATGGTGGGCAGGGCCGCCACAATGCGGTTGTCGTTGGTGATGACGCCGTCCTTCATGGGGACGTTGAAGTCAACACGGACCAGCACCCGCTTGCCTTTTACGTCAATGTCGTCAATAGTCTTTTTGCTGAGAAAGCTCATGTTCAGTGCACTCCTTTAAACGAAGATGGTGGATTGTGAAAGTTTGCACAAATTACCATATAACATTGTATAACAGAAGCGGCCCCTTTTCAAGTCAAAAAGCGGTGAAATTCACAATTTTTCTTTCCCGGGCGTGAAAAGCCCGCCGCGGGGGTTTTTGCCCCGGGGCGGGCCTTGGTGCGGCCGGGGAAAGCCGCGCCTTACTCCGGCGCCTTCATGCTTTCCACCATGCTTATTTTTTTCAGCTTGTGGTGCATCACCAGGTTTACCAGCATGCCGAACAGGATGGTGAGCACCGCACTGTACACATAGCTGGGCCAGTACACGGCCCGGCCGAACATTACCATGTCCACCTCGGCGGTGCGTATGACAAACTGGTGCAGGCCCATGCCCAGCAGCAGGCCCAGCGCCGTGCCGATAAGGGTGAGGAGCACCGTTTCCCGGTAGATATACGCGGAGACTTCCCCGTCGTAAAAGCCCAGCACCTTGATGGTGGCAAGCTCCTTTTCCCGCTCGGTGATGTTGATATTGGTCAGGTTGTACAGCACCACAAAGGCAAGCAGCCCCGCAGATACGATGAGCACCACGATGATGGAATTGATGCTGGTGATGCTGTTGTGAAAGCTTTCCGAGAGGGTGTCTGTAAACTGGGCGCTCACCACGTCCCGGCACTGCAGCAGGTCCGTGCCCAGCCGCTCCTCCTCTTGGGCAGTCAAGTCCTCGGGCAGCTTGCACAGCAGGGAGTTGGCCTCCATCTCCTTGCCAAAGGCCTCTTCATAGGTCTTGGGGGAGATGTACACATAGTGGTAGATATAGTTCTCGCAGATATCGGTGATAGTCAGCTGGGCCTGGTTGCCGTCATCGTCCTGCAAGGTGATGGTGTCGCCCACCTTCCAGCCCTGGCGCTCGCAGATTTTCTCGGTGACTACCACGGCGTCCTGGTCAAAGGTGACCTCCTGGCTGTTGGTGCGGTGGCGGAACTGGAAGTACTGGCCCAGGGCGTCCACGTCCTGGGGCACAAAGACCACCAGGCTGTCCGCGGGCCTGCCCTCATCGGGGACGATATCCATCTCCTGCTGCATAACAGCCAGGGAGCTCTCTATGCGGGAGCTGTCCTCCAAAACGTCTTGCAGGTCCCGGCCCTCCAGGGCGCTGGGGTCCCGCAGGCCCAAAGTGAGCTGGTATTGGTTCAGCTCCCCGTATTGCAGGCCCACAATGTCCGAGACGGAATCCCGCACGCCAAAGCCTGTCACCAGCAGGGCCGTGCACCCGGCAATGCCCACCACCGTCATAAAGAACCGCTTCTTGTAGCGGAACAGGTTCCGGGCGGTGACTTTGCTGGTGAACTTCAAGCGGCTCCACAGGGGGGTGATGTACTCCAAAAAGATGCGCTTGCCGGCTTTTGGGGCCTTGGGCAGCATCAGCGTGGCGGGCACCTCCCGCAGCTCGGACCAGCAGGCGAACAGCGTCACCAGCAGGGTGCAGGCGATCATGGAGACAGAGGACACCAGCGCGTAGGGCACGTGAAAGGGCGTGAGGATTTCCGGCACGTCGTACATGATGTTGTAGGCGTTGATGATGATATAGGGGAACAGCCGGGTGCCCACCGCCAGGCCGATGACGCTGCCCGCGATGCTGGCCATGGCGGCGTAGAGCAAATACTTCCAGGCGATTTTGGCGGTGGAGTAGCCCAGGGCCTTCAGGGTGCCCACCTGCTGGCGCTCCTCCTCCACCATGCGGGTCATGGTGGTCAGGGCCACCAAGGCGGCCACCAGGAAGAAGAACAGCGGGAACACCGTGGCGATGGCCGCGATTTTGTCCGCGTTGGAATCGTAGCTGGAGAAGCTGGTGTTGTCCGCCCGGGTGTAGATGTACCACTGGCCCTCCTCAATCTCCCGGATTTTGCTCTCCGCGTCGGCCAGCTCCTCCTCGGCGTCGGCGAACTGCTGCTGGGCCTCCTCATAGCCCTGGTTGTAGTCGTCCCAGCCCTCCTGGATTTCCTGGGCGGCGGATTCCAGTTGGGACAGGCCGTCGTCGTACTGGGCCTGGGCGTCGTTGAGCTTTGCCTCGGCGCTGGCGAACTCCGCCTGGGCCGTCTGGATGCCCTGCTGCAGCTGGGCGGCGCTCTGGTCCAGCTGGGCCTTGGTGCTGTTCAAGGTGGCCTGCTGGCTCTCCAGGGTTTGGCGCTGGGTGTCCAGCTCCGCCTGGCTGGCGTCCAGCTGTGCCTTGGCGGCCTGGTATTGGCTCAGGCCCTCCTGGTACTGGGCCAGGCCCGCCTCATACTGGGCGTTGCCCTCCTCCCAGGCGGCCAGGGCGGCGGTGGTGTCCGTGCCCTGGGCGGCCAAGGCGTTGAGGCCCTCCTGCAAGGCGGCGAACTGCTGCCCCAGCTCTGGGGAGGCTGCCTCCAGCTGGGCGATGAGGGCCAGGGCCCCGGCGTCGCTGGTGTCCGATACGGGCAGGCCCGCCGCGGCCGCCGCCTGGAACAGCGCCTCCTTGCCCTGGGTCAGGCCGTCCAGCTGGGATTTGGTGGCGTCCAGCTGGGCCTTCGAGGCGTCCAGCTGTGCCTTGGTGTCGTTTAGCGTCTGCTCTGTCTGGGAGAGCTGGCTGTAGCCCTGGTCCAGCTGCTGCTGGGCGGTGTTCAGCTGGGCCAAGCCGCTGTCCAGCTGGGTTTGGCCGCTTTGCACCTGGGCGTAGCCGCTGTCAATCTGCGCCTGGGCCGAGGCCGTCTGGCTGTTGAAGCTGGCCTTCTGCTGGTTCAGCTCCGCCCAGCCGCTGTCGATTTCCGCCTTGGCGTCGTTTAACTGCTGCTGGCTGTCGGCCAGTTCCGCCTCGCCGTCCTCCAGCTTCTGCTTGGCGTCGGCCAGTTCGGCTTCCGCGTCGGCCTTTTCTGCCTCATACTCCGCCCGGGCGTCGTCCAGCTCGCTTTGGGCGTCGTCTATCAGCTGCTCATAGCGGATTTGGGAGCGCTCCTCCCCCAAGGGCTCCAAGGCGCCGGTGACAGCCGCCACCACGTCGTCGTAAGCCTGGGAGAAGGAGTCCAGCTCCACGGTGTCCGCCACCGCCAGGTAAAAGCCGGTGTAATAGTCCAGGGTGAAGCTTTCCGGCACGGTGTAGGCCAGCAGCCCAAGGGAGCCGCTGCCTGCGGTGGTGCTCTCATTTTCCATGGAGAGGTACATGGCGCTTTTCACGGTGCCCACCACAGTGAACTCCTCCGGCAGGCCGTCCACGGTCTCGCCGTCGGGGTCCTGGCGCAGGGTCTGGCCTATCCAGCTCTCCCCGCCGGTGAAGGACTTGGTCAGCACCACCACAATCTCCCCGGACTTCTCCGGCATGCGGCCCTCCACCAAGGTCAGCTGGTTTAAATAGGTTTCCGACTCCGCCGAGGTGTCCTGGGGCAGGCTGTGCATGCGGGTGGTGTAGCTGCTGGCGTCCTCCCCTTCGGAGACCAGCACCAGGTCCGTGTCGTACACAGGCATGACGGCCTCTACGCCGTCCACGGCCTTGACGGCTTCCAGGTCGTCCTCCGTCAGGCCCAAGGTGGAGAGGACACGGGCGTCGTACATGCGGCTCTCGTCGTAGTAGTGGTCGGCGGATACCCGCATGTCCCCGGGGGAGGACAGCAGCCCCGCCAAAAAGCCCACGCCCAGGGCCACAATGGCCAAAATGGCCAAGAACCGGGAGAGGGAGCTCTTTATGGTGCGGAAGATAGATTTTCCATAGGTCTTGTTCACGGCGCTCACCACTCTATCTCTTCCACAGGGGTGGGATGCTTGTTCACATCGTTGGAAATGGCCTTGCCGCTTTTAATGCGGATAACCCGGTCCGCCATGGCGGTAAGGGCGCTGTTGTGGGTGATGACGATCACCGTGCGGCCTGTTTTGCGGCAGGTGTCCTGCAAAAGCTGCAAAACCGCCTTGCCGGTGTTGTAGTCCAGGGCGCCGGTGGGCTCGTCGCACAGCAGGATTTTGGGGTTTTTGGCCAGCGCCCGGGCAATGGCCACCCGCTGCTGCTCGCCGCCGGAGAGCTGGGCGGGGAAGTTGTTCAGCCGTTCCCCCAGGCCCACCTCCAGCAGGGTCTCTTTGGCGTCCAGGGGGTCTTTGCAGATTTCGCTGGCCAGCTCCACGTTTTCCAAAGCGGTCAGGTTCTGCACCAGGTTGTAAAACTGGAACACGAACCCCACGTCATACCGCCGGTAGGTGGTCAGCTGTTTGGCGTTGTACTCGCTGATTTTGCTGCCGTCCAGCAAAATCTCGCCCTCGTCGCAGCTGTCCATGCCGCCCAGCATGTTCAGCACGGTGGTCTTGCCCGCGCCGGAGGGCCCCACAATGATGCAGAACTCCCCCTGGTCCACGTAAAAGCTGATGTGGTCCGCCGCGGCGATGCGGTTTTCCCCCATGGTGTAAAACTTGCACACGTCGTGGAACTCAATAAAATGTGGCACGCTGTATCCCTTCTTCCCGTCATCGTAAACAGTGGTCCTGTCTTTTTAAACCATACCTACTACTCCTAGTATAGCGCCCCCATGTGAAAGAGCTTCTAACGAATTGTTAACAAAGTGTTGAGTGTTACAGGAATTCCGAGCCGGGATGGGCTGCCTTGGCGGCGGCCCAGTCAAAGTCCCGCAGCTGGCCCGAGCACTCCAGCTGGGGGAAATCCCACTGGCGCAGCACCTCGAAGGTGCCAATGGCCACGGAGTTTGCCAGGTTCAGGCTGCGGAAGCCCCCCAGCATGGGGATGCGCACACACGCCTCTGGGTGCTGGAACAGGAGCTTCTCCGGCAGCCCGGCGGATTCCTTCCCAAAGAACAGGTAGCTGCCGTCGGGGTAGGAGACGTCCGTGTAGCGGCGCTGGGCCTTGGTGGAGAAAAAGAAAAAGCTGCCTTGGTTTTTTTCGAAAAATTCGGGAAGGCTTTCATAGGTGGAAAGCGTGAGATAGGGCCAGTAGTCCAGCCCGGCGTGGCGCAGCTTTTTGTCTTCCAGCTGAAAGCCCATGGGCCCCACCAGGTGCAGGGCCGCGCCGGTGACGGCGCAGGTGCGGGCGATGTTCCCCGTGTTCTGGGGGATTTCCGGCTCTACTAAAACGATGTGAAGGCTTGGCAAACCATTCAACTCCCTTTCTTTGGGTGGCTTTCTGCGGAATAAACAAGGAGGGCGGCGGGTATGCTGATGGTGACGGCGTTTCGTCTGGTCAAATGTTTGTTGTGGATATGGAGGTTTAAAACAATGGCGAACAAAGCGATGAACGTGGCAAAAGGAATTGGCATGGGCGTGCTGGCGGGGGCGGCCGTGGCCGCGGTCAGCAGCAAGGTGATGAACAGCGGCCATAAAAAGGCCAGCCACATGCGCAAAAGCGCGGGCAAAGCCATGCACTCCGTGGGCAACCTCATCGGTGACGTGGAGAAGATGCTGCGGTAAAAAAGCCACATTCCAAAAAGCGCCTGCCGGGCAGCCCAGTGCTGTCCGGCACGTTGTTTTCCCGCCGGGATGCTTCCCGTTTTCCCACCTTTAGTATACCATGGCCCCGGGCAAAAGAAAACAGACAGGTGTTGCCCTGTCTGTCGGTTTATTCGTCTACGATTTCCAAAAGGTCTTTGATGTCGCAACCAAGGGCCAGGCATATCCGCAACAAAACGCTGGAGTCATACTGGCGGACCGTGTTCTTGTAATAGCGGTCAATCACAGGATAACTGATGCCTGTCTGTTTGGAAAGGGTAAGGCGGTTTATCCCGGCCTCTTGTAAGAGTATATCCAAGCGTAAGCGAATTTTCTTCATCCTGTACCTCTGAAAATTATATCGGATTAGATATAATATTCCTTGACAATCCATAGGGCCTGTGGTATGCTTCTATTATAGCTATAGAGATATAATTTGGCGCGCCGCCCCTTGCAAGCATTTCAATACAATAGGGAGTGATTTCCATGTATTCCGCCATCCAGGAACTGTTTTACGGCAGCTACAGCGCCTCGGACCTGCCCACTTCCAACGTCCCCGGCTACCGGGAGAGCTTGCGCCATACCATCGAGCTTTCCGAGCAGCTGCGGGCGGGCCTCAGCCAAAAGCAGAAGGAGCTTTTCGAAGCCTACTGCGAAAACGCCAACGCGGGCCACGCGCTGATGGGGGAGGCTTACTTTGCCCAGGGGTTTTCCCTGGGGGTGCGGCTGCTGCTGGAGGCCCTTCACGCGCCCCGGCCCGGCTGACTACATATCACACAGGCAGCCCCGCTGGCCGGTGGGCCCCACCACCCGGATGGCGCAGCCCACGTTTTTGGCATTGGCCGCCCCCGGGCACTTGATGACAAGCCCCGGCCCGCCCTGCTGGTCGTAGCAGTACGCCAGGCGGTTGCAGCACCCCTGGGAGGCCCGGAACCACTTGCAGGCGCCGGTGCTGGTACAGTGGCGCACCGAGTCCTCCCGGTCGATGTACTCCTGGGCGATGGCGCCCCCGGCGTGGTACTCCCCGTTGCTGATGAGGATGTGGGCGGCGCTCATGTCCGAGAACAGGTTGCTGTAGCCGCTGGCCGTGCCGTGGTGGGGCGCCTTTAGAATATAGTACCCATCGTGGAGCTGGTCCATGATTTCCACCATGGTCTCCGGGGTGGCGTCGCCAGTCATGAGGATGTCCTGCTCGCTGGGGCCGCCTTTGCGCCCGTTGTGGAACACCACCGAGGCCCCGTTCACCCCGTTGGTGTAGGCCCCGGCGTTGAGGGGGTTCTCCAGCGCCTCCCGCACGTCGTGGGCCTGGGGCAGGGCGCCCAGCTCCTCCCGCAGGCTCTCCAAATCCTCCAGCACCTGGTTCAGGTGCTCCAGATAGGCCCGGCGCTTTTCCGGCAGCGCCCGGGAGGGGGCGGAAAAGGCCTCCCCACACTTGACGTACAGGGCGAGGAACTCCTCTTTCTTCTCTAAGAACCGCTTGACGCACCCCGGCTGGAAGGGGGACGCGAACAGCACGTTGAGCGCCTCCACCGCCGCGGCCAGCTCCGGCTCGAAGGGGTAGCTCTCCACCCGGGGCCACAGCACCTGGTACTCCACCCCGTCAAAGTGGAAGCTGTCCCCGGCGCCCAAGGTGAAAATCCTGTCTTGGCCCAGGCGCTGCTCCAAGGTGCGGAAGGCCTTCACGCACCAGGTGTTCACCTGGAAGGCGTCGCTTTGGGGCTGGGCGAACAGGTAGGCGAACAGGGCGTACTCCAGCAGCAGGGGGACGCCGTGGCTGTCCACCGGCGTCCGGGGCAGGAACACCCGGGAGAAGTACCCCTCCCGGCTCTCCAGAAGCTTCTGGAAGCCGGAGAGGTGGTCCCGGTGGAAGTGGGTCAGCAGGAACCACCGCTCCATGGCGGGCTCATACCGGGCGGCGATGGTCTCCAGCCAGGCGTCCAGGGGCACGTCCCCCTCCCGCAGCTTCTGGCTGACGCTGCCGCAGTCCACCATCAGCAGGCTGCGGTCGCCGCCGCCCAGCACCACGCACTCCCCATATTCCATGTTCAGCAGTTCCAGCCACTTCAAGGGCGCTCCTCCTTCCCGGTGTGATTACAGGTCCCAGTTGGGCAGCTCCCCCGCAGGGGAGGGCTCCCCGCTGGGGGCGGCATCCTCCGGGCCCTTTTTTTGGTAGAGGATGCCGTTGTAATATTTGCCGTCCCGCCACTCGCCGTCAAAGACGATGGCCCCGGCGCTGTCGAACTCCGTGCCGTGGCCGTGGCGCTTGCCGTCCTTCCAGGCGCCGTAGTAGGCCAGGTTGCCCTCCCGGTCAAAGGCGGAGCCGATGCCCGTGGGCTGGCCGTCCTGCCACTTGCCCACAAACACCGTGCCGTCCGCCGCGTTGTAAGAGACGCCCGCGCCCTGCTTTTTGCCGTCCTCTATGCGCCCGCCGTAGCGCAGGTTGCCCTCCTTGTCAAAGAGGGAGACAAACTCCCCGGGGGCGCCCTCCTTCCACTTGGCGATGTGGAGGATGTGGTCGCTCTCCCGGAAGGACACCCCCAGGCCGTCCTTCTTGTCCTCTTTCCAAGAGCCGGCGTAGCACAGGCTGCCGTTTTTGTAGTAGTAGGCCCCAAAGCCTTCCCGCTTGCCCGCGCGGAACTCCCCCTCGTAGGAGGTGCGGCCGTTGGGCTGTTCGGTGCGGCCCTGGCCCCAGGGCAGGCCCTCCCGCAGCTCCCCCCGGTAGGAGGGGCCATTGGCGGGGGAGAGGCCTTGCGTCTGGACGCCCGCCGCCTCCCGGGCGGCCTGGAGGATTTCCCGGTCCTCCGCGTCCTGGGGCTCCCAGGGGGAGGGCTCCTCCGCCGGGCCCGCCTGGGGCGCGGGCTCTTGGGCCCTTTCCTCCTGGGCAGCGGGGGCCTCCTCAGTGGGGGCTGCCTCCTCCGGGAGGGGCCTTTCCCCGGCAGTTGCCTCTGAGGCCGGCGTTTCCAATTCCTCCTGGAGAGCAGGCTCCTCGGAGACAGCCGGGGCAGCTTCCTCCCCGGGGACAGGGGCTTCCACGATGGCTTTCTCTGGGGCAGTCACTTCCACTTCCTCCTGGGGCGCGGGCTCCTCGGAGACAGCTTCCTCCCCAGGCGCTTCCATAGCGGGCAGCTCCTTTACAGGGGGCTCTTGGATGTGGGCGTACTCCTCCAGGCTGGAGAAGGTGATGTCCGGCCCTTCCGGCTCCGGCTCCCCGGGGGCGGCCAGGCTGCCCTCCTTCACCTCCCAGGCGGGGAGGATGACCAAGGTGCCCTGCCGCAAATCGGCCAGGGCCTCCTTGCGCCGCTGGGCCTCCTCCTTGGGGCAGTAGCAGAACATGCCCTCCCCTGTGGAGACCAGCAGCTTGGGCTCCCCAAACTGGGCGTTGAGCAGGCTTTGCCCGGCGTCCCCCTCCAGGTAGGGCACGGGGTAGAGCATGGTGGAGCGGTACCGCTTTTTGGCGGCGTCCCAGTCGAAGCGCTCCACCAGGTCGTCCGAGTCCACGGGCTTGAAGATGACCCGGGCGTTGTGGGTGTCCCAGGGCTCGTAATATTCCGATTTCAGCCAGGCCAGGGCCTTGTTGAAGAACACCCGGCTGGCGATGATGTTGCGGAAATCCCGGTTTACCAGCAGGTAGCCGCCCTTCTGGTCGAAGGCCTCCTCCAGCAGCAGGTTGCCGGTGCCCGTCACGTTGTGGGCGGACTTGCGCCAGAAAAAGCCCCGGCGGGAGAGCTTCCCCTGAAGCTTCCCTTCAAAGCCCCGGATGACCTCCCGCTTACCCACCCGCAAAGTCTTGCAGCCGCCGGTGAAGTACCTCTCCCGGGCAAGGGCCAGCTCCCCCCGCAGAATGTCCAGGCTGTCCCGGTCCGCGAAGCAGACGCAGTATACGTTTCTGGCCAAGAGGCTCAAGCTCATGGCGCTGGATGCGACGTTCGGTTCCATGTTCACGCTCCCATTCCAAGCAGTGCGCCCCGGGCCGGGCGCGCCAGCCGCGGGATTGCACCCTATTATAGCACACTTTTTCCATTTGGGACAGCACTTTGGCACGGAAACAAAAATTTCATGGTTCTTTCACTGTTTTTCCCCGGAATCTGTGCTATACTGGTAGCTGCAAAGGTAAATGTCACGGTTTTGGAAAGGGTGAGGGCTATTATGGATTGGCAAGGGATATGGAGCGGCTTCCTCCAGGGGCTGGCGAACTTCGCGGGGGATTTGGTCCTGGCGGCGCTGATTTTCTTGGGCGGGTGGCTTTTGGCCCGCCTGGCCGCCCGGCTGACGAAAAAGGCCATCTCCAAGGGCAAGGTGGACGCGCTGGCGGCCAGCTTCTTCGGCTCCTTGGTAAAGGCGGTGGTGCTGGTGGTGGCCGGCGTCAGCGCGGTGGCCCAGCTGGGGGTGAACATCAACTCTTTGGTGGCGGCCTTGGGCGCCGCGGGCCTGACCGCCAGCTTCGCCTTGCAGGGCAGCCTGTCCAACTTGGTCAGCGGCATCCAGATTATCTTTACAAAGCCTTTTAACATGGGGGACTACCTCTCCTTTGGCACCTACGAGGGCACGGTGAAGAAGATTGAAATCCTCTCCACCACCTTGGCCACCTTTGACAACAAAGAGGTGGTCATCCCCAACTCCATGATTACCAGCGACGTGGTGGTGAACTTCACCCGCAGCGGCACCCGCCGCCTGGATTTGAGCTACGGCGTCTCCTACCAGGCGGATTTGCAAAAGGCCAAGCAGCTGCTCCAGGACTTGGTGGACGCTGACGAGCGGGTGTTCCAAGAGCCTGCGCCCCTCATTGCCGTGGGGGAGCTGAAGGACAGCTCTGTCACCCTGGTGTGCAAGGTCTGGTGCAACGCGGACGACTACTGGCCCATCTATTATAAGATGCAGGAGGACGTGAAGGCCACCTTCGATAGGGAGGGCATCTCCATCCCCTACCCCCAGCTGGATGTGCACATGAAGC
>ERZ1643250.3038-NODE-3038-length-11894-cov-6.170369_pt1 | contig 11894 bp, 9 predicted proteins | sample MGYA00579262_ERZ1643250 | MGnify/ENA primary metagenome ERZ1643250 (study PRJEB29033, sample SAMEA4952265) | chicken gut metagenome | biome: Broiler Chicken; feature: Gastrointestinal Tract; material: Caecum | place: Ireland | collected 2018 | study: Broiler...
TATTGAACAGTTTAACCAGGATATGCTGATGCTGTTAAAAGGAGAACGGGTGGAACTTCCGTGGTTTAATTTTGTGACAGGGCAGCGGGAATACAAAGGGGATTTTCTGAAGCTTGGATCAGAAGATATACTGGTGATTGAAGGAATTCATGGCTTAAATGATAAGCTGAGCTATGCGCTTCCGAGAGAAAGTAAATATAAAATTTATATCAGCGCTCTGACCCAGCTTAATATTGATGAACATAACCGGATTCCAACTACTGACGGCCGTCTGATCCGGAGGATCGTCAGGGATGCAAGAACCCGGGGAACTTCTGCGAAAAATACCATTGCCATGTGGCCCTCTGTCCGCAGAGGGGAAGAACAGTATATTTTCCCGTATCAGGAAGATGCAGATGTGGTGTTTAATTCTGCTTTGATTTACGAACTGGCCTGCCTGAAAGTTTATGCGGAACCTCTGCTTTTCGGCATCGAAAAGACAGAGCCGGAATATCTGGAGGCCAAACGGCTATTGAAATTTTTTGACTATTTTCTTCCGATCCCCAGCGAGGCGGTACCTACCAATTCACTGTTGAGGGAATTCATCGGAGGCGGATGTTTTCATTTATAGAGGAGGGTGTTGATTTTTCACATACAACAAAATACAAAGGAGGGGTCTTATGAGTGAAAAGAAAACAACCAAAAAGAAACTGTCGTTAACTGCATGGATTTTCCTGGCGCTGGTGCTGGGCGTTGTAGCAGGTATTGCGCTGCAGAGCCATGCGGAGTTTGCGGAGTCCTACATTCAGCCATTTGGAACAATATTCCTGAATTTAATCAAAATGGTTGTGGTTCCTGTTGTTCTTCTGTCCATCATGCAGGGAATCATTTCTTTGCAGGATATTAAAAAGGTAGGGTCCATAGGCGGAAAAACCATTTGTTACTATCTGGTGACCACAGCGTTTGCGGTAACCCTCGGTCTGATTTTCGCCAATCTGCTTCAGGTAGGAGCAGGGTATCAGCTTGCCACAGAAGATCTTGTCTATGAGGCGTCAGAAGCGCCCAGCTTTATGGATACGCTGGTGAATATCTTTCCGTCCAATGCCGTAGAACCACTGGTAAGCGCTACTATGCTGCAGGTAATTGTCATTGCTCTGCTGTTTGGATTTGGCATTATACTGGCAGGAGAAAAAGGAGAAACGGCAAAGAATGTTGTGGACAGTTTTTCGGAAGTCAGCTTTAAGGTTATGGGCATGATCATTAAACTGTCACCGATCGGTGTTTTCGCGTTAATTACGCCGGTTGTGGCAAGTAACGGTCCGTCCGTGCTGCTGCCTTTGTTAAAACTGATTGTCATTGCCTATGTAGTTTATGTGGTACATATGGTACTGGTTTATTCTTCTACCGTATACGGCATTGCAAAAATGAGTCCGCTGAAATTCTTCCGGGGAATGAGCCCGGCCATGATTTTCGCATTCAGCAGCGCCAGCAGTGTGGGTGCTCTTCCCTTTAACCTGGAATGTACTCAGAAACTGGGAGCGAAAAAAGAAGTGGCAAGTTTCGTACTTCCTTTAGGAGCAACCATTAACATGGACGGAACCGCCATCTACCAGGGTGTCTGCGCCATCTTTATTTCACAGATTTTCGGTATCGATCTGACGATCGGACAGCAGATTACCATTATTCTGACAGCAGTACTGGCTTCTATCGGAACCGCCGGGGTACCTGGATCCGGAATGATTATGCTGGCAATGGTACTGGAAAGTGTAGGGCTGCCAGTGGAAGGTATCGCCTTAGTAGCAGGAATCGACCGTGTTCTGGATATGGGACGTACCTGTGTCAATATCACCGGCGACGCAGCCTGCACCATCTGTATTGATGCACTGGAAAAGAAAAAAGAGGCCAGAAAAGCCAGAAAATAGAATTGCGAAAAAGAAAAAAGCATGTTAAAATAGCAGTTGCGTAAGCAGAACAGGTGGTCGCGGCTGGCCAGACGAAAGGGGCCAGGTGAGGAAAGTCCGGGCTTCATAGGGCAGGATGCCGGATAACGTCCGGTGGAGGTGACTCCCAGACCAGTGCAACAGAAATAAACCGCCTCCTCCTTCGGAGCGGGGTAAGGGTGGAAAGGCAGTGTAAGAGACTACCGCCGTTCTGGTAACAGAACGGGCACATGTAAACTCCATTCGAAGCAAGACCGAAAAGAAAGCGATACGGCGGCCCGTCGTGCTTTCAGGTGGGTCGCTTGAACCTGTTGGCAACAGCAGGTCTAGATAGATGACCATCCAACGACATAACCCGGCTTATCGTTCTGCTTATTAAAAAAGAAAAAAAGGTATACCGTCTTACGGGGATTTTCCGCAGATGGTATACCTTTTCTTTTTACTTATTATTTATTACGTTTTCCTCTGTATTTTTCTTCGCAGTATTTACAGCGGTAGATTTCTTTTTCCTCGTCAGACAGAATGAAAATCTGATCCAGTCCCTGTTCGATGGAAGTGATGCAGCGCGGGTTTTTGCAGCGGATCACGTTTGTTATCTGTTTGGGAAGTTTTAAAACCTTTTTTTCCACAATCTGCTCGTCTTTAATAATATTAACAGTGATATTATGATCAATGAAGCCGAGAATATCCAGATCCAGCTTTTCAATGGGGCATTCTACTTTGATAATATCTTTTGTCCCCATCTTATTGCTGCGGGCATTCTTTATAATAGCCACAGTGCAGTCCAGTTTATCCAGCTTCAAATCCCGGTAAATAGTCATAGCCTTACCGGCTTTAATGTGATCTAATACATATCCTTCTTTTAATGCTCCTACATTTAACATCAGACATCCACCTCCAATAATGTGAGAATCAGCGCCATTCGTACATAGACACCGTATTGTGCCTGTTTGAAATAGGCGGCACGGGGATCGCTGTCTACCTCCACATCAATTTCGTTTACTCTGGGGAGAGGATGGAGAATGTACATATCCGGTTTTGCAAGGCTGAGTTTGGACTTGTCCAATATGTAGAAATCTTTCATCCGGACATAATCTTCTTCGTTAAAGAAACGTTCTCTCTGGACACGGGTCATATAGAGCAGATCCAGACTGGGAAGTGCATCCTCCAGTCTTTCCACTTCCAGATATTCTTTGTTGTTTTTCTTTAATACATCTTCTCGGATATAACTGGGAACCCGAAGTTCTTCGGGAGAGATTAAAACGAATTTTACATTGTCATAGCGGACCAGGGCCTCAATAAGAGAATGTACGGTTCTTCCGAATTTTAAATCGCCGCACAGACCGATGGTAAGATTATTCAGCCTTCCCTTCAGAGAGCGGATGGTCAGCAGATCGGTCAGAGTCTGGGTTGGATGCTGGTGTCCGCCGTCGCCGGCATTAATCACCGGGATGGAAGAAGACATAGAAGCTACCAGGGCTGCACCCTCTTTGGGATGCCGGATGGCTGCAATGTCTGCATAACAGGATACAACGCGGATGGTATCGGCCACGCTTTCCCCTTTAGAAGCAGAACTGGAATCAGCGCTGGAAAAACCGAGCACGTTTCCTCCCAGATTCAGCATAGCGGCCTCGAAACTCAGTCTTGTACGGGTACTTGGCTCGTAAAAAAGAGTTGCAATTTTCTTACCATCACAGGCATGTGCATATTTTTCAGGGTTTTGTTCAATGTGATTCGCCAGGTCAAGCAGCTTATCCAGCTCCCCGACAGAGAAGTCCAAAGGACTGATTAAATGTCTCATGTACTACCTCCTGAAAGTTTTTTATTCTGCATACCATCATATAATAGTCAGGCGGTTTTTTCAAGATTTTTGCTGAGTATTTTCTCAAAAAACAGACCTGTGGCAAACCAGACAGGAGCATAATCGAGGCGGATAAGACCTTTATAATTAAAAGGAACTTGACTGTAATCCCAGGGACAGGCAAAGTGTGACTTTAAAAGGGTGCCGGTGGAGAACTCCACAAAGAATATTCCGGTCATATAGATACAGCCCCGGAAAAACACAGGGATCTTTTTCAGACGTCTGGAAACAGGACCAATGACTGCGGCAAAGCCATAAATGGGAAACATCCAGAGAGAAGAACGTCCAGTCAGAGCTGCCTCGCCGCGGCACAGGGCATGGATTCCCGTCCACAGAATTTCCATGCACCACCCGATGCCTCCGCACAGTATAAATTGTTGTCCCATAACGTCCTCCTTGTTTTGTAATGTTTTGGTAAAATTCCTATTAGTAGTATGCCCTTGCCTTGAAAAAACAATACGCCTGTACTATAATGAAAAACAAATGTTTTGATGATTTGGAGGATATTATGGATTACCAACAGAGCCGGGAATATCTGAGACAGGCGCAAACGTACGGGAGCGTTTTAGGGCTTGATAATATGCGGGAAATGATGAAGCGTCTTGGAAATCCCCAGGATCAATTAAAATATATTCATGTGGCGGGAACAAATGGAAAGGGAAGTGTACTGGCCTACCTTTCTTCCGTTCTGGCGCAGACCGGATACCGGGTGGGCAGATATGTATCTCCTGCAATATTTTCTTACCGGGAACAGTTTGAAATTAATCAGAAACCCATAAGCCGGGAAGCCTTTGCCAGATGTCTGAGTAAAGTGGCGCAGGTGGCTGACTCGATGGAAAAGGAGGGAAAGCCCCATCCCACTCCCTTTGAAATGGAAACAGCCACGGCTTTTTTCTATTTTGCAGAAGAAAACTGTGATCTTGTATTACTGGAAACGGGGATGGGAGGTCTTACAGACGCTACCAATATTATTCGTACCACGGAAGTGGCAGTTCTTACTTCAATTAGCATGGATCATATGGCTTTTCTGGGAAATACCCTGGGAGAAATCGCTGCGTGTAAAGCAGGAATTATAAAAGAAGGCTGCCGTGTGGTTGCCGCAGAGCAGAAACCGGAGGCCATGGAGAAAATCAGGAAAGCCTGTGAAAGATTTCATATTATCCCCGTTGTTTCTTCCTCTGAGGAGGGAAGGGTAACGGAAAATGAGATGGACCATATGACGTTTGAATACGGGGGAAGATCTTATACCATTCCGCTGACCGGAGCGTGCCAGATGGAAAATGTTATGGTTGCACTGCATACTCTGGAGGTATTAATCCAAAATGGATATAACATCACTCCTGCGCAGATAGAAAAAGGTCTGGAGAACACCCAGTGGAAAGGCAGGTTTACTGCGCTTCTTTCAGAACCGCTTCTTATTGCAGACGGAGCCCATAATCCAGATGCGGCAGGAAAGCTGGTTCAGTCTCTGAAAATGTATTTTCAGGGAAAGGATCTGTATTTTATTATTGGAATGTTTCGGGATAAAGATTATGAGAGCGTATTGAAGATGACAGCTCCTCTGGCGAAAGAGATTATGACCATTCAGACTTCCGGGAATCCTAGAGCTCTGCCGGCAGAGGAACTGGCGCAGGCCGCCCGGAAATACCATTCCCATGTGGAACCGGCAAAAAGCATAGAAGAAGCGGTGGAAAAGATGACAGAGAAAGCAGAAAAAGAAGGCGTGGTTGTGGCTTTCGGTTCCCTGTCCTTTATGAGAGAGCTGGCAGAAGCCATTGAAAAACGAAAGGATAATGCAGAAAAATGATAGATTTACAGGAATCCAGGAGAAAGATTGACAGGATTGATGAACAGATTACAGCGCTTTTTGAGGAGCGGATGGCGATCTGTCAGGATGTGGCTGAATATAAGATACAAACAGGAAAAGAAGTCTTAGACACACAAAGAGAAAAGGAAAAACTGACAGCATTAAAGACAAAGGCCCATACACCCTTTAATCAACATGGGATTGAAGAATTGTTTCAGCAGATTATGGCAGTAAGCAGAAAACGTCAGTATCAGCTTATGACGGAACATGGAATTGGCGGCGGCTATGATTATGAAATGACGGAAACCCTGCCGAAAAAAGGGAAAAAAGTAGTTTTTCAGGGAGTGGAAGGCGCCTATAGTTATGCAGCAATGAAGCGTTATTTCGGAGAGCAAAACGACAGTTTCCACGTGGAAACCTGGAAGGATGCCATTGAGGCAGTCCTGGAAGAGAAAGCCGATTACGCAGTGCTTCCCATTGAAAATTCCACAGCGGGAATTGTGGAAGATAATTATGACTTACTGGCTCAGCATCCGGTATACATTGTGGGAGAGCAGATTATTCCCTGCGAACATGTGCTTTTAGGGCTGCCGGATGCTGAAATAGAAGAAATTTCCAGAGTTTATTCCCATCCTCAGGCATTAGCCCAGTGCAGAAAATATCTGGACGAGCATCCGCAGTGGAAACAGATAAAGGTAGAGAATACAGCCGTAGCGGCCAAAAAGATACAGGAAGAGAAGGACTGTACTTCTGCAGCCATTGCCAGTAAAGAGGCAGCGCAGTTTTATGGGCTTAAAATTCTGAAAGACAAAATATACCACAATGCGCAGAATTCCACCAGGTTTATCATTATCAGTAAACATCCGGTTTATGAAAAGAAGGCTGAGAGAATCAGTATTTGTTTTGAACTGCCTCATAAAACAGGAAGCCTGTATAATATGCTTTCTCATATTATTTACAACGGGCTGAATATGACAAGGATTCAGTCCCGCCCCATTGTGGGCAGGAACTGGGAATACCGTTTCTTCCTGGATTTTGACGGAAATCTGGAAGAGAGCGCAGTAAAAAATGCCTTAAGAGGAATTAAGCAGGAAGCCAATATGCTTCGGATATTGGGAAACTACTAGGAGAGTGCGACATGACAAGATTGGATGAATGTATTTTATACAGAGGGTTTGAACACGGGGAGATTCTGGATAAGATGGCGGCTTTAATTCAGCTTTACCAGGAGGATCCCGGGAAAGTAAAGGGGAGCAGGCATGTTTTTTATGCATGTGCCAACGGTCTGACGGAACTGGCGGGGGCATATGGATTTGAAGGAAATCTGTGGCATAATTATCTGACGTTTTTGTTGGTAAACCACGAAAATGCTTTTAGTACAGCCTGTGAAATCGTGGGGCCAGTTCAGGGAAGTATTAATGCTTTTGCCAGAAATGATTTTGAAATATTCAAAGAACTGTATGATTTCCCATTGGAATCTTTTGACAAAATCTGGGGCGGAATTTGTGGAAACGTACTTTGTCATTATCAGAATATAAATGACAGCAGTAAAATGTTCAATAAGAGAATCCGGGACAGAATCTGCCGGCTTAGCATGAAACTGGGACAGGCCCAAAGTACGGATGAATTTATGGAAGATATGGTGTCTTTCTATAAAGATTTCGGCGTGGGCAAACTGGGACTTCATAAAGCCTTCCGGATCGATGAGGACGGGCAGGGAGAACCTGTGATAGTTCCTATTACCAATATCGCCCATGTAAAACTGGATGATTTGGTGGGATATGAAATTGCAAAAAAGAAGCTGATTGATAATACAGAAGCCTTTGTCTGCGGACGCAAGGCCAATAACTGTCTCCTTTTCGGTGATGCGGGAACGGGAAAGTCTTCCAGCATTAAGGGGATTTTAAATCAGTATTATGAAAACGGCCTGAGGATTATTGAAATCTATAAACATCAGATTCAGTATCTGCCGAAGGTGATTGCTCAGATTAAAAACAGAAATTATAAATTTATCCTGTATATGGATGATTTATCCTTTGAGGAATTTGAAATTGAATATAAGTATCTGAAAGCAGTAATAGAAGGAGGATTGGAAAAGAAACCGGAAAATGTATTAATTTATGCGACCTCCAATCGAAGACATCTGATTAAGGAGAGTTTCAGTGATAAGGAGGGACGCCGCGATGACCTTCATTCTTCCGATACGGTTCAGGAGAAGTTATCGCTGGTATATCGGTTTGGGGTTACGATTTTCTTCTGTGCTCCCAATAAGAAAGAGTTTCAGAATATCGTAAAAGTTCTTGCCGAGAGGCATCATCTTACCATGCCGGAAGACGAGCTGCTTTTAAAAGCAAACCAGTGGGAACTGAATCATGGGGGACTGACAGGAAGAACTGCCCAGCAGTTCATTGATTATCTTTTAGGACAAAAGAAGGAGTAAATGCAGGAGGTATTTTTATGACGATTTCAACGTTTGCAGCCATAGACGTGGGGTCTTACGAAGTCAGCATGAAAGTGTTTGAGCTGTCTAAAAAAGCAGGGCTGCGGGAAATTGACTACGTCCGTTCCAGACTGGAACTTGGAAGGGGTGCCTATTCACAGGGGAAAATTGAATCCGATATGATCGACGAACTGTGCGATATACTGATTGGATTTCAGGGAATTATGAAAGGATACGGGGTAAAAGACTACAGAGCCTGTGCCACCAGCGCTTTTCGGGATCTGAGAAATCCGCTTATCATTATTGAACAGATCTATCAGAGAACCGGAATCCGGATAGAGGTTCTCAGCAACGCCGAGCAGCATTTTCTGGGGTATAAATCCATTGCGGCCCGGGAAACGGGATTTAAGAAAATGATTCAGAAAGGAACCGCCATAGTAGACGTAGGCGGAGGAAGCATTCAGGTTTCTCTGTTTGACAAAGACGCCCTGGTTACTACCCAGAATCTGAAACTGGGAAGTCTGCGTGTAAGGGAGCGCCTTCGTGAACTGGAAAAAGAGACGACCCATTATGAAAAGCTGGTGGAAGAATTCGTACGGAACGATTTGATGAGTTTTCAGCGTCTGTATCTGAAAGACCGGGATATAAAGCATGTAATTTTCATGGGTGACTTTCTGACAGAGACAATTTTCCATGAAAAATTAAGCGACAGAATTATTGCAAGGGATGAATTTATAGAACGCTATGAACAGATCGCCTATAAATCCACAGACAGTCTGGCAGAAGAAATGGGAATTGCAGCAGAATATGCCTCACTTGTGGTTCCTACTATTGTAATATATAAGAAGTTTATTGAAATTTTTGAAGCGGAGGCGCTCTGGGTTCCGGGTGTGTCTCTGGGAGACGGAATTGCCTATGATTACGGAGAAAAGCTGAAATTAATCAAAAGCGCCCATAATTTTGAAAATGATATTCTGGTGGCCACAAGAAATATTGCCAAACGGTATTCCAGCGGGAAAAACCACATTCAGGGAACCACAAAACTGGCTCTTGCAATCTTTGACAGTATGAAAAAGATTCATGGGATGGGCTCCAGGGAACGGCTCCTTCTGCAGATTGCAGTACAGCTGCATGACTGCGGGAAATACATAAGTATGGGAGATGTAGCGGAGTGTTCTTACAGCATTATTATGTCTACGGAGGTAATCGGCCTTTCCACGGCGGAGCGGCAGATTATCGCCTGCGCCGTACGGTATAATACCACGGAGTTCGCTTATTTTGGAGAAATGAATGCGGAAACGGGAATTGACAGAGAAGGGTATCGTCTGGTGGCAAAACTGACGGCGATCCTCCGTCTGGCCAATGCGATGGATCGAAGCCATTACCAGAAGGTCGCAGCTTTAAAAGCGGTGGTTAAAGACAGAACACTGGTTTTAAGCATTGATTCCACCCAGGATTTCAGTCTGGAACTGGGACTTCTGAAAGATAAAGTGGAATTTTTTGAGGAGATATTCGGAATTCGTTTACGGCTGCGCCGCATAAGAAAGAAATAGAAGAAGCCTGAAAAATTTGGAGAAAGGAAAAGAGAGATGGATTTAAAAAAATATGAAAAATCAGAATATTTTGTGAATCGGGAATTAAGCTGGCTGAAATTTAATGAGCGGGTATTAAGCGAGGCCAGAGATAAGACAATCCCGTTATTTGAGCGTCTGAAATTCTTAAGCATTACGTCTTCGAATCTGGATGAATTCTTTATGGTTCGTGTGGCTTCTTTAAAAGACCAGGTTCATGCTAAATATGAAAAACCGGATATTGCCGGAATGACTCCCAAAGAACAGCTTCAGCAGATCAGCACACAGACCCATAATCTGGTGCAGGTGCAGTATAATACGTATATCCGTTCCCTTCTTCCTGCTTTAAAGAAAGCAGGCCTGGAAATTATTACGGAACATGAAGCCTTAACGGAGGAACAGGAAAAATTCGTGGATCATTATTACGAAGAAAATATTTATCCCGTACTTACGCCTATGGCTATGGACTCTTCCCGCCCATTTCCTCTTATCAGAAATAAAACCTTGAATATCGGAGCTCTGATCAAGAAAAAAGACAGGAAGAAAGATAAAGAAGTACTGGAATTCGCCACCGTTCAGGTGCCTTCCGTACTTCCGCGGGTAGTGCTCCTTCCGGAAGGGAAAAACGGAAAGAAATCGGTGATTCTTCTGGAAGAAATTATTGAGAAGAATATCGGCAAACTGTTTCTCAGCTATGATGTGGTATGCGCCCACCCGTACCGGATTATGCGAAATGCAGATTTAACCATTGATGAGGATGAGGCAGAAGATCTGCTGGTAGAAATCCAGAAACAGTTAAAGAAGAGACAGTGGGGAGAGGTTATCCGTCTGGAAGTGGAAGAAAAGATGGATAAGCGGCTTTTAAAAATCCTGAAAAATGAGTTTTCCATCAAGGAAGAAGACATCTACGAAATCCCTGGTCCTCTGGATTTAACCGTGCTGATGAAAATTTACGGCCTGGACGGCTTCAAACAGTACAAATCTCCGGGCTATACCCCTGCGCCGGTAGCGGCTTTTCAGGATGGAGAGAATATTTTCTCCGTTATCCGTCAGCAGGATGTCTTTTTGCACCATCCTTATATGAGCTTTGATCCGGTGGTGAATTTTGTCCGTCAGGCGGCAAAGGATCCGGATGTACTGGCTATCAAACAGACCCTGTACCGGGTCAGCGGAAATTCCCCGATTATTGCGGCTTTGGCTCTGGCGGCGGAAAATGGGAAACAGGTATCGGTTCTGGTGGAATTAAAGGCCAGATTTGATGAGGAAAATAATATTGTATGGGCGAAAAAGCTGGAGAAGGCAGGCTGCCATGTTATTTATGGACTGGTAGGTTTAAAGACCCACAGTAAAATTACGCTGGTTGTCCGCCGGGAAGATACGGGAATCCGACGTTATGTCCATCTTGGAACCGGAAACTATAATGATTCCACAGCCAAGTTATATACGGACTGCGGACTGTTTACGTCGGATGCCAGAATCGGAGAGGACGCTACGGCTGTATTTAATATGTTATCCGGATATTCCGAACCGAAAAAATGGAATAAGTTAGTAGTTGCGCCCATCTGGATGAAGGATAAATTCTTAAAGTTGATAGAAAGAGAAGCGAAGTATGCCCAGGAAGGAAAACCGGCACATATTATGGCGAAAATGAATTCTCTGTGTGATCCGGTGGTTATGGCTGCTTTGTATTACGCTTCTTCCTGCGGCGTAAAAATCGATCTGGTTGTCCGGGGGATCTGCTGTCTGAAAGTGGGGATTCCGGGAATCAGCGAGAATATTACCGTTCGTTCCATTGTGGGAGATTTTCTGGAGCACAGCCGTATTTTCTATTTCCACTGCAACGGCGCGGAAGATGTATTTATGGGAAGTGCAGACTGGATGCCGCGTAACCTGGACAGACGTGTGGAAATCGTTTTCCCTGTGGAAGATGAGAAGATTAAGAAAGAGGTTATCCATATTTTAGACGTGGAAATGAGAGACAATGTAAAAGTGCATCTTCTGCAGCCGGACGGAAGTTATGTAAAACCGGATAAACGGGGGAAAGCCCTGTTAAATTCTCAGATGGAATTCTGTAAGGAGGCCCAGGAAAAGGCAGTTATAAAAAAAGAAAAGGAAAAGAGCCGCGTTTTTATTCCCGCTGAACCCTTAGAAGACCCGGAAGAAATATAAAAATTCGTAACTATTCAGCCATGCGGCTGCTGAAGGCAAAAATACAACGCAAGCTTGCTTGCAGAGGAATTTTGCCATCAGCAGACATATGGCGTTTAGCCGTAATCGAGGATTCAGCCGCGTAAGC
>ERZ1643250.3039-NODE-3039-length-11894-cov-4.640933_pt1 | contig 11894 bp, 11 predicted proteins | sample MGYA00579262_ERZ1643250 | MGnify/ENA primary metagenome ERZ1643250 (study PRJEB29033, sample SAMEA4952265) | chicken gut metagenome | biome: Broiler Chicken; feature: Gastrointestinal Tract; material: Caecum | place: Ireland | collected 2018 | study: Broiler...
CAATCTGCCGCCGCCAGTCAGCCGTCGACTACGCCGCCGTTCGTGAACGGGCCCTCTGCATATGCCCTGCCCAGAATCTCGCCGCCCTCTGCGGCAACTTTGCCCGTGAGCCCGTCTATGCGGAAGGTATATTCAACAAGGCTTATCTCGTCCATCAGTCCCCAGTCGCCGTACACGCGCTCTATAAGGCGCGCCGTATACGCAAAGCCGCCATCATTTTCAAGCACCGAAGAATACAGTTTAAAGCCCGAAGTATCACAGATATCGGCGTACTGAATGTAGTCCATAACCCGCCTTATTGCGGCCGCGTCGCGGGTATAAAAAGTATCGCCGTCATTGTCGTAAACCTCTTTTTTGAAGCTGACCACACACTCGTCGTATACGGCGGGGGCGTTGCCCGAATCGGGGCAGCGTTCCGTCCACTTCACGTACACGGCGTAAAAGACGTCGCCCTCCTCTTCGAGTTCACAGCGCGACACATAGTAACTATCCGACGTAAGCTCCTCCATTGCGGCGGCCACGGCCTCCTCTGCCGACGACGAAGAGGATATCACCCTGCCGTAACCCACCATATCGGCGGCGGCAAAATCTTCGGGATATTTGGGCGCGTTTTCTGCATACCCGATTAGCTCTTCACTGCCGTACGGAAGGCGTACAAGGTAGTCGTAAGGGTCCTCGGGGCAGTCATAGCCTTCACCTTTGCAAGAGGCAAAAACTGCCGCAAAGGCACAGACGCACGCGGCAAGCGCGAGCGCGGAAAGCACCTTTAAAACTTTGTTTTTCTTCATAAAATCAGCCTCCTCCCGCTATTAAATTGAGCATATATGCGGTGCAATCTTCATCGCACTCAACCTCTATGTACAGCACCCCCGCACCGCCGTTCACTTTATACAGCGTTATATTATCGCCGTCTGCGGTGACGGTTTCCGAAGCCTCGCCCCAGGTCACGGAATAATCTCCCGCCTCGGCCGATTCGGGGAGCAAGGAATACTGCTTTTTGTATGCAAAGTCGCACCCGCCGTTGTACTCAATCCGGAAAACTATGTCTGTGCTGCCCGCATGCTCCGTAGATACGGCAATTACGGCAAGCAACGGAATGCCGCCTTCGCCGCACGCCATAGTGTCGCTCATATCGGCCGATATGCCCGCGATAAAGGGATATTCCGCCGCTATCGAAGCCAACTCCTTTTCGGTAAGGGCACGCTCCGAAGCTACGGAATCAGAGGGAAAGCCCCCCTCGGAATTGTCGGTTATATCCTGCATACCGCCTTCGGGCAACAGAAAAACAGCGGCAAGCGCGGCGGCAACGACCAGGAAAATTGCAAGCAGTGCGGCCGTAAGCCACCCCGCGCGGCAAAAAGAAACTACCGCAAAACGGGGCGGCAACGCCCCACGGTTCACGGACGGGACAATCAATAGTTGGTGGGTTTGAGCTGGAAGTATGCCTTTGGATGAGCGCATACGGGGCAGACTTCGGGCGCTTCCTTGCCGATTACTATTGCTCCGCAGTTGGTGCACTGCCACATCTGAACGTCGTCGCGCACGAATACCTTGCCGCCTTCAACGTTGGCAAGCAGTTTTTTATACCTCTCCTCGTGTTCCTTTTCAACTTCGGCAACGCGCTCGAACATAGTCGCGATGGAATCGAAGCCCTCTTCCCTTGCCACGCGGGCAAATTCGGGATACATCTCCGTCCACTCGTAATTCTCGCCGCCCGCGGCAGAAACAAGGTTGGCTTTTGTGTCGCCTATGCCTTCAAGCAGTTTGAACCACATCTTTGCGTGTTCCTTTTCGTTTGCGGCGGTCTCTTCAAAAATGGCGGCTATCTGGTTATAGCCCTCTTTTTTAGCCACAGACGCAAAGTAAGTGTATTTGTTGCGCGCCTCGCTCTCGCCCGAAAATGCCGCGCGAAGATTCTGTTCGGTCTTTGTGCCCTTCAAACTTTTCATTTTTAAACCTCCGTTTGAATTTTAATATTTTTTACGGCAGATTATGCAATTCGTTGCGGGATATTGCCGCACGAATTTATATTATCTCCCGTTCTCTCATAATTTTTTGAAATTCAGTTTTTATATTTGTCCGCACCCGCCGCGGCGCAGTCGGGGCAACAGCTTAAAAAGTCAACTTCCGCCGAATATACCCTGAACCCGTCCGCCTCGGTCACGCCGAAAACGGGTTCGAGCTCGGGCAGCATAACGTCGCGTATTCTTCCGCAGTATGCGCACCTTAAATGCGCGTGCGGCGTGAGCGTGGCGTCGTACCTGTCGTCAGAGCCGCGTATGTGCAGGCGGCGCACCTCTCCGTTTTCGGAATACTGCGAAAGCACCCTGAACACCGTGGCCTTGCTTATGCGCGGATTTTCGGCGCGGACAAGTTCGTAAAGCTCGGTCGCCGTGGGGTGGTCGGCCATCTCCAAGGCGCCCATAATTATCCGCTTCTGCGCGGTATTTCTCTGTTTTTTCATAAGTTTTCCACAGCGGCGCCCGCCCTTTTTTGTTCTTTGCGTGTGAGTGATTCAAAGGCGCCGTTTAAAATTTAATAGTATTGATTATCAGTATTTTAACACAGCGGCAGGCGCTTGTCAAGGCTTTTGGCAAAATTTGAGGCGCTGCTTTTTTAACGGGCGCAAAAGGCGTTGCAAAACGGCGGCAAATACACTACAATATCTAATATACCGCCGCAAGGCGCAAAAATTAAGGCGCCGCAAAGCGGCGTAATTTTACACAAAGAGGACAGGCTTATGTTCAATATAGTACTTGTCGAACCCGAAATACCGCAGAATACGGGCAACATAGCGCGCACGTGCGCGGCGACGGGGTGCGACCTTCACCTTATAAAGCCGCTCGGCTTTGAAATTTCAGATAAATATTTAAAGCGCGCGGGGCTCGATTACTGGCACCTGGTGCACATATACGTATACGAAAATTTTGAGGAGCTGCAAAAAAAGTACCCCGACGCACGCTACCGCTTTTATACCACCAAAGCGAGAAAGCGGCACACCGACGCGGACTACCGCGAGGGCGATTTTCTGGTATTCGGAAAAGAGACGAAGGGGCTTGACGAAGAACTTCTTCTGTCCCACCCCGACGAGTGCGTGCGCATTCCGATGATAGGCGAGGCAAGGAGTTTGAACCTTTCAAACGCCGCCGCGGTGGCAGTTTACGAGGCGATGCGGCAGACGGACTTTGCCGGGCTTGAAACACGCGGCGAACTTCACGACCATAAATGGGAAAAATAAGCTCTTTACATTTTTGCAAAGTTGTTATATAATGTAGTCAGGGCATTCAATGCCGCCAATACACGCACCAAAACAAGGCACGGCCGCGCAAAACGTGCGCACCGCTAACGCACCGCGAGGCGCCGCGCATCGGCGCTTTTAAGGAAGGCACATTATGCAACTTGAAACTATTATAGCCGCCAGCGGCAACGAGGGCAAAATCAAAGAGATTGTAAAAATTTTTAAGGGCGCAAAAGTGATACCTATGCGCGAAGCGGGCTTCGGGGGCGAAATCGAAGAAAACGGCTCTTCGTTCAGGGAGAACGCCCTGATTAAGGCAAAGGCCGTGGCCGAAAAGCTGAATTTGCCCGCCCTTGCAGACGATTCGGGTCTGTGCGTAGATTTTTTGGGCGGCGCGCCGGGGATATACTCCGCCCGCTTTTCGGGCGAGGGCGACGCGGCGAACAGGGCTTTGCTTTTGCAGAAGATGAAGGAGGCAACCCACCGCCAGGCGCACTTCGAGTGTGCGGTATGCCTTTACATACCGGGCGGCAGAACGCTGTTCGGCGTGGGCAGGACGGACGGCGAAATATGCGAGGAAGAGCGCGGAAAGCGCGGCTTCGGCTACGACCCCCTGTTCTATTCCTACGACCTGAAAAAGAGCTTCGGCGAGGCGACCGCCCGCGAAAAGAACAGAATTTCGCACAGGGCGCGCGCCCTCAAAGACCTGATGGAGAAACTTAAAAACTTTTAATGAAGACTTTTGTTATCGTATCGGACAGCCACCGCAACCGCGCCGCGCTGGATAAACTTGACGGCGTGTTTTCGGAGTGCGATTATATAGTACACCTCGGCGACCTCTCTTCCGACGGCGGATATATCCGCAGAAAATACCCGAATAAGACCATAGTGATAAACGGCAACTGCGATTTGGACAAGCTGGGCGACGACGAAAAAATGGTCGAGATTGAGGGCGTAAAAATTTTTATGTGCCACGGGCACAGGTATTCGGTAAAACAGACGCTTGCCCGCCTTGCCGAAGAGGCAGAAAAGAACGGCTGCACGGTTGCCCTTTACGGGCACACGCACGAGGCGCGCACAGACGAAATAGGCGGCGTAAAACTTATCAACCCCGGCAACCTTTCGCGTTACAGCCGCAACAGCTACTGCTACCTTGCGGTACACGGCGGCAAGGCGGTTGAAAAGATAGTTTATCTGGACTGAAAAATGCAGTTAATTGCGGCATATTGCCGCACCGACTGCGGCTTGCCGTAAAATAATTCAACGCAGAAAAATATGCGGACGGCGCACCGCGCACCGCAGAATACAAAGAGGAATTTATGAAATTCAAACATACAATCAACGTGCTGATAGACAATTTTAAGGTCACGTATAAACTGCTCGTCTACCAGCTGATAGTGCTGGCCATATCCATAGGTCTGGGCGCGGCGATAATCATACCGTTCATAAACAGCCTGGAAGACGTCACGGCTTATATAAACCTTACCACGGCGTTCAAAGATATGTTTGCCGAAGCGCTGAACGGCGAGCTGGGCAATCTTGCGACGCACTTCACCGCCATACGGGAGAGCTTCGCAGAGCTTTTGCGATACTTGGGCGAAAACCCCGATTCGCTCGTTTTAAGCTCGGTGGCGCTGGTAGTGCTCCTTCTCGTGCGCGGTTTTTTAATCTCGCTGGGCAACTACACGGCGGGCGCGATGATAAACGACAAGATGAGTATGCAGGCAGATTCGCACTTTGTGATGACGATGATTAAAAACCTTGGCAAGGCCAGCCTGTATTCGGTGATATATGCGCCCATATGCTTTGTTTTCGACGCCATATGCGTGGGCGTTTTATACCTTCTGTTCTTTGTGGCGCTGATTGAAATTATACCGCTGATGATAACGCTTATGCTGTTTGTGGTGTGTATGGTGCTGCTCGTCGGCCTCCGCCTTATGCTCACCACCGACTGGATGCCCGCGCTTATCTGCGGCAAAAAGAAAATGGGCGAGGCAATGGGCTATGCCATACTGCGCGAAAGCGGAAAGTCGGGTTCGGTATTTTCCTTCTACGCCTCTTCGGCGGTGGCAATTCTGGCCATAAACGTACTGGCGGCGATAGGTTCATTCGGCGCGGCGCTGATTATAACCGTACCGCTCAGCTACCTCTATCTGCTGTGCTACCAGTTTGTAACGTACTGCGACAATAACGAAATAAAGTATTTTACCGACAAACGCACGATAATAAAGCCCGAACACGAAAAAGAGGCCTCGCGCGAGCAGTTTTTGCGCGGCGAGTAAACGCTTTGAATCACTCCGCAAAATATGTGCGGCCGAAACAAAAAACACACAAAGTTGCCGCGCGGCGCACGCCGCGCGGCTTTAATTTTGCGCGCAGGTGTGATTTTATGGCAGACGGTGCAAAAAATTTTCATATCGGGCGGCACTATTTTTAACTTACCCCTTTACAAAGGAAAAATTTTTTTATATAATTATATAGAAATAAGTGCGTGCAGACGGGCGGCGTTTTTTTGACGGCGCACCTTTCTGCCCGCCGTAATTTTATGTATCGGTGCGCGCCTCGCGCATTTTTAAGGAGGAATTATGAGCTATACCGAACTTTACAACAGCTGGCTTGCAGACAGCCGCCTGTGCCCCGAAGGCAGGGCGGAACTTGAAGCCATAAAGGATAACAACGAAGAAATTGAATACCGCTTCGGCGCCGAACTGCAATTCGGCACGGCAGGCCTGCGCGGCATAATAGGCTACGGCACGAATATGATGAACATATACACCGTAATGCGCGCCACACAGGGCCTTTCGGAATTCATAAAAACTTTGGGCGAGGACGCGAAAAAGCGCGGCGTGGTCATCTCGTACGACACCCGCCTGAAATCCGACGTATTCGCAAACGCCGCGGCAGACGTGCTTGCCGCAAACGGCATTAAGGCGTACGTATTTTCCGACGTGCACCCCGTGCCTATGCTCTCGTTCGCGGTGCGCTGCCTTAAAACGGTTGCGGGCATAATGGTAACCGCTTCGCACAACCCCAAACAGTACAACGGATACAAGGTATACGGCGAAGACGGCGCGCAGATGAACCCCGAAGACACCGCAAAGGTGCTCGGCTTCATCGAAAAGCAGACCGATTACCTCGCCGCCCCCGCCCCCACCGAAGAACAGAAAAAGAAGTTCAAGCGCACGGTGCCCTCCTCGGTCGACAGGAAGTATTACAAGGCGCTCACCAAACTCACCCTCTCGAAAGAGGCGGTCAAAAAGTGCGGCAAGAACCTTAAACTGGTATACACCCCCGTTCACGGTTCGGGCTACATACCCGTAACAACCATACTCAAAAAGATAGGCATAAACGCCACTGTCGTTCCCGAACAGACCAAAAAGGACACCGACTTTTCGACCGTGGAAGTGCCCAACCCCGAATTCAAAGAGACGCTTTCGATGGGCATAGCCCTCGCAGAAAAGATTGGCGCGACCGTTGTATTCGGCACCGACCCCGACAGCGACCGCCTGGGCGTTGCCGTAAAGGGAAAAGACGGCGAATTTACGGCGCTTTCGGGCAACCAGGTGGGCATACTCCTTTTGGACTATATCCTCACAAGGCTGAAAGAGGACGGCAAACTGCCCGCAAACGCGGCCGTAGTCAAATCGTTCGTGACGACGGGTATGGCGCGCGCCATATGCAACAAGTTCGGCGTTACGCTGTTCGAAGTGCCCGTAGGCTTCAAGTTTATAGGCGACAAGATAAAGCAGTGGGAAAAAGACGGTAAATACACATTCGTGTTCGGCTTTGAAGAGAGCTGCGGCTATCTTCGCGGCACGCACGCAAGGGATAAAGACGCGGTAGTCGCCTCGATGCTGTGCGCCGAGATGGTTTGCTACTACGACTACAAGGGCAAGACGGTTTCTGAAAGGCTGGAAGAGATTTACAAAGATTACGGCTACGTGCTCGACAAGAACGTATCCATCCAGTATAAGGGTCTGAACGCAATGAAGGAGATGAACGCCGTAGTAGACGGACTTAAAGTAAAGCCCGTAACCAAGTTCGACATCTATAAAGTTGCGTATATAAGGGACTATTCCAAGAATATAAAGACGGAAGTAGCCACGGGCGAAACTTCCGAAATAGGCTCCCCCACCACCAACTGCGTATATTACGAGCTGGAAAACGGCAGCTTTATATGCGTGCGCCCCTCCGGCACCGAACCCAAGCTGAAAATTTATTATTCGGTAAAGGCCAACACCAAGCAGGACGCCGAAGAAGCACTTGCAAAGATGCAGGAGGCAGTAGAAAAACTGCTTAAATCGGTAGTCTGAATTATCGGCGCCGAAAAATTAACTTAACCGTAATTCCGATTTTCCCGCCCGCGGCAAAAGCCGCGGGCGGGAATTTTTTTGCGCGGTCGCGGCGGAGCGCACGCACGGCAATCTGCCGACACAGCAAAGGCAGGCGGGCAGTAAAATATAAAAATTATTTTTAATATTGCAAACTGCATAATATGATGTTATAATGAAATTGCAGCAGAAGTCTGCTTTGCCCGCGCATCACACAAATCAGGGCAGATTTTTGCCGTCGGCTTAAATCAAGACAGACAAGATAAGGAGGTTAAAATGAAAAAGACACTTCTTGCCATTTTGGGCGTTTTGTGCGCTGCCACCATAGGTCTTTCAGTCCTTTCGGCTTGCGGCGGCGGTGGCGACCCCAAAGATGACCCCACCACGGAAACGCCGTCAGACCCTACTAACCCGTCAGACCCTTCCGACCCTGAAAACCCCGAAGACCCCGGCACGGATACTCCCGAACCTGTATATGAAGAAGTGCTTGCAGACAGCGGCGCAACCTTTTCTTCCGACAATATGAAGACGGTGATAGAGGACGCCCGCTACCCTTACGACAGTGGATTTACAGACGAACACACATACATATTTACCATAGACACAGGTTGGTCAAATTCAGACAATTCCATAAGGGAGAGATATGTAGTTTTGACCTCATCAAACGAAGACGTAATTCCCGAGGACGCGCTCTCTTACGAAACCGTCACCAATATGCAGATAGTAGGTCAAAGAGGCGATAACCACATTCAGCAGATTAAAATTATGCTCGACACCTCGAAAGTTTCGGAGGGAAGCGCCTACGTGACTATGGGTTTTGCCAGCAGTAACACCTCGCGCAGTTTTGAACTGTGCGCCAAACTTACCGTAGTGGCGCAGGGCGAATATAAAGTTGAAACGATGAGCGAAAATCTTGAAATAGACGTGAGATGGTCAGATGCTTCCGATGTAACCGACTTCACAGTAAGATTCTGGGACGAAGATTATATAGAAGGAGCAACCGCCAACGGCGAAGCCTGCGAATATTGGTTTGACAAAAGCGCCACGGCCGAAAATGGAAAGATTAGCATAACCTTTGATTATGTTATAGGCCACAGATACAGCATAACGTTAACTACGGGAGCCGAATACGATGTGTATAGCGCCCTTGAACTATCCAATTCTGTAAGAGGCGGCAACGGCTATTATAAAGAAGACGACGACACAAGCGCATACCTTGTATACAAGGACCCCGAAAAAACCGTTGAGATAGAGGCGGGCGACTGGCTCTACCCAGATAAACAAGAAGAGAAGTGAAGCAAAAACATAGCGCAAGTCAACACAGTGCCGCGGCGATTTTTAATCGCCGCGGCACTTCATCTTTTATTCCTGTTTTCTCTTCTCCTTCAACCTTCTGTGTTCAAGCTGATAAAGCTCTTCCGTGGCAAAGGAAATTTTCATTATGCAGTCGCGTATGTTCACGGGGTGCAGCCAGAAGCTGTCGTCGTGGCGCGATATATCGAGGCAGTCGCCAAAAAATTCGTTCTTCTTCCTGTCGCGGTAGTCGAACTCTATGTGCACGCTTTCGAGCTGGTTGGGCGCAAGGTGCATTTCGAACTTTTCGCCGTACCAGTTGCAGTAAAAGTGCGTGCCCGTGCCGTCCTGGCGGAATTTGCCGCGCCCCTGGTAAAAGTACTTGTTTTTAGGCAGGGTGTGCACCTCGATTTCGTCCTCTATGCAGTAAGTGCCCGCCTCCACCTCGCGGCGCACGTTCTCGCGCTCCCACTTAAACCAATCGGGAATGTGCGCAAATTTCGTTTCGCCGTCGTGCGCTTCCAGCCTGCCGTATTCCGTCATCTCCCACTTTTTGCCGCAGTGCCTGCACTCCAAAGTGGTGCCCGAGGAATACATCTCAAACTCTGTGCCGCACTCGCAGCACTGATAGAGTATGTGATGCAGTCCGCGCGCCCTCTGCGGGAAAGTCAGCGAAATTTTGTTTTTGTACTGATAGGCAAAATCGTCGTATACGAAGTGCTCTTTTATGCGCGCGTTTATCTCTTCGGCGGTAAGCGCCTGCACTTCGTTTTTGTCCGCCACGCAAATCAGCTTTGCCTTGCAGGGGGCAAGCCTCTTTTTAAACTTATCTTTATTCCACTGCGGGCAGCAGATGAAGTTGCCCTCGGCAATCAGAAGCACCACGGGCACCTTTAAAAGTTTTGCCATTTTGCCCACCGAAGGCGGTATGTAACTCTGCGTGCCGTCGAAGGTGTAGCGCGCCTCGGGATATATGCACAGCGGATTTTTATAGTTATCAACGCAATACTTCATATTGCGGATGAGCGCCATATCCTGAATGAATTTGCGCTTGCCTATGCCGCCCGCAAAGCGCATAAGGCCTATGCCGTTATCGTGCATCGCGTCGATTGCCACCACATAGTTCATATTGTGCGGGCGTATGGCGGCGTAGAGTATGCGGAAATCCATTTCGCTGGCGTGGTTTGCAAGCAGAAAATAAGGCGGCTCTATTCCGTCCATATTCACGTACTCGCACTCAAAGTCGCGCTTTTTCATATCGGGATAGGCGACGAAAGTTTTGAGTATTCCCATAAACAGCCCGTTGGGCTTTCTGGGTTTAAGCGTAAAGTCAAAAGTTTTGGGCCTCTTCATATCCATATTCCCCCATAGCCTTGCGGCAAAATGCGTTACCGTTGCTCTCCTGCGGCAATTATATTTTACCATACTTTAACAGCAAGGTCAATAGCAACGCAGAAATTGCGCCGCAAAGCATAGCAATTAAGCGCGAAAAAAGGCCCTTCCGTTCTGCGGAAAGACCTTTCATTTTAAAGTATTTGCGCCATATTGCCGCACCAATTACAAAAATCGGCCTTGCGCCGCGCGGCGGCCTCAGGCAGAATCTTGTTCGCCCCAGGTGCGGTTAGCCTTGAACCACTCGGTATCTTTCAGTTTGGTGGTATTGTTCGAACACCACAGCTTTAAGCTGCCCTCCTCCTCGCCGTCCGCGCGGTTATAATAGAACACTATGTCGCCGTTCATAGGTTTATAACCGTTAGTCACTTCATCAAGCATAATCGTGACATAAACATTTTCTGTATATTGAGATATTCTTGTAATAAACGCCTGTGTAGGAAAAACATTATCTGCGGCAGCACCATACTGGTTATATCCCGCACAACAGCACACTACGACATTTTTGGGCTTAATAACTTCAAGAAGGCAGTTATTTGAAGAAGTTTTGCTGCCGTGGTGACCTGCTTTATACAATTCCACCTGCGGCAAGTCGTTATCCTGAACAAGATACTCCTCCCCTTCCTCTTCAAGGTCGCCCGTAAAAAGATAGTTATTAGCTTTACCATTTTCAAGCTCTTGCGTCAAAAGGAAGCAAACAGAATAATTATTTTCATCCGAGCTTTCGTTCTCATAGAAATGATTATACAGAATATTTAGCGATATTGTTTGCTCATCATCAAGGTAGTATTTACGTTGAGCACCATCTATATTATACCAGCATTGCGAAGCTGTATAAACAGCAGTACCTTGGGTTTCAAGATATTTAACAGCGTTCTGATAATTATTATAAAGATTTGTATCACTATTTGAGCGGTCAAACTGAATTAAGGTTTCAATTTGACAACTATAAAATATACCGTTATACGAACCTTTATTGCTATTCCCCACAAAACCTGCAATATGGTCTTTGTCTGCGTGAGTGGCAATTACATATTCCAAAATACCGTCTGTGCAATATTCATTAAGATATGCTTTTATAGTAGACACATTTGACTGCGTTGGTCCGGCATCAACCAATATTTCGGTATCACCTACTTTGATAAGTGCACTATCTCCACTCGCTTTAACTCCCGGAGCAATAAAATGTATCGAGAGGTCGGCGGAGGTTATATCTTCCTTGTTGCCATAAATTACGTCGTCTGCGCCCTGTTCGTAGCCGCAAACCGTGCACGAACCGTCGTCGCCATAGGTGTGCGCGGCGGCGTTCATACGCGCTCCGCAGGATTCGCACACCTGATAGTGGGTAATGCTGTCGCGGCGCCAGCCTTCGGCCGGTTTATGCCCCGTTGCGGGGAGTATGTAGTCGTCCTCTTCCAGCTCATTTGTGCAGGCCTCGTCGGCAAAGGCAAGATGACAGCGACTGCATACGTAATATTCCGTATTGCCGTCTTCAAGGCAGGAAGCCTGCTTAGCATCCACGCGTTTGCCGTCGTGCCCGAGCGCGGGTATAGTCAGGTCGTGAAGTTCGCGGTTGCCGGCCTCGTCTTCAAAATTTTTTCCGCACGCACCGCAATGGTAATGCGCCTCTTCGCCGCTCT
>ERZ1643250.3044-NODE-3044-length-11865-cov-7.652498_pt1 | contig 11865 bp, 13 predicted proteins | sample MGYA00579262_ERZ1643250 | MGnify/ENA primary metagenome ERZ1643250 (study PRJEB29033, sample SAMEA4952265) | chicken gut metagenome | biome: Broiler Chicken; feature: Gastrointestinal Tract; material: Caecum | place: Ireland | collected 2018 | study: Broiler...
AATGCTGATAGATACAGTGTTTTAGCGGACAATCAGATTTTTAGTTGGTTTTTCATCAACAATCTTATAGCTGTAATCCCATTTTTCATTGTCGGGATTGAAACTTTCCGGAAACGAGGAAAGTTCTTCGCGAACATCCTGAAGAAAACCTTCGTTCATTATAGGATACAACTCAAGAACTTCCTCCGGCAAAGCGTCTATTACCTTAGCGCCATCTCCCTCGACGAACGCCTCTGTACAATCCTTTATTAATTTCTTATAACTTGAATATCCGTCGCCTCCAAAAAGATTGATAACAAGAACAATCACGATGACCGCAACAGCAAGGACTGCTATTACAGCGGCTATAATTTTCTTCCGGCTCCCGGAACCCGCCGCCGTGCCTGACGATCCCGCCGGATATGGCTGGCCTGGGCCGCTCTGATACTGTCCGCCCGGCTGATACGCTCCGGTATTCTGCTGATTCCCGAACGAAGATGGATTTCCGTTTTCCGGCCGGTTTCCCACAGTCTGCCCGCAGTTAGGACAGAAGGCGGCCCCTTCCGGAATCTGGCTTCCACATTTCGAACAAAACATCATCAATTCCTCCTTTTGATTGTGTAATATGTATGTCGGCGGTTGTTGCCCGGTTCTGTGCAAATTACCCGTCATACAGACGGCGCAAGCCGGAATATTCCGCCAAAACACTCCGAAATTTATTATATAGCACATGGGCGGGAATGTCTACTTTGTTGCCGGAAAATCCGCTGTCGCTTCTGAACATCTGCTGAGGGATGGAACCTGATGTTTCCCCGCTCTGCCGGCAAAGCGAATTCGTGCTTTATTTCTGTATCTTTCAGTGATATACTGAAAGAAATACTTGGGGATAAAGGTGAGATGTTTTGTTATGAGATTTAATCTGATGGATAATGTTATAACCCGGGCGCTGAGCAAGATCTGCGATATGATCTGCCTGAATGTTCTGTGGGTGATATGTTCTATACCGATCGTCACGATCGGGGCGTCCACCACAGCTCTGTATACGGTTATGCTGAAGATGGTGAGAAATGAAGAGGGATATATTTTCCGGGGGTTTTTTAAGGCGTTTAAGGAAAATTTTAAACAGAGTACGATCATCTGGCTGATCGTGGCTGCGCTTGGCGCGGTCTGGTGGATCGATTATAGAGTGTCAGGGCTGATGGGCCAGGGGATCAGCGATGTGTTCCGGATCATATTTCTGCTTCTGGGGTTTCTTCTGCTGTCTGTGATCATCTATGTATTCCCGCTGACAGCGCGCTATGAAAACAGTATTTCAGCGACATTTAAAAATGCCATTATTCTTACCGTGGCAAAGCTGCCATATACATTTATAATGGTGGCGGTTCTGGTCATTGCGGTGCTTGCGTCGTTGTGGAATACCATGATGCTCATGATGGCGCTGCCTTTGTGGTTCATTTTCGGAGTGTCGCTGATCGCATGGGTTAATTCTTACCTGCTCAGAAGGGTTTTTACTGTTTTTGAGCAGGAGGAAGAAGATACAAAAGAAAAGGAAGAGGTATAAAAATGAATTTTCTGGAGGAAAGAATTGTAAAGGACGGGGTTGTAAAAGAGGGAAATGTGCTTAAAGTGGACAGCTTTCTGAACCACCAGATGGATATTGAACTGATGGATCAGATGGGAGCGGAGTTTAAGCGGAGATTTGAAGGAAAGCCAATCAACAAGATACTCACGATCGAGGCCTCGGGAATCGGCATTGCATGTGTGGTGGCCCAGCATTTTCACGTGCCTGTCGTGTTTGCGAAAAAGTCTCAGAGTATCAATCTTGACGGCGAAGTATATGTGGCAGAGGTAGAGTCCTTTACACATAAGTGCATCAATCATGTGATCGTAGGGAAGAAATTTCTTACCGAGGAAGATCATGTGCTGATCATTGATGATTTCCTGGCAAACGGATGCGCTCTCCAGGGGCTGATCCAGATCGTTCAGGCGGCCGGCGCCACGGTTGAAGGAATCGGGATCGCAATAGAAAAAGGTTTCCAGTCAGGCGGAAGGATCATAAGAAACCTGGGGTTCCAGCTGGAGTCTCTTGCCATCGTGGACGGCATGGATGCAGAAACAGGGCGTATTGATTTCCGGCCTCAGCAGGAAGAACAGCGGAAAAGCGCGGCGGACGGACTGATAAAACCTGAAGAATGTGTGTGCAGAAGTTCAACGCTTGATTGACAGGCGCAAGGGCCGCAAAGATCAAAGCCCAGTAAGAAAAATGTACAAAAATAAGGTGCTGTCAATTAGCAATACTTACGAAAATAATTGAAAATTGTCAAAATATCTTACCCTATAATCGGAATTGTGTTAAAATAAATCAGGTAAGACCGCAGAAAAAGGCCGTTACAGCGTTGTACCGGTCTTTCTTTGGCTATACTTATACTATAAGAGCAAGTGTGGAAGAGTGTTTTGGAAAAGAAAAAGGAGGAATAAGATGCTCAGAAGAGGAGATGCGGTTGTTTACAAATGCAGGGGCCTGTATAAGGTAGAAGATATTGGCACGCTGGATTTTTCTTTTGCTGACAGGAAGAAAAAATACTATACGCTCCAATCTGTCGAAGACGAGCGGGACAGAGCGTATGTGCCTACTGACGACGAATCGAATATCCGCAAGCCTGTCAGCAGAGAAGAGGCGCTGAGCCTGATCGAACGGATGCAGGATATCGAAGTGCTGAAAGTGAAAAATGAAAAGCTTCGCGAGCAGGAATATAAAGACTGTATTGCGGATTATTGTCCCGAAAACTGGGTGAAAGTTCTTAAGACAACATACAACAGGACAAAAAGCAGAGGAAGCATAACCAGTGTTGACCGGAAATATCAGCTGCTTCTTGAACATGCTCTGTACAGTGAGTTTTCTTTTGTTTTAGGAATTCCAGCGGGCCAGATGACGCAGTTTATTGAGGAACACGTATTGCGAAAAAACTGAGCGCGTGATATACTTCTCCTGAATATTTTATTTAGGAGGAGTTATTTTTTATGGACGCAGACCCTGCGGGGAACTCAATTTTATTTGACCTGCTGCTTTTATTGTTTTTTACTCTCATGAACGCCTATTTTGCCGGAGCTGAGATGGCGGTCGTGTCGGTGAACAAGAACCGGATCCGAAGCCTGGCTCAGGAAGGCAACAAAAAGGCAAAGATAATCGAGAAGCTTTTTGACGATTCTACAAAATTTCTTTCTACGATTCAGGTGGCTATCACATTTGCCGGATTCTATTCATCTGCATCCGCAGCGGCGGGGATATCGCCAGTACTGGCACAGTGGCTGAGACAAGCCGACATTCCCTACAGCCAGCAGATCGCGCACAACGGCGTGACGCTGATACTGATGTTTTTTAACCTGGTGTTCGGCGAACTGGTGCCGAAGAGGATCGCTCTCCAGAAGGCCGAGGCATTCAGTATGATGACAGTAATGCCGATCCATTATGTTTCCATTTTTCTATCGCCGTTTATTAAACTGCTTTCTGTATCGACAAAGCTGGTGCTCAAGCTTTTGGGGATGAAGACAGAAGACCAGGAAGAAGCCGTCACAGAAGAGGAGATAAAAGCCCTTTTGAAAATGGGAAATGAGAGCGGCACTTTTGACGACGAGGAAAGGGAAATGATCGACTCGGTGTTTGCATTTGACGACAGAACAGCCCGGGAGATCATGGTTCCAAGGCGCGAGGTAGTGACCATTGATATTGAAGAGCCGTTTGAAGAACTCATAGACGAAATCCTGGAGACAAGGCATAACAGAATCCCTGTTTATGAGGAGAGTATAGACAATATTATCGGAGTGCTGCATGTAAAAGACGTGATGATCGAACTGAGGAAGTCCGGCCTTGATAAGATCAATATACGGGAAATGCTGCACAAGCCGTACTTTGTGCCGGAAACAAAAGAGGCGGACGAGTTGTTCCGCACCATGCAGGCAGAAAGGCACCACATGGCAATCCTGGTAGATGAATATGGTGGATTTTCCGGGATCGTGACGATCGAAGATCTTGTCGAGGAAATCATGGGAGACATAAATGAAGAGTATGAGGAGGTAACCCCTGAAATCCAGGCGGTCAGCGAGACCGAATATATCCTGGATGGAGGCATCCTGATCGAAGACCTGAATGAGGAACTGGGGCTGAAGCTGGAAACGGAAAATTATGATACGCTTTCCGGTTATCTGATCGAACAACTGGGCCATATTCCGGCAAAAGAGGACAGAGATGTGATCAGGGAGGAAAATCTTGTATTTACGGTTATGGAAGTAAAGGATAACCGGATTATCAGAGTAGAACTGCAGATCGAGCCGCAGCCGGAGAAGGAAGAGGTGGAAAATCCTGACGGGAAAAAGCGGCGTGAAATACAAGAAGATGACAAAAACGGAAAGGAGACGCAGTAAGATGAAGAAGCTGTCTATCGAAGAAGAATTAAAAAACAATTCCTATCCCGGAAGAGGGATCATTATCGGCAGAACGCCAGATGGGGAAAAGGCTGTTACAGCGTATTTTATTATGGGGCGCAGTGAGAACAGCCGCAACCGCATCTTTGTGGAGGATGGAGAGGGGATCCGTACACAGGCATTTGATCCGTCCAAACTGACAGACCCGAGTCTGATCATCTACGCGCCGGTGCGTGTACTGGGCAATAAGACGATCGTGACAAACGGGGATCAGACGGATACGATTTACGAGGGGATGGATAAACAGCTTACTTTTGAGCAGTCGCTGCGCAGCCGTGAGTTTGAGCCTGACGGACCGAATTATACGCCGCGTATTTCTGGTATCATGCATATTGAAAACGGAGCGTATAATTATGCCATGTCCATTTTAAAAAGTGATAACGGCAGACCGGAAGGATGCAGCAGATACACGTTTGCATATGAGAATCCTGCTGCGGGAGAGGGACGCTTTATCCATACTTATATGTGCGACGGAGATCCGCTCCCCAGCTTTGAAGGGGAGCCGAAACTGATCGGTATTATGGACGATATGGACAGTTTTACAGAACTTTTGTGGAACAGCCTGAACGAAGACAATAAAGTCTCTCTCTTTGTCCGCTATATTGATATAGAGACGGGAAAATATGAGACAAGGATCGTAAACAAAAATAAGTAAAGACAGAATTGAAATAATGATATGCAGAAGCCGGAGCAGATGCAAATGCTGTTCCTTTGATTCATGCCGCTTCTGAGTGCGGCGCTGGAGGTAAAGATGAAAGAATTAGAACTGAAATACGGATGCAACCCCAATCAGAAACCATCAAAGATATATATGAGCGACGGAAGTGATCTGCCGATCCAGGTATTGTGCGGCAGACCGGGATATATTAACTTTCTGGATGCATTTAACGGCTGGCAGCTTGTAAGTGAACTGAAAAAAGCTACAGGACTTCCGGCGGCGACGTCTTTTAAACATGTATCACCGGCCGGCGCAGCGGTGGGACTTCCGCTGTCAGAAACACTTGCAAAGATTTACTGGGTGGATGATCTGGGAGAACTCTCTCCTCTCGCAAGCGCCTATGCAAGAGCCAGAGGGGCGGACAGAATGTCATCCTTCGGCGATTTCATCGCCCTGTCCGATGTGTGCGACGTAGATACGGCGCGTCTGATCAAGAGAGAGGTATCCGACGGCGTGATCGCTCCGGGATATGAGCCGGAAGCGCTGGAACTTCTCAAACAGAAGAAAAAAGGAAATTACAATATCATTCAGATCGATCAAAACTATGTGCCGGCAGCTCTGGAGCACAAAGAGGTGTTTGGAATTACTTTTGAGCAGGGCAGAAATGAACTGAACATCGGGAAAGATTTTTTCTCCAATGTAGTTACAGAGAATAAAGAGATCCCAGATGCTGCAAAGGTTGATCTTGCTATTGCAATGATCACTCTGAAATATACTCAGTCCAACTCGGTGTGCTATGTGAAAGACGGACAGGCGATCGGAATCGGAGCAGGGCAGCAGTCAAGAATCCACTGTACCCGTCTGGCAGGACAGAAGGCGGACAACTGGTGGCTGCGCCAGAGCCCGAAGGTGCTGGGGCTGAAGTTCCGCGAGGGAATCGGCAGAGCAGACCGGGACAATGCCATTGATCTTTATATTGGGGAAGAATATATGGATATTCTCGCGGACGGTGTGTGGGAGAACACCTTCATTGAGAAACCGGAAGTATTTACGCGCGAGGAGAAAAGAGAGTGGCTGGATAAAATGACAGACGTGGCTCTCGGATCAGATGCATTTTTCCCGTTCGGGGATAATATCGAGCGCGCGCACAAGAGCGGCGTAAAATATATCGCGCAGCCGGGAGGATCGGTAAGGGATGACAATGTAATTCAGACCTGCAATAAGTACGGCATGGCAATGGCGTTTACAGGAATCCGTCTGTTCCATCATTAATCCCGGCGGACGGCAAAGAGAAAGAGGGAGAACCTGTATGATTATAGAAACAAAAAGCCCGGAAGAAACATTCCGTGTGGGGATGCGCCTGGGACAGAAGGCTGCTGCAGGTCAGGTGTTTACTCTCACGGGAGATCTCGGAGTAGGAAAAACAGTGTTTACACAGGGGCTCGCCAGAGGGCTTGGAATTGTGGAGCCGGTCAGCAGTCCTACATTTACGATCGTTCAGGTATATGATGAAGGGCGTCTCCCGTTTTATCATTTCGATGTTTATCGCATTGGCGACGTAGAGGAAATGGATGAAGTAGGATTTGATGATTATATAATGGGAGACGGGGTATCCCTGATCGAGTGGGCGGATTTGATAGAAGAAATCCTGCCTGAAAAGAGAACAGAAGTTCTTATAGAAAAAGATCTGGAACAGGGGTTTGATTACAGAAAAATTACAATTCACGAACTGGACGGATGATGCGGCGGTGCTGCTGCGGAAAGGGGTGGGAAACCATCTGATTCTGCGGCAGCGCTTTTGCGCGCAGAATACTGGCAGGGGTATGGATAAATCACACAGGCAGCAGAAAGGAATTAGTATGATAGTTTTAGCAATAGACAGCTCGGGCATGACGGCTACCGCAGCGCTGGTGGAGGACGACCGGACAATTACAGAATATACGGTCGATTATAAAAAAACACATTCCCAGACGCTTCTGCCAATGATCAGTGATATGGCGGAGATGATCAACATGGATATTTCCTCCGTGGATGCTATTGCTGTGGCAGGCGGACCGGGTTCTTTTACCGGACTCAGGATTGGATCGGCGACAGCAAAGGGGCTGGGACTTGCATTGGGAAAGCCGCTGATCCATGTGCCGACAGTTGATGCCCTGGCGTATGGCATGTACGGCTGCACGGATATCATCTGTCCGATCATGGACGCCAGAAGAAATCAGGTATATACGGGAGTATACACTTTTTCTGTGAAAGATTCTGAAAAGAAAGCCGGCAATGAACAAGAATATGTCTTTCGGACGTTGAAAATGCAGATGGCCGCTCCGGTCAGTGATCTGATCCGCAGGCTTAACAACTACGGACGACCGGTTGTTTTCCTGGGAGACGGCGTGCCTGTATACAGAGAAATGCTGGCGGAAGGGCTGAAGGTTCCTTATTCGTTTGCGCCTTCCTATATGAATCGGCAGCGGGCAGCCGTGGTGGGGGCTCTCGGTATCCGGTATTATAAGATGGGAAGATATGAAACGGCGGCAGAGCATAAACCGGAATATTTAAGAGTGTCGCAGGCAGAACGGGAGCGGGCGGAGCGCGAAAAAAACGCGGCTCCTGAAGTCAGAAAGATGACAATGGAAGATGCCGCGGCTGTGGCTGAAATGGAGCACCAGCTCTTTTCGGACGCGTGGAGTGAAAAATCTGTTCTTGGAACCTGGCAGCAGCCGGGGACAATATGCCTCCTTGCTGAAAAAGCAGGCCGCACAGCAGGATATCTGCTGGCCTACAGTTCAGGGGAAGAAGCAGAGATCGCCCGGATCGGAGTGGCGAAAGAATTCCAGAGACAGGGGACGGGTCTTGCGCTGTTGAGAGAATTGGAAAAAATATGCGTCGAACAGGATATACAAAGGATTCTTCTTGACGTGAGAGGAAGCAATACGGCTGCGAGAGGGTTGTATGAGTCGTTCGGATTCAGGGAAGACGGCATTCGCCAGCGCTTTTATGAAGAACCGCAGGAGGATGCTATACTGATGAGCAGGCGTGTCGGGGAGGGCGTATAAATCAGGCGGTGAGCTTTCCGCCAGTCTGGATGCAGGGACAGGACAGGGACAGGTATGTTTCCTTTTTTGGAAATTGTTTTGCAGTTTCGGCAGAAGTTCCCACTAGGAATTATCCGGTGTTCATGCTATAGTTTGGGCGTAGAAAAACGGCGGCAACGCCTTTGGACACAGGAGGAAAATGTATGCGCCAGTATCAGACAAAAGAAACAAAAGAAATCAAAAAAATTATTTGTAATAAATGCGGCAGGGAAATTCAGGCAGTAAACGGATATCCCCGGGAGGGGGTATTCAGCGTGGATTATGAATGGGGCTATTTTTCTGAAAAAGACGGGGAACGGCACAGCTTTGATCTGTGTGAATCCTGTTATGATGAACTGCTTCGTTCTTTTGAGATACCTGCCGGGATAGAAGAATAGAGCAGAGGTATTGTATGTTAGATGTTTGTTTGCTGGGAAGCGGAGGCATGATGCCGCTCCCGCACCGTTATCTGACGGCGCTGCTGACCCGCTTTAACGGCAGCAGCCTGTTGATCGACTGCGGGGAGGGAACCCAGATCGCGATGAAAGAAAAAGGCTGGAGCTTTAAGCCGGTTGATGTGATCTGTTTTACGCATTATCACGGCGACCATATCAGCGGACTTCCCGGACTTCTGTTGACGATGGGAAATGCTGACCGGACAGAGCCGCTGACGATGATCGGGCCAAAAGGACTGGAACGGGTAGTGGGATGTCTCCGGGTGATCGCACCGGAACTTCCTTTTCCGATCGTGTACAGAGAGATTACGGGTGCAGAGCAGACCTTTGAAATGAACGGATATCGTCTGAAAGCCTTTCGCGTAAATCATAATGTTCTTTGTTATGGTTATACGCTTGAGATTGACCGGGCAGGGAAATTTGATCCGGCCCGGGCCAGGGAACAGGATATCCCGCTGCAGTACTGGAGCAGGCTCCAGTCAGGAGTGACAATAGAAGACGGAGGCAGAGTGTTTACGCCGGATATGGTGCTTGGCCCGCCTCGCAAGGGAATCAAATTGACATATACTACGGATACGAGGCCCACGGACTCTATTCGAAGAAATGCAGCCGGATCCGATCTCTTTATCTGTGAGGGTATGTATGGGGAAAAGGAGAAGGCTGCAAAAGCGGCCGAGTATAAGCATATGACATTTTACGAGGCTGCGGCGCTGGCAAAAGACGCAAAGGTAAAAGAAATGTGGCTGACACATTACAGCCCCTCTCTTATCCGTCCGGAGCAGTACATGGATGATGTGCGCAGGATATTTCCGGCGGCCAGAGCCGGTAAAGACGGTATGACAACGGAACTGACATTTGAAGACAGCGAGGTATAATATAAGATGAAAGAAATCAGAGATATCAATATACTGGCGATTGAGACTTCGTGCGATGAAACTGCGGCTGCAGTTGTCCATAATGGCAGAGAAGTGCTGTCTAACATTATTTCGTCACAGATCGATCTCCATAAGCTTTACGGCGGAGTGGTGCCGGAAATCGCATCCAGGAAGCACATTGAAAAGATCAATCAGGTGATAGAGGAGGCGCTTAAGGAAGCGGAAACCACCCTGGACGATATTGATGCAGTCGCTGTGACATATGGTCCCGGCCTTGTAGGAGCGCTGCTTGTAGGCGTTGCAGAGGCAAAGGCGATCGCGTATGCCAGGAAGCTCCCTCTTGTGGGCGTGCATCATATCGAGGGGCATATTTCTGCAAATTATATTGAACATCCAGATCTGGAACCGCCGTTTCTCTGCCTTGTAGCATCGGGAGGGCACACTCATCTGGTTCGTGTAAGGGAATATGGGGAATATGAAATCCTTGGAAGAACGAGGGATGATGCAGCAGGGGAGGCCTACGATAAAGTGGCCAGAGCAATCGGCCTGGGATATCCCGGCGGGCCGAAGATAGACCGGCTTGCGAAAGAGGGTAACCCCGACGCAGTTCATTTCCCGAAAGCACATATCGAAGGAGCTGAATATGATTTCAGTTTCAGCGGGCTTAAATCAGCGGTGCTCAATTATATAAACGGATGCAAAATGAAAGGAGAAAATTACGATCCTGCGGATATAGCAGCATCGTTTCAGAAAGCGGTCGTAGATGTCCTTGTGGAAAACTCTATGAAAGCTGCCGAAAACCTTGGCATATATAAATTTGCCATTGCCGGAGGCGTGGCATCTAATACAGCGCTGCGTGCGGCGATGAAAAATGCATGTGAAGAACGGGAAATCCGGTTTTTTTATCCTTCGCCGGTTTACTGCACGGATAATGCGGCTATGATCGGTGCGGCAGGTTACTATGAGTTTCTGGCCGGGACACGGCATGGATGGGATTTGAACGCGGTTCCAAATCTTAAACTGGGAGAGAGGTAGGAGTTTGGAGAAAGAGTATTGCACGGCTGTTGTGCTGGCAGCCGGAAGCGGCAGGAGAATGGGAACAAAAGTACATAAACAGTATCTGTTAATGGGTGGGAAGCCGGTGCTGTTTTATTCTCTGAATGCATTTCAGCGCTCAAAGTATATAGATGAGATCGTCCTTGTCACAGGAGCAGGCGAAGAAGAATACTGCAGGACAAGTATTGTGGAACGGTACGGATTTGATAAGGTGAGCCAGGTTGTGTGCGGAGGCGCAGAAAGATATCATTCCGTCTGGAATGGATTGCAAACAGCCCGGCGGGAAGGCTATGTGTTTATCCATGATGGTGCCCGGCCGTTTGTTGATGAAATGATCATAGCCAGAGCGTATCAGTGCGTCCGGGAACATAAAGCCTGTGCGGCCGGTATGCCCGTAAAGGACACGATCAAAATCACGGACAAAGATGGATTTGTAAAAGATACACCTGACAGGAATACATTGTGGCTTATCCAGACGCCCCAGGTATTTGAGGTGAATCTTCTGACAGAGGCATATTCTATGCTGATGCAGCAAGAAGACATAAAAGTGACCGATGACGCCATGGTCGTAGAACAGATGCTCCATTATCCTGTAAAATTGTTTCATGGAACCTATGAAAACATCAAAATAACAACTCCAGAAGATCTGGCCATTGGAGAAGTTTTTTTAGGTCATAAAATGTAAAAAATGTATTGACACAGGTTTTGCATATGTGATAGAATAAACAGCGTCGCAAAAAGCGGCGCTGTAATTGAACTCGCTTTAAAGCGAGAGATGGAGAGGTATCGAAGTGGTCATAACGAGGCGGTCTTGAAAACCGTTTGTCCGAAAGGGCGCGTGGGTTCGAATCCCACCCTCTCCGCTTTGGAGAAGTACCCAAGCTGGCCGAAGGGGCTCCCCTGGAAAGGGAGTAGGTCGTTAGTAGCGGCGCGAGGGTTCAAATCCCTCCTTCTCCGTTTGATATTATCCAGAAACTACTGGAAGATAACCAGTAGTTTTTGTTTTTCCTGAAACCGGTAAAACTGCAAGCGCCGGATAAGTATAAAAGGGTGGCGTTGCGGATGATATCATTCTGAAATACCATACATCATTGTCGGGGAAGGCCGGAAAAAAGAGTTGAAAAAACTTGTAAAAAATGGTTGACATATGGCAGTGAAAAGTGGTAATATATTTAAGCTGACCCGTGAGGGAAAGTAGAAAAAGTTCTTGACAGAGCGAAAGAGTTTTGATAAACTGTTAAAGCTGTCGCTTGAGAGAGAACGGCAGGAACCTTGATAACTGAACAATAGAC
>ERZ1643250.3046-NODE-3046-length-11860-cov-5.515968_pt1 | contig 11860 bp, 11 predicted proteins | sample MGYA00579262_ERZ1643250 | MGnify/ENA primary metagenome ERZ1643250 (study PRJEB29033, sample SAMEA4952265) | chicken gut metagenome | biome: Broiler Chicken; feature: Gastrointestinal Tract; material: Caecum | place: Ireland | collected 2018 | study: Broiler...
GGCCCAGGCGGCAGCATAGGAACAGCTGGTGAACGCTTTCCTGCCGGAGGAGGACAGTACCTGAACGGTTTCTTCCATCAGCCGCCCGGCCACACCCTGCCCGCGCAGAGAATCGTCAACAAATGTGTGATTGATGTCTACGGCATCAGGGCCTTTCGCAGGAAAGGTAATTTCCGCCAGGAGTTTTCCCTGAGCATTCTGGCAATAAATTCGGTTTTCTTCTTTTATAAACTGCAGTTCCATAATTTCTCCTTTTACTGAATCAGTGTATATTGCATCATTTCGTAATGCAGCTTTGAACCTTCCCGGATTTCCATGGGAAGAAGGGCTCTTGCTACGATTTTCGTTTCTTCTTCCGGAAGATCCAGACGCTTCAGATGGGCATAGTCGCCGTCAATGGATTCTACCAGATAGTCACAGTTTAACATAAAGGACTCCTTTCTTTTCCGGACTGGATTTTTAGGTGACAATTTCATTATAACATAAGGGGAAAGAAGTTTGTACATGGGAATATAGTATGTTATGATAAGCATTATTTATCCCTTTTAAATATTGCACAGACAGGAGGCTGAAATGGAAACTGGAAAAATGAGACAACATAATCAGATTACATTTTTTGATGAAATGTTCGGAAACCTGAAACCCAGGGAAGAGATGAACGGATACCAGATTTGTCCCGGATTTTTTACGGTGAATGGTTCTACCGTATTTCCGGGAGGTGTCAATTTTACCATACATTCCCATTATGCAGAGTCGTGTGAACTACTTCTGTATAAAAGACATCAAAAACAGCCCTGGCTGATCTTTCCTTTTAAGAAAGGGTACCGGCTTGGCAATACCTTTTCGATCTTCATTTTCGGCCTGGATATAAATGAGACAGAATATGTGTATCGGTTTGACGGACCTTATGAGCCGGAAAAGGGATTTTTGTTTGATAAAGAAAAAGATATACTGGATCCTTATGCCAGAACGGTAGTGGGGCAGGAAATCTGGGGAAAGAAAAGCGAAAATCTAAAAGGATCTGTTTATCGGGGAAAAGTGGTGGCGGATACCTTCGACTGGGGAACTTCTGCAGGACCGGACTACGATATGTCTGATTTGATTATTTACGAGATGCATGTGCGCGGATTTACCCGGCATCCTTCCTCAGCAGTGAAATATCCCGGAACCTTCGAGGGAATCCGGGAAAAAATTCCTTATCTGAAAGAGCTGGGAATCAATGCCGTAGAACTGATGCCGGTCTTTGAATTTGACGAACTGGAAGAATCCAGAACCTGCCAGGGGAAATATCTCTATAACTACTGGGGATATAATACGGTCAGCTTTTTTGCCCCAAATGCCAGTTATGGAACCAATGAAGAGGGGAATACCCCTGCGGGAGAATTTAAGAGGCTGATTCGGGATCTCCATGATAATGGGATTGCAGTCATTCTGGATGTGGTATTTAACCATACGGCGGAAGGAAACGAAAACGGGCCCTTTTTCTCTTTTAAAGGCATAGACAATAATATTTATTACATGCTTACCCCGGACGGATATTACTATAATTTCAGCGGCTGCGGAAATACCATGAACTGTAACCATCCCATTGTACGCAACATGATTCTGAACTGTCTGCGCTACTGGGTGGAAAAATTCCGTGTGGACGGTTTCCGGTTTGATCTGGCGTCGGTGATGGGAAGAAATGAAAACGGGGCGCCGATGGAACATCCGCCGATTCTGGAGGAACTGGCCTTTGATCCCATTCTGGGAAAAACTCTGCTGATTGCCGAGGCCTGGGACGCAGGAGGCATGTACCAGGTGGGCAGTTTTCCTTCCTGGAAAAGATGGGTGGAATGGAATGGCAAATACAGAGATGATATGCGCAGTTTTCTAAAAGGAGATTATGGGATGGCTGCTGCGGCCATTCACCGGATAAACGGTTCATTGGATTTATATCCTCCGGAGACGAGGGGAAACGATGCTACCGTAAACTTCCTTAATTGTCATGATGGATTTACCTTATATGATTTGTATGCCTATAATGAAAAGCACAATGAAGCAAACGGTTGGAACAACACAGACGGATGTAATAACAATTTAAGCTGGAACTGCGGGGAAGAAGGGGAAACTTCCCGAAAGGAAGTCACAGAATTAAGAAAAAGAATGTGCAAAAATGCCTTTGCCACCCTGATGTGCAGCCGGGGAGCGGCTATGTTTCCGGCAGGGGATGAGTTTCTGAATTCTCAGTATGGAAACAATAACCCCTATTGTCAGGACAATGAAATCTCCTGGCTGAACTGGGAAGATTTGAAAAAGAATCAGGAAATGTTTGAGTTCTGCTGTCAGATGATTGCTTTTCGGAAAGAACATCCCGTTTTAAGAAAACAGACAAAAACAGCCAGAGGGGGCTGGCAGGAAATCAGTGTACATCTGGAAAATCCCCGAAACAATCAGATAAAAGACGAGACGAAATATTTCGGGATTTTGTTTTCGGGAAAGAAGGAAGGTCCAAAGGAAGAAGACGATTTTATTTATTATGCGGTAAATGCCTACTGGGAGGAGCTGACCATAGGTCTGCCCCTTTTAGAGGAAACGTATTCCTGGTTTCAAATCGCAGATACTATGGACGAGAGACAAAGGGAAAGACCAATTCTTCCGGGACAGTCTCTGACCATAGGACCGCGAAGCGTGAAAATTTTCGTGGGAAGGCGATTACAGACGAATGATAAGAACGGGGATGGGAGGATGGTTGGGACGATTTAAATAAGAAGACGCAATGACCAGAAACCTGCGGGGATCCAGCGTCCGGATGTAACGAAAAATAGCATCTCTTTCTTCTGTGCCGGAATCTTTTCCGTGATAAATACAAAGGGAGAGCAGACCGCCCCTCTTTAAAAGAGAAAGACTGGCGGCGATGGCAGGAATGCTGGTGGATGCCTTTGTAGCCTTTGTATGATCTCCTCCGGGAAGATAGCCGAAATTGAAAACAATACAGCTGACGGTTTCCGGCCGGGCATATTGAGCCAGATTTTCATGGGAATCCAGAATCAGACGGCAATTCGCATAATGTCCTCTGGAGTCTAAAAGTTCTCTGGTATGGACGAGGGCGGCAGGCTGGATGTCAAAAGCCAGTACCTGTCCGTCCTTTCCGGCCAGTTCCGATAATAAAAGAGTATCCTTACCGTTTCCCATGGTGGCGTCAATACAGAGATCTCCGGCGGACACCTGCTCCCGGATAAAATGATGGCACCATTGGGTAATCTGATAATTTTTCATTTCAAAATCCTTTCTGGTTTCTATATCTGGAAAAATTTCTCAATTACATGGGCCACGCCGTCCTCATCATTGGAATATGTAATGTAATCGGCCACCTGTTTCACCTTTTCCTGGGCGTTTGCCATAGCTACACCTAAGCCGGCAAACTGGATCATGGAAATATCATTATAACCGTCTCCGCAGCATACCAGCTCTTCCCTGGAAAGAGAGAGCAGATTCAAAAGGCGCTCCAGGCAGTAAGCTTTATCCACGTTTTTGGGCGTAGCTTCCAGAAAGTAGGGTTCCGAACGGAAAATCTGGGCTTCGTGGAAGTATTTATCCGCCAGTATGGATTCCATTTTTTCCAGGCGCTCCGGTTCACCGGTAAAGAGGCATTTGGGAACAGGAGAAGTTACATACTGTCCGAAATCTTCCGGGAAGTAAAGGGGAAGGTGGTTAATGCCTGCCTCTATTTTCATATAAGGGTCTTCCGGAGTTCCCGATACAATCCGGGTATCTTCATAAGTAATAATGCCAACCTGGAACTCCAGGGCGTCCCGGTACAGTTTCCGGACCATGGACGGATTCAGACTGCGGGCGTAAACACATTCTCTGGTTTTCCAGTTCATAATCCTGGCGCCGTTAAAAGCCAGAATGTATCCCCCGTACTTATCAAACTGAAACTGATCGGCAATGGGGGCAATCCCCTGAGAAGGACGGCCGGAAGCAATGGCCACAGAAATCCCTGCTTTTTGAAGCCGGATAACTGCATCCCGCGTCCGGGGCAGCACTTCTTTTTTTGAATCCGTAGCTGTCCCATCAATATCTAAAACCAACATTTTATAGCCAGTCATAAAAACCTCCCTGTGTTTTGTTTTTTTTATTATACAAGTGGAAGAATTTACTTGCAAGAAGAAAAATACAGTTGAAAAATACGATTTTCCAGGTATAATACAAGAAGGAAAAGGGCAGCTGTTAAACAGGCGGCAAAAAGAAAGGCAGGAAACAGATGTTAAAAGGAAAAACGGTTTTATTAGGAGTGACGGGAAGTATAGCAGCCTATAAAAGTGCATATCTTGCAAGCGCTTTAAAGAAACAGGGAGCAGACGTACATGTTCTGATGACAAAAAACGCATGTAATTTCATAAATCCTATTACGTTTGAATCTTTGACGGGAAATAAATGTCTGACGGATACCTTTGACCGGAATTTTCAGTTTCAGGTAGAACATGTGGCGATAGCAAAAAGGGCAGATGTGGTGATGGTGGCTCCGGCAAGCGCCAATGTAATCGGCAAGCTGGCCCATGGAATTGCAGACGATATGCTTACGACCACCCTTTTGGCCTGTAAATGCAAGAAATTTGTGGCTCCGGCTATGAATACCAATATGTATGAGAATTCTATCGTTCAGGAAAATCTGGAGATTCTGAAAAAGCACGGATATGAAATCGTAAATCCGGCGGTGGGCTATCTGGCCTGCGGAGATACAGGAACAGGAAAGATGGCAGAGCCTCAGGAACTGCTTCAGTATCTGTTGAGAGAAGCAGCATTTGAAAAAGATCTGGAAGGAATGAAACTTTTAATTACAGCAGGGCCGACTCAGGAGTCTGTGGATCCGGTCCGGTATCTGACGAATCATTCCTCAGGAAAAATGGGATATGCCCTGGCGAAAATGGCCATGCTTCGGGGAGCAGAAGTGACTCTGGTCAGCGGTAAGACTACCATTGAATGTCCCATGTTTGTAAAGAAGATACCAGTGGTTACAGCAGAAGAAATGTACCGGGAAGTAGTTCGGGAAAGCCCGAACCAGGACATTATCATTAAGGCAGCCGCTGTTGCAGATTACAGACCCAAAGAGGTCAGTACAGAAAAAGTAAAGAAATCAGACAATGACTGTATAATAGAACTGGAACGCACCCGGGATATTTTAAAATATCTCGGGGAACACAAGAAACCAGAACAGGTTTTATGCGGGTTTTCCATGGAAACAAAAAACATGCTTGGTAATTCCAGGGAGAAGCTTCAGAAAAAGAAACTGGATATGATCGTGGCCAATAACCTGAAAGTATCCGGGGCCGGTTTCGGAGGCGACACCAATGTGGTGACCCTGATTACACAGGAGGAGGAAGTTTCACTCCCGATTATGACCAAGGAGGAGGCATCCGTCCATATCCTGAATAAAACACTGGAACTGTGGAAAGCGAAACAAAGCTAGAACAGATTCCGCAACTGTATTGTATCCCGTAATCGGGAATAATAACAAGGAGGAAAAAAGATGAATCAGGCAGTAGCAGCAAAAGGAAACTCGAAGGTACAGAAAATGGCGCAGACAGCGCTGTTTATGGCGTTAATTGTATTAATGGCGTTTACGCCGTTTCTGGGGTATATTCCTCTGGGATTTACAAGGGCGACCATCATCCATGTACCGGTTATTCTGGGGTCTCTCTTACTGGGACCGAAGAAAGGAGCATTGCTTGGAGGTGTTTTCGGATTAACCAGTTTTGTGAATAACACCATTAATCCAACTGTGACATCCTTTGTATTCACCCCGTTTTATACCCTCGGCGAATTCCAGGGAGGTATCGGCAGTTTGATTATCTGCTTTATTCCCAGAATTCTTACAGGAGTCGTACCGTATTATGTGTATCAGTTATTCTTAAAGAAAGGGAAAAAAGACGTATCAGCGCCGGGACTGGTGTGCGCTGGTTTCTCCGGAGCGCTGACGAATACGCTTCTGGTAATGAACCTTATTTTTCTCTTTTTCCGGGAAGGATATGCGGCGGCAAACGGAGTAGCTGAAACAGCAGTGTACGGATTTATTCTGTCAATTATCGGCATGAACGGAATTCCGGAGGCAATTGTGGCTGCTATTTTGACAGTTCTTATAGGAAAAGTACTTTTAAACAAGAAAGTACGCAGTAAAATCGGTTTTTAATGGGTGGAGGAATCAATGATATTAGCCATTGACATTGGAAATACAAATATTGTAATCGGATGCATTGACCAGGAAAAAATTCATTTTATCGAACGTCTGTCTACGGTGAAAACGAAGACAGAACTGGAATATGCCATTGATATTAAAAATGTTTTAGATATTTATAAAATCAGACGGGAGGATATTGAAGGCGGAATCGTCTCTTCCGTTGTTCCGCAGATTACGGAAATTGCCCGTCTGGCTGCGGAAAAAATCCTGAGAAAAAAAATTCTGGTATTAGGGCCGGGAACGAAAACAGGACTGAATATCCTGATGGACAATCCGGCGGCGACAGGAGCTGACTTAGTAGCCGATGCAGTGGCTGCCATCGCCCAGTATCCGGTTCCCTGTATTGTGATCGATATGGGGACGGCAACGACAGTATCCGTAGTAGATGAAAAGAATCATTATATTGGGGGCATGATTTTACCGGGTGTGGGAGTTTCTCTGGATGCCTTAACGGCGGGAGCTGCCCAGCTTCAGGGAATCAGCCTGGAAGCGCCGAAAAGAATTATCGGCAAAAACACGGTGGAATGTATGAAAAGCGGCGTGATTTACAGCAGCGCTGCCAGCCTTGACGGAATTGTCGACCGGATCGAGGAAGAGCTGGGGCAAAAGGCTACCGTGGTTGCCACCGGCGGCCTGGCAAAAAAGATCGTCCCCCATTGCCGCAGACACATTATGCTGGATGAGGAACTTTTATTGAAAGGCCTGCAGATAATCTACAGGAAAAATCAGCCCCATAAAGAATAGGAGAAAGATATGCGGTTTATTCACTTGTCGGATTTACATATTGGAAAGCGTTTCCATTTTTACAATCTGCTGGAGGATCAGAAGTATATCTTAGAGGAAATTCTGAAAAAAATTGAAGAGCATTGTCCCGATGCAGTTCTTATTTCGGGCGATATTTATGATAAGGCGGTCCCGTCGGCTGAAGCGGTGACCGTCTTTGATGATTTTCTGAGCGGAATTTCCCAGAGAGTACCGAAGACCCGGATATTCCTTATCAGCGGAAATCATGACTCTGCGGAGCGACTGGCATTTGCCAGCCGGATATTGGAGAAACACCAGATCCATATGATCAGTACACTGCCCCGGACAAAAGAAGAATTTCTGCATAAAGTTGTTCTAAAAGACAAATTCGGAGAGGTGTGCTTCTATTTCCTTCCTTTTCTGAAGCCCGGATATGTGAGAACTCTGTCACCGGAAGCAAAAGAATACAATCTTCAGCAGGCCGTTCAGTTTTTGACAGAAAGAGAAGGGATTGACAGAAATAAAAGAAATGTGCTTTTATCCCATCAGTTTTATACCCACAAAGGGGAGGAGCCCCTTCGCAGCGATTCAGAAACCTGGATGGTGGGAGGGATTGAAAATATCGATGTTTCCCTCTTGGATCCCTTTGATTACGTGGCTCTGGGACATTTGCACAGGCCTCAGTGGGTCGGAAGAAAAAGCATCCGTTACTGCGGTTCCCCATTGAAATATTCCCTCAGTGAAAAAGAGGATAAAAAATCAATTACCCTGGTTACTTTAGAAGAAAAAGGAAAAGAACCTCTGATTGAAGAGCTGCCTCTGATTCCGTTACGGGATGTAAAGCAGAGAAAGGGGACTTCAGAGGAATTTCTGGCAGGAGCTCCCTGTGAAGACTATATAGGCTTTATACTTACTGATGAAAAAATGCCCTATCAGATTCGGGAAAGGCTGGAAGAGCGGTACAGCCATATCCTGGAGATAAAGGTAGAGAACAACAGAATCAGGAAAGAACTGAGTCTGCCTGAAAGAGAAATCCGGATAAATCCCCGGGAGGCGTTTGAAGAATTCTATGAAGAAATCCATGGCGTTTCCATGACGGCTCAGGAAAAAGAATGGGTAGAGATGATTTTTAAAGAAGCAGAGGAGGAAGAGGCATGAAACCTTTAAAACTTACTATATCTGCCTTTGGCTCTTATGCGGGAGAAGTAACCATTGATTTTTCCGGAGTACAAAGTGGAATTTTTCTGATTACCGGAGATACCGGCGCCGGAAAAACAACCATCTTCGATGCAATTACGTATGCCCTGTACGACAGAACAAGCGGAGGGATACGCAGCGGCGCTATGATGAGAAGTGAGTATGCCGACAATTCCGCACAGACTTATGTGGAACTGGAGTTTCTGCATCAGCAGAAGGTATGGAGGATTTACAGGAATCCGGACTATAAGCGGACAAGTAAAAGAAAAGACAAAGAGGGAAACTACAGACTGACTCAGGAAAAATCCAAAGTGGAACTTTACCTTCCCGATAAAACTATGTATAAAGGAAATAAAAAGGAAACCAATGAGAAAATTCAGGAGATAATCGGGTTGGATGTCCGGCAGTTTACCCAGGTGGCTATGCTGCCTCAGGGAGATTTCTTAAAACTTCTCCATGCAAAATCAGAGGAACGAAAAGAGATTTTTTCTAAAATCTTTGATACCGGCATTTACAGAAGAATGCAGGAAATTCTCAGGGAAAAAGAGAAGTCTCTGGAGGAACAGCTCAAAGAGACGGAAAGAGCCTGGGAGGAAGAAGCGGCGGGAATTATCTGCAGAACCTTAAGTCCGATCCGGGAACAGCTGGAAGAAGCCCGCAGACAAAGAGACAAAGAGAAAGTACTTCTGTATCTGAATTCCTATCTGAAAGAGGGGAAAAAGGAAGAAGAGGAAGCGAAAAATAGGGAAAAAGAAATACAGGAAAAATTGTCCCGGACAGAAAGACAGGCAGAGAGACAAAAGAGGATACAACAGCTTCGTCTGCAGATTCAGCAGTTAGAATCCTGGCTATTGCAGGCAGAAGAAAAGCAAAACCTTCTGAAAGAGCAGCTGGAAAGCAGCCTGGAAAAAAACAGAACAGAGAGAAAAAGCTGGGAAGACATAATAGAAAACGCAGGAAAAGAACTTCCCGCCTGGAAAGAGAAAGCAGAGAATCTGAAAAAGGAATGGGATAGTCTGAAAAACATGGAGGAACAGTCCGGCCGGGTACAGAAAGCTCTCAGGAGAAAAGAAAAAGCTGCCAAAGAATGGCAAAAGACAAATCAATCTTATAAAGAACAGCAGAGAACGTATGAAGAGGTCTATGATCGATTTCTGGAAGCTCAGGCAGGTATCCTGGCGCAGAAGCTGCCGGAGGGAGAGCCATGTCCCGTATGCGGAAGCTGTGAGCATCCGAGAAGAGCCCTTCTTCCCCCTGAGGCTCCCACACAGAACCAGGTGGAAAGGGAAAAAGCGGCTCTTAGGGAATTGGAAGAAGAAAAAGATAAAATGCAGGCGGCATTTATGAATGCACAAAACCGGCTGGAGAAGGAACGCGTAAAGCTGGAAGAGGAGAAAAAGACGGCAAAGGCAAAACTTTATCTATCTGAAGATGGCTGGTACGAAAAACTTATTCTTCTTAAACAGGAAAAAGAAAGAGAATATAAAGAAGCCCTTTCCTTTTATGAAGAGGAAAAAAACAAATCAGAAGCCAGGAAAAAGCAGGCGAAACAAAAGCTTAAAAATCTGGAGGAAGAAGTTTCAAAGAGGCAGAAAGAAACAGCGGAATTTGCCAAAACCTTCGACCACAAACGGGGAGAAAAAACGGCAAAAGAGGAGCTTTTGAAAAAAGAAGAAGAGGAGCTGAAGGACGGAAACGATCCGTTAAAGGAAACGGATTTAAAACAGCTTTCTGAACATCTGAAAGAGGAACAGGAAACCGTCTCCCAAAAAGCCAAAGAGCTGTTCAGCCAGAATGAAGTTAATAAGAAAATCCAAAAGACACTGGAAAAATGCCGGAAGGAGTACGAAGAACTCCGTTCTCATTACGAAGAGATTTCCAATCTGAGCCGGACTGCCAACGGAGGGTTGAACCAGAGTGTGAAAATGGATTTTGAATCTTATATTCAGAGGCAGTATTTCAGACAGATGATTGCCTATGCCAATCAACGTCTTGGAAAAATGACGGGAAACCAGTTGTTTTTAAGATGCAGGGAGGTTTCCCAGCTGGGTATTAAAGAAAAATCCGGTCTGGATCTCAATGTATACAGTTCCATTACAGACAGTGTTCGGGATGTGAAAACCCTTTCGGGAGGGGAATCCTTTCTGGCGGCGCTGGCAATGGCTTTTGGAATGGCAGACACCATCCAGGATATGGCGGGAGCCGTGCGGCTGGACACTCTGTTTTTGGACGAAGGGTTCGGGAATCTGGATGAATATGCAAGGGAACAGGCAATAGAGGCCCTGGAAGAATTGAGCCGGGATCGGTATATGATCGGGATCATTTCTCATGTAGCGGAACTGAAAGAGCAGATTGAGCAGAAATTAGTTGTAAAAAAGGGAAGGGAAGGAAGTCAGGCATACTGGAATTTTTAGCACGAATGCCGGAGACGGAAAATTCCGGGATCAAAAAAATGCTTTTACCCTGGCAACCGGGGATAAAAGCATTTTTTCGTTCTATTTGGGACGGTGCTCCGCCACATGGCGTTTGATTGCGTCAAAACTTTCGGAACTGATCACATGTTCAATCCGGCAGGCATCTTCAGACGCCGTTTCAGGACTGACTCCCAGAATTGTCAGAAGCTCTGTAAGCAGAGTATGGCGTTCGTAAATTTTTTCGGCGATTTCCCTGCCCGCATCTGTTAAAGTGATTAGACCGTCGTGATCCATATGAATATATCCGTTAAGCCTGAGATTTTTCATGGCAACACTGACACTGGGTTTGGAAAAATTTAATTCATTAGCAATATCAATGGAGCGGACATTTCCGTTTCTGATTCCAAGAATTAAGATAGTCTCCAGATAATTCTCAGCAGATTCCTGAACCTTCAAATCGAATCCTCCTTCTGAATGGTACTTTGTTGCTTAATATGTCAACAAAAACAGGATAGCACATTTGTTGAAAAATATCAAATACTAATAAAACTGAGAATTGATTTTTGTAAGAAGAGACGAAAAGTCCTTGAAAAGTGATTTGATAATTTATATAATATAGTATATAACACAGGGTTGCAGAAAGGAGAGGGAGAAAATGAAGACAATTACGATTAGCAGACAGTATGGAAGCGGCGGCAGAGAGATCGCGAAAATGCTGTCAGAAGAAATTGGAATTCCTTTTTATGACAGTGACCTTTTAGCAATTGCTTCAGAAAAATACGGAATCAGCCCAGGGCTGATGGCAGAGTATGACGAGAGAAAATCATCCAGTTTTTTGTATGGAATTGCAATGCTGGCGGATGGAATCACCAGTCAGGAGAAGATAATGCTTCCATATAAATTGTTTCAGGCGCAGAAGGAGACAATGATACGCCTGGCAGAAGAAGGTCCCTGCATTTTCGTGGGACGCTGTGCAGATTACATATTAAAAGAGCAGAAAAGGATTCTGAAAGTCTATGTGTACTGCTCTTCTATGGAAAAAAGAATAAACAGAATCATGGAGCGGGATAAAGTCAGTCAGAGAGAAGCGCCCGGCCGGATTGCCCAAAGAGATCGGGAACGAAAAGATTATTACTATTTCCATACCGGACAGGAATGGGGAGATATGAAAAACTATGATATCTGTCTGAATACAGCCATGCTGAGTTATAAAGACTGTACAAAGGTGATTCGCAATCTTCTGCAGGAAAAGGGATAATCTAAAAATTATGTGAAATTTCCGTAT
>ERZ1643250.3048-NODE-3048-length-11852-cov-9.578537_pt1 | contig 11852 bp, 15 predicted proteins | sample MGYA00579262_ERZ1643250 | MGnify/ENA primary metagenome ERZ1643250 (study PRJEB29033, sample SAMEA4952265) | chicken gut metagenome | biome: Broiler Chicken; feature: Gastrointestinal Tract; material: Caecum | place: Ireland | collected 2018 | study: Broiler...
ATATTTTCCGGCGCTATATCGGTTTTCCTTGTCACGATATCCTCGATCTGCGCCCGGTTTGCATCAGTCAGTTCGTCTGCTTTTACAACGATATCAGCAGAATCGTCATCCAGACTGACTACAGACTCTGAAAATCCTTTCGACGACATAAGCGTTTCGATCGCTGCTTCCTGCTCGGCTATTTCCGTGATCCTGACCATCTGATCTACGGCATCCTGTTTCTCTGCATCACTCAGATTCGTATTGTCGATAATAGCCTGCAGGGTTTCTTTGTTTTCTGCCCTCACCTGCTCTCTTGTTACTTTTGCCTGGGCTACGGTTGCTTCGGCGGTACCACTTGTAAGAACTGCTTCGCCCGGAGTCCCTTCCACATCTGAATCATTGCTTTCAATATCTTCTGTAGAACTCTCGATGTCATCTTCTGAAATATCCAGAAGTTCCTGATTCGCGAGATCTGCATTTGCCTCCGTCGTGCTGTCCCCGTTCTCACCGAACAGAATACCGGAATAGTTCAGATATCCGGCAATGGCGATCATAACCGCCAGCGTTGCGATGATGATCTGATTTTTTTTGAATAATCGTTTCACTTTCTCCATCCTCCTTTTATGTATCAGGCCCGTTTCATTATTTTTATCTTATGCGCTTCTACACCGAATAATGCCTGAACTGCTTCCGTAATATTCTGCGCTGTGACTGCGTTTCCGCCTCCATCTGCGATCACAACCACTCCTTCGATCTCCGGCGACAGCTCCTTGCTCACATAAGGTGCGGATGAGCCGTCGGAACCCTGTTCATAAATGCTCGTCTTATCTGAGGTGCTCTCTTCCACCGTGCGTTTACCGCCCTCGCTGTCCTCCTCTTCTGTTGTCTGGGAAGAACCGGACTGGTCTTTCTCTATGATCTTCTGTCCGCCTGATTTCAGCGTGATCATAACCGTCACATCTCCTACTCCGTCTACCTGTTTTAAAATATCCGCTGTCTTTTCCTCAAGATAAGATTCATATTCCCCCAGGGTTGTGCTGCCTTCATTTACTGAAGCCGCGGAAGTGCTTTCTACTGTATCTGCGCCTGACTGATCTGATGCCGGAAAAGGAAAAACAGCAACAAAAAGCAGCAATCCCACAAGGAACAGGATCAGAAGATGATTTTTCTTAGGCAGTTTTTCGCCTGACCGAATACTTTGAAGCAAAGCTTTCCATTTACTATTGTCCAATCTCTATCTCCCCCACCTCTATCCGGCTGTTTCCTTCTTTCATGCTGTCTTGCTCCGTCTCTTCTTCTGACTGGAGATAATCTGAAAGTGCAGAATCTTTATAGAGCTCTTCTACGCTTTCGATTTCCTGCTTTTCCAGTTTATATTCATTATTTCTGTAAAGTGTTTCGAACTTTTCATTCATCCCTGTCAGATTCAGAAGCGGCGTTGCCAGCAGAAGAATAAGGATCAGCCCGGAAAAGAAACGGACATATTTTCCATAATCTTTTCCAGGTACAGCGTGCATGACAGCAGCCGTAATGATCAGATACACTGTGATATTCTGTATCCATTTGTAAATCTGTTGAAACATATTAGTCAGCTCCTCTCCGGCGTGATCAGGAAGTGGATGCAGCTACGATCGCAATTGTGATCATGAAAAGCAGCCCGGAAGTGAAAATTACTTTCACCATGATCTCATAACCCTCGCTGATACCGCTGATACATGTAGTGATCCGTTTATCCGAAACCGGCTGTACAAGCGCGGCAGCCAGTTTATACATAAATGCCATGATCAGCATCTGAAGGATCGGTACGGCACAAATGGCTATAGTGATCACTGCTCCCGCCATACCGATCCCGTTTTTGATCAGGACTGCTGTTCCCAGCACAACCTCGGCAACTCCGCCCACAGCATTTCCGACCCATGGCAGAGCCTCAGCCGTGCGGGTAAGAGCACTCCTCTTTACCGCATCGATAGCCGGGGCAAGCAGCCCCTGCACTACATTGACACTGACAACACAGATGAGAAGCGTCTTCAGGATCCAGGACACAGCTTTGCGGATGAGGTCAGCAAATTCTGAGAGAAAATCCTCGCCAGTCAGGTTTCCCAGCACACGTACCATGATGTAAATATTAACGACCGGGAGCAGGAACCGGACGATCACCAGTTCCACTACATAGATGAGAAACAAGATCACATTATAAAAAAAGAGTGATGTCACGCTCCCGGATGCAAATGCCACTGCCAGAAAATAACTGGGACAGAGTACTCGCATAAAATCTACCAGAGCACTCAGTCTGTCCTCCAGTCCTTCAGCAGATATCCTGAAAGAAGTAAGACATAAAGTGATAAGCAGCATATACATAATATAAAAGCTGATATCTGAGATCTGTCTGCTCTTAAATGCTCCCGCAAAGTTACTGAACACCGCCGCAGTCAATGCTGTCATCAGGACATATACAAGACTTCTCCGGTTGTAATCAAATTCGTAAGATATCTGATCTGTAAGAAACCGTAGAAATATCCGTATCGTTTCTGCCATATTTCCTGACATCAATGCGGAAAACACATCACTAAATGATATCTTTTCCTGAGGGAACATCCGGTCCAGATTTTCCTCGATCTCATTGAAATCAAATTCTGCGAGAAGTGCATCCTGAATTTCATCCTGCAGAATGTCCGTTTCCGAATCTTCTTTTGCATTTACGATCTTTGTTCCCAGCCCGAAGACGATCAGGACCAGCAATATCGTGAACAGGAATCTGCCCTTTTTCCCGCTCATGACAGAAACTCCTGGATAGTCTGGAGCAGTGCGAGGAGCACAGGCAGCCCGAGCACAAGGATCGTCAGCTTCCCGAAGATTTCAATCTGTCCTGCAAGCGTCTGATATCCTGCGTCTCTGCAAATGCCTGATGAGAATTCTGCAATATACGTAATTCCGATCATTTTGAACATAGTAGACAGATATCCTGCATCCAGGTCAATATAAGATGTGATCTGTTCCAAGGTACTGATAAAGATTCCGAGCCTGTCTACGATCAGTGAAAACAGGATCACGCCTGTTGCGACACAGACATAGATACCATATTCCGCTTTTCCTGCTTTCAGCTGGACTGCGAGGACTGCACCGATCACACCGATGACCCCCGCCTGTATCATACTCATTCTTTTCCCTCCTGTTCTTAAAACGTTAAAGCGCTTTATAATGCAAACAGTTGACGGATTGTCTGAAACAGATCGTAAATATAGGGAAGCACCCACGAAAGTACCAGGATCAGACCGGCCAGGCTTGCCAGAAATGCCTGTTCCTCCCTGCCGCTGTGCTTAAGTACCTGACTGAGGATCGATACAAGTATCCCGACCGCCGCTATTCGAAAAATCAGATTGATATCCATGTTTCCTCCCATCTCAGATCAGGATCACTATGAGAAAAATCCCGCTCATCACCCCAAGGCAGCTGCCAATACGCGTTTTTGCCGCCAGGCCTTCCCGGAGCTTTTCAATCTCCAGATCTAACCGGTTCAGATACATCTGCAGTGTATGATCCAGTGTATTCTGCTCAAGGCTTCCTAAAAATGTACCTGGTTCTTTCATCAGAATCGAATGTTCCTGTTTTAATCCCAGTGGTTTCAAGTATCTGTCCACGCACCGGCTCCATGCTCTTGCAAACCCGCTCTCTTCTCTCATTTCTACCGCTCGGGCAGTTTCAAGAAGCCATGTACGGTATGGTTTTTTCACTCGTCTTGCCACCTCTGTAAATATTTCCGGCAGTGGAGCATGCGTATAAGCGATCTCGCCTTTGATCAAACTGAAAATATATCTCAGATAAAGCATTTTTTCCAGATAAGCTTTCAGCTCCCTGCAATAAACATATCCGGCTCCGGTTGTCGCGGTAAGGATCAATATTCCGCCTATTACTCTCTGCACAGCACACTCCCCCGCTCATCATAGATTCCACGGATCTCTCCCGGGTGTTCTCCATTGCCGAGCACTACATACCGCTCGAACATCCTGCGCCGGATCAATTCACCAAGCACCGGTTTCTTCTTAGCCTCTTCCATATCAAGGCCGTGTACACTTGCGATCAGTTTGCAGCCGCACTGCATTGCATATTCTACAGCATGGATATCTTCACTTGTACCGATCTCATCCACAGCAATAACCTGCGGCGACATTGAACGGATCAGCATGATCATTCCCTCTGCTTTCGGACAGCAGTCCAGGATATCTGTCCGTGAGCCCAGATGATTCTGGGCAATACCCAGATAGCAGCCGCCCAGTTCAGACCTCTCATCTACTACACCTACAGAACACCCCTTTACATACTGGTTCCCGTCTGATATCTGTCTGATCAGATCACGTATAAGTGTCGTCTTGCCACAGCAGGGCGGCGATATGATCAGAGTATGACATACTTGTTTATTCTTTGTGATATACGGAAGCAGACTGTCAGCACACCCGATCACTTCATGTGATACCCGGATATTGACAGATGATATGTACTGTATGTTCTTTATCTTGTCCCTCTCCATGATCACCTTTCCAGCCACTCCTACTCTGTGCCCTCCTTCGATCGTCAAAAATCCCTGCCGCAGTTCATTCTCATATGCATAGAGGGAGTAATGGCTTATGTAGTCCATTGTCTCCCTCACTTCTTCTTTCGTAATAATATGTGGGCTCGCTTCTGACGGCAGGATCTTTTCCCTGTTGTCACACACGATCCGGACAGGCTGTCCTGTCCGCAGCCTTATTTCCTGCAGGCCATCAAGGCCGCCTGTATCCTCCTGTATGATCTTTCTGACATTCTTAGCCAGAATATTTAGTATCTGTCCGTTTCTAGTTGGTTTCTGTCTTCTATCACTTCTTTCCATCTTGTCCACCTCTTTACACAATATATGTGGACCCACTAAAATTATGAATAGAAATTCATGTTTGTTAAAAGGATAACATAGCGGTGGAAGAAAGTATATTGATCGGATAACGGACGCAGAAAAAGAGGATACTGCAACGCTGTGCCGACCCGCTTTACCTCATCCCCTCGAATCCATGTAACGCGATATCAAAATGCTCGTCCATTGGAACTCGCATTTTAATATCACTAACATGGAGAACGAGGTGTATTCGGAACGCTACATGTCGATGCACAGCTTATGCATTATCCTCTTTTTCCGCTGTCTCATCCAGTCGGTAATCTTTTTTTCGCCGCAGCAACATCCTTCAACAAACATTCATACAAAACGGAAGGGAACAGAACTTCATCGATAAAGCTGACCTCTTCAGCCAGTTTTCAGTGAATTCCGTGATTACCGGGGAGAGACTTCTGATTGGATGAACGTAGAAAATCAGACGGATACAGCCGATATGATGCACCTTTCGGGGCAGACGGGATTGTAATGAGGACGGTGACTGTGGAAGGGGATTAGAGATAGTTCAAGCCTATGGTACGGCGTTAATCAGGGAAAGGAAGTTGTCTGAGTAAAACGAGTTATTCCTTTCTCTGATTGCTTTTAGCCGTATCACAGGCTTGTTACTATCTCTTATGCCCTGTAGCCGGAGCCGGAAACATTACAATCCCGCCTGCTCCGAGAACGCGGATCAATGCACTGTATCCGATTGATTTTCGGATGTTTCATATTTTATCGTGAAGTACCTCCCCGGCAATCATGAATTCCGCTCCCCGATAAAGTAGAATCCCCTGCATTCTTTCAGCAGCACCTGATAAAATTTACCGATCATGGAGGCATCGCCCGGGAAATGGACGAGCAGATTATTGCTCAGTCGTCCTGTCACGAGGCTGCTGTCATGATCATTTACTGATTCTACCAGAACGGTCTGCACAGTCCCTTCATGGACAGCGCACACTTCCGCGGAGATATCCTGTACTTCTCCCAGCAGTCTGTTGAACCGGTCTTTTACGATATCTTCCGGCACCTGATCTTCCATCACGGCGGCAGGCGTACCTGTGCGTTTTGAGTAGATAAACGTAAAAGCACTGTCATAGCGGACTTTTCTTACTACATCCAGTGTCTCCTGAAAGTCTTCTTCTGTCTCTCCCGGAAAACCTACAATGATATCTGTGGTCAGGGAAATGTCAGGTATAGCATCTTTGATACGGTTTACTAAGTCAAGATATCCTTCCTTTGTGTATCGGCGGTTCATCATCTTCAGAATCCTTGTGCTGCCCGACTGCACCGGAAGATGCAGATGGCGGCAGATCTTTTTTGATTCAGCCATAACACGGATCAGCTCATCCGAGAGATCTTTCGGGTGTGAGGTCATGAAACGGATACGTTCCAGTCCCTCTATCTTCTCAATTTCTTTCAATAGACCGGCAAATGTGACCGGATGCTCAAGTGTCTTGCCGTAAGAATTTACATTCTGCCCAAGGAGCATAACTTCAACCACACCGTCAGCCACGAGACGTTCAATCTCCCGGATGATCGCCTTGGGATCACGGCTCCGTTCCCGCCCGCGCACATAGGGTACAATACAGTAGCTGCAGAAATTATTACATCCGAACATGATATTGACTCCGGATTTAAAGGGATATTTTCTCTCTACAGGCAGATCTTCCACAATCTTATCTGTATCTTTCCAGATGTCGATCACTGTGCGTCCGGATTCCATGCGGGTTGCCAGAAGTTCGGCAAATTTAAAAATATTGTGGGTGCCGAAGATCAGGTCTACAAAACGATAACTCTTTTTTAATTTCTCTACCACTTCGGGCTCCTGCATCATGCAGCCGCACAGTGCGATCATCATGTGCGGATTTTTCTTTTTGATCCTGCCGAGCTGGCCAAGGCGTCCGTATACTCTCTGGTTTGCATTTTCGCGGACAGTACACGTATTATAGATGACAAAGTCAGCCTTTTCTTCTTCAGGTTCTTCGATGTAACCGATCTGCTCAAGAATACCGGTCAGTTTTTCCGAATCACGCGCATTCATCTGACAGCCAAATGTAGTGACACAAAAAGTGAGCGGCCGGCCGGCCGCCTCGCTCATTTTTTCCAGATATTTTTTTGCTCTGTCTATAAAATAATACTGCCGCTGAGGTTCTGTTAACGGGATTTCCACATCCTGTCCGGCAGCGTTCCATATATTTTCCATACTATCTTCCATTCTTATGTAATCTTCCTGTACTGAAATCTGTCGTAATAAGTATCTGTATTATACAAATTGATTGCGCCCCGCATCATATGCATAATCTATCAGATCCAGCTTGTCCGCAAGCTCTTTCCTGTCAATCTGCATATCATCACAGAGTGCGTCCAATGTCGGATAATAATCTCTTAATTTTGTGTTAATTACACTCAGGAGTATTACCGGATCTCCCGGAAGTCCTGCGAGCATATGATCAACTCCTCCTCTGTTACAATCATATCAACCTTTATATCGGCGGGAGCAGCCGGTATCTCCGGCGCGATCTGGACAGAATAGGCAAGAGCCGCTTTTATACATTCGGCATGTCCTTCCAAATATGTATCATAGTAGCCTCCGCCATATCCGGCCCTTGTGCCGTTTCTGTCAAATGCAATACCGGGCATAACGACCACTGAATCTTTAAACGGTGCAGGAGCCTTCGGACACCACGGACCGGGCTCCTTAATTCCCATAAATCCGGGCTTCAGGTCCGCCGGGCTCTTGATAAAACAGAACTCCATCCTCCGTTTTCCCCTTACCCGGGGCAGAGCCACTCTCTTACCGTTTCGAAGCGCCTCTTCTATGATCATATTTGTTCCTGCTTCATCTTTTAAAGACGCATAGCAATAAATAAACCGGGCATTCTGGTAAAATGCACAGTCGAAGAGACGCTTCGCGATCATTTCATCCGCACTCTTTCGCTTTTCAGGCGGCAGCGCTTCCCTGATCCGCCGGTATTGTTCCCTAATTTCCTTTTTTGTCTGTTTTATTTCCGTACTTTTCACCTAAATTCACTACCGTTCCGTCTTTTTCTTCAATATCAATATTGTTAAGCTGTACCCTGAGGTTGCGTTTTACGGATTCCAGATATTCCATGCGGAGAATTTTCTGTTCCTTCTTTTCCGCTTCCGTAAGCCCCTCTGCTTTTGATTTCCGGTACAGCTCATTGATTCTGTTTATCTTCTGTCTGTCCATGACCGATCCTTTCAATACATATATTATTAATGATCTAATCCGGCTTTTCCCTTCGCCGGACTGTATTATACACTATTTCACCGGGTTCGTCCAGAATATCCGGCTGTTCAGCTCGAGTAGTTTTCCAGGAAGCCATATAATTCATCCCTCGCTGCAACATATTTCCCTGCAGCGATTTCCTGCCGCACTTCCTCCGGAAGGTCTGAAAGAGGGATTTCTGTCATTTCATAGATTGTCTTTCTGTCACTGAGATATACCACTACAAACCCCTGCATCTCGCAGAGATAATAGCCTTCATTCTCTTCGGTATCTTCAGCCGCGGCGTCTCCCTCGGCCGTTATGCTGCGTGTGTCTGTAACCTCATTTCCAAGCGGTGAGCTTCGTTCTGCAACCCTGTCATAGGATATCTGATATCCGGCTGTAAGAAGCACTCCAAAGATCAGTATCGCAGCAAAAAAGCCAACAATGTATTTTGTCTTCATGGTTCCCACATCCTTTTTTCATACAGTATTGGCTTTTTTAGCTTTTTTATTCAGTTATATCCTCATCAGCGTCTTCTGCTTCAGGGACAAGATGGAACTTCCGGCTGTACCGCAGTATTTTTCCTCCCAACGGGAGTGAAAGGATATCGTCTTCTGAAAGCGTCCCCATTTTGAGTATCAATACGATGTAAACAACTATAGCCACACAAATCGCGATCACCGTCGGGATCACACGTCCTCCGATCAGAAGATCCAGCACAAACCAGATAATATATGTAACAACTCCCATCACCGCCGCCGCGATGAAAGGTTTCAGGAACATGTGCCTGATGTTTATCTTATAACCGCATACTTTCCGGATCTTCAACTGGTTCAGAATACACATGATAAGAGCAAATACAATGTTACTTCCAACCAGTGCATACACATTCATGCGGAAGGCCACGAGCATGACTACAAAAGCAATCAGATGGACTACAAGCGCAACGGCTGCATTCTTTGCCGGACTGGACATATAGTTAAGCCCGTGCAGTACGGAATTTGTGATCGAGGACCAGCCGTACAGCACTATAACGATAGCTCCAAGCATGAGAAGATTGGCCGGCGTTGCACTTGAGTCATTGTATAAGAGCACCATGAGAGGAGATGCAAGCACCGCTATACCTACACAGCTTGGGATGGTGATGATCGTTGCAATACGAAGCGTCTGATCGATCTGATAGTGGACTTTTTTCCTCTGTCTGTTCATAACCGCTGCAGTAAGCGTAGGAACGATCGATGCGCTGACTGCCGAGGGGATGGACAACGGAACATTGATCAGCGGATCGTATTTACCTGTATAGATCCCCTGCAGCGCCATATACTCCTGCTCGGAGAATCCCTGCCATGACATGATATGGTTAAACACTGTAAGATCTATGATCTGGTTGATATTATAGATTGCCGTACTGAAGATCACGGGAACTGCAGTAAGTATGAGAGCTTTCAGTATATGGGAATATGCCTCTTTCTTTTTTGAATGGTCACGCTTCAGCTGCCTTTTGATTCCGCCTCTGAAAAGCCAGAGTACGAACAAAAGAAACAAAAGTCCTGCAAAGGCACCCGTCACGGTACCGAGCGTGCCTCCGGCAGCGCCATATGCAGGTCCCAAAAGTTCCTCGCCTGCCTCCTGGCCTGCACGTGTACCAATCCCGAACAGCACTCCGGCTCCTACGATACTTACTACGGCATTGATGAGCTGTTCGATCACCTGGGAGACGGCGGTCGGCATCATCGTACCAAGGCCCTGGAAATATCCCCGGAGCACAGCCATTACGGCTACGATGAACAGACCAGGAGCAAGCACTTTCAGCGCATAGACGCTGAGCGGCGCCTTCATGACATGTTCTGAGATTGCCCCGGCCCCGAAGAAAATAGCGACCGCAATAATAAATCCTATAATAATGGCAAAAACAAGCGAACACAGGAACGCACGGAATGCATTTCTTCTCTGGCCGACAGAAACCCGCATTGATACAATCTTTGATACAGCAGTCGGAAGACTCAGTGAAGAGATCATCAGCGCAAATGCATATACCTGATACGCATAGCCGTAAAATCCGTTTCCTTCATCACCCAGGAGATTGGTCAGCGGGATTCGATATACAACACCGATCACTTTTGTGATAACAGCTGCCGCCGCCAGGATCGATCCCTGGACGATATAGTCTCCTCCCCTGGATTTTGTTTTATTGTTCCTTGGTGTATCAGACATGTAAGTCCTCCTTGCTATCGCAGAATGTTGATCTTTTCCAAGATCATTCTCTGTTTCTGTTCCATCTCTTTTCTTTCGTCGTCTTCCATATGGTCATATCCGCACAGATGAAGCATACTGTGGGCTATAAGAAAAGCATATTCACGCTTCGGTGAATGACCGTATTCTTCAGCCTGAGCCATAACTTTATCTGCAGAGATGACAATATCTCCAAGCATGAGCTCACCTGTCTCGGGATTAAAAACATCCGACATTTCTTCGTCGATTCCCGAAAAATTACCGGGAATATCAAACTCCAGCATGGGGAACGATAATACATCGGTAGCCCGGTCAATCCCTCTGTGTTCCCTGTTCATTTCATGGATTTCCTCATCGTGCGTGATCAAAAGGCTGATCTCCGCCTCATAAGGACACCCTATATGTTCCAGGGCTGCATCCACGACCATTTCTGCAATTTCTTTTACATCAAAAGGAAAGTCAATGTTCCCTTCTGTCTCTATATAAAGACTCATGATCGTTTCCTCCTGCCGGTCCCCCGCGGCTTTGCAGTAGTTTTCTTCTCGTACTCCTCATAGGCTTTTACGATCTTCTGGACAAGCGGATGGCGGACCACGTCTTTGCTCGTCAGTGTGCAGATACTGATTCCTTCCAGATCTTTCACAACTTTAACTGCCACATCAAGCCCGGAGGTAGTTCCGGAGGGCAGATCTTTCTGTGTGGCATCACCCGTGATCACTACTTTTGATCCGAAACCAATCCTGGTCAGGAACATTTTCATCTGGGCAGGAGTCGTATTCTGTGCCTCATCTAATATGATAAATGCATTGTCAAGAGTACGTCCCCTCATGTACGCAAGGGGTGCCACCTCGATCAGGCCTTTCTCTGAATTTTTTACAAAGCTGTCCGCTCCCATGATCTCGTACAGTGCATCATAGAGAGGTCTCAGATAAGGGTCGATCTTGCTCTGCAGATCCCCCGGCAGAAATCCCAGTTTTTCTCCCGCCTCGATCGCGGGACGGGTCAGGATGATCCGGTTCACTTCATTCCGTTTAAATGCTGTGATCGCCATTGCCATTGCGAGATAGGTCTTACCGGTTCCGGCCGGTCCCAGCCCGAACGTGATCATATCCTTTCGTATGGCATCGACATATTTCTTCTGTCCCAGGGTCTTCGGCTTGATCGGCTTACCCTGAAGTGTATGGCAGATCAGTTCCCGGTCTATCTCAACGATGCCCTCCTCCTGATCTTCAAAAACAAGAGAAATCGCATAATCTACATTCTGCTCTGTGATCGTATTTCCTCTTTTCGCAAGTTCCAGCAGCTGCGTCAGTACACGCTGTGCTTTCTGCGCCGCATTTGTCTCGCCCACGATCTTCGTGTTCCCGTCGCGTGCGATCAATGTGACATGAAACGTGCGCTCAAGTTTTTTTGCATATGTGTCAAACTGGCCGAATACATTTGCCTCGTGTTCGGCCGGTATATCAATCATCAGTTCCGACAGACTCATCCGTTTCTTTCCTTTCGATC
>ERZ1643250.3050-NODE-3050-length-11848-cov-8.073009_pt1 | contig 11848 bp, 10 predicted proteins | sample MGYA00579262_ERZ1643250 | MGnify/ENA primary metagenome ERZ1643250 (study PRJEB29033, sample SAMEA4952265) | chicken gut metagenome | biome: Broiler Chicken; feature: Gastrointestinal Tract; material: Caecum | place: Ireland | collected 2018 | study: Broiler...
TACGACGAGGAAGGCTCCAAGCGCGACCTCGAGATCCATCAGGACCTGCTGGGCGATATCCTGGATGTACACTGGTGCGGCAATACCTACATCGCCTTCTCGTGGATGGAGACCTACACCAAGATCCGCGGCTATGAAAACGCGCTCTATGACCTGTACGACTATCCGGATCAGATGCACGCCATCCTGCGCGTACTGGAGAAGGGCTACCTGAACCTGTATCAGCAGCAGCTCGACATGGGCCTGCTCGAAATGAACAACGGCTGCCAGTACAACGGCACCGGCGGTTACGGCTACACCCACGACCTGCCCGACCTTAAGCCGGGCGACAAGCTGACCTTCAAGAACCTGTGGGCCTATGCGGAGTCGCAGGAGTTCGTTTCGGTTTCCCCCGAGATGACAAAGGAGTTTGCGATCGACTACGAGGGCCGCCTGCTGTCCAACTTCGGCCTATCGGCCTACGGCTGCTGCGACAACTTGGAAAAGAAGCTGCCGGACGTGCTCGCCATCCCGAACATCCGCCGCATTTCGGTATCGCCGTGGGCGGACGTGGCATCCATGCGCGACCAGATCGGCATGAAGGCGATCTTCTCGTGCAAGCCCAACCCGTCGCTGATCACGAACGGCTGGGACGAGGATCTGATGCGCAAGAACACCATGCAGCTGATGACTGACGGCAAGGGCACGGCGTTCGAGATCATCCTCAAGGACACCCACACCATCGGCCACGATCCGATGCGGTTCCGCAAGTGGACCGACATGTGCCGCGAGTGTATCTCCAAGATTTACGGCTGAGCATCACACATTGCATATCATATATCACGGCAAGGGGACGGCTGCTGCGGCAGCCGTTCCTTTGTTTGTTTCGCGAGGCAGAACGTGGTATACTGGAAGCAACAGTATGGGCAGAGAAAGGATGATCAGGATGCTGGACAGAATCACAGCAGTATACTTCAGTCCTACGGGCGGCACGCGCCGGGCAGCGCTGCTGCTGGCGCGGCATATTGCAAGTCGGGTGGAGGAAATCGACCTTTGCCGGCCGGACGCGCAGGTACATTCGTTTGGGAAGGACGATGTGGTGCTCATTGCAGGGCCGGTTTACGGCGGACGGCTTCCGGCGCTGATGGCAGAAAGGCTGCGGGCGTGCCAGGGCGGCGGGGCGCGTGTGATCGCCGCGGCGGTTTACGGCGGCCGCGCGTATGAGGATGCGCTCGTCGAGCTGGATGACCTGCTGGCAGCACAGGGGTTCCGTGTGATCGCTTCCGCCGCTTTGCTGGCGGAGCACTCGATCGTGCGTCCGCTTGCAGCCGGCCGCCCGGATGCACAGGATGCGGCGCAGCTGGCGGATTTCGGCGCACGTATCGCGGCCAAGATTGAGCAGGGAGGGACGGATGCACCGCATGCGCCGGGTAACCGTCCCTATAAGGAATGGGCGGGTATGCCTAATGCTCCGCAGGCAACGGAAGCCTGCAATGCATGCGGCACCTGCGCGCGGGAGTGCCCGGCAGGTGCGATTTCGCCTGAAAATCCGGCGCAGACAGATGCGGCGAAATGCATCACCTGCATGCGATGCGTGGCGGTGTGCCCGCAGAAGGCACGTTCCCTGCCCGCGCCGGTTTTGCAAATGCTTTCGCAGAAGCTCGCCCCGTTTATGGAAAAACGGCAGGAAAACGAACTGTACTTATAAAAGAGAGGGACTGCGGACCTGATCAGGTTCGTAGCCCCTTTGCATTTGCTGTATTTACGTCTGCTCCGCCGCCGCGGGTGGGAGCAGGTTTGTCATGCTGCGCAGGCTGATGCCCAGCGTGGACAGGTTGTGCAGCATGGCAGAGAAGGCCGGGGCGAGCACGCCTGCAACGCCCAGCCCGATCAGCGTGCCGTTAAAACCGATCACAAAGCGGTAGTTACTGTGGATGCGGCGCATCAGGCGCTGCGCGATGCACCGCAGTGTGACCAGCTCGTACAGGCTGTCCGCCGCGATGGTGATGTCTGCGATCTCGCGGGCAATGGCCGCTCCGTCGCTGATGGCGATGCCGACATCCGCCGCGGACAGGGCAGGAGAGTCGTTGATGCCGTCGCCGATCATGATGACCGTGCGCCCCGCTGCACGCTCGGCTTCGACAAAACGCGCCTTGTCCTCAGGCAATACCTCGGCGCGGTAATCGTCCACACCGACCTCAGCCGCAATGGCCGCTGCGGTGCGCGCGCTGTCGCCGGTCAGCATGACCGTGCGTTTGACGCCCAGACGGCGCAGCCCTTCAAGTGCTGCGCAGGCCTCATCGCGCAGCGGGTCGGAGATGCAGATGACTGCCGCAAGCTCGCCGCCGATGGCAAGGTACAGATGCGAGTATGCGGGCGGCAGCGCGTCGAACGCGTCCTGCTCCCCGGCAGGGATGGCGCATTTTTCGTCCTCAAAGACGAAATGCGCGCTGCCGATGATGACCTTTTCGCCGTCTACCGTGCTGGAAATACCGTGTGCGACCAGATATTCCACCTGCGAGTGCATCTCTTCGTGTGCGAGATTGCGCTCTTTGGCTGCACGCACGACCGCATTTGCCATCGAGTGCGGGAAGTGTTCTTCCAGACAGGCGGCAACGCGCAGCATCTCGCGCTCGCTGCGCCCGCCGAACGGGATGACCTGCGCCACCCGCGGGCAGGCGTGGGTCAGCGTGCCGGTTTTGTCAAAGATGACGGTATCCGCTTCGGCCACGGCCTCCAGGAATTTGCCGCCCTTGACCGTGATGTGCCGTCCGCCGGCCTCGCGCATGGCGGACAGCACTGCCAGCGGCATGGCGAGCTTGAGTGCACAGGAAAAATCCACCATCAGCACGGACAGCGCGCGGGTGACATTGCGTGTGAGCCCGAGGCTGAGCACGCTGCCGGCAAGCGTATAGGGTACGAGCCGGTCTGCCAGCCAGGAGGCGCGGCTTTCCGCTGCGCTCTTGAGTTGCTCGGACTGCTCGATCATCCGGACGATCTTGTCATACCGACTGTCGCCTGCGTGCTGGGTGACCTCGATCACGCAGTCCCCTTCTTCCACGACCGTCCCCGCGTAGACATGGGTGCCCGGCCGCTTGGCGACCGGCAGGGACTCGCCGGTGAGCGAGGCCTGGTTGACCATGACCTCGCCCTCGGCCACGCGGCCGTCCAGCGGGATGACGCCGCCCATGCGTACCGCGATGCGGTCGCCCTCTGCGATCTGTGCAATGGGGACGAGCACATCGCCGCCCTCGGCCTTAAGCCACACGCGGTCAACATTCAGCGACATGCAGCGCGCAAGGTCGTCCACCGACTTTTTATGCGTCCACTCTTCGAGCAGTTCGCCCAGTTCGAGCAGGAACATGACCGAGCCCGCGGTGCCGAAGTCGCGCCGCGCCATGGACAGGCCGATCGATAGCGCATCGAGCAGTTCGACCCGGAGCTGTCCGCGCAGCAGGCGGCGCAGGCCGCGCCGCAGGAATGGAACGGACAGCCAGCACACGCGCGCGATCTGCAGCGGCGCAGGCAGGAAGAGCGCGCAGGCAGCCTTGGTGAGCACTTTGCCGACCAGCTTTTCCTGATACTGGCGGTTGAGCGAGCGGCTGCTGTGCAGCGGAGCGAGCGCCAAGACCTGCGGCGCGTCATAGCGGAAGCGGGCGACGGCCTCCAGCACCGCGGCGCGGCTGCCGGTGTAGCGGATGACCGCGCAGCAGGTGCGCTCGTGTACGGCGGCCTGCGTCACGCCTGCCTGCGTTTGCAGGTACGCTTCGAGCAGGTCGGCCTGCTCGAGCGTCATGCGGCGCTGGGCGAGCCGGAGGCGCAGCCGTCCGCGGCTTTCGTGAACAATGGTTGCTTTCATGTGTTACCTCCAAACGGGAAAAAAGAGGGCCGTCCGTACGTCCCTCTTCCCGACAAAACCAATATTGCTTATTCCTCGGAGACGGCCTTCTCTGCGCAGTCCTCGATGGCAGCAGACTCTTCCTGCGCCGCACGGGCCTCGTTGATATCCTGCGCGGAAGCGAGGATATCCGCCGCGTTTTCCTGTACGCTGGTCACGGTACCCATGACCGAGTCCTTCATGCGCAGCGCAGCTGCCGCCGCATGGGTATAGACCTTTTTCGCGTCCTTGCTGGACAGCAGCTTGATGCCGGCCGAACCGAACAATACGCCGCCGGCAAATACCGCCAGATTCTTATAAATGTTCATGATGATTCCTCCCAGTATGTCATTTGCGCTTGTATCCCGTGATCATGACCATGATCATGCAGATCACCGCGCCCCAGGCCCAAAAACGATGCTGTTTCAAGGCAAACACCTCCCGGATCGTTTGGACGATCGTTCGTTCCTTTAAGGATAGCATGGGCTGGGAAATCATTCACTCGGATTTGGACAGAAACACGCGGTTTTGGTTTTTTTCCTCGCGGGACAGGCGCCGGAACTGTGACGGCGTCAAATGGAACCGCCGCTTGAACGCCACGCCGAACTGGCTGGCGCTGGTGTAGCCGACCGCCGCGGCGACCTCCGTCACCGGCAGGCGGCCTTCGCGCAGCAGCGCAGCTGCTTTTTGCACGCGGCATTCCAGCAGATACTGGTGCAGCGGACGGCCATACAGCTGCCGGAAACAGTCTTTCAGCGCCGTAGGGGAGGTGTGGAAACGCGCGGCGAGCTGCGCGATGGTCATGGGCTCGGACAGGTGGGCCACCATGTACTCCTGCACCTGCTGTGCGATACCGGCTTGGTAGCGGTCGTGATAAGGCGGCGCGGACGACGGAGCAGGCAGCAGCGCATTGTCGCTGCACAGCAGATAGAGCAGTTCAGCTGCCTTGAGCACGCTGTATCGCGCGCGGTCTTCTGCGGGAAGCGGCCGCAATGCGGCGGACACTGCATCCGTCCAGGCGGAATCGCGGATCACAGCCGAGCCGCCATGCGCCTGCATCAGGCTGCGGACCTGCGCAGTATCCAGCTGCAGCCCGCCAAGCAGCGCGCACAGCCGGGCGAGGCTCTCCCGCGCAGCTGCTGCATCCACAGTGACCAGTTCGCCGCCCAGCCGCCCCTTGGGAAAGGACAGACGGTGGATATTGCTGCTGTCCGATACCAGCAGGATGCTGCCCTCCTGCAGACTGAGTACGCGCCTGTCCCGCCTTTCCAGCCGCAGGCTGCCGGACAGGCAGAACAGCAGTTCGAAATGCAGCCGATCCAGCACAGATATGGCTGCCGGATCGGATAACGCGCAGTCAAAGCTGCACGCATGCACGCCTTCCATCACCTCGTCCCAGCGGATGCGGCCGGACAGTGCGCCTCCAGCGTCCGGTGTCAACAGCGTTTTCAACAAAATGAGTCCTCCCAAATAGTCAAATCGCGCAGAGTGAGTCTGAGCATGGCGGAAAGTTAGATAAAACTAACCGATGGCGACAGAATGAGCAGTCTGCCGGGCTGCCCGGCCTTAATGGAACAGGCCGAACAGCCTCTTTTTTTCATAGGGCTCACTGACGAATGAAATTACCTCGTAGCCGGCTTGGCGGATCACGTCCCGCAGTGCCTGCTCGCCGACCGGCTGTTCAGACAGGATAACGGTCTGGTTTTTGGTGTGTGACGAGGTCACCTTTTTCACCGGAAACGCCTTGCGCACAGCGTCATTGACATGCGCCTCGCACATCCCGCACTGCATTCCCTCGACCCCGACGGTGATTTTAACCATATCGATGCACTCCTTTTCGGCTCCCTGCGTTTCCGGACAGAGGTTAGTGATTGCTAACCTCAATATAGCACGAAACGCGGCGGGATGCAAGAGGAAAATCCGGCGGATTTGCGATTGACTTTGCCGGGGCAGAGGACTAATATTATATGGCATTTGGAAATGGTACGGGGGCATATGGGAAATGAGGAAATCTTACGAAATCGACATGTGCAGCGGGCCGCTGCTCAGCCGGATCCTGCTGTTCGCGATCCCGCTGATCTGTTCGGGCGTGCTGCAGCTGGTATTCAACGCAACGGATATCATTGTGGTCGGCCGGTTTGTCAGCAGCAACGCGATGGCGGCGGTCGGCTCGACCAGCTCGCTGATCAACCTGCTGGTCAACTTTTTCATCGGTATTTCCGTGGGTGCAAACGTGCTTGTGGCGCGTTTCCGCGGCGCGAACGACTTTGACGACGCGCAGGAGACCGTGCAGACCGCACTGATCACCGCAGTGGCCGGAGGCTTTGTGTTAATTGCGCTGGGTATCCTGCTCGCGCGGCCTATGCTGGTGTGGATGGCCACGCCGGACGAGGTGATCGGCCAGGCGGTGCTGTATATGCGCGTGTACTTCATCGGCATGCCGGCGACCATGCTGTATAACTTCGGCGCGGCGATCCTGCGCGCGGTCGGGGATACGCGGCGGCCGCTGTACTTCCTGACGCTGGCGGGCCTGGTAAACGTTGCAGGCGACCTGCTGTTCGTGCTGGTGCTGGATATGGGCGTTGCGGGTGTTGCCGTGGCGACGGTGATCTCACAGATCATTTCCGCTACGCTGATCGTGCTGTGTCTGATGCGGCAGGACGGCATGTGCAACGTCAACCTTAGGCGCATGAGGTTCCACCGGGACAAATTCCTGCGCATCATGCAGGTCGGCCTGCCGGCGGGCCTGCAGAGCGTGATCTTCAATATCTCGAATGTGCTGATCCAGTCGTCAATCAACTCGTTCGGCGCGACCGTGGTCGCGGGCAACACCGCAGCAAGCAACATCGAGGGCTTTGTCTATACCTCGATGAACGCGCTTTACCAGACTTCGCTGAGCTTTACCAGCCAGAACCTCGGGGCCAGACAGTTCGGCCGCATCGATAAGATCCTGGTACGGTGTTTGGCGCTGGTATTCGTTATCGGCCTGGTGCTGGGCAACGGCGCGCATCTGTTGGGGCAAACACTGCTCGGCATTTATACGAGCGAACCCGAGGTCATTGCCTACGGTATGATGCGTCTGGGTGTGGTCAGCGTAACCTATTGCTTGTGTGGCATGATGGACGTTGTCGCAGGCAGCGTGCGTGGGCTGGGCTACTCCATCCTGCCCATGCTGGTGTCGCTTGTGGGCGCGTGCGTGTTCCGTATTATCTGGATCTTCACGGTTTTCCAGTGGCAGCACACGCTGTTCAGCCTGTACATTTCCTATCCGATCTCATGGGCGCTGACCATCTGCGCGCATCTGGTATGCTATTTTGCAGTGCGGCGGCGCGTGTTCCCGCGGACGGCAGAGAAGTAACTGCAAAAAACAGGACACCTTCCGTGTCCTGTTTTTTTGTATTATGCATCATTTGGAGCAGACAACGGCTGTCTGCCAATGCTATCCTTATTATAAGGATAGTGCTACCGTGTTTCCAGCGAGCAGTGCTGCGCGAGTGCGGACAGGTTAGTGATCTCGACCCGGCCGCGGTACGTGCGGATGATCCCCTGCCCGCGCAGCGCAGAGAGGGCGCGCGTCAGCTGCACGCGGCTGACGCCGAGCAGGTCAGCCAGATCGTCCTGCGTCATGCCAAGCACGGTCCCCGGCTGGTGCGCCGCGAGCAGGTAGAGCAGGTTGCACAGCTTGAGAAAGGTGCTGTTATACTCCTGATGTGCAGTCTCATACAGCAGCAGGTTGACATACATGGCGTACCACTCCACCACCTGCGCGGCGAGCGGTGCGTTCTCCTCGAACATGCGGCCAAACTGCGTCTTGGTGAACGCCAGCGTCTGCATATCAGTCAGGGCGACCGTAGCGATCGCGCTTTCGATGCGGAAATCCTGCAGGTGGTAGCCCGGAAACACCGTGCCGCTGCCGTGGAAGGATGTGATCTTGCGCCGCCCGGTTTCGTGGGCGGTGGAGGTCTGTGCCACGCCGGAGAGGATATAATGCAGCTCCCGGAACGGCTCGCCCGGCGCCCAGAGATAGTCCCCCTTGCGGAACGTGCGTACCTGATGGAGCTGGGTGCGGAAATACGGTTCAAATGCGGCAAAGTCGCCGGTGAACAGATAGCGCGGCGTGAGCATGGGGCGGCTTCCTCCTTCCGGATGGGATGTTTTTTTTCAGTATAGCAGAAAAGCGGCGCGCCGGGAAGCAGTACCGCAAAACAAAGCATTTTTGCTGCCCATGGCAGCGGAACAAAGAAGGGATGGTACAGCATGAAAAAAGTAAAGATCACAGTGCTCAAGGCCACGCTCGATAAGGAGTTGGCGGCGGAATACGGCGTCGAGGGACTGACCGCCTGCCCGATGATGCGCGAGGGACAGGTGTTTTACGCGGACTATGCCAAGCCGGACGGCCTGTGCGACGAGGCGTGGAAGGCGATTTATCAATATGTATTCGCTCTGGCGCACGGCGCGGGCGACGGGCTGTTCTATTACGGCGACTGGATCCGCAAGCCGGGCGTTGCGATCTGCAGCTGCAACGACGGCCTGCGTCCGGTCATTTTCAAACTTGAAGCGACAGATGAGGAGGCAGAAATCGATTATACCCCCGTTCGTTGACGGACAGCAGGGAAAACCACAGGACACGCAGGGGATGACCACGCTGCACGGCCTGCTGTTTCTGTATTCTGCGAAAATCCCTTTGTATCCCGTCAGGGCTTGTGCTATAATAGCGGCAGAGCTGTCTTTACAGCAAAACAGACAACTGTCCGACGGGAAATGTGCGGGCAGCAGGGGGATGAATGACATGGATAAAGTAAAGGCGTTTCTCAAACGCAAAAACATTGAGATCTCAGTCAGGCGCTACGGCATCGACGCACTCGGCGCGATGGCGCAGGGCCTGTTCTGCTCGCTGCTCATCGGCACGATCATCGACTCTGTGGGCACGCAGTTCGGCATCCCGTTTTTGACTATGCCGGTTGCGACCGTGAGCGGCATCGAATATACGGTTGGTGGGCTCGCCTCTGCGATGAGCGGCCCGGCGATGGCGGTGGCGATCGGCTATGCACTCAAATGCCCGCCGCTCGTGCTGTTCTCGCTCATTACAGTCGGCTTTGCCTCCAACGCACTGGGCGGCGCAGGCGGCCCGCTGGCGGTGCTGTTTGTGGCGATCATCGCCGCAGAGATCGGCAAGGCGGTCGCGGGTGAAACCAAGGTGGACATTCTGGTCACGCCGCTCGTGACAATCGGCGTGGGCGTGGGCCTGTCCGCATGGTGGGCGCCCGCGCTCGGCGCGGCGGCGATGCAGGTCGGCAGCCTGATCATGTGGGCGACCAATCTCCAGCCGTTCCTGATGGGCATTGCGGTGTCCGTGCTCGTGGGCATCGCGCTGACGCTACCCATCTCCTCGGCGGCGATCTGCGCGGCGCTCGGCCTGACCGGGCTTGCCGGCGGCGCGGCGGTTGCGGGCTGCTGCGCGCAGATGGTCGGCTTCGCCGTCATGTCCTTCCCGGAAAACCGCTGGGGCGGGCTGGTGTCGCAGGGTATCGGCACTTCGATGCTGCAAATGGGGAATATCGTCAAAAACCCGCGCATCTGGATCGCTCCCATTATCACCTCGGCCATCACCGGGCCGATCGCGACCTGCCTGTTCCATCTGGAGATGAACGGCGCGGCCGTTTCCTCGGGCATGGGCACCTGCGGGCTGGTCGGGCAGATCGGGGTCTATACCGGCTGGATGAATGATATCGCGGCGGGCGCGAAAGCAGCGGTTACCGCGCAGGACTGGATCGGCCTGATCCTGATCTCGTTCATCCTGCCTGCGGTGCTGTGTCCACTGATCAATCTGGTCTTGCACCGCATCGGCTGGGTCAAGGACGGGGATATGACGCTGTCCTGATATAAACAGGAAACGAGGGAACGCGATGAAGGCATTGTGCTTTGGTTCACTGAATATCGACTATACCTACCGGGTGGATCATTTTGTGCAGCCGGGCGAAACGCTCGCGGCGGATTCGCTGCAGGTATTCAGCGGCGGCAAGGGTCTCAATCAGGCGATCGCGCTGGCGCGTGCGGGCGCGGAGACCTGCATGGCGGGCGCAGTCGGCGAGGACGGCCGCTTCCTGCTGGAGGAACTGTCGGCTGCGGGCGTGTGTACCGACCACGTCGGCGTATTGCAGCAGGTGCGCACAGGCAACGCGATCATTCAAAACGATAAAACCGGCGACAACTGCATCCTGCTGTACGGCGGCGCGAACCGCGCGGTCACTGAGGCACAGGCGGACGAAGTGCTGCGGCATTTCAGCGCGGGCGACTGGCTGCTGCTGCAAAATGAGATCAACAATCTGCCGTACATCATGCGGCGGGCGCACGAGCGAGGGCTGCGCATTGCGTTCAACCCCTCGCCGATGGAGGCGCGCGTGCTGGAATGGCCGCTGGAATATGTCGATCTGTTCCTGCTCAACCGCGTGGAAGCGGCGCAGCTCGCAGGAACGGACGGAGCGGCGGACGGCCTGCTGCGCGCCCTGCGGGAGAAATTCCCCGGCGCGGCGGTAGTGCTGACGCTGGGCGAGCAGGGCGCGGTGTATGCCGACAGCGAACAGACCATCCGGCAGGCGGCGTATCCGGCCGAGGCCGTGGATACAACCGCGGCGGGCGACACCTTTACCGGCTTTTTCCTCGCCTCGCTGATGCGCGGCGAGGGCGTGCCGCAGGCGATGGCGCTGGCTGCGCGGGCGGCGGCAATCGCGGTCACCCGGCGGGGCGCGGCGCCGTCCATCCCGACGCGGGAGCAGGTCGCGGCGTTCGGCAGATGAAAACACAGATAAACAGGGGGCAGGCTCCGGCGGGACCTGCCCCCTGCTGCATCTGCCTGGCAGGGAAAACGACGGGAATTTCCCTCGTGCTTTGGTGGAAATACATAAATATAACTGCTGCGCATAGCGATATATCTGTAAGTAATTGACAGAGCTGCGCGCCGGGTGCTATGCTGTAAAAAAGCAGGGCAATGCCGGCAAAGGCCGGGGAACCGGAATGCAGGGACAGCGGACGGAAGGAAGGGAAAAGCGATGCTCAAACGGGCCACATTATATCTGCGCAGGAAGTACAGGCGCACGATCCTGCTGCTGATACTGCTGTTTGTGATCTCGTTCAGTCTTGCGATAGGGCTGACCGTGTGGAACAGCATCGGCGCGGTGACGTGCGGGATCCGGCAGGAGCTGGGGACCAGCTTTGTGATGCGGGTGCCGTCCCATGTTATTTATGGGACGGACTCCAATTACACGGAAGTAGTAGATGAAAACGGGCAGACCAAGCGGCAATATACCGGTTTCACGCTGGACGAAGCGACGGTTGAGCAGATTATGCAGCAGGTCGAGGGGCTGGATACCTACAATGCGGAAAAATCTGAGTACGTCCATGCAGATGATTTTTCTTTGCTTTACGGAAAATTTGCGAACGCATGGGAAAATTGGAATGAAACCGGTGGAGATCCTGCGGAGAGAATCGGCTGGAAGATCCTTTCCGAGGAAGCGATGTTGTATGGCAACACGGACAGTGCATTATATGATAAGTTCCGCACCGGTGCGTTTGAACTGGTGGCGGGGCGGCACATCGCTCCGGAGGATAGAAAAAAGGTTTTGATCTCCGAGCAGCTCGCAGAGCAGAACCAGCTGGGGCTGGGCGATACGATCACGCTCAGTGCGCGTGCCGGTATGGCCGGACTGCCGGATACCTATGCGCTTTGGGGCGAGGCGCAGGAAATGGAGATTGTCGGGATATTCCACATCAATGGCGATCAGCCGGCAGGGGCTTTGGTATCGGAAAATGATCAGACGTATAACTGGCTGATTTGTGATTTGGAAACCGCCTGCTATTTTCAGTATGTGGCTGATCTTTACTGGTATACGGATCGAATGATCGCACCGCAGTACGACAACGTGACCTTCTTTGTGGACGACCCGGCGCAGCTGGACACGGTGATGGACGAGTTGGAAACGCTGGACGGCCTCA
>ERZ1643250.3052-NODE-3052-length-11846-cov-4.182088_pt1 | contig 11846 bp, 9 predicted proteins | sample MGYA00579262_ERZ1643250 | MGnify/ENA primary metagenome ERZ1643250 (study PRJEB29033, sample SAMEA4952265) | chicken gut metagenome | biome: Broiler Chicken; feature: Gastrointestinal Tract; material: Caecum | place: Ireland | collected 2018 | study: Broiler...
GATTACCTTGAACCCGTCGATCTTCATGTTTTTGATTTTCAGCATATCCGTGTTCGTCAGGATCGGATTGTTGATTTTCAGAACCTGACAGTTGACCGGACGCTCTTCCAGCAGGTTTCCGTCACGGCCCACATAGACAGTGGTGGAGGTGACAATCTCCTCGCGGATCGCATCGATCGGCGGATTGGTTACCTGTGCAAACAGCTGTTTGAAATAGTTGAACAGCGGCTGATGTTGATGGGACAGCACGGCCAGCGGCGTGTCGACGCCCATGGACGCGATGCCCTCGGAGCCGTTCAGCGCCATATTGCGGATGGAAGTGCGGTACTCCTCGTAGGAATATCCGAACGCCTTCTGGAGTCTTGCCCTCTCGGTCCGGCTGTACTCCTGCACCGGAAGGTTCGGGATCTTCAGGTTTTTCAGCTCTACCAGATTGCTGTCCAGCCACTCTCCGTAAGGCTGACGTTTCGCATACGTTTCTTTCAGCTCATCGTCGCTGATCACTTTTCCCTGCAGGGTATCCACCAGAAGCATTTTTCCGGGATGCAGGCGTTCTTTTACGAGAATCTGATCCTCGGGGATCTCAAGCACACCCACCTCGGAGGAAAGGATCAGCTGGTCATCCTTTGTGATGTAATATCTGGAAGGGCGAAGACCGTTCCGGTCCAGCACTGCGCCCATCACATCTCCGTCGGAAAAAAGAATCGATGCAGGGCCGTCCCACGGCTCCATCATGGTCGCGTAATACTGATAGAAATCTCTCTTTTCCTGAGAAATCGTCATATTGTTTGCCCACGGCTCCGGAATCGTGATCATCACCGCCAGCGGCAGATCCATTCCGCTCATTGTAAGAAATTCCAGCGTATTGTCCAGCATTGCAGAGTCGGATCCCTGTGTATTGACGACCGGAAGCACCTTGTGCAGTTCATCCTGCAGCATGGGAGAGGCCATGGTCTCCTCTCTGGCGAGCATTTTGTCCGCATTGCCCCGGATTGTGTTGATCTCGCCGTTGTGAACGATGAAACGGTTCGGATGCGCCCGCTCCCAGCTCGGGTTCGTGTTGGTGCTGAACCGGGAATGAACGATCGCTATCGCCGACTCGTAAGAAGAATCCTGCAGATCCGAAAAGAAGGTCCGCAGCTGTCCCACCAGAAACATACCTTTGTAGACAATGGTACGGCTGGACAGGGACGGCACATACGTGTTGTCGGTACTCTGCTCAAACACCCGGCGCACCACATACAGGCGGCGATCAAAGTCAATGCCTTTCTTCACATCCTCCGGCTTTTTGATAAAAGCCTGCATGATATAAGGCATACATTCTCTCGCCTTATGTCCGAGAACCTCAGGAACTACCGGAACTTCTCTCCATCCGAGAAACTCCATGCCTTCCTTCTCCACGATAATCTCAAACATTTTCTTTGCCTGATTGCGCTTCAGTTCATTCTGCGGGAAGAAGAACATACCGACTCCGTATTCCCGCTCCTGTCCTAAAAAAATGCCGAGGGAACGACAAGCTTTGGAGAAGAATTTATGCGATATCTGCAATAGGATTCCAACTCCGTCACCCGTTTTTCCCTCGGCGTCCTTGCCGGCCCTGTGTTCCAGGTTTTCTACAATTTTCAATGCTTTCTCAACAGTTTCATGGCTTTTTCTGCCTTTGATATTAACGACAGCTCCGATTCCGCAGCAGGTATTCTGCAACTATGGCTAATAATATAAACCAAATCCGCAGATTTGTAAATATCAAATTTCAGTTTTTTGCGATTTTCAGCAATTTTTTTGACGCTTTTCGGCTTTCCCCCGCATTTTTTGCAGCTGAATTCTGCCGTAACCGTTCAGCAGGCAGAAGAGTTATCTTCTGCCGTCAGACGGGATTTTCAAATCCGGTGCGGTGACAGGCGCCTGAAGATTCCCAGGCGCCTGCCGCCGCACCGGATCACATATTTCGGTCCTTCCGTCAGTTTCTGTCGTCCGCCGCTGCGTTTCTGTGGTAATCCGCAGCCGCCTGGATCAGTCCGCGGAACAGCGGATGCGGGCGGTTCGGGCGTGACTTGAATTCCGGATGTGCCTGCGTCGCGATAAAGAACGGATGATTTTCCAGCTCGATCATCTCCACGATCCTGCCGTCGGGAGAAAGTCCGGAAAGTTTCATTCCGTGTGAGGTCAGAGCGTCGCGGTATGCATTGTTGACCTCATAGCGATGTCTGTGGCGCTCCTCAATCCGGTTGGTGCCGTAGAGACGGCAGGCCAGAGAATCTTCCGCCAGAACACAGGGATAGGATCCGAGGCGAAGGGTTCCGCCGATATCCTCCACGCCGTTCTGATCCGGCATCAGGGAAATCACCGGATGCTTTGTCTCCGGATCCAGCTCAATGCTGTGGGCGTCCGGATATCCTGCCACATTCCGCGCATACTCCACAATGGCGAGCTGCATTCCGAGACACAGTCCCAGGTAGGGGAGACGGTGTTCTCTTGCATAGCGGATTGCGGTTATTTTTCCTTCGATTCCGCGGTTTCCGAAGCCTCCGGGAACAAGGACGCCGTCCGCCCCGTCCAGAAGCTCTCCCACATTCTCTTCGGTCACATTCTCGGAATCCACCCAACGGATGGAAACACTGGCATGGACGGCGATACCTCCATGTTTCAGAGCTTCCACAACACTCAGATAGGCGTCATGGAGCTGAATGTATTTTCCGACCAGTGCGATCGTCACTTTCTTGTCCGGCGTGCGCAGCGCCTGGACCATTGCCTCCCAGTCAGAAAGATCAGGCTCGGGACACGGCAGATGAAGGGACTCACAGACAACCTGAGCCAGATGCTCCCGTTCCATCGCCAGCGGCGCCTCGTAGAGATATTCCACATCAAGATTCTGAAGAACATGGGCACTCGGAACATTACAGAACAGAGCGATTTTGTCGCGGATCTCCTGCGTCAGAGGATGTTCAGAACGGCAGACAATCACATCCGGCCACAGACCGAGTCCCTGCAGTTCCTTGACGCTTGCCTGGGTAGGCTTTGTCTTCATTTCGCCGGAGGCTTTCAGGTAGGGGATCAGGGTGACATGAACCAGCACAGCATTTTCATGTCCGACCTCATGCTGAAACTGGCGAATCGCTTCGAGAAACGGCTGGCTCTCAATATCGCCCACCGTGCCGCCGACCTCGATGATGGCGATCCTGTCCTCGGCAGAATTCCGGTAGAAGCGGCTCTTGATTTCATTGGTGATATGCGGAATGACCTGAACGGTTCCTCCGCCGAAATCCCCGTGACGCTCTTTCTGGAGCACCGACCAGTAGACTTTTCCGGTGGTCACATTGGAATTGCGGTCAAGACTCTCGTCAATGAAACGCTCATAGTGACCAAGATCCAGATCTGTCTCTGTCCCGTCGTCTGTGACAAAAACCTCTCCATGTTGAATCGGGTTCATGGTTCCAGGATCCACATTGATATACGGATCAAATTTCTGCATCGTGACCTTATATCCTCTGGCTTTTAACAGACGGCCCAGCGATGCAGCGGTGATTCCCTTTCCAAGACCGGAAACCACTCCGCCGGTTACAAAAACATACTTTACTGCCATAACGATTCCCTCCTGTTCGTTGCAACGCATCAGATTCAGCGGCATACCGCTATCCGCCGCAACAGTTCAACAGCTCAGCTGTAACGATTCGCCCACTGAAATCTTTCATAAAAAAACAGTTCCCATTGTAGCACGGACAGGGATATTTGCAACGTTTTTTTTCTCCTTTTTTTCAATTTTGGTAAAATTTCCGAAATAACTGTCGAAAAAAACCTTCTTACCATAAAAAAGAAATAAAATCAAAAAAGTGCTTTGCAATCTATTGACATTATTTTGTAAAGAAGCGTATAATTTTAGTCTGAGACAAAGGGGTTCCATCAAACAAAAGGGTGGCCTTTTTGTCTTTTTTTCATTCCATGCGGCGGCAGATTTTCAGAGATTCCCTGAGCGGGACAGCCCTGCCGCAGGCATGCAGAAGAGAAAAGGAGAAACAGATCAGACATGAAAACTACAAACTACGGAAACTACGAGAGCGGGCTGAAAGAAGAATGCGGCGTTTTCGGAATCTACGACCCGGACGGCGAAGACGTAAGTGCCTCCATTTACTACGGGCTTTCCGCGCTGCAGCACCGGGGACAGGAATCCTGCGGAATCGCCGTTTCGGATACCAGCGGTCCGAAGGGGCAGGTGAACTTTTACAAAGGCATGGGCCTTGTACAGGAAGTGTTCCGGGAATCACGGCTGGAAAAGCTGAAGGGAAACATCGGAATCGGCCATGTGCGCTATTCCACGACAGGAGCAACGACTCTGGAAAACGCTCAGCCCCTTGTACTGAAATATCTGAAAGGTTCGCTGGCCCTGGCGCACAACGGAAACCTTGTCAACGCAATGGAACTTCGCGAAGAGATGGAATACACTGGCGCGATCTTCCACACGACCATCGACTCGGAAATCATCGCCTATCATATCGCCCGGGAACGGGTACATTCCGCAACGGTCGAGGAGGCGATCCGCAAGACTGTGGAAAAAATCCGCGGTGCTTACGGACTCGTCATCATGAGTCCGAGAAAACTGATCGGCGTGCGGGACCCTTACGGATTGAAACCGCTCTGCATCGGCAAAAGAGGAAACGCCTGGATTTTCGCATCGGAAAGCTGTGCGCTCTCCTCCATCGGCGCGGAATTTGTCCGCGATGTGGCACCGGGCGAGATCGTGACGGTGGATCAGAACGGACAACTCCGGTCAGAGTTTATGCCGGGCAGCGTTACGAAAGCCCACTGTATTTTTGAATATATCTACTTTGCCCGTCTGGACAGCTGCCTGGACGGAATCAATGTCTATGAATCGAGAATCCGCGCGGGAGGCATTCTCGCAAGAACCTACCCGGTGGATGCGGATCTTGTGGTCGGCGTTCCTGATTCCGGGCTGACCGCCGCCAAAGGATATTCCGAGGCGTCCGGCATTCCTTTTGCTCTTGCCTTCCACAAAAACAGCTATATCGGCAGAACTTTCATCAAGCCGAGCCAGAAGGAACGGGAATCCAGCGTCAAAATCAAGCTGAGCGTCCTGGAACCGGTGGTCAGAGGCAAACGGATTGTCCTCGTGGATGACTCCATCGTCCGGGGAACCACGATCGCCAATATCATCACCATGATGAAAAAAGCAGGGGCAAAAGAAGTTCATGTGCGTATCAGTTCGCCTCCGTTCCTCTATCCCTGCTATTTCGGCACGGATGTTCCGTCCAATCAGCAGCTGATTGCCCATACCCATTCCACAGAGGAAATCCGTCAGATGATCGGCGCTGATTCCCTTGGCTATATGCCGATTGAACTTCTCCAGGAGATGGTCGGCGATCTGCCGATCTGCAAGGCATGCTTTGACAGCCAGTACCCGATGGAGGTTCCGGGCCGGGATATCAGCGGTCTGCTGGAGTAAATTCATATTTTATGTCCGGGATTCGTATACTGAATAAAAAACGGATGGTACAGGCGTTTGACACTGGAAGAACTTGTTTACTCGGAAGACTACGCGGATCTGATTGTCAGAAGTTTCTATCTGGACGCCTTTCAGAATTCCGGATCATCAGTCAGTCAGAATTCCTTTGAGCTGAACGCCCAGTTTTCTTCATTTTTTTACGAACGGCGGCTTCTTCCTGCCAATCAGTTCGGGGATATCCCCTATAATTCTGTGCCGAAGCTGTTCACGCCCCTCTCCACTGTGTCTCTGGAAAGCGCAGGAATCCTCCAGGTACAGACACAGCCGGTGCTGAGTCTTACAGGTACAGGCGTAATCATCGGTTTTGTGGATACAGGGATCGACTATACGCATCCGGCCTTCCGCAAAACTGACGGGACGACGCGGCTTCTGGCCATCTGGGATCAGACAGACAGAGCCGGCGCGCCTCCCGCAATGTTTCCCTACGGAAGCGAATACACCAAAGAGCAGATCGACGAAGCGCTGCGCAGCGAAAACCCGCTGGCAGTCGTACCTGCCGCCGACCCGGACGGACACGGAACTTATCTGGCGGGCGTCGCCGCCGGAACATCCGACGAGGAACAGGGATTTATCGGAGCCGCCCCCGATGCGGATCTGATTGTAGTCCGTCTGAAACCGGCCAAACAATATCTCAGAGATTTTTTCTTTCTGTCCCCGGGCGCTACCGCGTTTCAGGAGAACGATATCATGGCGGGCATCCGGTTTCTGACCCAGAAAGCCCTGCAGTACCAAAAACCGCTGGTGATCTGCCTTGGGCTGGGCAGCAACCAGGGAAGCCGCAGTGCTTCTCTCCCACTGTCCTTTTCTCTCCGCAGGCTGGGACAGATTCAGGGAGTCACGCCGGTGGTCGCCGCAGGGAACGAGGCGGGACGTGCGCATCATTATCGCGGCTCTGTATCCTCCTCCGATGGACCGGTGAATGTTGAGATTCTGGTTCCGGAAGGAAGCGCCGGATTTACGATGGAACTCTGGGGACAGACTCCTCAGCTTTTTTCCGTGGGTTTCCGCTCTCCGGTAGGCGAGTCTGTTCCGCGGATTCCGGTGTCCCTGACAGTGGAGACCACCGGCAGTTTTATCCTGGAGGAAACCAGAATCTTTGTAAAGTATGAAGCTGTGACTTCCGGCGGCCAGCAGCTGATCGTCATCCGCTTTGCCAGACCGACCGCGGGAATCTGGAATCTCCAGGTGTACGGCGCCGATCCCCTCGACCGGGAGTTTCATCTCTGGCTTCCGATCACCGGTTTTTCCGATCCCGATATCACGTTCCTGTCGCCGGATCCATATACAACGCTGACCAGCCCGTCATCGCCGGAAACCATCATTACCACCGGCGCCTGCGACGCGGTGAGCGGCGGTCTGTACGTAAATTCCGGCAGAGGATACACGGCGGAGCAGGATGTAAAACCGGATTTCGTATCACCGGGAGTCAACGTCACCGGTCCCGGTCCGCTGGGAAGCTATGTTGACAGAACCGGCACGAGCGCTGCGGCAGCGCTGGCTTCCGGAGCGACCGCACTGCTGATTCAGTGGGGAATGGAGCGCACACAGATCCGCTACTTCACCACCCAGGAATTGAAAAGTTATCTGATCCGCGGCGCTCTCAGGGATCCTGCGCTGGTCTATCCGAACAGAGAATGGGGATACGGGACGTTGAACCTGTATAACACATTCCTCACCCTGATGACAACCTGACGTTACCGTTCAGCCTGGTCTGTACAGTGAATGCACTGACCGCATGAAAGCATAATATTTGTGGCAATGAATATACGAGAGGAGGAAATCCCATGGATAACGAAAGAATGAACCAGCTGAGGATGCTGGGTCTGACCATCGCCTATTACCGCAAGGCCAGAGGAATGACTCAGAGCCAGCTGGCGGAGGCTGTTCATATCAGCCGGACACATATGAGCAATATCGAAGCGCCGAACACAAAAACATCCATCTCACTGAATCTTCTGCTTGACATTGCCGATGCACTGGACATTCCGGTAAAAAAACTGTTTGATTTTTCTTTGTAACCAAATGCAGCTCAGACACATATCATGAAGTGTAAACCAAATCAATTTGGAGGAAATGATATGAGTGATTTAGCTGCTACAAACTGTGGATGTGGATGTGATTCCGGAAATAACGGCCTGTTCAACGGAAGTTCCTGCGGATGCAACGTGATCTGGATCCTGCTTCTGCTGAACTGCTTCTGCGGAAACGGAAACTCCATGTTCAACAGCTGCGGAAATGACAGCTGCCTGCTGATTCTCCTGCTTCTGTTCTGCTGCGGCGGAAATGGAAATGGCTGTGGCTGCTGATCTGACCTGCTTCTGACACGGGAAAATCCAAAAAGCGCAGTCGTTCTCATCCGGCTGAATAACTGCATCTGAGCGGCTGCAAAGGCCCTCCGGCGGGCACAGGATACCCGACGGAGGGCCTTTCGACTGTCTACGTTTCCCTCCTGAATGCCGGCGGTCCTCTCATCGTGCAGGCGCCGCCGGCATTTCAAATGTTATTCCTGCATCATGTTCTTTCCGCGATGCCCTGAAGATCCTGGATCTTTTTCTCCGTCTTTCTGAAGATTCTCCTTCTCTTTCCGGCGTGCCTCCCGACAGCGGACACAGTCAAGATCCAGTTCATAAAATGCATTTCCGTCTATGATAAGTTTCGATCTCTCTTTACGCTCTTTTCGATTGTCTTTCATTGTCTTTTCCCGTTACAGTTCAGCCGGCTGAACTGTTACCTTTCCCTCTTTTTCAGTTACGTTATATCATATGAAAAAAAGGATTCCATGGTTCTTTTTCTGTATGTCCATGCATAAGATATAGAAATTCTGAATCATGAGGTCTTTCATGAACGAACAGGATTCCGTAAAAATGACGCCGCTGGATCAGATGATTGCAGAGGATCAGCTGCAGATACTGAAGGCTGCGATTCCTTATGCCAGCCCCAATGTCCAGTCGATGCTGTCTGTATTTGCCAAAGTCCTTGAGCTTCAGAGAACCATTCAGCTGTTTTCTCATTCACAGGAAATTTCAATGATGTCCGAACGGGAAGCGACTGCGGCGAATCCGATGGAAATGCTTCAGTCCATCAGCCAGTTTGCATCCGGCGAAATGAAAGAAAATCTGAATCACGTCATGACCGCATTCAGCGCCGTACAGGTGTTCCAGATGTATCAGGAAGAAGGTCAGACGCCGGAAATGGAAAAGGAGGAAGAACCCAATGGATGACTGGACAAAAGACCCGAATCTCTCGGGTATTCAGAAAGAAAAGCTGCAGATGCTTCAGTCAATGGCAGCGATGGGAAACGGAAAAGGGGTCAGTGAACTGCTGCCGATTCTTATGACGGCGGCAAATACCTCCAAAGAGAAAGGACTACAGTTCAGCAACGCGGAAATGGAACTGGTAATCCAGGTTCTGAAGAGAAACAAATCTCCGGAGGAGACAGCCAGAATCGACCAGATGCTGCAGATGATAAAAATGCTGAAAAAATGAGGAGCCCTTCCGGATACCGCATTTGTCCGGAAGGGCAGATATGGCAGAAACGGAGAAACACCGAATCTTCTTCTGATGTTTCTCCGTTTTTTTCTTTTGTTTATAAGATACAGCGTCTGAGAAGTGTCAGAGCTTTTACCACAGCCTGCTCACGGATTTTGGTGCGGTTGCCGCGGAAGTGATACTCCTCCACCGTCGTTTTTCCGTTGACGCAGCATCCCATATAGACGAGACCTACCGGTTTCTCCGGCGTACCGCCGCCGGGTCCGGCAATTCCCGTGACAGAGATGCAGGCTTCTGTGCCGGTATTCCGGCATCCTCCCTCAGCCATTTCACAGGCAGTCTGCGTGCTGACAGCGCCGTACCGGGCAAGCGTCTCTTCGCTGACGCCCAGATACCGCTGCTTCGCCTCATTGGAATAAGTCACAATTCCCTGTTCCAGCACCTCGGAAGCTCCGGGCACATTGACAATGCGGGAAGCAATCGCGCCGCCGGTGCAGGATTCGGCGGTTGTCAGACGAAGCCCCTTTTCTTTCAGCAGCTGTACGACCGCTTCCTCCAGTGTGACTTCCTCTTCCATTGTATAAATGTGATTGCCGAATCGTTTCTTCAGCTCCTCTTCCACCGGCGCCATCAGAGCAAGGGCCTTCTCCTCATTTTCCGCCTTCGCGGTAACGCGCAGATGTACTTCCCCGGTCTTTGCATAGGTTGCCAGCGTCGGGTTGGACTGGTGGTCGATCAGATCCAGGATCTCTGTCTCCACAGCGCTCTCTCCGATTCCGCAGATCTTCACCATATGAGAATACAGAATGTCTTCCTGTCTGCCGCGCAGATACGGAATCACCTGCTCCTCAAACAGCGGCTTCATCTCAATGGGAGGCCCCGGAAGAAGTACGGCGATTTTTCCGTTTTTCTCGATAATCAATCCCGGCGCAGTGCCGTTTTCATTGTCCAGAACGATTCCGTGCTCGGGCACCAGCGCCTGCTTCCAGTTGTTCGCAGTAATCGAGGATCCGGGATTTGATTTCAGATGACTTTCCATATAACTCTGAATCAGAGCCCTCGTATGGGGATCTTCCACCAGGGGCTCCTCCATCACTTTGCATACCACTTCTTTGGTCAGGTCGTCCTCCGTCGGTCCCAGGCCTCCGGACAAAAAGATCAGATCAGAGCGGCCGAGCGCCGTCCGGATCGTCTGTGTCATTCGTTCTTCATTGTCTCCGACAACATCCTGATAGTAACAATCAATGCCAAGCGCCGCGCACTGCCGTGCAAAATACACTGCGTTCGTGTTTGTGATGTTTCCCATCAGGATCTCTGTTCCAACCGAAATGATTTCTGCAACCATTGATGTCCGCCTCCTTAACTCTGCATAGAAAGTACGTTTTTGTTTTTCGCAATATATTCGATCAGTGATACAACAGTCAGAATCAGCGCCAGCCAGATGAAAATCTGCTTCAGTACGTCAAAAATGCCGCCCAGATCCGCAATCACCAGAACAACCATCACCATCTGGCTGATGGTCTTCAGCTTTCCTGTCTTGCTGGCGGCGATTACAATACCGTTGTCGGACGCAACCAGGCGGAATCCGCTGATGATGAATTCACGGGCGATGATCACTATGACCATCCACGCCGGCAGATCGCCAAGCTCCACAAAGCAGATCAGCGCCGAACATACAAGCAGCTTATCCGCCAGCGGATCCATAAATTTTCCGAAATCGGTGATGAGATGATCCCTGCGGGCGATGTACCCGTCCAGCGTATCCGTCAGACTCGCCACAACAAAGATTGCGAGGGCAATCCATTTGTTCGCAGGCCCTCCGATGGGAACCAGCATAAAAAGAACAAAAAACGGAACCATGATCATTCTCAGTATTGTCAGTTTATTTGGTAAATTCATTGCACAATCTCTCCTATCAAATCATATTCCAGTGCACCGGTAATTTTTACCTTGACAAAATCTCCGGAGACAAGCGTCTCGTCCGTGTTGACGAACACATATCCGTCCACTCCCGGAGCGTCCGCTGCGCTGCGCGCCACATAAGCGTTTTCATCGGCAACCTTTCCTTCCACCATAACGGTAACCGTCTGGCCGACTTTCCGCTCTCCCAGTTCCATGGAGATATCCTGCTGCAGCTCCATCAGCTCCGCCTGCCGGTCCAGCTTGACCTCCTCATCAATCTGGTGGTCCATACGGGCGGCTGGTGTTCCTTCCTCCGGAGAGTAGGTAAATACGCCCAGCCGGTCGAACTCCATATCATTGACAAATTCCATCAGCTCTTCATGCTGCTCCTTTGTCTCGCCGGGAAATCCTGTGATCAGTGTCGTGCGGAGTGTGATATCCGGAATCTCCTCCCGCAGCGTTGTTATGATCTGCACCAGCTCCTCTTTTGTTGTGTGTCGTCCCATCCGTTTCAGTATTTCATCGTTTGCATGCTGAATCGGAAGATCCAGATAATGACAGATTTTCTTTTCTTCCTTAATCGTCCGGATCAGTTCCGGATAGATATCCTCCGGATAGCAGTACAGAATCCGGATCCAGTACAGCCCGGGAATCCGGCAGAGTTCCTTCAGCAGCAGATGAAGGGAAGGCTGTCCGTAGAGATCCGTGCCGTAGAGCGTAGTTTCCTGGGCGACAAGCACCAGTTCGCGAACTCCCTGCGCGGCCATCTCGCGCGCCTCCGCGAGAAGCTCTTCCATCGGAACGCTCCGGTAACTGCCCCGAAGCTTCGGAATGATGCAGTATGTGCAGTGTTTGTCACAGCCCTCTGCAATCTTCAGATACTCATAATAGCCTCCGGTCGTCACAATCCGGCCTCCGTCGGTTTTCGGAATACCGG
>ERZ1643250.3059-NODE-3059-length-11822-cov-4.099601_pt1 | contig 11822 bp, 8 predicted proteins | sample MGYA00579262_ERZ1643250 | MGnify/ENA primary metagenome ERZ1643250 (study PRJEB29033, sample SAMEA4952265) | chicken gut metagenome | biome: Broiler Chicken; feature: Gastrointestinal Tract; material: Caecum | place: Ireland | collected 2018 | study: Broiler...
AACAACTGAATCGGGCATGGGTCGCTTGACCACGATCTCCTCAAATATGGAGAGTCTGGGTATTCTTTAGCCACCTCGCTGTGTAATATAGTGTATTCGGCGTCCTCCATAATTGGCTCGCCAATGGAATACATCCACCGCGCTATAATAAATTTCTCCAGATTATTCATCTGTTTCCCTCATTTCAATACTTGGATTATCGATATCCGGAGTCGCCGGTATAACCGTCCACCCTGAGAAATCCTCTTCTGGGTTTGATACATTCCCTAGCACTTCCTCAGCCTCACTGTTAGATTCATCGCCAGAGCCCGCCAACATAGAACCTCCGGATTGAATGACCTCTGTTCTCTCTCCCTGCTCGAGTTGTATATCAATGCTCTCAAGTCTCTCAATTATCAAAGGGTATTCTTCTGTTGTATCTCCTACACGATATAATAAGGTACCTGATGTCACACTCTGCTCCTCAAGATTTAACTCTATCGGTATGCTGTAACAGTCATCTGCTGAGAACCACTCGGACGTTATCCCACCTGATGTAACAGCTATGTCAGCTTTTTGCTTGGTGCTTACGAATAACGAGACTGCACCATCGCTGTAGGTAACATATTCGCTGTAGTACATCTTCGGAGAAACTCTGTTGACTCCGTCGTCTAACTTCTCTTCCTGTTGTAAAACATTCTGGGTCCACTCCGGAATATCGATATCCAAATTAAATGTGATAAATGTAAAACCACAAACTACCACAGCCAGTGCGGCTGTCCCAGCATAAACTCCTTTGTATAGTTTATGCGGTATCTTCTTACAAATTGCAATTGTATCTTTACCCTCTGTAACATACCCTATAATTCGTGTGTCGTAGGGACTTCTATCCAACAGTTCCCCTTTGTACATATAATAGGTATATCGAGACTTATCATCTGTATGCAACTCATAAGTCTTGCCGTTTATGTTTATGGTCTTCATGCCTTATGCGTAAGTATCTTATGAAAGAACATGAGTGCTGTTTTCTCTGGTGTGATGATTGAGTGACATGCTGACCCATTTACTAAGATACTTCTCCCATCGCTGATACTTAATTTAACTTTATCTTCTGTGACGTCTGTTACAATTCCAACGACATCATTCGCAACAACTACTTCACCGCGTTTCGTATAGCCACCTCCATACTCTTGAGGTACGTAGTGTATTTAACAAGAAGCTGTGTAGACTCTGGTATATCTACTTCGTGTCCGGCCTGTGTTACAGCCCTACCGTCCCCCACAGCCACTGCTATATTATTATCTATGATAAGGATATCTCCTATATCAAACACATTAACCTCCATTGAATTCATCTATATAAGTTTCACTGTAACCAGTTCCAAGTTTAGGAACCTTTCCTAAAGCCATCTGTAAAAGCGGAGAATCTCCTAAGTCCACAGCACCATTGAATACTGCGCTAGATAGAACTTTTCTTTGGTCCTCGACTATGAATGATTCCATAAAATTCACATTAGAAGTTATTATAGAACCCACCCCACGTATTTCCTCTTTAAAGGTTGTTCTGCTGTAATCTTTTCCGAGCGTACACAGCTGAGCCCTCGTGTAGTATTTACCAAGCTTGAGCTCCTTGACGTCTGTGATGATTGGTGTGTATTGTGTCATACACGAAACCATCAACTCGATATGAACAGGTACAATATCCAACTGACTCTTATATAACTTGTACAGATTCATATAGGTGTCCATCTGCGCTTTCCTCAATCCAAATCCCTGAAGGACTTCTTTAGTATACGTATCGCCGTGTACAATTCTCAGATTCTCCCCAGCCTTGACGTGTCTGCCAATCTTATATGTAACATTTCCAGGAACTTCTTTACGCACAGAAGTTTCTCCCCCATTGTCTGGTTCTATAGTGAGCACTACATTAGACCCGGAAGCTTCTGCTTGTCTTAACGTACCGGACGTCCATGCAACAGGGTCGTACATAGGATACTCCCCATTTCTCGCCTTGGCATAGATATCCGTTTGACTGAAGATAGCAGAGAGTCTGTCGAACGGAGATGCCGCCGCTCCTGCTACACCACCTGCCTGGAACACCTTCATGGTCATCTGTGTACTGGGTTCTGACAAACTTTGTGCCGCAATTATTCCCACAGCCGTCCCCTTAATTACGGGTTTATTCGTCTCTGGGTTTATTCCATAGCACTTGGCACAGCAGGGATTAGAACACGTGAGAGGAGACCGTATCTTCACAGATTTGACTTTGCTATCAGATGCGTACATCTTCGCCTCTCTTTCTGTGATTAAATGAGTTGTTCCCTGTTCGTATCTCCCAGTTATCAATTTAGCAAAAACGTCTCTCACAGTTTTCTGGAAATCTTCCTGCTTCTGGTCCTCCTTATAGAAGTAAGACTCTACCATATCCTTGGTAATCTCAATTCCATCCTTTGTCCCACAATCATCTTCTCTGATAATTATCGATGCAGACGTGTGAGCTAATTTTCTGCCAAGATACCCGGTATCTGCTGTTTTAATAGATTTAGCTATCTGTCCTTTTCGCGCACCGTTCGCCGCTATGCCATGCTCCATGGGCGTGAGCATCTTGTGTAACCCACGCTCAATTATTACATTGAAAGACTCGTGGTCTGACCGCTGTATACGTCCCTTGCTTCCGTATATCTGTACCAAGTTACTAGAGTTTCCTCGTGCTCCGGATTTAGCCATTAGGTAAAACATATTATCCTTTGTCACTTTATTCATGATTTCAGATTCGTATGTCTTTCCTATGATGTCGGCACACCTACCATACTCGATCCCATACGACTCTTCGTCATAAAACCCTAAGTCATTCATCTCGTCGATAGGCGCGAGGGCTTTGTGGAATCTGTCTACCGCAGTATCAAAGTTCTCGTTAGAACTCATCCCCTGAAGCATTGACACAGACCTACAATACAAATATGCGATGTGAAATCCATACTCCACAAGATTATTTATTGTTCCCTCAAAGACAACTGTAGGATATGTGGATAGCTTAGTGATGTAAGGTTTAATCGTCTTCGATGTAATTTCTGGCAATGGATTTGTATCATCCCAGAATGACTTAGGGAAACACGCCTTGACTGCCAGGTTTCCAACTTTCCCAGTTCCATAGCCTGCAAGAGTAGCTGTGTCCCAGATAGTAATCTTCTGCTTGTATATATCATCCCACATTTTCCGGGGCTCTTCATACGAACCTACATTAGCACCTTCTTCTGCATGCTGAATGGTACTCATATACAACCCATAGATGATATCCATTCTCGGGCAGATTGTACACTCTCCTGTTTTACCAAGAAAGATGTTCTTGTCCGTGAGTATCAGCTCCCTAACCTCGTGCTGGGCTTTTGGAGTCATGGGAATTTCCGTGTGTGCTGTATCGCCGTCGAAGTCCATGTTGAATGCTGGACACACCAAAGGATTTACTCTGATAGCTCTGCCTTCCACTACCTTTACATGAAATCCCTGAATCCCGAGCTTGTGCAAAGTAGGGTTACGTCCAAGAAGTATAGGTATCTCAGATATGACTCCGCTCTTCTGTAACTCCTTCACAATCTCTTTCTCGAACTCCGAATCATCTATTTTATCCAGAATCTCCTGCGGGTTGAGATTTGTATCGCTGAATTCGAATCTACGGTACAGCTTGGGAACCATTGTCTTTGGTATTCCTATCATATTTAGAGGCATGTACGGATCGATTACAACAACGGAACGGCCGCTGTAGTCTTGCCTCTTCTTAAGAAACTGAGCGCGCACCATCCCTGTCTTCCCGCCCATTGTCTGTAGGATTGGACGAAGTCTCCACATAGAATCAGACCGATTCGTAAACTGATTATCCACAGTAATCGCAGCTACTATCCTCTCCAACTCCCTATAATACTCCACAAACTCACCGACAGGTCCTGTTACATGTATTCTGTAATTGTTGTTGTGATTAAATAATCTAATGTATGCCGCAGTCAGTGGGTGGTTTTCAAAAGCACTCGCAGGCCTAAGACTCATAGGTACTAATGTGATATCTCTCCGAATCACCATACCTCTTAAGTACTCATTTGCGTCATCCCCATACTGGTGCAATAGATTTATATACATATTAACTGCCGTCAGCTTATTCTTCTTATACGCAGAATCTATTATCTCCCTAACAGACTCCTCTGTCACAACCTTATTCGACTGTACGTAGTAATCTGCATATACTGGTATTCCAGACTTCTGCTTTGTTATGTAGAATGGTTCCGGAGCGAATAACTTGGCTATGAGATAACTAAGATATCCCACGACAACTTCTTCGAAGTCAATCTCGCTTAAAAGCTTCTCTATCAACTGAGCTCCAAATAAGTATTGCATGGAGTCCTCTCCACAGCGCTCAACGTCAATAAACTCTTGAGACGACACCTCATAGCAAGTCTTGAATTCTAAGATATCAGAAAGCGTTATATCTGGGTACGCGAGTGCCAAGAATTTCTTTAACTCCCCACCTGACGTTCCACAAACAGCCATATTCACTACAGGAAGATGTAAGTGTATAAACTGCCGCACATGTGCTTTTGCTAATGGCCTCTTATATGTTGAAAGTAGTGACGGGAAGTCAGGTTCTTTTATATCCCCTTCAGAAGCTACTGTCTCCCCATACAATACTTGACAGTCTTCTTCACTTATCGGTTTTAATCTATAACTCACCTTAGCACCTCCGAATAATTTTCAGACCAACTGTCCGTCACTCCTTTCTCGAACAACTTCTCAAATAGGAGCACAAGGTCCGCATCCGTAAAACCGTGTTCGTATCTAAGTCTAATCTCTCCCATAAAAGGAAGGACCTTAACGAAATCTATGATGTTATGATATGAGAAAACAGGAAAATACCTTGTCCTGGATACCTTACGTTTCTTCTCTCCCGACCGTTTTGTTAGGACTTTCATAATAGTCTCGAAATTTTCGTCCGCACTTATATACCCCGTCCCTGTCGTAAATATCGCATCTATTGCAGCTGTTCCTAATGCGCGCATTATATAGGGATGGGATGATAACACACGAAGCTTTCGGGCACTTGAAGTCCATTCGAGATTATCCACTGTCAATTCCCCTTTAACAGCAGAAGTATGCAATACTGGAGACTTTGCATCATAGTCCAGAATCAAAACCTTAGACAGATGTGCTGCTATTGTGAAATTGTCCTCAGCACAGTTTTGATCCCTTTCTATTATTCGTGCCCCACGAGCAGAGCGTGGTGCCGTCCCTGTGGTAGCATAGAATCCAATAATTCTATTTACAGGAAGGTGTCCGTCGTATATCGCTTCCTGTATGAACTTATATGCTTTCCACATATCAATTCCAGACGGAGTGGTAACTATTCCATTACTTACCGTCCAACCATTCTCAATAAAACCCATAGAGCACATCCTGCTAACCATACAAATAGAAATACAGCCTCAGTCCAGTGTCTAGTCTTAACTGACATAACATGCACATGCTTGTTGGATATGGGCCACATAATCGGACAACCTTTGTAATTGAACAAATCCTCAAAGATATGTCCAAGCCAACCTATAGCTAATCCAAATGCACAACTTCCCCATACGTTTACTGACATTAGGGAAAGAGCCACTAGCACTATTCCGAGAATAAGACCACGAATACTGCTCACAATATTTCTAAATGTCCAGATTAGGTTTCCTTTCTTTTTACTTCGTCGTTTATCAAATAGCAATCCCACCAAATATCCTAGAACTAAACTCATAACTACATTGGCGCCCTTAGAGTGTGAGATTCCAATAGATAGTAACAATATGGCCGGTACCAGTAAGGTGTGTGTAATTCCTCTATGCCCAAGCATCCCGGATATTATTTTGAACTTCTGGCCCAACCTACTCTGGTGTATATCTATGTCCGGCAAAAATGCTCCTACAGCTACCCCGGGAAGAGCCATTATCGGACTGATTGTATTTCCAACAAACTCAAACGTGCCGGGGTGTGTAACTGTAAAAGCAGCAAACGCCGCAGTAGTACATAGAACGTGCGTTTTACCTGTCATGTTTATTTAAAGAATAAGTCCATAATTGTGCTGGCTGCATCTTGTGCAATATCATCCCCTCTGAGCTCTGACAGCTCCCTTTCATTCGACCCACTGTATTCTGCCTCGGCAGAATCCTTTACTCGATATACGAACTTGGAAACTGATTCCTGATAAGATGTATCAGGTAGCTCATCTTCATCATCTACAAGTTGGACTCCTAGAGCCTCAAGAGCGTACATTACGTTAGTAACTGCCCTTGGAGCAGAGTTCCTTTCGGGGACGTGTAGTCTGCACCCCATAGCGCTAAGCTCCATATTACACTTTGTAATGTCATTATCGCTATTGTCGTTATAGAAAGAATGCAAAAGATTTGCAGCTCCATATGCCATAAGGGACCACATCTCCATCTCTCCAAGACCTTGTCCGCCATCTTTTCCACCCTTGGGCGGCTGTCCCGTACTAACTCTATAAGACTCCTCTAAACAGCCTGCACGTTCATGTGCTTTTGTCTCTACCTCCTGTTTCATTTTCATCATATAGGAAACTCCAATTGTTACGGGGAACGGAAACCATTTCCCTGTTTCCGGATTCCACAGCCTGGCATCTCCCTTCCTATCAAACGTTCCCTTCCATGACATGATACTTTCCATATTATTTTCCAAAACAGGTATCATATCTTCAGGTACCCCGTACCGCATAGAAATGGAGCGACAGTCGTTGGAGCTGTTAGCATTTGCTAAATCATAGGCCAAGTTCATCATATTCTGAACATCTTCATGGGTTGCTCCATTGAACGGGTCAGAATTAATATTAACACCTAAGACCTCCGCTATAAGTCCCAAGTGCGCCTCATATTCCTGACCAATATTCATTCTTGAAGGAGAACCTAAAGGATTAAGTATAATCTTGACTGGAGTTCCATTAGCCAACATCGGCATCTGGCTGTTCTCCCAACAGATTGCTTCTGTTCCCTTATTGCCGTGACGTCCTGACATCTTGTCCCCACTTTGTAACTTATTATACCCCATCAAATCGAGTCTGTATTCGTAACCGTTGTTTCCTCTTTGTTCTGTACTCCCGTACCAAATACCAGACCCGTGATTTGTACGGATACTTTTTTCTTTGTACTCACCTCTCATTGGGTACGACATTGTTGTAACTATGTCTCCCCTATTGTAATACTTGTTAAGTCCTCCAGTATCCAGCTTAGAATCTTTCTGTTTCTTCACTGTAATACTAGTAGACCCAATAGATACGAAGTCTACAGTCGCTTGCTCACTCACGTGCACAGCGTCTTCATAGTTATACCCAGTCGGCATGTACGCTACGAGTGTATTCTTACCGGTACAATAAACTCCAGACTGTGAAGCAGCACAGTCCGCTAAAATATCTCCCTTCTTAAACCTAGAGCCGTCTACTACATTATATCTCATGAAGTTTACAGAGTCTCTAGTAACCTTTTGCTCCTGAACTGTATAGACCGTCTCACTCGGGTATCCATCATACTGCACGGTTAAGTACCCAATAGCAACTTCGAGAACTGTTCCATTCTCCTCCGCCCTAATCAGGTACGCGTCTGAACTCTCAAACATTTTCCTGTACATAAATGTCTGAACTCTCGGCACGTCAGGGTCGAGCAGGTTGATTGCTGACTTAATCATCTTTGAACCAAAAGATACTCGTACAGCATCGTCCGCACATGCAAAAGGAATAAGGGCTGAAGCTCCAGAGATAAACTCCTCAGTATGAGCATAAACATAATCCAAATCCGTTGCATATACAGTGGCGTAAATCATCTTATCCCCAGAAGGATATGGATTGGGAACTTTAGCTATAACGCGTGTGTTCTCATAAGTACCTGCCACTTTTCCAGGAGTCAATTGTAAAATGTCTGTTATACGTACAGCCATTTCTTGTTTCACACTTAACTCCTCAATAGTGTCAGATATCTTGACCGTGTCGCCCTGTTTGATTACTTTCCTCACAGGAACATACATCTCTCCGTCTATAATATGACACCCAAGAGCTTTACTGTTTACGAGACCTAACTGCTTTCCCTCCGGAGTTTCAAATGGGCATAACCTTCCGTAATAGGGCATAGCAATCTGACGCATGACCTCTGGAGCCTCTCTGACCATATTCGTCACATGAGTCGCCTGTGATAATTCTGCAATGAAGTTAGTTCTGTCAGGTTCTGCCAATACCCCCATCTCGTTCAGAGTTTTCTTTAAAGCTTTATTACATCCAGCAAAAATTCCAAATCCCTGTACCTCAGTAACTCCGGTAAACATATACTGCTTCACCTTATCCCTGTACCGAGATGTGTGTAGCGTGAGCACTGATGCTAGCGCTTTTGACAAAGATACATCTGCCAGTTCCACCTTCTTTAAAAAGTCGCGGTCCCTGTCCATAAAGACATTTACATTCCTCAACTTCGTAAATCCTAGTGTGGAGTATATTGCTAACAAGTCTTCCGCAGATAGAAACTTATCATCCTGTGGCCTGTCACCATAATAGAGCCATGTACTTGAATCTATCCCGAGTTTCTCACAGTCAGAGGTGGAGTAAACATCTCTATAGCGACATGTTCCATTTCCAATAATCTCTGTTTCGAAGTAGTACGGAACCATGGCATCGCCCAATAAAACTCCGTCTGCTCCCATATCTGCTAAATACTCAAGGACCTCGATTGTCGCATAACTGTCTGTCAAATCCACAAACTCCAGAGGCACTCTATAGTCCTGCACAGCATACGTTTGCCCTTGCAACTCCGGTATAATACTCTTAGCAAATTCCCTTACACGCGCACCTTTTGGAATAATTGTAAATACGGGAACCTTTCCACCCACAAGACCAGTAATTCTCTTCTTAGGCTCAGGAACTATCGTCTGTACATAGAATTTGTTGATTCTATTTTTCTTGAAATCTGCTAACATGGCGGGAGTAACATAATCTCCCTTATGATATGACAGAACAGGGCGACTCAAAACTTCGCCCGCCGCCCTGTCAATAGACACAGCCTCGTTAATAGAACTCCGAAGCTCGCTTACGAAATAGTCTGCGTCCTCCCTGAGGCTTTTAACTAAACCCGTCCCTGAAGTGTTATCCTCTCGGATAGATACTTCAGGCAAAAACAATGGACCTACTGGAGGGATGCTGGCCAGTGCTTTCTGAAGTATCGGATTTCGTATTTCGGCGTGCACGTCAATAACACCCTTCTCCTCCACAAAGGATAGAAACTGGATAAGTTGTGGCATAGGAAGTTCCTTACTTCCGCGTCCACGAACTTTAAAATTATTCGATTTATTGTTGCATGATATTTTGATTGTTTTCTTTTTAAGCACCATACTGAGTGACTTGGTCTTAGTATCAAAAGATAAGTCATCTGATGATGCTATTCTATTCACTAGACTTTTGACGGTTCTGTCATAGAAGTGGAGACGTCCCAGGTTATCCATATACGGAAGGTCAATAATGGTTAGTGGCTCAAAAGACTTAACTCCCTCAACAGTTGCCTTTACCCGCATGTGCATCTCGTCTCCGCCGTAGCCGGGAGTAGGCGATAATCTGAAAGTAAATCTCCTGCCATTAGCAGTCGGCTCCATTACTTTATTTACTACTTCCAGACTATCGTATACATCCTTCTCAATAAACTTGTCGAAACTTTTCCGCAAGTCCTTGAGAAGATTAAACCTATCTCCCATATCTATGTTTTGAATCTGTTGGATAGTCAGCAAATTATTTTTCTTATCATAGGATAACATTAATAATCCTCTTCCTCAAGTTCAAATTCCAAATCGTTGTCGTAGTTGAAATCAACTCCAGTATCCGTGCCCATCTCATAGACAGAGCGAATCTGGGCCACTGTCTCAGACTTAAGCACAATAACCTTATCGGAGTTCTGCCCAACGTAGATAGCGCCGATACAGGGCTGTCCAAAGATGTTGTCATCTACCATATTTTTGATTGCTGAATCTGTAAGGAAATCGAGCGGTTCGTGTAAATTCATTTCCGTAAGGATCCAACACCCATTGTCGTCCTCGTAAACAGGATACCCGCCGGGAGTATTATAAATCGGAAGCCAGGAATCATTGTAATACATTCCTCCACAAACCACTAATCCTTCTGCTACTTCTAACATAATATTTTTCCTCCTATGATTTTGTCAGATTTAAATTACATTTAATCTTTATAAGTTCTTTATTTGTGTCAATACATTAGCTAGCCCTAAATTTTTATATTTTGAAAATACATTTTCTCGTAACAAGATTTTTAAATGAACATAATACATTCTGATACTTCAAGTTCTTCCCCTTAATAAATACGTTAAACCAAGTAAGTTATTTCGTCACATCAACACATTTCACTAAGCTAAGTTTTAATTTTGTTAACTCATTAATGTGTTGTAAGTCATTTCTTTTCACCAATACATTATGACTGCTTAATTTATTTAATGATTATAATACATTGATGCAACTCAAGTTCTTTCTAAAAGTTAATACATTGCGTAACCGTAAATTCCTTTATAACCTTAATACATTTCTGTTTACTAAACTTCTTCGCCAACTTAATACGTTACCAATTAATAAGTTTTTGTTTTATGTAACACGTTTGCTCCGCCCAAGCTTTTTTTTTCGCTTCAGAACCCATTGTTTGATGACAAATTATTTAATACCAATAATGCGTTGTTACTGTATAAGTTCTTATATGTACAAATACGTTTTGATTTTTAATATCTTAAACAGTAGCTTTCCGCTCATGGAACTCATTATACTTGTGAGGAGCTCTGCCAAGATACTCAACCGCATAGGGTTGTGAAATCTCGTATCCCTCATGCTCCCTCCAAATTACCCACAAATCCTGAAGTAAAAGTTTCGCCATTTCACGGGCTGCAATTCGGAAAATGTGTGCCTTTGAAGCGTCAGCGTAGTTAGGCTTGTTCATATACCTATTCTGGGTGTCAGTGAAACATTCAAACAGTTTACTCTCCTTGTTCGAACGCGCTCCTGCTTTGAATACAGATGAAGGCAATACTCCAAGTAGAAATGAATGAAGTTTAGGGTTATATCCGAGAGACTTACAGGTCTGTTCATTTCCATCCTTATCAATATAGGTCCGCGTAGTCAGTGCTCTCTTTGACATAGCTACACGTTCTCCTTTCTCATTAACTCTTGTGCCAAGTCCAGCATATGACCAGAAAGAGGACACATGCCGTGCCTTATGAATATCCAAATACGAAATGCATAATGCTGCGCAAATTTCTCCGACTCCAAGAAGGTCTTTGAAATATGCGTCCCACAACCAATGCTGATGTACAACTTCTTTGATGCTCGCATATGCTTTATTCTCCGCCTCGTATACTGAGTTGTAGGAGTCGAGCATGTCGTAGTAGAACTTGTTCTTGATATACCTCAAGGTATCGTTCTTTTTGATGAACGTAGTCACTCTAATATTCGGGTTCTTCACCAAAGCATCTACAACAAGCTTGTACTCTGATACAATATCTTTCAGAAGCTTATCAACTTCTTCCTGGCCAGCACTATCTTTAAACGCTGCAAAGATTCTGTTACCATAGGACACTCTGATTTTCTGCAAATCATAATAGGAGTCTACAACTGCACGAATCTGTTCACGAATTTCGTCGATAGCGATGGGTGTGGTGTTTGGATTTTCAATCTTCTTCATAACAATTCTCCTTTGTCATACATATTATTCTGTATGCATACTTTTGTATATTGAGGTTTTCTTCCCTCTACTTATATATGTTACGGTGCCCCTAATTTTTTACATAT
>ERZ1643250.3062-NODE-3062-length-11817-cov-5.170549_pt1 | contig 11817 bp, 8 predicted proteins | sample MGYA00579262_ERZ1643250 | MGnify/ENA primary metagenome ERZ1643250 (study PRJEB29033, sample SAMEA4952265) | chicken gut metagenome | biome: Broiler Chicken; feature: Gastrointestinal Tract; material: Caecum | place: Ireland | collected 2018 | study: Broiler...
TCCTGCATCTGCATTTTCTGATTTGCCGCAGCTTTATGCCGAACTTCCGCGGCATATATCCGGCTTTGCACGGTATGGCGGTATACAGCCATACAGCCTGATTTGCTCCGCTCATTGTTACCGAACATTATACCACATAATTCCTGCTGCAACAATTCCTGGCTTTATCATAGCATAAAAGTTTTGATAAGTATAATTAATAGATTTAAAGTTATTTATAAATGTATCTTATTACCTTTTTTCTTTCTCTCCGACTGTCTCTTTTTCATTTCCTCCGCTTACGGATGGTTTTTATTATTTCCATGTGATATAATATGATTAAATTTCGGTTTTTAAATGCAATCACTAAAAATAGAAGGAGTAACCATTTATGAATCTGATTCGATCCTGCAGGGGCCAGCTTCTCCTGACCCTGTTTCTATTTCTTGCTATCCTGGTCATGCCCTTTCAGAACTATATGGAACGGGATTTCACATCGGCAGACATGAATTATCCCGAAGAATCCATCGGCGTTGTAGGCACGGACGGAGGTCTTCTGTCAGTTCCCGACGGCGCCGGCAATCTGATGCTGAACAGCAATGATTTCTATTTTAAGGCAGGCACCTATCAGGTGGTTTTCTTTGTCAGCTCTCCGTCCGCCGGAAATACGGTAGAAGTTTACGATCCCCTCTATCTGAACGAGGACAATACCTCCGGACGCGTTCTGGCTGAAGCAGAGGTTATTCCCGGCGAAGAGTCCGTCTCCGTAACCTTTACTACAGAAGAATACCTCTCCTGCATCCAGTTCCGTGTCCAGACTGACAGCGCGCTGACCTTTACAGGAATCCATCTGCAGTCCGATCCGGGCCTTTACAATGATCCGTATATTTGTGCCGGTCTGGTTCTTCTGGGCTCCGCCCTGCTGTTCCTTTACCGCAGCAGACGGAAAATAAGACCTGAAATTCTTCTGCTGCTTTCCTTTGCGGCTGTCTGGTCTTCCCTGCCCTTATGTTTTCCCTGGCTTCTGAAAGGCCATGATATGTATTTCCACTATGGACGGCTGTTTAATCTTTCCCGGGATCTGTTTTCGGAACCCTTTCCTGTACGGATTCACCCTGGTATTTTTAAAGGTTTTGGCTATATGGGCCCCGTATTTTACGCGGAGACCTTTCTCTATCCCTTCGCTCTGCTGATCCGGATGGGAATGTCTCCTCTGGGCTGCTATAAGCTGCTGTTCCTCTGCGTCAACTTTGCCACCGCAGGGGTATCTTACTATGCGTTTTCACGGTTATGCCGTTCCAGAAGGCTGGGCGTCATCACTTCCTTCTTCTATATGCTGGCTTCCTACCGGCTGCTCAATCTATACACCAGAGCCGCCCTGGGAGAAGTGCTGGCCGCCATCTTCCTTCCGCTTCTGATTCTGGGCATGTATCAGCTCTTCTACGGAGATTCCAGACGCTGGATCACAGCTGTCATCGCCTTTACCGGCCTGTTCCAGTCTCATATGATTTCCACCGAGCTGTCCCTGGGCTTCTGCGCTCTTTTTGGCCTGATCAGCATACGGCGTCTGAAAGACAGAAAAAGACTGGTTCATCTTCTGATCGCGGCCGGCGCTACCATTCTTCTGAACCTGTGGGCCATCATTCCGATTCTGGATCTGATCCGCTATCCTCTTCAGGTGAACGGGGATACGCGGGCGCTTACCGGCTATGCTCTGTATGCCCTCCAGCTTTTTGACCCATCTTACAACTATACTGCCGCAGACGCTCTGGGGCCGAGCACTACCACCGGAGAGATGCCCTATTCCCTTGGCGTCCTTCTGCTGGCCGGAAGCCTGCTCTTCATCTCCCTCTGTTTCCGGAAAAACCAGAAGCTTCCCCGCTGGCACAGACAGCTTGGCGGCTGGTGTCTGGCCCTGGGCGGCCTGTCCGTCTACGCGTCCAGTGTCTATTTCCCCTGGGACATTATCCAGAGAGTTGAGATTCTGAACCGGCTTGCAGGCGCGATTCAGTTTGCGTTCCGTTTCCTGCCCTTTGCGACTGTGTTTCTCTGCGTCACTTCTGCCATCGCAGTCTATAACCTGTTCAAAGACCGCTCTCTCAGAAAACTTCTGTTCCTGGGCTGCGCTTTCTTCCTGGTCTGGTCCTCAGGCACCTATTTTGGAAACTTTTCCAACGAGGCGGAACACCTGATGGACTGGGACACCCAGATGGACCATGTAAACGATACAGACAATCTGTACCTTGTCACAGATGATGGAGCATACTACAGCTATCGCCGTCTTCTGGCGCAGGATGTAACCTTTAACGTCTCTGAAGGAGTCACTCTGAGCCAGGTATCCAAAAACGGCACAGAAGCTTCCTTTACCTACGAAAAGGCAGACGGAACCGGAGAGACCTATGTGGAAGCGCCGCTGAACTATTATCCTTACTACCATGTCACAGACGAAAACGGAAATGAGCTTGCCACCGATATCACGGAACTGCTCCGGCTGCGCATCACTCTGCCTGAAGCTTCTTCCGGTACCGTCACCATTCATTTTGAGATTCCGGCCATCTGGCGTGCGGGAGATATCATCTCTCTTCTTACGCTTGCCGGCCTGGCTGCCCTTGCCGTACTGTCCTGCCGGAAAAGAAAGGAGGCTTAACGCATGGACATAAATTACGAGCTTTACAAAGTCTTCTATCATGTGGCCGTTTCCTTAAGCTTTTCAGAGGCGTCCAAGCAGCTTTTTATTTCACAGTCCGCAGTGAGCCAGTCCATAAAGGTACTGGAAAAAAAACTGAATCAGAATCTCTTTATCCGCAGTACAAAAAAAGTGCAGCTGACTCCCGAGGGGGAGATTCTGCTGCGCCATATCGAGCCTGCCATTCATCTGATTCAAAGAGGGGAAAACCAGCTCATGGAAGCCGGTTCTCTGGGCGGCGGACAGCTCCGCATCGGAGCCAGCGACACCATCTGCCGCTATTTTCTCGTTCCTTATTTAAGCCGGTTTCACAAGGAATTTCCGGGTATTCACATCAAAGTCACCAATCAGACCTCCATTGGCTGCGTGGACCTGCTGGAGAACGGCCAGGTGGATCTGATTTTCACCAACTACCCCAATTCCCGGCTGGGAAATTCCGGGCACCTGAAAAAAGTCCGCAGTTTCCAGGATGTCTTTATCGCCAACCGCCATTATTTTGATCTGGAAAACCAGAGGCTTACCTTCCGGGAGCTTCTGAACTATCCCATTCTCATGCTGACCCGCCAGAGTACCACCAGCGAGTACCTGCACAATCTTTTTCAGCAGCATCAGCTGGATCTGGTGCCTGAAATCGAGCTGAGCAGCAACGATCTCCTGCTGGATCTGGCCTCCATCGGTCTCGGAATCGCTTTTGTGCCGGATTACTGTCTGCCGGGGACTTCTCCGGACCTGTTTCAGATTATGCTGGCAGAAGAGCTTCCTCCCCGCCAGCTTATGATCGTACACAGCGAACAGCTCCCCTTGAGCCCGGCCGCAAAAAAGTTCATGGAATATTTTGAATAACCGCATGGCTGTATTCCTGCTCTGATAACAGCATCACGATTCCTCCCAGAACTCTTCAATCCTCTTCCCGGCGTCCTTCAGCCTGCAGACCTGACAGCTCTCCCACTCCAGCGGAAACAGCCGCCGGTACTCGCTTCCCAGAAAACGGTCGTCGAGAAGCAGAATCACGCCCCTGTCTTCATCTGTGCGGATCACGCGGCCTGCGGCCTGAAGCACCTTATTCATGCCGGGGTACCGGTAGGCGTAGGCAAAGCCGTCCATCTCTCTTTCTTCATAATACCCCCGCAGAATCTCCCTTTCATGGCAGACCAGGGGCAGGCCTGTACCGACCACGGCCGCGCCTATCAGCGCCTCCCGCTTCAGATCGATTCCTTCCGAAAAGATACCTCCCAGTACGCAGAATCCCAGAAGGCTTTTTTCCTGCTCTTTCTCCTCAAACCGTCCCAGAAAGGCTTCCCGTTCTTCTTCCTTCATTCCTGACTTCTGCAGCACGCAGTCCACACAGTCTCCATACTTTTCCTCAAAAATATCATACACATCCAGCATCATCCGGTAGGAAGGGAAGAACGCCAGGTAATTCCCCTTCTTTCCCCCCGCCATCACGGCAAGCCAGTCTGCCATCCGCTCATACTCTGTATGGTTTCTTCTGGTATAGCGGCTGCTCACATCCAGTCCCAGAAGCAGGAGCCGTTTATCCGGTGAAAAGGGAGAACGGGCATAGACCGCATAATCATCTTCTTCTCCAAGCAGATGCTTATAGTAAGGCATGGGCAGCAGCGTGGCGGAGAAGAAAATGGCAGCGTTTCCTTTATCCAGACATTCTCTTAAGGCTTTTGCCGTCTCCACACAGTACAGCTTCAGCCGGAAACGCCCGTCACCTCCAAGCTCGCTGTAGATCACATAGTTTTCATCCAGCCTGTCCGCTGTATTCAGAAAATCCCGGATCTGAAACCAGAAATCCAGTATCTCCTGCTGAAGTTCCGGCTCCGTCCCTTCTTCCCGTATCCGGTCAAGCTCTGTAGAAAGGGACAGAAGCTGAAGCACAAAGGCTCCCACATCTTCATGAAGCTGCCAGGTGTCACATTCCTTTTTCAGACTCAGCAGATATTTGTTGCAGCGTTCCAGGCAGCGTTCCGCTTTTCTGTACCGCCCTTTCAGCTTACGCTTCAGTTCCAGAAAATCTTCTTTACAGAGAGAGGCGCTGAACATCTCTCTTCCTCTCTCCACCAGATTATGGGCCTCGTCAATCAAAAAGAGATACTCCCCCTTTATCCCCTCGGCAAAGAACCGTTTCAGGCGTACATTCGGATCAAAGACATAATTGTAATCGCAGATCACTCCATCGGTCCAGGAAGCTGTGTCCAGGCTCAGCTCAAAGGGACAGACCCTGTGTTTGTGCGCCTGCGCCAGCAGAACCTCTCTGCTCAGCTCATCCGGTCCTTTTGTAAGAAGTTCAAACACCGCGTCATTGATCCGGTCAAAATGTCCCCCGGCATAAGGACAGTTTTCCGGATTGCACAAAGTCTCCCCGCAGACGCACAGTTCACTGTCTTCATCCGCAGTCCACTGCCGCGTAAAATGCGAAACGCCTCTTCTGCCACAGTACGCGTCACGGTCTTGGCCGTCAGATAGAAAATGCGGTCTCCCAATTCTTCCCCCACCGCCTTTACAGCAGGAAACACGGTGGAGATCGTCTTTCCCACTCCGGTAGGCGCCTGGATAAACAGGCGCTTTTTTCTGGCAATCGTCCGGTATACGCCCGCCGCCAGCTCTTTCTGTCCTTCCCGGTAGGGGAAAGGAAATTCCAGAGGCCGGATGCTTTCTTTCCGGATCTTCTTCCATTCAAACTGAAACGCTGCCCATTTCTCATATTCCCGCATCAGTCTGTGAAACCATTTCTCCAGTTCCTCCCGGCTTCTGGTTTCACGAAACATTTTCAGTTCCTCTGTTTCCAGATTTCCATAGGTCAGCTGCACTCCCATCTGAGGGAGATCGTGCTGCGCCGCATAGATATACGCGTAGCAGAGAGCCTGGGCCAGATGCACTCCCACAGGCTGTTCGATAAGATTTAAATCCCGGTATACTCCTTTGATCTCATCAATCCACTCCGTTCCGTCCTCCGCGAAAATGCCGTCAGCCCTTCCCTCGACCACACAGTCAAAGCCCTTCATGGGAACTGTGATCTTCAGCGGAACCTCTGCGGCGTAACCTGCTCCCATCCTTCTCTGTATTTTTCTGTGAAGACGTCCTCCGGCCTGCATGGCCTGAAGATCCGCCTTTCCTGTTCTTCGATTGTCCAGATCTCCTTCCCGCAGAATAAATTCCACCAACGCGCGGACAGAGATCCGGATTTCTGTTTTCACCTCGTCCATAGGCTCATTCTAGCACAAAAAGAGAGCCCGGTAAACCAGACTCTCTTTTCCCATTACTTCCATTCTTTATATGCCAGCTCAGGCAACCGCGAACTTGGCAAGTACACGGTCGAAATCTCCGCTTTCTCCATGGCATTTCACGGTCAGCTCCCGATTCAGATCCATGCTGAGAACGCCAAGCAAAGACTTTGCATCAATCATAATCCGGTTATAACAGATATCCACGTCAAAGTCACACTGGCTCGCACCACGTACAAACTCCTTCACGTCTTCAGCAGCATTCAGTTTAATCTTTCTTTCCTGCACTTTCATACACTCCTTAAAGGTTAAAAATTATACTGTTACAGTTACAGTGGATGATTCCGTAATGGCAGTCTCTTAACACTGTCAATGGAGGTATTATGCCAGCCCCATCCTTATTTGTCAACCCTTACGGACGCTTCCCTGCCGCTGCTGATATTCTTATCTTTTTTATGTAATCTATACAATTTTAATATGCAGACTGCCAAAATCCTTTCTGTGTTTTTCAAAAAATGGAAATTCCTGCATTTTTATTTTGCAAAAACCGTTGTAAAGATTTTGTAAAGGATTTGTCGTTTTCTATCAAATTTTATGCTAATCTCTGGCTTCTACCATGACAAAAACCCCCGATTTCATCCGGATTCTTCCCACATCCTCCAGGATCTCATTGCTGACGCCAAGGCTCCCGCTCCCGGTACTGGTAAAGGTATGGCTGCTGAGCGGATATTTAAACCCGATCAGATCTACCCCTGTCACCTCAGTCGTAAGCGGAATCAGCGAAACATAGTTTCCATACTGCTCTTCTTTTGTCAGAACAGTCTCCCCGTCAATCAGACGAATCCTGTTATTTTCATCCAGAATCATGCAGGAGACTCCCGCCGTCTTAGCCAGCATCAGGCTCTGAATGTTCCCCAGCACATGATCGATGCGGCTTCCCGTTCCGCCCAGAATGACAATCTCCGTACTCTGAAGTTCCAGGGCCAATTCTATGGCAATCTGCGTATCCGTGGAATCCTTCACCGGATTGAAGGTCCGTATCTCAATCTCATCTCTGCTCCGGTAATAATCCACCAGCTCCGGGGCAGCCGTATCGAAATCTCCCACCACATGCGTGGGCATAATTCCATTCTCATAAAGAAAACGCAGTCCGTTATCCACTCCGATGATCCGGTCAAACCTCTCCGTTTCCAAAAAGGACAGGGCAAAACCGCGTCCGATTCTGCCCCCGCTTACAATCAGTGTTCTCATTTTCCCTCCAGAATCTGAAGGAAATCCGCCACGTTTTTCTCCGCGTCTCCAGAGAACACGGCGGAGCCTGCCACAATCACATTGGCTCCCGCATCGAGCACCGTCTTCACATTGTTCAGCTTGATGCCGCCGTCTACCTCGATATCCGTCTCCAGCTTCCGTTCCTCGATCATCTTTCGGAGCTCACGGATCTTGCGGGTGGAACTCTCAATATACTTCTGTCCTCCAAATCCGGGATTGACCGTCATCAGAAGGACCATATCCACATCCTCCAGAATGTAATCCAGGGCCGTCAGCGGCGTAGCCGGATTCAGGGCAACTCCCGCCTTCACCCCTGCTTCTTTGATAGCAGCCACCGTCCGGTTCAGATGCGTACATGCCTCCGCGTGGACCGTGATTATATCAGCTCCCGCATCTGCAAACGCGCGGATATAGCGGTCCGGATCGCAGATCATCAGATGTACGTCAAACACCATCACGGAATTTCTGCGGATCGACTCAATAACCGGAAATCCCAGTGAAAGGCTGGGCACAAAGCTTCCGTCCATCACGTCAATGTGAAGATACTGCGCTCCTGCGTTCTCCACTCTCTTTACATCCTCGCCAAGGGCCGCGAAATCTGCCGAAAGAATCGACGGTGCCAGTTTGTTCATGTCAATACCTCCTCTTGTCTTTCAGTTCGTCATATAAAAGTTTATAGTTCTCGTATCGTATGGGACTGATTCTGCCTTCCGAAAGCGCTTCCTTTACTGCGCAGTCCGGCTCATGAATATGCGCGCAGCCCTGAAAACGGCAGTGTCCCTCATACTCCCCAAACTCCGGGAAAAAGCTTCCCAGCTCTTCTTTTTCCATATCTGGCAGATAGATAGAACTGAATCCCGGCGTGTCACAGATATAGCTGTCCCCATCCAGGGCGAACAGCTCCGAATGCCGGGTCGTGTGGCGCCCTCTCTCAATCTTTCTGCTGATATCGCCTGTCTCCATTCCTGCTTCCGGCGCCAGAAGATTGATAAGGGAAGATTTCCCCACACCGGACGGACCGGCCACTGCCGTAGTCTTTCCTTTCAGCAGTCTCCGGATCTCTTCTACTCCTGCCTGGGTCACCGCGCTGGTAAACCGCACTTCATATCCCGCGTTTATGTAGGTATCCCGAAGCAGCTTCAGTTCCTGCTCCTCCGCGATATCCTGCTTGTTGAAGCAGATCACAGCCGGAACATCCTGGTACTGCATCAGAATCAGGAACCTGTCAAGAAGATTAAAATTCGGCTTTGGCTTTGCCGCCGCAAAAATCACAAGCGCCTGGTCGATATTTGCCACTGCCGGACGGATCAGCTCGTTGGTCCGGGGAAGAATTTCTTCAATATTTCCCTCCCTGTCCCGATCGTCCAGTATGGTCATCCGCACATTATCGCCCACAAGGGGCTTTATTTTCTGATTGCGGAAGATTCCTTTTGCCTTACATTCATAGACGCCGGATTCTCCTGCGTGAACGTAGTAGAATCCGGCAATCCCTTTTATAATCTTTCCCTGCATCAATTTCACTCTCAGGTCCCGGTCTGGCCGCCGGTACCCGAACTGCTCTCTGAACCGTCAGAGGGTGTAGTCGGTTCCGATGGCGTGGTCGGGTTCGTGGGCGTTAGTCCTGTCTTTCCGCATTCTGTACACTTGCCGCTTGCATCCACATTGGGATGCAGGCAGACGCCCCGGCTGATGACCACATTGATAGTGGTTCCCACATTCTGCGTGCCGCTGGGACTGCAGGATATTATTTTGTCTTTCGCGATGCTGTCGCTATATTCATAGGTTCTGTTTCCAACTACAAAGCCCCGGTTCGTAATCTCATTCACATCTGCTCCGGCTCCGGGAACCTGTGCTGTCTTCACCGGCTCCGGTCCAAGGCTGACTACAATATTCACAGTGCTGCCCGGAGCTACCGTGCTGCCGTTTCCGGGGTTATAGGAAATCACATTTCCCTTCGGCACGGTATCACTGTAAGCTTCAGAACGGGAGACCTTCAGTCCCTTTCCGGTCAGGTAATTGGTGACCGCGCTCTCACTGCTTCCATCCTTCTCAGCGTTTCCGATATAGACATTCTCCTGTCCTCTGCTGACCACATAGCTGACATTTGTTCCCTTATTCACCATGCTTCCGGCTGAAGGATTCTGAGAAATGATATAACCTTCCGCTACTGTATCGCTGTACTCCTGACTTACAGAACCGGACCCCAGGCCTGCCGCGCTCAGAAGAGACTTGGCTTCAGACTCTGTGCGGTTTGTCAGGGTCGGAACAGCCACCTGCGCGTCGGCCTCGCTGCCCTTGCTGATCACCACCTTCACCACGCTGCCCTTGGCTACCTTCTCTCCGGCTGAGGGAGATGTGGAGATCACTCTTCCGGAAGCCACATCGTCGCTGTAGGATTCCGATATATCCGCGCTGAGTCCCAATGCTGTCAGCGAACTTTCCGCCTGTGTCTTTGATTTTCCTTCCAGATCCGGCACTTCAATTTCAGAGCCGTCTCCGCAGATATCCACAACAATCGTCGTATGGGCTTCTACCTCGGTACCCGCGTCCACGCTCTGGCTGATAATCTGGCCTGCTTCATATTCGTCGGAAGAGCGCGTCTCACCCACGTCAATACCCAGTCCCAGCTCATTCAGCGCTTCTTTTGCCTCCGCGTAGCTCTTGCCCAGAAGATTCGGAACCTCGACATTTTCCTCAAGGACATCCTCTATCTCTGTATTTTCACTGTTATTATCGCTGCTGCCGGAACCGCCTCCTCTGCCTCCAAATACCTGCACGAGAATTACAATAATAATAATCACAATAATGACTCCGGCCGCGATGCCGCCGATCATCATGATCTTTTCCAGCTTCGGATCGAGAATTCCGCCTTCTTCATCGTCGTCCTCGTCATCGTCCTTATCGTCATCCTCGTCATCCGGATCATATTCGTCGTCATCGTAATCGTCGTCATCATATTCATCATCGTCATACTCATCATCGTAATCGTCGTCGTCATCCTCGCCGTCATTCATATGATCCAGATAAGCATAACGGGATTCGGCATCATCCTCATCCTGAGGAATCCTGCCGGTCTCTCTTTTGATCCTGGAAATCTCATCCCTGGTGATGGCCACTGTCTTGGCTCCGTCAGGCACAACCTCTTTCACAAAGTTGACGTCCGGGGTCAGCAGAGACTGCTTCAGATCCGCAATCAGCTCCGTCACGTTGGCATACCGGCGGTCCGGACTCTTTTCCGTACATTTCAGAATGATATGCTCCAGGCTTACGGGAATATCAGACGCATAGACCCGGGGCGACACAATATCCTCCTGCAGATGCTTCACCGCCACGACCACTGTCGTCTCTCCGTCAAAAGGCACACGTCCGGTCACCATCTCATACATGACGATACCCAGAGAATAGATATCGCTCTTGGCATCACTGTAGCCGCCTCTGGCCTGCTCCGGAGACGTGTAGTGCACGGAACCCATGGCGTCCGCCGTGTTGGTATTGGAAGATACAGACTTTGCGATTCCAAAATCTGTCACTTTTACTTTCCCCTCACGGGAAATAATGATGTTCTGAGGCTTGATATCCCGGTGTACGATCTGATTGTTGTGCGCAACCTCCAGACCGGACGCCACCTGAATGGCAATGCTGGTAGCTTCTTTTACCGTCAGCCTGCCTTTTTTCTCAATATAAGTCTTCAGGGTGATGCCTTCCACCAGCTCCATCACAATATAATTGATGTTCTGCTCATCACCCACATCATACACATTTACAATATTCGGATGAGCCAGGGCGGCAGCCGCCTGGGCCTCCTCCTTAAACTTGCGGACAAAATTTCTGTCCTCTACAAACTCATCCTTCAAAACCTTCACCGCCACAAAACGGTTCAGCTTATGATCCTTTCCCTTAAAGACCTCTGCCATGCCGCCGGAGCCTATTTTCTCCAGAATTTCATAGCGATCTCCTAAAAACATTCCTATTCTAACCATTTCTTCACCTCATCATCCCTGATCCTATTCTATATCCACGGGCTTCAAGCTTAAGACCATCTGTGCCTGCCTGGCTTATGCCGATTCAATCAGCACAACGGCGATATTGTCTTTTCCGCCGTTCCGGTTTGCCTCTCTCACCAGTTCCTCGGCGCCTGAACGGAGATCTGTTCTCCGATCCAGAATTTCCTTAATCTGTGCGTCTTCCAGCATATTGCTCAGCCCATCCGAGCACAGCAGCAGGCATTCGCCTTTTTCCAGCTTTGTATCGAAGTAATCCGGCTCTACAGTCTCGGATACCCCGATGGCCCTTGTAATAATGTTTTTCTCGGGATGATTCCGGGCTTCCTCTTTTGAAATCTCTCCCATGCGGACCATCTCTTCCACCAGAGAATGATCCTCTGTAATCTGCTCAATCGTTCCGCCGATTTTATAGAGACGGCTGTCTCCCACGTTGGCAACATACGCGGTGTCATCCTGCACCGTAACGGCCACCAGCGTCGTTCCCATGCCTGCGTAAGCCGGCGATTCCCCCGCCTTCTCTATCAGCTTCTGATTCGCATACTGAAATGCGCCTTTTAAAATCTGAAACGGAATCTTCTGCATACTTTTTGTGACTGCTTCGCAGACCCGCGAAACCGTATACTCGGAGGCCAGATCGCCTGCC
>ERZ1643250.3070-NODE-3070-length-11799-cov-8.367251_pt1 | contig 11799 bp, 11 predicted proteins | sample MGYA00579262_ERZ1643250 | MGnify/ENA primary metagenome ERZ1643250 (study PRJEB29033, sample SAMEA4952265) | chicken gut metagenome | biome: Broiler Chicken; feature: Gastrointestinal Tract; material: Caecum | place: Ireland | collected 2018 | study: Broiler...
ACCATGCGGGAATACTGGAAGGGCAGTCCCTGGCGGGCGCTCCGCAGCCTGAGCCGGGGCTGATACAAACGCTTTTTTCCAACGATTGGGGAGATAAAGGGAGGGGCGCTCCGCCTTGTGCGGAGCGCCCCTCCCGATTTTTTCCTGAAACGCCTCCGGATTATTTCCGGTAGCAGATCTCGTGGCGCTTGGGGCCGGTGGAGACGATGGTGATGGGGGCCTCGATGTGCTTCTCGATGAAGTCCACGTAATCCCGGGCCGCCTGGGGCAGCTTGCCGTACTCGGTGATGCCCCGGATGTCGCACTTCCAGCCGGGCAGGGTCTCGTACACCGGCTTGGCCTGATCCAGCAGGGCGGGCACGGGGAAGTCGGTGGTGATCTTTCCGCCGATGTCGTAGCCGGTGCACACCTTGATCTCGTCCAGGTAGCCCAGGCAGTCGATGGCGGTGAGGGCCACCTGGGTGGTGCCCTGCACCATGCAGCCGTACTTGGTGGCAACCGCGTCGAACCAGCCCACACGGCGGGGCCGGCCGGTGGTGGCGCCGTACTCGCCGGCGTCGCCGCCCCGCTTCCGCAGCTCCTCGGCCTCGTCGCCGAAGAGCTCACTGACAAAGGCCCCGGCCCCCACGGCGGAGGAGTAGGCCTTGGTGACGGTGACGATGTCCTGGATGGCCGTGGGGGGCACGCCGCCGCCCACGGTGCCGAAGCCGGCCAGGGTGTGGGAGGAGGTGGTCATGGGGCAGATGCCCAGGTTGGGATCCTTCATGGAGCCCAGCTGGCCCTCCAGCAGCACCTGTTTGCCGTCCTTCAGGGCCTGGTGCACGAAGGTGACCGCGTCGCCCACATAGGGCTCCAGGGCCGCCCGGTAGCCCATCAGCTCGTCAAACAGGGCCTTGGGATCCAGCAGGGGCTTGTGATACAGGTGCTCCATGAGCACGTTTTTCAGGGTGCAGATGTGCTCCAGCTGGCCCTTTAGCCGCTCCTCGTTCCACAGATCGGCCACCTGGATGCCGATCTTGGCGTACTTGTCGGAGTAGAAGGGGGCGATGCCGGAGTGGGTGGAGCCGAAGGCCTCGCCGGCCAGCCGCTCCTCCTCATAGGTGTCCAGCAGCACGTGGTAGCTCATGAGCAGCTGGGTGCGCTGATCCACGATCACGCGGGGGGCGGGCACGCCGCCGTCGGCCAGGTGTTTGAGCTCGGCCAGGAACTTCTTCACGTCCAGGGCCACGCCGTTGCCGATGACGTTGGTGACGTGGGGGTAGAAGACCCCGGAGGGCAGTTGGTGGAGCGCAAACTTGCCGTAGTCACAGATGATGGTGTGCCCGGCGTTGGCCCCGCCCTGAAAGCGGATGACCACATCGGACGCCTCGGCCAGGAGATCGGTGATCTTCCCCTTGCCCTCGTCGCCCCAGTTTGCGCCAACGATTGCTTTGACCATAATTCGTTCCTCCTGCCGCGGGGATTCGCGCATTGGCCTTTTCCCGCGCGCAACGCCCATGGGAATCCTATCCCCATGGCGGTTTTTATTATAATACGTACTGGACAAAGCCGCAAGCCTTGACAGTCAGGATTTTCAAGGCCAAATGGCTTTGTCCAGGTGCAAGGTTTCTGCGCGGTTTCGCGCAAAAACCTTGCACCATCCCTTGATGTGGTGCGCCACATCAAGGGATATCCGTATTGTAACAATGGCTGAATTTCATCAAGACGGCTTTTTGAGCCGTCTTGATGAAATTGCGCGGCAGCGCGCCGCGCGAATCAACCGCATTGCGGTTGATTCAGCAGACATTATTATAGCGCGTTTTTTGTGGCGGTGACAAGAAAAAATCTGTAAAAAAATTGCTAGGGCTTGTTTGAAAATTGGCGATGTGTCCAGCGGCGAGGGATTTTGGGCCGCTGGCAAGCAATTTTTTCGCAGGAATCCTGACGGATTTCAAGGAAAAATTGCGCCGTCCAGGGGGCAAAAGGCCCGCCGATTGGGCATGTTGACATGTTTCAAACAAGCCCTAAAATTGGGCGGGAACCGGCGCTTCCTCTTGCGCGGGGAGGCGGAGCGGAAAGGTGGGGATGCCCTCCACATAGGGCCCCAGGGCGTACAGGGGGAAGAACACCGACGGCCCCTCCTCCGTGAGGAAAAACCGCTCCGGATCGAAGCTGCGGGCCAGGCGGCGCTCCCAGTCCGGCCAGAAGCGGGACTCCCCGGATGCCTGCCGGGCCCGCAGCTGCCGGGCGGCCTCCTCCAGCACCCAGCGCCTCCACCGAAACCCCGCCGGGAACAGCTCGGCCAGGGTGAGGGGCATCCCCCGGGGCAGAGCCCAGGCGTCCCCCCGGCGCAGGGTGACGGCGTGGGGGCCGTCCAGCCGCTCGGCGGCCTCCCAGTACAGGCTGAGCCGCTCCGGGGTGTCCAGGGTGACCGAGGCGGACAGGCTGGCCTCCCAGGGGCGGAAGGGGCGGGACGCCGCCCGGGCCGCCCGGAGGGCGGCGCAGGCCCGGGGGTATAGGCTCTTTTCCCACCGGGCGGCCCACACCGCCTCCACGCGGCGGTAGCAGCGCTCCACCCGCGCCGGGACGGAGGGCAGCGCCAGGGCCCGGACGGTATAGACGAGCACCGGCTCTCCCTCCCAGGCGAGGGTTTTCTCCCGCTCCCGCCAGAGGTGGGCGGCGGGGGCGGGCTTGCAGAGCGGACAGGACATGGCGGACGCCTCCTTTTTCAGAAACTTGCGCCCCATTCTATGCCTGCTGGCAAAATTGGTGAAAAAAGAGTTTACTTCCACACTTCACTTTGGTAAAATAGGGATGGTTTCCGCAGAACGTGCATCGTTGCTTGAGGAGGTCATTTTTGTATTATGACGGCAAAACACGACAAGCAGGTCCATGGGGAGCTGCTCTACGAGGCGATTCTATCCCTGAAGGACCTGGATGAGTGCAAGAAGTTTTTCTCCGACCTGTGTACCGTGGGGGAGCTGCGGGCCATGGAGCAGCGGTTTGAGGTGGCCATGCTCCTGTCGGAGGGCATGATCTACAACGACATCCTGGAGCGCACCGGCGCCTCCAGCGCCACCATCAGCCGGGTGAACCGCTCCCTCCAGTACGGAGCGGACGGGTATCAGGCGGTGCTCCCCCGGATCAAGGAGAAGCTGGGCGAAGATGGCGTATGAGTTTCTGGCCGGGTGCTACGACGAGTTCACCGCCGACGTGCCCTACCGCCGCTGGGCGGACTATCTGGAGAAGCACTTCGCCCGCAGCGCTCTGCCCATCCACACCGTGCTGGATCTGGCCTGCGGCACCGGCAGCCTGACGAAGGAGCTGGCGGAGCGGGGCTACGAGATGATCGGTGTGGACCGTTCGGAGGAGATGCTGGCCCAGGCGGTGGAAAAGTGCCGGGGGGCGGGGGAGATTGCGCCTATGTTTCTCCACCAGAGCATGGAGAGGCTGGATCTCTACGGCACCATCGACGCCTGCGTCTGCTGCCTGGACAGCGTCAACTACGTCACCCGGCCCAAGACCTTGGCGAAGGCCTTTCAGCGGGTCCACACCTTCCTCATGCCCGGCGGCCTCTTTCTCTTTGACATCAACACCCCGGAGAAGCTGCGCAGCCTGGACGGGCAGGTGTTCCTGGACGAGAGCGAGGACGCCTACTGCGTGTGGCGGGCGGAGTTCTCCCCCCGGCGGCGCATCTGCACCTACGGCATGGACGTATTCCGGCTGGAGCCCTCCGGGCTGTGGAGCCGGGGGGAGGAGCTCCACGAGGAGTACGCCTACGAGCCTGCGGAGCTGGAGGAGCTGCTGCGGCAGGCGGGCTTCTCCCACATCAGACAATACGGCGAGCTGAAATTCCGCGCCCCCAAACCGGGGGAGGGGCGGATTTTCTTTGCCGCACGAAAGGAATTTTGACAAGCATGGCAGATCAGATCATTCGCGTACTGGCCAAAAACGCGCCTGTGAAGGCGTCGGTTATCACCGCCAGGGATATGGTGGAGCGCGCCCGGCAGATCCACAGGACGCTGCCCGTGGCCACGGCGGCCCTGGGGCGCACCCTGATGGCGGCCTCCATGATGGGCAACCAGCTCAAGGAGGACAACGGCTCCGTGACCCTGCGCATCAAGGGGGACGGCCCCCTGGGCGGCATTACCGCCGTGGCCGACAGCGCCGGCAACGCCCGGGGCTATGTGGTCAACCCGGCGGTGGATCTCCCCCTGAAGGGGCCCGCCAAGCTGGACGTGGGCTCCGCCGTGGGCCGGGACGGCTCCCTCACCGTGATCAAGGACTTGAACCTGAAGGAGCCCTATGTGGGCACCGTACCCCTGGTGTCCGGCGAGATCGCCGAGGACATCACCTCCTACTTTGCCGAGAGCGAGCAGATCCCCACCGCCTGCGCCCTGGGGGTGCTGGTGGATGTGGATCAGAGCGTGCTGTGCGCCGGCGGCTACCTGATCCAGCTGCTGCCCGGCGCGGACGACGCCGCCATCTCCGCCATCGAGCGGGGGATTGCCCGGGTGGGCCCGGTGACCGAGGCCCTGCGGGGCGGCCTGGACGCCCGGGGCCTGGTGGAGCAGGTGCTCTCTGAATTCGAGCTGGAGGAGCTCTCTGCTGAGCCGGTGGAGTACCGCTGCTACTGCAGCCGGGATCGGGTGACCCGGGCTCTCATCAGCATGGGCCGGGAGGAGCTGGAGGCCCTGATCCGCGAGCAGGGCCGGGCGGAGCTCACCTGCCAGTTCTGCGACAAGGTCTACCATTATACCAAAGAGGAGCTGGAGGGCCTGCTGGCCTCCCTGTAGGGACAGCGGCAGAAAAAACAAAAAAATTTGCGTGAAATGGTTGACAACGGTAGGCTGATTTAGTATAATAACCTTCGCCGCGTGACCGAGTGAGCAAAATTCGGGTGTGCGGCGAGGACAGGGGAGCATAGCTCAGCTGGGAGAGCGCATGCCTTACAAGCATGATGTCACAGGTTCGAGCCCTGTTGTTCCCACCACTCCCTCTGGGAGCTCCCGTACCCCCTACCGTCTGGCGCGGTAGTTCAGTTGGTTAGAACGCCGGCCTGTCACGCCGGAGGTCGAGGGTTCAAGTCCCTTCCGCGTCGCCATTTGCCTCTGTAGCTCAGTTGGTAGAGCAGGGGACTGAAAATCCCCGTGTCGCTGGTTCGATTCCGGCCGGAGGCACCATTCTCCGGTGGATACCGCAGGGTATCCACCGGGGGATCTTCTAAATGCATGGGGAGCCGCATAGAATGGTTCCAGGCATGCAGGTGTAGCTCATCTGGTAGAGCGCCACCTTGCCAAGGTGGAGGTAGCGAGTTCGAGCCTCGTCACCTGCTCCATACAAATGATAACAGGAGCAAGCGCCTTGCTCCTGTTATCCATAGGGCGACATAGCCAAGTGGTAAGGCAGAGCTCTGCAAAAGCTCCACCCCCAGTTCGAGTCTGGGTGTCGCCTCCAAAGGATGACCACACCGAAGGTGTGGTCATCCTTTTTATTTTCCTGAAATCTGAGTTCTGAAAAAGATATTTTCGCGGTATTTCGGGGCATTGGAAGGGTTTGCACCTGGATTTCCCCAGTTTTCGAGCTCCGGCAGAGATTAGCGCCCTATTTGAACACAGCCAGGGCATAGAAATTTGAAAAAAAGATACACAAAATGCAACGCGTCGGTCTGTTGGTTTCGTCAACCACCAGGCCGGCGCTTTTTTTGCTGCCCGCGAATTCAAAAAGGCCTGCGTTTTAGGGAGGGATTGAAATTGAACAGGAATATGTTTTGGAATGTCATTGACAGCGTCAATGCGGGAGGGCCTTATCCAGACCAGGAGACACACCGGTGCAGGCTGACTGCCGCCCTGTTCCCACGCATCTGTGCCAGAAGCCGCACCCTGCCCGGCAGGGAGCTGGTCAGGCGGATTACATGACGCTTCTGAAGGCGGAGGCCTGGTGAACGGTTATCGGGCGCTGGCAGAGTTCAACGGAGCGGTGCTGGCCGGGACAGAGACACTGCTGGGGGCCCAGTTCGTCACCTGGCCCGGGGGCTGCAATGATTTACGCTGCGGCGCTTACGAATCCTGTTCTGCGCCCCAGAGCGCAAGCTCGCAGGCGGCCGTGTTTATGTCGTCGGGCAGCGGCTGTGCGCCGGTCGGAAGCCAGGGATCTTTAACTATCCGCTCCAGACTTAGGAGCTGCAGGGCGTATCCCAGCTCCATTATCTCAATCGGGTTGCCAGCTCCGGAGGCCGGATTCAGCGGATTGGCGCTTTGCAGTAGATAGATGCGCTTCCCGTCTACGATATACCTGTCCACGCCGAACTGCATCTGCTCGCGGCTTTCGGCAATTTCGGCCAGGCGCGCAGTGTCAATCTCCATATTGTAGTGCCCGGCGTTGCAGAGGATTACGCCATCTCGCAGCCGCCTCAATTCCCTCTTGCCTATCACGTCGAAGCGGCCGGTAACCGTGCAGACCACGTCTGCCTGCGGCAGCAGCTCCTCGAGGTGCCCGACGATATGGCCCTCAAGCTTTGCCTTGAGCAGACGAAGCGGATCTGTGTCGTAGACCATAGTGGCCGCGCCCAGCGCGCGGAAGCGCTGCGAAATACCCGTCCCGCACCAGCCGTACCCTATAATCAACACGCGCTTGCCGCCTACCCAACAGGTACAGGTAGTGGACATACAGGGCGCGAAAACCCTTTAGTTTCTGCCTGGGTCGGCGTGGCAGCGGCCCATTTTTAACGGCATAGTGCCGGGGCGGTGTTTTCGGGGGCGATGCCGCTCTGGAAGATTCCCCGCGCCGCACCCCGGCCAGCCGCTCCTTGATGGCGTCCTCGGTATAACCATCCCCCAGGCTGGCAAGGCGGATAAAGCGAGCGCCGCCCGGTGGCCGGACGGCGGTGTACTTGATATTCGGGCCGCGTTTGACGGCATAACCCAATTTTTCCAGTTGCTCAAAAAAGGACTGGTAGGTAAAGGAATGGGCGATGGCGGCGTCCATGTCCTGCCGGATCAGGCCCCGCACCGTGGCCTTGCCCTCCCGCCCGGCACTCCATTCCGCATAGTGTTCTCCCTTGGCCTCCGGCTCTATGACAGAAATGCCGTGAGCGCGGCTGATTTCGTTGGAAATACCCCGAATATCCCGGTAGTAGTCCTGGAACGTATTGCGGAATTTGACGCCATCCATGAAAGATACCGAATTGAACAGGATATGGCAATGGAGGTGGTCGTGGTCTAAATGGGTAGATACAAGGACCTCGTATTTGCCGCCCAGCAGCCTTTGGGCCAGTTCCACCCCCATTTCGTGGGCCTCGATGGGCGTCACCTCGCCGGGGGCGTAGGAGTGGATCAGGTGGTAGCCCTGGACGCCGCCGGTCTTGCCCCAGCGGTGCTTGGTGTCCAGCATATCCTGCAAGGCTGTATCCAGTTGGCAGTTGATAGCGGTTTCCAGCCGTGTCCCGCCGGCCGGCAAGCAGATCTTTTCTTCACTCCCAATGTAGGCACGAACACGAGCAAGGTCTGTCTTTTCCGGGTTCAGGATATAGTTGACACAGTGATCCAGGCGGGGCCGAACAGGAATGATTTTGTCATAGGCCACTACACCGTCTCCCGCACCAGCCGCCACACCTGCTGCACCAATTCCGACGCCGCATGGATTTCGGCGCGGGTGGCCTCGCCCCGGGCGTTGGCCTGATGGGCCAGTTGGTTGATGTTGTTGCCGATGGCGGACAATTCCCGCAGCAAGGCGGCATAGGTGTCCGGCGGACGGGGGCGTAGATTCTCACCCATGATCCGTTTGCGGATGTAGGCATTGGCGTTGAGGCCGGTAGCGGCGCATTGGCGCATGAGGTGTTCATGCTCTGCGTCGTTCAGCCACAGGCCGATACAGCGGGGCCTTGTTCTCATGGCATCATCCTCTCTGCGTGTAAGTTTATCTGTCCCAACTTGGGACAGATTTCATAGATAGTTTTGCGTCCCAACTTGGGACGCATTACGGGTGGGGTTTCAGGGGGTATCCCCCTGACAAGTGGCGTTTGTGGCACAAATGCCGTACTTGCGCGGACAGCGACGCCTCCGGCGTCGCTGGGCGCTGCTGCCTCTCACCGACTGGGCGGCTACGGTTCAGTCTGCCTTTCCGTAGATTTGCTCCATCCGCAGGGGGGCATAATCCGGGGACAGGTATTTGTCCTCAAATTCAGCGGGGGGATAGTAGCCTTCCTTCAGGTTGTCTACAAAATCCCCCGGTCCGACGGGCTTGCCCTCACCCTCTGTCCCCTCCACAGGAACAGGGGCAAGGATGGTGCCGAAAAATCCCTCGTCCGCCTCATTTATCAGGCGGTGGGGCTGGCTCCAGTCCTCCGGCCCTGCCTGCAATTCGTAACAGTACAGGCCCAGATGGATGGTCTGGCGGCTGACCTTGTAGGGGGTATAGAGGGCGGGGATGCCGAAAATCTCCACTTCCTCCATTCGGACAGTGCTGGCATTGATTTTTGTCAAAGTGGGTTCCTCCTTATCGTTCCGGTGTATCTTTGCTCTTGGTTGTTGGTTGGAGTTTCCGGGGGTCTGTCCCGTCAGTGGGGCAGATGGCAGGTATCCGGCTGGCGGCATAGATGGCATCTCGGGTCAACTGGCGCTGCCATGCCCCCTCACTCCGCGCCCAGTGAAAGCCGCAGCTTTTCAGTTCTTTGCGGGTTTCAGCCGGGGGGATTTCGTCAAAAAAGACTTGCAGGCGGTTCAGTTCCGCGTTGGCAACCACCTTGCCGCCCGCAAATTCCCAGCCTTGAAATCCTATGTCCCGGTTGCGCTCCAACTGCTTGATTCGCTCCTGTATCCGGTGGATCTCCTGATTGTTGTTGGATAAGGCATACCGGGGATATGGGACGGTTTCCCATGAGTAAGCATTTATCATGCTGTTATCCAGTTCTGCGGCCAATTCCGGCGACACACCCTCGCATCCCCGGCAGGTCTGGTGCTTGCGGTAGTAAGCGTTGACAGTTTTCATAAATGTCTGCTTTTCCTGCAACCGGCTCAATTTGGCCTGCAACTTCTCCAGCGCCGCCGGATCATCTGAGGAAATGGCGGTATTGCGCTCCGCCGCCGCTGCCTTATGCTCGTAGTAATCCGCCTTTTCCGATGCGGCGATAGACTGCTCCATTTTTCGGTCTGACCGCTCCAGCAACTTCCGGTGTCCCCGCTCCGAGTGATGGCCCACCAAAATGGGCTGGCCGGGCGGAATATGCTCCAGCATGGAAACAGATTCATGGGAAAGTTGGCTGCTCTGCTGGCGGGCCTTTTCTGCTTTTTCCCGGTAGCGGTCTATTCGGGCCTGTTTCCGCTCCTCGTAGTCGTTCAAGCATTCACTCCTTTCGCATTTTTGTTATGAAAAAAGCGCCCTACGACGCTAAAAGGAACAGAAATTACCTTGCTGGAGTTTTCATGCTTTCCTTGAGCGCCTGCTTGACCTGCTGGCGCTCTTGTGCCTTTTTTTGAAAATCCAGCGCGTCAAATACCTTGCGCTTGACCTCACTGGTGGTAGGAAGGCGGTCATCGGGGAAATACTCCCTCAACTCGGTACTGGTAAAGGTGTATTTCTGTTCCGGCTCCGCCTTGGGCTTGACAATGGAGGCGATTTTCTTCTCGTCAACCGGGGCGGGTTTCTTTTCCTCGGTTTTGGCCTGTGGCTTGGATGCAGCAGGTGTCTGGGTGGCCGCTGCCTTTGCAGCGGGGGCTTTGGCAGCGGCCTTTTCCGCCTCCTGTGCCGCCTTGCTGGCCTCCTTCAGTTGTGTCGCCTGGGCTAAAGAGGGGACGACTTCCTCCTTTTTCATGTAGTCCACCACTTTCCCCTGTTCCTCCGGTTTTAGATAGGACAGTTCCACCGCAGTATTGAAAGGCAGTTTCTTATCGTCCACCTGCTGTTTGAGTTCCGGCACAAGGGAATCAATACGGACAAGGCGGTTGACCTGGTTGCGGCTCATCCCCATGTCCTCGGCCACAATCTGGTCGGTACGCTTGCTGGGGCCGGTGAGCTGGTCCATTTTGGAACGACGCCCCGCTTTACGGGCCAGCGCCTCCATCTTCATTTTGGCGGCGCGGGCCAGTTCTGAGGTGGGAATATCCTGACGGTGCAGGTTGCCGTCCACGCACTCGATCTGAGCGTCGTTGGTATCTACCTGCTCGATGATGACCGGGACGGGATAATTCAGTTGCTTGGCAATATCATGGCGGCGATGCCCGGAAATCAGTTCCAGACCACCGCCCTCACGAGGTCTTGCTTTGACAGGCTCGTTGATACCGTTGGCCTTGATGGAATCATACAGATCTTTGTAGTCCGCGACCTCGCGGTTGACGGTAAAGGGGTGGTCCAGAAAATCAAAGAAATAGTCGGGATGCAGGCGGATGGAAAAGCCCTCACCCTCCTTGGGGATAGGCAGATCTTTCAGTGCCTTATCGTCCGGCTTGTCCAGACGGTCTGCAAAAACCTGTGTGATTTTTACGCCTTTCACCGGGTCCTTTGCCGCCTCATCGGATTTTTCAGGAGTAGCAGCGGTAGGCGGCTTTTTATCAGCCGGGGATTTAGGTTCGGAGGGCTTAGGGGATGCTGCTGGCGGTGCCTTTTCCTCGCTGGGGGCCTTTGGTGCTTCCACCGGATTTTTCCCGTCAGTGGCGAGCGACGTTTTGGCGGCAGGAGGGATGGGCGGAGGGGTTGCCTTGCTATTGTCAGGGACCTTCGGAGGCTCGGTGGGTTTCTTACCATCGGCGGCAGGCGCGGGCTTAGTATCTGTCACTTTGGGCGGCTCAGCGGGTTTCTTGGCATCAGCAACTGGCATGGCCTTGGCGTCTGGCGCTTTGGCTGGTTCGGCGGGTTTCATGCCGTCAGCAGCGGGGGTGGTCTTAGTGTCCGGTGCCTTGGGTGGTTCAGCAGATTTCTTACCATCGGCGGTGGGCGGGGCCTTGGTATCCGCCTCTTTGGTCGGCTCAGCGGACTTGGGGAGAGAATGGGGTGGACTGCCGGAAGAGAAAAGTGTGTTCTGGTTGGGGATTTCTTTGTTATCGGGCATTGAATACCTCCTTTTTGTTCCCGGATAGCAAAAATGCGTCCCAACTTGGGACGCAAACGAAAGGCAGTATGCAGTTTTCTTACTTCACCTCCTATATCTGCTGGTCTTACTGCCCATATAGGTCATGCTGCACCTCGGCCTGAAAGTAATGCCCGATGGTAACAGGGGCATTATACAGGGGGTCAGCAGATACCCTCGGATGTTGCGGATCTTGGTCGTGTTCTCCTTCATGCGGTCAAAAACGTACTCGATGTGTGACTGCTCTAACCGCCAGAAACGGTCTTTCACCGCCTCTATGGGGATTTCCTCGCCCCCAATGCGGATGGTGGGACGGGTGCTGCAAAGTGTATCGGTAATTAGGTCAAGGATTTCATCCACGTCCTCATGCCCGTACTGCTCTGCAAGCCTCTGGTACTCGATGCTCTCTTTCACTTCTTCTCTGACCTCGCATCTATCCATCTGTCGTACTGCGATGCTTTGAGATGGATAGATAGATGGATCAAGATAACTATTTTCAGGATAGATTATATTATTATAACTTCCGTCGGATTTTCCGAAGTCTGCACTTCCGTTTTTCAGAAGTCTTGAAGTCTGGTTTTCCGCAGTCAAGACTTCTGATATTCCGAAGTCTTGACTTCCGCTTTTCAGAAGTCTGGGATTCGGCTCCTCCGGCTCGGGTGGCGGTGCTGGCGGCTGGGGGATCTCGGTGGTGGTAAACTGTTTGACGTAGATTTTGGCTGGACGGCCTTGGCCCTGCTTGACGCGCTCGATCAGGC
>ERZ1643250.3073-NODE-3073-length-11793-cov-4.991310_pt1 | contig 11793 bp, 8 predicted proteins | sample MGYA00579262_ERZ1643250 | MGnify/ENA primary metagenome ERZ1643250 (study PRJEB29033, sample SAMEA4952265) | chicken gut metagenome | biome: Broiler Chicken; feature: Gastrointestinal Tract; material: Caecum | place: Ireland | collected 2018 | study: Broiler...
CCGCCGGGATCACACATCGGTTCGTCCTTATTTTTTCCCTGAACATGCTCTTTTCCATGGCGGTTTCCGCCCGGGCATTGATGATCAGATTTTTCCCTTCCGGTCTCGGGAATCCCCAGTTCATCCATTCTACATGTACCTGTCTGCCGCGCCCCGGACTTTTTCCGTTCTTTACCAGGACCGGCGCCGTCTCAGAAGGGCGGATATCTCTCCTTGACCCCTGGGCTGTTTCTCTGTCTGAGATACCTGAGACGCCGGAAACGGCCTCCACCTGTTCGATCTTCTTCAGTATATTGCTGTTTATGTAATATCTTCCGCACATTGTTCTCACCTTTTTTATTATATAACCTTTATTTTCCAAATAAAAGCGTTAAAACCGTAAGTTTACCGGCTCGTGTTTCTCCATCGGCGATTTTCCTGCATGAATATGCACTTTTTATGCATTTAATGCGTAAAATATGCATATTTTCAAATTATATAAAATTTCTCTTGCATATTTATAAAATGTAGTGTATAGTATGATGTAGTTCGCCGGGGACTGTTAATGCGATACACCTGACAGTCACGCAGGCGGCATCAGGAGAGCAAAGATTCCGGCTCTGATCTTTATCCGGAACAAAATACATTTCAGGAGGCATTACCATGAGTAAAGAAAAAGTTGTTTTAGCATATTCAGGCGGTCTTGATACCACGGCTGTTATCCCGTGGCTCAAAGAAACATTCGGCTATGACGTTATCTGCTGCTGCGTTGACTGCGGACAGGGCGAAGAGCTGGACGGTCTTGAGGAAAGAGCAAAACTTTCCGGCGCTTCAAAATTATATATCGAAAATATCGTTGATGAGTTCTGTGACGATTTCATCATGCCCTGCGTAAAGGCAGGCGCTGTATATGAGAACAAATATCTTCTCGGTACATCTATGGCGCGTCCCGCTATCTCTAAAAAGCTGGTGGAAATCGCAAGGAAAGAAGGAGCTGTTGCCATCTGCCACGGCGCAACAGGAAAAGGAAACGACCAGATCCGTTTTGAGCTGAGCATCCGCGCCCTGGCTCCGGACATCAAGATCATCGCTCCATGGCGTATGACAGATCTCTGGACCATGCAGTCCCGTGAAGATGAGATTGAATACTGCCGCAAGCATGGTATCGATCTTCCTTTCGATACAAAACACAGCTACAGCCGTGACCGTAACTTATGGCACATCAGCCATGAGGGTCTGGAGCTGGAAGATCCGTCTGTAGAGCCCAACTACGATGACCTCCTCGTGCTCACAGTTCCGCCGGAGAAAGCCCCGGACAAACCGGAATACGTGACCATGACATTTGAGGCAGGTATTCCGAAATCCCTGAACGGGAAAGAGATGAAAGTCTCCGAGATCATCACTGAGCTTAACAAGCTCGGTGGAAAGCACGGCATCGGTATCATCGATATCGTGGAGAACCGTGTCGTAGGTATGAAATCCCGCGGCGTATACGAGACGCCGGGCGGAACGATCCTTATGGCCGCTCACGAGCAGCTTGAGGAGCTCTGCCTTGACCGTGCTACATACGAAGTCAAGAAAGAGATCGGAAACAAACTGGCGCAGGTCGTATATGAAGGAAAATGGTTCACACCGCTCTGCGACGCGCTCAAGGCTTTCGTCGATGTGACGCAGGAATATGTGACCGGTGAAGTGAAGTTCAAACTGTACAAGGGCAATATCATCAAGGCCGGAGAAACTTCTCCATACTCTCTGTACAACGAATCTCTTGCAAGTTTCACAACAGGCGACCTGTACGATCATCATGATGCAGACGGCTTCATCAACCTGTTCGGACTTCCGCTGAAAGTCCGCGCGATGAAGATGCAGGAACTGGCAAAAGAGAATCAGAAATAAAAATATAATGAATCCGAAAACACCGGGATGTGGGAATTGAGGAACCGCATTCCGGTGTTTTCTGCAATATTGTGTTTAATTTCTTATTTTCAGCCTGATCTGTACCGTGTACGCGCTCCCCTCCTCCATCACATACAGCTCTCCCTGATGAATCTTCACCATTTTCTCCACACTTTTCAGTCCGATGCGGTTGCTCTCAATATCAGCCGCATCCTTCTTCACAGTATTTGTGAGCGTAATTCGGATCCGGCCCTGATCCGGAACCGCCCGTACAATAACGATTTCCCTTTTATCACCGTATTTCAGGATATTCGAAAACAGATTGCTGAAAATACGCTTCAGCATGACTTTGTCGCCGAGCAGTGTTCCGTTTCCATCCTCATTCCCGATTCGGATTTCTTTCCCGGTATGGAATCCTGCGAGAGTGATAAAATCGCAGTTTTCTTCCAGGATCTCAATAAGGACAGAGAGAGGGAGTTGTCGCAGTTCCGGTGTCTCATTCTCCTCATATACAAGGGCATATTCAAACATCCTGTCTGTGAGCACCCGGATATCTTCTGTCTTCCGGAGACACCGTTCGATATACTGCTCCTGCTGCCCTGCATCCCCACGCTTCAGCTTCAATACCTCGAGATAACCGTTCAGAACAGTAAGGGGAGTACGAAGATCATGGGAAATAGCCGTGATCAGATCCTGATTTGCTTTTTTGCTTTCCTGCTCTTTCTGGATGTTTTCATCCAGATTCCGGCGCAGCAGGTCCAGTTCTTCCGCAAGGACTCCTACTTCATCCTCCCCGCACCATGGCACCGGGCTTTTCAGATCCCCCACAGCCATAACAGTAATAGCTTCCTTGATCTGCAGCACCCGCCCCAACACTCTGTTGATATACAACAAGATGCCGGAGAGGAAGAATAAAACACAGAAGACCACGCTTGCCGTCACAAACGGATAGGTAAAACGCATTCTGTGGTAGGAGTAAAAGACCACCTGATATGTCCCGTTTGCAAACTCAGCCTGCGTTTCATCCACAATTTCTCCCAAGAGTTCTATACTCTGACTGAGTACTGATCCGTAGCGAAAAAGCCCCATTGATTCCGCCATCCTGCCACATCGATAGATTCCGTCTTTGCCATAGACAGACATCCCCGTATACTCATCGCACAAAGAGTCAAAAAAGGGCTCTATCCTTCTTTTCCCTCTGATATCCTCCTCGCTCTCCGGCACCGTGTATTTCACCGCTTCTTCCCGGAGCTTCTCTGCGAACTCCTCGCAGTCAAATCCGTCCATGATTCCAACTTTTTCCATGGCTTCGCAGAACCAGATCTGTCTTGACCATAGAAACCAGAACCCCCCCAGGCTTGCCGCCGCCATCACAAGGATGAGCAGCAACAGTTTCGTCCGTATCCGCCAGGCACGCAGACGGTGGGCGTTATAAAAGGAACGGAATTTTTCTTTAGTCACACCGGTACCCCCTTCCCCACACAGTACGGATCATCACAGGCTCCCCGGGATCCGTCTCGATCTTCCGGCGCAGGTTCCGGATATGTACCATGACCGTATTATTTGCCCCGTAATAATAGGGTTCTCCCCAGACAGACTCATAGAGATGTTCCGCAGAGAAAATCTGTCTCCGGTTTTTCACCAGCAGATGGAGCAGCGCATACTCCGTATCTGTCAGATCGATCACCCTGCCACTTCTGGTAACAGTTTCCTTCACCTCATCAATCTCCAGATCATGATAGAGAAGGACGCTCTTCTCTTCTGTACTTTTTACAGAATCTCCGTTGCCTTCATTCTTTCCCCGGTAGACCTGATAACGCCTGATCAGTGCTTTTGCCCTGCTGACCAGTTCATTATATGAAAACGGTTTTGCGAGGTAGTCATCTCCCCCGCTTGAAAACCCCAGCATCTTGTCCCCTTCCTGTGTCTTTGCGCTCAGAAACAGGATTGGCGCATTGCTGTTTTTCCGAATCTCCATACAGGTCTGATATCCGTTGAGCCCTGGCATCATGATGTCGAGTATGATCAGATCAAACTCTCTTTCTCTTACCGCACTGATTGCTGTATTCCCGTCTTTTGCTTCTGTGATCCCGAATCCTTCTCCTCCCAGCAGGATATGGAGTACCTCCCGAATCTCAGGATTATCATCCACGATCAGGATCTCCGGTGACTTTTCTTCCATCTCAAACCTCCCAGACATTTTTCTTCCTGTTAAAGTATACACGATTTTTCTTTCTCTGCACTCCTTCTTAAGAATTCTTCAGATTCTCTTTCGGTGATCGTTAAGATTCCAGCGCTAACTTTTTCTGCAGGATTTCTCATGGGATTTCCTGTAGAAAAAGAAAGAGGTTACAGCTATGAAACGTTTTCCAGTTATCCGCAACTTTTTTTATCCGGCTGCGCTGGTTCTGATCTTTGTACTGCTCACTGTACTCATGATACCGAAGGGCTGCGTCTTCGGTTCCCATATGGACTGGCTGAGCCAGCACGCCGCACTTGCAGAGACGATCCGGGACGCCTGTCTGGAACAGCATACTCTTCTGCCGGACTGGCTCAGCCTGGGCGGCGGAGTAAACGGTTATCAGTTCTCTTACTATGGTTTTCTGAGACCGGATATCCTGATCGGATGTCTGTTCCCGCAGATTCCCATGGTCTGGGTCCTGATCGGCTATATGCTCTCTGTCGGCCTGTCGTCTGTACTCCTTTGTTTTTTCTGGCTGAGATCTGAAGAACTTCCTTCCGTTTTTGCCTTTGCCGGAAGTATACTCTTCCTCACCGCAGGATGCCTGTTCCATCTTCACCGCCAGGTCATGTTCGTCAATTACCTTCCTTTTCTGCTCCTGTCTTTCCTCAGTATCCGAAAGAAACAGACAAAATGGCTTCCCTTATGCCTGTGCCTCATCTGGCTGAACAGCTTCTACTATGTTCTGTCCATTCTTCTGGCGATCGGGTGGTACTGGTATCAAACGGAAGGGCGTGAGTTCCTGAAAGTATCTTTCCTGAAAGGGTATATTCCCTCTGTCCTGCTCTCTGTAGCCATGGCAGGTGCCCTGCTCATTCCCACCGGTCTGGTCCTTCTGGAACACCGCCGGGGCGGAAGCATCCCTTCCCTCAGAGAACTATTTCTCCCAGATCTTTCTTTTCAAAGTATCCTGTTCAGTCCGTATGCCATGGGACTGACTCTTGTCTGCCTGTATGCCCTGCTTGCCGGACTTTTCAGTAAATCCTTCCGGAGAGACAGTATCTTCCTTCTCTTTCTGTGCCTGTTCAGAGTCTTCACCTGGGTGCTGAACGCGACACTGTATGCGCGGGCAAAAATCCTGATCCCGTTCATGCCCCTGGTCATCCTGCACTGCGTCCGTTTTTTTCAGAAAGAATGGAAACGCCTTCCACTCCCGCCTTTTGTCCTTCTGGTCCCGGTCAGCCTGCTCTGGTATGGCAGAGAACAGTTTCCCTGGATCATGGCGGAGCTGTGTCTCCTTCTGCTGCTCTGCCTTGGTACAAGAACAGCGTCCGGAAAGAGACCTGAGAAAACACCGAAAGCGTTGCAGAATCTGAAAATTGCAGGAACCGCGTCTGTGCTTCTCCTTTTGATCTGTCCCGTCGGCATCTGTCTGACCACAGCGCAGACCGAAGACTGGGTGATGAGAGACGAGATTTCTCCCGGTTTCTCCGCCGAAGAAAATTCCGACATTTCATCCCGGATCTCCTTTGCTCCGCTGTACCGTTTCGACAGTCTGGCCAAATCTCTGGAGACCAGCAACAGGTTCACGGTGAGCGGACAACACAAAAGTTCCATGTACTCTTCCGTCACCAGCCACAGCTATTCGGAGTTTTACTATGACAGGCTTCGGACTCCTGTCCGTATCAACAACCGGATTGCCCTGTTGGATTCCAGTAACCCGTTCCTTCTGTATCTGATGGGGATCCGCTATGTGGAGACAACGAAAGACTTTATCCCCGCCGGATATCAGCCCCTGTATCAGTCCGGAGAAAATGTCATTGCGGAAAACACAGGCGTACTTCCAGTCGCATATTTCACAGATACCTTTCTTTCACAGGAAGAGTATGACAGTCTGACAGATGACGGAAAGCTTGATGCCCTCGTGCGCAATACAATCGTCGATACCGGAAACAGCACAAACTCCTCCGGGGATCCGGATGGTCAGAAACTCTCAGAAAACAGGGATACCCAATACGTGTCTCCCTATGGGATTCCAGCCTTCGAGCCTGTTCTCTCCACGGATGTTCTTCCCGAGGGGCTTTCCATCCGCAAAACAAAGAACGGGTATGAAATCCACGCAGAACAGGACTGCCAGATGTCCGTAAAAATATCTGCCCCTGTCCCGGATCATGTCCTTCTCCTTCAGTTTTCTGTCCGGTCACAAAACGGAGAGGCTGTGGTCATTGATATCAACGGGATCCGCAATAAACTGTCCGGAAGTTCTGCCCCCTATCCCAATGGAAACGACTGCTTTCACTATCAGTTTGCCCCGGATCAGGGAGAAGATGTAAACGAACTCAAAGTCACATTTTCAAAAGGCAGTTATACCGTCAGTGGGGTTCAGTGGTCACTCTATGATATGACACGCTTTTCTGAAAAGGAGTACACCCCTTTGAAAAAGGATTCCTCGCTCTTTTCGGACAGCCGGAAAGGAGGGACTCAGGTGCTGTCCGGCACAGTGACTGCAGACCGGGACGGCGTCTTCGCAACGTCCATCCCACTGCAGAAGGGAATGGAACTTCTCATAGATGGGAAACCCGCAGAACTTATCACCGTAAACGAGGCTTTTGCCGGCGCTCTGATGAAACAGGGCATGCAGACAGTCGAACTGCGCTTTTCTCCTCCCGGAAAAACCGCGGGCTGTATCCTGAGCCTGACCTCTGCCGCGGGATATGGACTCTTTCTGATATGGAGTCTTCTGCGTTTCTGGAAACGCGGACGCGAACTCACTGCCTACCTTGTCAGCGGGTGCATCACAACAGGGGTCAATTACTGCCTGTATACCGTACTCCTTTCATCCGGCTTTCACTGGGGCGCTGCCAACAGTATCGCATGGGCAGCCGCCGTGGTGACCGCCTACCTGCTGAACCGAAAACTGGTATTTGCTTCAGAGGACAGTATAGTCCGGGAATTTCTGTCCTTTGCCGGTCTCCGGCTGGCAACCCTTCTGGCGGAAAATATACTGCTGGGGCTTCTCATCAGCCTGGCCGCATTCCCACCCTTCCCGGCAAAGCTGCTGGTCAGTATTGTGACCGTGGCAGGCAACTATATATTCTGTAAATTTGGTGTTTTTAAAAAGAAGGAGGAAAACCGCAATGGATAAGATCAGTATCATCATTCCCTGTTACAATGAAGAAAAAGTCCTGTCTCGCTTCTATCGAGAGACTTCAAAAGAAGTCAGCAAGATCCGGGACGCTGAGTGCGAATTCATCTTCGTCGACGATGGAAGCCGGGATCACACTCCCGATCTTCTGCAGAGCTTTACTTACATGGATCATCGCTGTAAATTCATTTCCTTTTCGAGAAATTTCGGAAAGGAGGCGGCAATGTACGCCGGTCTCAAGAACGCTTCCGGAAATTACTGTGTCTTCATGGACGCGGATCTGCAGCATCCCCCCGCTCTTCTGAAAGAAATGTACCGTGCAGTGAAAACAGAGGGTTACGACTGCTGCGCAGGCCTGCGGGAGGACCGGACTGGAGAAGGGCATGTCCGTAATCTTCTCTCCCACGCTTTTTACCGGATTCTGGGCAGAATCTGCAATCTGGACATGGCAGACGGAGCAGGTGATTTCCGTATGATGAACCGTGCCATGGCAAACGCCGTACTGGAACTGAGAGAATACAATCGTTATATGAAGGGGATCTTCTCTTTTGTCGGTTTCAGCACCAAATGGATCCCCTTCCGAAATACGGAACGTGCCGCAGGCGAAAGCAAATGGAGTTTCCGTTCCCTTTTTCGCTATGCTCTGGACGGGATCCTCTCCTTCTCTTCCGCCCCGGCATCGCTTTCGGGAGCGGCAGGCGCCCTGCTTCTCATCGCTTCGCTGGTGACGTTTCTCGGCTTTCTCTTCTCCGGTTATTTCCTGCCAGAGAGCGACAGGAACATTGTCCTTCTTCTGGTCAGTCTGATCCTGATGCTGCACGGAGTTCAGATGCTGTTTCTTGCCATTCTGGGACAGTATATCTCCCGGGACTACATGGAGAGCAAGCACAGACCCATCTATATTGAAAAACGGAGAGGCGGTTTTTAAACAAACGGACATTCCTCTCACTCTCCGATCAGTTCCTGGAACTCTTCATCCCCTCTCAGGAAATCATATCTGGGATCCGTCTTCAGTTCCTTGAGCAGGACCGGAAGGATCTTTTCCATATTATGTTTCGACTCTGTCTTATCCTCCCTCTGGTCATCTTTTTTCTGCTGACTGATATGGCGGTAAAGAGGGATGTCCGGCATTGTCCAGGGCTTCTTTGCTGCCCGGATCATCTCCCTGATATACCGCACACTCTCCCTTACATCCTGCTGCCTGACAGCCAGTTCCATAGGGATCAGAATGGAGTTATATCCCCATAACCCGTATGCTTCGGCTGTCTTCTGCCCGATCTTTGCGATCTCCTCAGCGTCCTCCTCCCGTCCTTCATCCATTGCGAGGGTCATCAGCTTAAACAGCGCTATATGCACTTCATTGATATCTCCGAGGATTTTCCCCTCCAGGATCCTGGCCGCCTCTGAATGTTTCCCCTGTTCTGAGAGCACGTTCGCCTGCAGGATTCTCTTATCCGCCTCCCTCTGGGGGAGAAGATCCAGCAGTTCTTCCGCCCGCCTGCAATCCCCCTGTCTCATATATCTCCCGACAAGCATGTATGCAGCACTGTTTCTCGTCTGCTCCTCAGCAGCATGATCAAGGATAAATTCATAGCGTGCGAAGATTTTTTCCTCGTATCTTCGGCACTCTTCCTCTGTTATCTCTGCCCGTCCCAGGATAATAAGTCCTTCCAGGGTTGTATTCAGGCTGTACATCAGCTTCATACAGTTGGGATATTCCCGGATCTTTTTCTCCGCAAGATCTGATCCTGCATCAATGCCATTTTCATTCGCCTCTTTCACTACTTCCTCACAGGCAGCAGCGATCTCCTGATCGGTCAGTTCTTCTCTAAAGCACAGCAGAGTATTCACATCTGTCTCCAGCAGCCGGGCAAGAGCAGGGAGGATCATGATATCCGGACAGGTGTTTCCTCTCTCCCATTTGTTGACCGCCGGAGCGGAGACTCCCAGCCGTTCCGCCACCTGCTCCTGGGTCATCCCCAGCTCTCTCCTTTTTTCACGTATCACCGTACTGATCGGCATAGTCTGATCTCCTTTCTTTTATCCGGAAGAGTCTGTCTGAAATCTTCAGTTTGTTCTCTCCGGCGTTTTTCTGTGTTTCTCTCTGGAGAAAATTATAGCAGAAAGGGAATCTCCTCCACAACTGAGCTTTCCTCAAGAGGAAAGCGGCGGAAAATAACCGCCGCTCATTTCACGTACTTGATTCTCACTTTGTATGATACCAGGGTCAAATAGACAAAACTCCGACGCAAGCTTGCTTGTGAGAGGAGTTTTGACTACTTGACCCGCCCAAAACATGAGAAAGTAGCCATTTTTCGCAGAAAAATGAGCGGATTTCGAATGTTTTGAGGCTTGTGAGAGTGCGTAAGCACGAAGCAAGCCGGTATCATAGAGGTCAAATTCTATTTGACCTCAACAACTTTGTATGTAGTATAATTTTTTTGATGCCGGATTCCAAAAGTCTGAATCCACATGTGCCTGCTCATAAGCGGGTAATAAAATATTGAGGAAGTGTAATCGATGAATTCATTTACGATAGAAAACAGGACTGTCACTGTGTTCCCGGCTGCCGGGCCGGACAGACCTGTGATATACCTGAATACTTTCGGGCAGGAAGGGGAACAGGTACTTCAGAATCTGCAAACCCTGGAATGCCCCGATTTTACCCTGGTAACCGTCAGTGATCTGAAATGGAATCACGATATGTCTCCGTGGGATATTCCTCCCCTTTCAGAAAAGGATACGCCTTTCACCGGCGGGGCAGACGATTATCTGAAACTTCTGACCGGGGAGATCATGCCGGAAGCCGAAAGATCAGTAAATGGCACCCCGGCATGGCGCGGGATCACAGGTTATTCTCTTGCCGGACTGTTCGCCATATACACTGTCTGCCAGACCGATCTGTTTTCCCGTGCCGCCAGCATATCCGGTTCTCTCTGGTTTCCCGGCATAAAGGAGTATCTCTTTTCTAATGAGCTAAAAGGAAAAACAGATCATCTCTATTTTTCTCTCGGGGACAGGGAACACCATACACGGAACAAAGTTTTAAAATGCGTCCGCCGGAATACTGAAGAGATTGCAGATTTTTATAAAAGGAAGGGAATCGATACCGTGTTCCGGCTGAATCCGGGAAACCATTTTAAAAATGCAGCGGAGCGGAGTGCCGATGGCATTGCATGGCTTCTGAGCAGATAACTGGTACAGCTTTTCGCCATGCTAGCTGATAAATGTCGCCAGGAACGCAATTCCTGTCGTGATCACAGGCAGATACCAGCATCCGTTACAATCTTGTTCTTTTCCCGCCAGCCTTCGTATCATTCTGCTCTTCATAAGCAGTCTCAGGATCAGCCAGCCTGCCATTACGCCCAGAACATTCGCCACAAGGTCGTCAATGTCTGTCGCCCGGTAAGGAGTGAACATCTGGCTGATCTCAATCCCGAGAGATACACCAAAGCCAAGCAGGAAACATTTTCCCGCCTTTTCATAAGTCGTGCTGATCAGAGGGGCCAGGAATCCCAGAGGTATAAAGCAGATCACATTCAAGATATATCCCATGCTGATCCCGTCCGCAAATGGGACCAGGTTAATATTGGGAGCGAACAGGGGCTCCCCGTAGGACGCGGTTCTAAGGAGCTGACTCAGCGAGGGCGTGCCCACAATATTGCAGAACACAATGCACAGATAATAGTAAAGCAATACGGAAAAGATCATCGTGCGCAGATCTGCCCCTCCGCTCTTTCTCCTCAGTATCATGTATAATATGATGCATGTCACCGCCAGCCCCGCAATGAATACCGGACTTAAACAGAGCAGCCCTGCAATGGACTCCCATAAACTGAGCTGTATCATAGTTCCCTGATTTTCCATCCTTTTTGTCCCTCCTAAAGCTCATATCGTTTTCTCTTCAAAAAATTTCTGAAACTCACATCGTGGAAAACGCCCACAGGTTATTGATCTGATATTCCAACGTATCGTAGTCCCACAGTTCTTCGCTCCTCTGTCTGCTGTTTGGATCATTGACCCGGATCCTTCCGTCCTCCACGCCGGTCAGAACGATAAAATGTCCGGTGGTGGTGAAATCTCCGGGACGCATGCTGCATACGACCGGATGCCCGCTCTCCAGCTCCGAGAGGATTCCGTTCTCACTTAACCCCAGCTCCTGTCCCTGTACGCCGAAATGTTCTGCGCCCGCAGTCATCAGTTCCCAGCTTGTGCCCGACTCGCCAGTATAGTATCCCTGTTCCTCGGCATACTGCGCCACTTTATACGGAGTAATAGTATTGTCTCCCGTCAGTCCTGCTGCCACCATTGCCACCACCGTGGGGCCGCAGCCGTTGATGGCGATCATATTGTCCCCGTACTGCGCATATCCCCAGCGCTCATCCCACTGAAGAAGGAGCGGGATCTCACCGGAAGTGATATCCCCGATATTTTCCGCCGGGGCATCATTCTTTTTCTCTGTATAGTCCAGTACAAAATCCGCTGTCTCCTCATTGTTTGCCAGCAATTCCAGCAGATCCTCCGGATACTGATCCGCCTGTTCAAGCACCTGCCGGACTTTCCCGTCCGTCTGTGCCATGGCTGCAAGCTT
>ERZ1643250.3075-NODE-3075-length-11787-cov-17.345636_pt1 | contig 11787 bp, 29 predicted proteins | sample MGYA00579262_ERZ1643250 | MGnify/ENA primary metagenome ERZ1643250 (study PRJEB29033, sample SAMEA4952265) | chicken gut metagenome | biome: Broiler Chicken; feature: Gastrointestinal Tract; material: Caecum | place: Ireland | collected 2018 | study: Broiler...
GACGCTATAAATAACTTTAAACTTTAGGCAGGTTCTCCCCTGCCTTTTTCCCGTGTGCTGGTGCTTTGAGTCCGGTTCGAGTCCGGCGGCACGGTTTCCGCAAGCGTTTATTTGCCGTTTTAAGACGTTCATACCGTCAAACGGTCAGGAGTACGGCGCAAGCCGTAAAAACTCCATACAAGGCAAAATACAAGCGCAAGCGGCACAAAAAAATCATTGTACATTGACAATTATATATATCGGTGCTATGCTTTAGGCAAATACAAGGCTGTAAAAGGCTTTTAAAGGCGTTTTAGTTGCGTGGGTATATAGGACTATGCCGCAAGCCGGAAAAATGGATTTACGGGCGTTATGGGCGTGTCACAGGTGTATTATATCATTTAGACAGTCTGCCCGGTGGTCTGGTTTAGTTGTCTATCCGTTCTGTTATATGTGATATATAACAATAAGACAACCAGAAAACAGCACAGAAAAATGAAAGAAAAATCCGCAGGAAAAAGTGACCTTGCGGATTTAATTTTGTTGTCTATTATGCTACACTAATTTCTCTTCGTAAATCCTCATGCTGTGAAAAATTCACAAAAATTATTTTGAGTTTTCTTTTGTCAACTTTTCCAACTGTTCTTCCGAGTTCTTTTGTCTGCGTTCCTGTTCTTTCTTCAGCTTTTTCTTTTTGCGGTAAGTATCTGTTGTTGTACCCATATTATCTCCCTCCATTTCCAAATCTGTCATTGACCTTCTGCCCTCTGGATTTAAAATTGATAATCTCCACCGGACTGTCCAATTCATCCGGCAATATCCCGACTACCACTACTCTTTTCGGTTCGAGTCTCTCACACATCTCACGAAACCCTCCGCAGAACTCTTCTCTTGCCGCTTTAGACCGCACTCTGCCGTTCGTGCTACAACAAACTGTACTCCGCTTCGGAAGTCCATCTAAGAGCCACTCACGCCCTTTGTACGGTATGATATTTACACTTGGGATCACGGTTATATCGTTCAAATACATGTACCATGCCAAAGCATGATTTCTCCACTTATTATAAATATTTAAGGCCATTGGCATTCCACCTAAACCGAAAGATACGCTAAAATCCGGCATCATAACGCTGTGAAAACATTTTAAATGGTTTAAATATCTATCGCAATTATTAAATAATCTTTGAAATTTTATATCCGATATGTAAAAATTTACATTTAGATTTTTGTGACCTTTTAAATTTCTATTTAGGCTTGAATCAAAATCTATAGTTTCATTTGGTAGTATATTTATTGGTGGTATTTTTGCAAACCCGTACTCACCATCTAATTCTGCACCATAAATTAAATACTCTTTCATTGTATCAAAATCAGTATTTATTGAATTATACATTATACCCTCCACGTTTAAAACCATTGACTTATTGTGCGCACATATAGTATAATTATTGTACGGACAGAAAGTGGGGTGAATTTATGAGTCCGAGAAATGGGCGGCCGCCGTTAGACAATCCGAAATCAGAAAGGTTGTTTATAAGAGTTACACCGGATGAAAAAAAAGAAATACAGCAATTTGTTAAAAATTCTAAATACGGTTTACTAGACCTTATAAAAATCGGAATTGAAACGGTTAAGAAAAATTAAGATATGGACCTGGCGGGAAATACGTCCTCCACTTACCATCCTTTCCTTTCCATATAGCATATGGGTGCTTTTCCAGCATCTCTTTTCTTTTGTTCATTTCAATTTGTTCCTGAACATATGACATATTTATCATACCATGTTCAATCGCATATTTCAATAATTCGCTATCCTGCATTTTGTTCAGAAGGAGCCGGGATATCCCTTCGCTGGCCAGCGGCTCCGACTCCCTCCTTCTTTTTTTAATGATTCTTCAAAAATTTTTTAAGCATTTCCACTCTCCAATTCCTTTTCTCTTTCGTATTCTCTTTCTCAAATTTTTCGATTTCCTCTTTTGTTGCCTTTCTTGGTTCTCCGATAATTTCAATCAATGGTTTCACCTCCTGTCATCAGTAAATCTCGTTCTAATTCTTCGTAGTTGTAGTTCCTCTGGTGGAAATTATTGAATTTATTCGGTTTATATCTTCCATGAACCCTTCTTCGGTTTTCCCATTCCGCTGCTTTTGACCTCCACCCTTTCGCTACATTGAATCCGCCATGGATCATCCAATGTCTTGCATCATAATAAGCGAAAAATTCATCGGGATTAAACCCATAACCTTTCTCTTCACAATACGCCCGAACTTCGTCCAGCGTTGGAACTTCTGAAACCTTTGACAACTCTTTTAGGAACTCCACAACTGTCTTGTTCAGTTCTTTGTAGTTAAGGCGCAAATTTTCTTCTATGTATTTCAGTAGAGAAACATCTTTCACCTTGCTCTTGTCTCGATTCAGTTCATCGAGTATTGGTTTTCCACCCCGATCAAGATATTTCAGTCGGTTCTTTATCGCAATTTCCCCGGTTTCTTTTGAATATTTGAGGAATTCATATTTTGTTTCAAATCGCTCAATCAGAATTAACACCTGATCTTCCGACCATCCAAGCTGTGCGGCTGCCTGTTTTATAGGCAACTCAAAAATCCCAAGGCGATTTATGTATGAATTGCTTAACAAATACATTGCGAAATACTTGTCCTCCGACGAAAAGAACCTGTCCACCTTTGAATCCGTCCAGAAAGTTGTTTCAATTATTGCCTTTTGCTGTCCCATCTTTTCCCTCTTTCTTCACAAACTCCCATCCAACAACGCAGATCGCGCGAGAACCTCCATCATTAATAATGAAACCCTGTTCTTCCAGTTTCCTCAAGTGGCGGTAAACAGAAGATGTTGATTTAAGGCTCACCATCTTCCCGATTTCTCTTACCGTTGGCGGATATCCATACTTCTTAATGTGTAAAACGATGGAATTCAAAACTAATTTCTGCATCGTGTTTCTCGGTTCTGCATTTTTAGCCTCCATGCGCACCCTCCATTAATTTCATCTCATGCTCTGCCCAGCGGATATATGTTTCAACTGGTATGCATTTCCGAAAAGTAAATTCTGGTTTCTGATATATTTTTCGCACTCCTCGGTACAGTCCGACCTGTATCTGTACCATATCATACTCACTCTGGCTGAATCTCACCTCTACAGTGTAATCCTCGCCTCTGATCCTGACTGGATGTTTTATGATTTTCATTCAATCCCGCCTTTCTCAATGACCTCTTCTGTTCCAGTCGCCTGCTGCCTCTTCCCTTTCATCGACACTCGAAATAATCTCTCCATCCGATCCAAGTCTGAAATTCCATTCGTAAGTTTTCGGCGTGCAAACGTGGCATTTTGTGCATATTACCACAAATCGAAAGCCGACATCATGGTGCGAACTACTATACGTTTTTGTCGTAAATTCTGCTTTCCCTCCGCAGAACGGACACGGTCTTAATTTAATCTCGCTCATCTTCCATTTCCCCCAAATTCTCCCACCGGATAGCCTGTCCACAATTTTCGCAGTGTGGACAAAATTCCTCACCATATCCGCCCTCTCCCGAAACAATCCAGCCGCAGTTCGGGCAACAATTATGATTATACTTGTCCTTAACGGGTTTCTTCAGTTTCTGCTTCTCCGCCGCTTCCCTGCACTCTTCCACGGTTCCGATCTCTCGGTACTGCTGGATTTCTTTGAGAGCGATGATTGCCATATCAAGTGACTCCCTCAACATCTGATACCCACTTGTAGGCATATTGGATTTTATTGTTTCGATTGCTTCTTCTGGTGTTTTAATTAAAACTTCATTCTCAGTCATGGTTATTGTTCCTTTCATCACTGTTTTCGCATTCTATATCTTCCAATGGTACATAATGCTTTTTGTTGTTTGCATAATATACAATGGCACATTTTTCAACATGATTCTTATTTTTCTGAACAAAGAATTGTTCTGGAAGTATTCCGACCCCGACATCTATAGCATCATTATAAATTACATCCAAATATCCTGTTACAATTAAGTCGGTAAACCCTACGATCACGCCACAGAAATTTTGCTTTACGTGTTTGTAATACGTCTTTTCAACCCTATCGACATCATCTTCCACTAAGCATTCTGTATCTGTGGCGTTCGAGTTCATATGTGATGCTTTTAAATTTTGTGTATCAAGATATATGAATGTTCCATCGTGTACTTTTGAATAAAATCCCTTGCATTTAACTTTGTCGAAAAGTTTCATTATTCGCTCCTTCGTCTTCATATACATATTTCAGTTCTTCATTAATAAAGTGTCCGCAATTATAACAGAAGCTATCTTCCCAACAGACAATAATTTTACCATGCGGAAAACTGTAATTTCCCTTTCTAAGAAATTCACCGTACGTGAAAGGGTATATATTTTTCCGATTTTCATTTCTTCTTGTGTCTCCTATTCCATTCTCTCAGGTAAGCAACCTGTTCTTCGTCCTCTTTTCTTTGTTCCTCGTCTCGATAAGAGTGTATGGTTTCTTTATTGCCGAGTTTGCTATGTTGTACATTTTTGCTGCTCTTATTTCTTTTCATCATCGCTCCTCCACTTCAGCACATGTGTGTCTTTTGGCAATTTTTTTCCATCGGACAAGTACCACTTTTGATACTTATCCGAGTAGTATGCTTTTACGATCTTTCCATTGCTGAGTCTTGCTTTAACAACAATTGACTTTTTCCCGTCTTTCGACATAGGCAAATCATCTTTTACGTCTATCCATTCCGGAATTTTGGCTGTTCGCTCCGTATCCAGCCAACGCCTGCACGTTTCCGGGTGGTCAACTTCAAGTTCACAACCGCACGCAAGATGCGTTGCGTGTGATTTCATCGGTCTTCGGAACGCATACAGGCAAGTTTCACAATGTACTTTCCATTCCGTTTTCGACAGCCTCGGCTTTTGACGGCCGTTAAAAGCGTTCGTTTTTTTCAGATAACTTCTCACGGTTGAGGTGCTACATCCAACATTTTTGGCAATTTTTTCTGTTGACATCCCGGTCATCCCCAGTTCAAAAATTTTGTCGAGTATCTCTTTTTCGATTCTTCTGTACACTATTCATCACCTCCAAACCCAAATTCCTTATTCAAATCCATGCTGTCAAATTCAATTTCCACGCCGGTGATTCTGCGCAACTCTTCGTACATTGCCCGGACTCCCATTTCATTGAGTTTTTGCACCGATGCATTATAATTGTCAATGTATCGTTGGATTGCCTTGGTGTATCCCCATGTTTCGTGAATCGCCCACATGCTGCAAAGAATATTGGAAACTGTTATGTAATCTTCTGCCTTTAGAATATTCTCCTGCGCTTCTTTTCGAACGCCTTCAAAGATTTCATTTTCTCTCGCTTTTAAATATCTCTTCAGCGTTTCAATCTTCGTCCCGGTTTCCCGGCTCACATCGTAAATCGTCATTCCGCCAATGCTGACTGTTTTCGGACGATTCTTGGATTTTAGTTTATTGCTCATGGATACTCCTTTCTTCCTCCATAATTTCCAGCGCAACCGCCACGTCTTCAATAAACTCGTCCGGTATGTAAATTCCTGCCTGCATACAGATTGTGTACTGGACTTTTGCAATGCTCTGTATACTTGCGCCCTGCTTTTCCATTGTCTTTGTCAGGGTTTTCAACAAGTTTGCCACACCACCATGAGAATTTGGACGTTTGCCGTTCTCTAACATCTGTTTCTTTGCTTCTGACACATTAAATTGCATTTGAAACTCCCTCCTTTTATCGCTGAACCAGTTCAAAAATTTTTGGAACAATACCATAAAATCCATTGTCTTGAACATGGCGTATTCCACATCGCTGTGATACTCTTCTCGCATAAATGCCGTACATATTTTCTCTGCATTCTTATCAAAAAACGCCACGCATTTATCATGGCACATGGCTCTCGGTTTCGACATGCCAACCAGATATGTGTTAAACCATCCAAATTCGCCGTCTACAAAGTTTTTGAACGGATTAGTAGGAATATCTTCCATATCTCCCTTAAGATGTACAATCAGCGGATTATGGCGTTCTACAACCTGTCTGCACAGGCGTTTCAATGTGCTTTCGCATACTCTCTCAACCATGCTTCACCACCTCAATATTCAGTTTCACTCTCTTTGGTGTTTTCGCCGGAAACGGCACATCTTTTGTACTTTAGATTATCTTTTGTAGAAATGTTATTTATCCAATCTTTTTACATACCATTGGCAACATTGATTTTTATTGACACAACATTCAAATTCTCTACACATTCCAGTTTGATTGTCTGTGTTTTTATCAAAATAAACACATGATTCGCAGTTTTTATTTTCCACGCTTAATCCTCCGTTTCTTTTTCTTGCTCCCGGCGAACTTGCCTTTCTGCCGCCCGTAGATGAATTGATTGAAATTTGTTCGGATCATCCTCCAACTCCTAACTCTTTTTAATTTTAAATCTCTCATAATAATTGGGGTACGCCTTTTCACACTCAGGGTCAACATCTTCTTTATACAAGCAATACACAGTTCCGCTTCTTGTATGCGCTTCCTTGTGGTCGCCTTTATCTACGATATCAATAATCCTTGAAGTATTTACCGGATCCCCATCATTAAATCTTGGATGACCATAAACATTTCCTTGCAAGTGATAGTTCCAAAGTTCAGGCGGTCTAAACTCATTATTACCTTCAGCATACATGCTCCAATTTTTCAACCTAATCATTGTCATTCTCCTCAACCCGCTTCTCAATCTCCGCCACAACCCGCTCATTCACATCTGCCGGAAGTCCGAGAGGTTTCCAGCGGTCAACAAAATACATTCCCGTATAAAAGCGTTTATACTTATCAGTTTTGTTTGCAGGAATTTCCTCAAAACACCCTCCGCTTTCTTTTGTATCTGATGCCGTCCACTGCATAATTAGTAGGCTTTTCTTTATTCTGTCATCATGTTTCAGTATTACCACACACAACTGCTTGTCCTGCGGTCTAAAATCCCATTCTCCCCGGAACCATCTGTCGTCCGAGATTTCGATTTGTACTTTGCTCATTCCGCTTATTCCTTTCTTTTTCTCAGCTCTTCCTTAATCAGATTTTGATTTCTACATGCTTCGCTGAATGCTTTTACATATGCTCCGGCTCTGCTTGCTGCACAATGGCAAAATATCTGATATGCCTCATCTTCTCTGGACTTTTCAGATTCTAAAAACTGATTAAGTTCATCTACTGAATATTCACTTAACAAGCCCGCCGAAAAATTCATTCAATCCCACCTTTCTCGACAATCTCAATAGCTCTGTGATATGCCCGTGATTCTTGATAATATCCGCTTGCCTTATTGTCTAATTCAGCATATGTGCTTTGTATTCCTGCGTCATGTGACGCTTTTTCCCATGATTTCAATTCCTCAATCACCTTTTCCTTGTCAAAGGCTATACGGCAATCAGAAATTGTTCGCAAAACAACGTTAAAAACTTCTGCATATAACTTCATATCATCAGAAGATACATACGGGCTTATTGCCCAACAATCTCTTATAGTTTCGATTTGACTTTTAATTGTTTTCCGTCTGATTAAATCATCACTCATTCGGCGTCCTCCTGTTCCGGTTCCGCAATCGGCGAAAGCCCAAGGCAAACATATCCCGGTGCCAAGTACAAATCATCATCAAGAATGTACGTTATGATTTTCCAGTGTACATTTCCTGTATAACACCCTAATCCACGAATATCCTCGATGTATTCCCGTAATTCCAGCACGTCTCCAATCTTGTAATCCCTGTCGTTTTTCCTGATTTCAAAAGTCTTTATTCCACGCTCGCTGTCTTCATAATATTTGGCGTTAAGTTTCAACTTATGTATTTTCATCTTCCATTCCCTCCAAATTCTCATCAATAGCCTGTCCGCAGTTCGGGCAATACTTAATATCTAAGCATTGTTTCTGGCCTAGATACCAACCGCATTTACACCATAACCCACTAAATTTCTTGTAATTTCTGTGCGGTTTCTTCGGTTTCTGCTTCTCTCTGGCTTCCCGGCATTCTTCCACGGTTCCGATCTCTCGGTACTGCTGGATTTCTTTAAGGGCGGTGATTGCCACACTCAAAGCTACGGTTATATATATGGCTCGTGGTTCTTTTAACCTATGGATTTCCATATGGTCTTTAATTCTTGATATTGCTTCATTCTCCGTCATGGTTCTCGCTCCTTTCTGGGTGGTACGGCTCCGGCAGAGGACGCCAGGCGATAATCTCATACTCTTGCCCTAAATCATCTTTCCATTTTCCTTTCGAAGTAAATTTAAGTGTCGTCGGAATTATGGCATCTTTTATCATTACGTTATATTCCGGTTCCTGATAGCCATTCTCAGGTTTCTCCGGCAGCCCATCATCCACCAGAATCCAGCCATCATTCATGTGATTGCGGATGATCTCCTCAACCAAACTAACTGTTATAAACCTTGTATCTCCTTCTCCTAATAATTCGAGCGGGAAACTCGCCTCATTTATCTCTTCCAGAATCTTCTCCAATTCACGCATGTCAGTCCTCCACATACATCCCGTTTACAACCCGGTATTTCTTAATATTCATCCCGGAACACTGCATATCAACAGTTCTGTTCCACCATTTTACAAACATTCCTTCCGGGTCTTTGTACTGGCGGTCAAATTCATCCCCGTTCCGTTCAGCCCATGACTTTACACACTCTTCGCAGTAAAATGCGTCTCCTACCGCTCGGCAACCGCTGAAATACATTCCATCCGGTACGCCCGGAATAGGGCTTGTCTGAAAACGCTTGCCACAGTTACTACACTGATAATGGATTTTCATGCCTCGTCACCCTCATGTAATATTGCCTGACCGCAATAACCGCAAAACCTATCTTTTTTAGAAAGCAGATGATTGCAGTTCGGGCAACGGTATTCATCTATCACACATGGCTCCTTGTTCCATCCATCTGGGTCACAGAGAACGCAGAACGTATACCAACATCGTTTACAGAATGGGCCATTATGATAGCCGACACTCATTGCCATATCATCAATTTCGCCGCTTTCTGTTCTTTCCCAATCGTGTTCTGCATATTCTTCATGTATGTGAATAAGCGATTTTGGAATTAACCTTTCGTCATTCATTCCTCATAACTCCTTTCGTACAACAACCCTTTAAACTTCTCTCTAACAATCGGACAACACTGCACTTTCGAGAAACCATATTCGCAATTATCTTTGCAGTCATCTTTGCAATATTCATCATGCATCCACTCCTGAATCCAGTCCCATTGAAACTCATCTTCGCCAGTATAATCTATAAATTCAGCCAGCATGGTAAAGCATGGTTCACACAATTTTCTCACAAAGAAATCTCCGTCAAATTTACCGCTTTCATAGGAATAAGTTTCTCCTGGAATAATCTCTTTCCCACAGAACTCGCACTTATGAGGTTTTCTTGCTTTTATGTGCTTTTGATTATAAAAATCCATCATTTATCTGCACCTTCTTCCAAAAGCCCTTTAAACTTCTCAAACGCCCTCTGTGATACCTTGTTATGCTGCTTGTCCTCTCGGAGCTGAACGGTCAGGTGCTTATCTATAATTGATGAAATATCCCTTGCCATTGATCTGCGGCCTTGCGCTACGCCATCACGATAGCCGCGAGCGGGTTTAAATTCGTTAATCTTCTCTTTTCCTTCTCCCTGACCGCCTGCTGTCTTGTTGTATCGGCATTGATAGCCTTTTTTTGTGTATTCAAGAATCCAATATTGTTCCCATTTATCCAATTCATCCTTTGGATAATTGATAAAATTTATTTTCCACCCATACGGATTATCTTCCGAATAAAATCCTCGTTTCTTAATGCTCAAATCTATATGTTGATACGCTGTTAGATGTGAACATAATCTGGAAATTATATTTACTGCCTGTCCGATGTAAAAATAAGAAATTTCATTCTCATCAGTCCGTGTCAGAAAATATATTCCGCTTTTATCGTTTAGCTCTGGATTGAGTTTCAGAAGCCGTTTTCGATTTTCCGCCTCAATAGCTTTTGCCTTCTTTATATTTTGATAACTGATTTTCATTCACCACCAATCACTTTCAAATTTTGTTGACCTTCAATAATCATTTCGTACTCCTTTTCCAAATCTTCTATTGTAATTTTGGGAACTGTAACATTCATCACATTTTCTCTACCATATTCGTGAATAAATTTTTTAATCCACCACGCTTCAATATTATTTAAATATTTTTGAGACTTTACACGAACCTCTGTAACTACCTCAAAGACTAAATCTTCAAGTTTCCCTTTTGCTCCTTGTTTTGCATGTTCCTGCCAACGGAAAAAAGGCATATAAATTGTTTGCCCTATATAGTGCATATTCGTTGATCGATTGTAGATATGATAAATATACCCATATACACCACCGTTATCCTCATATCCCTCTCTATTTTGCCATTCTCCCTCAACGTACGGGTTTATCCTATCATGTGTTTTTCTTTTGCATTCCCATGAACAGAAGTAATGTTTTACTCCGCTGTCGGTTTTTATATGGGGAAAATCTTTTTCTTTCCCCTTAATCGGCTTGTGACACTCAAAGCATATATCATCAATTTCTTTCGTGAATCTATCATAGAAAAATTTATCACTGTCCATTACAAGTGCATAAATCCCATCGTTTTTTCTTGGTTTCGCAAATTTGCTCACACCACTTCTTTCTTTGACAATCTCTTTCGCTTCATCCCTTGTCATACTCTCTCCGCAAATATAGTATTCATCAAGAAGAGTACCTTTTCGGTTTTCCCAATCATCAAGCAAAGAATATTTCTTTAAACTGTCATCTTTCCGATAATCGAATATCCTTATCCAAAAGTAATTCAAATATTATCCATCTCCCTTGCTATGTTCTTTCTGGTGTTGTTAATTGGTATCACTTCCTTTTCGTTTCTTCCGCTCAACACGGTCAACATTGTGTTTCAGTCCGTTGTACATCTTCACATATTCAATAGCGTCCGATTTTGTCTCGCAGAAACTTCCGAAACACGGAATATACGGAAATCCTTTCATGTGGCAGTACCACAGACCGCTTTTGTTGTCTTGTGATACTGTGTAATTGTTAATCGCCATCATCTATATCCTTAAGTATCCCTTGAACAAACTCCCGTATCCGCTTTTTGTATTCTTCATTCAGTGTTTCCGGCTCTTCATCTCCGAAAATATCTGTTAGAAAATCCCTCATGGATTGTTCGCTCACTCTTGCCAAATGTGCGTCTGACCTTGCATTTGCCAAATCATTTTGAATATCGGCGATTGCTTTTACTCCCGCCCTCAGATAACTGCTCAACGCCAAATATCCATATCCAAGTTCATCTGAGTATGTAAGTTCGCCAGACTCTCCTTTTCTGTCTGTGATACTTGCCATTTTCAAAGAAATCTCTGCCAGTCTTGCTAAATCATCCCGTTTTATCATGTTCACTCTCCCTCTCCCACAGTTCCTTCATCCTCTGCAAAAGGTCAATCATCCTGTCAACTGCTTCTATGTTGCAGAAGTGAAGCTGTGCGTACTGATGTGCCATATCCTCGTCCAGTATGTACAGGTCATATCCCGAACCGAGTTTACTCTTTATGCCTATACCCTGCTTGTTCGGTGATGTCATGCCGAGGATTATGGGGTATTGATTATTTCGTGCCATAATTGTTACCTACCCGTTATATTGAACATATTCTGCGTCTGCATAAAACCCATGTTCTGACCAATAAAGACGGCGCATAGGACGTTCCTGTTCGACAATATGGTAATTCTTCTTACCGCCGAAATTCTCAAGCATATTC
>ERZ1643250.3078-NODE-3078-length-11781-cov-5.293280_pt1 | contig 11781 bp, 10 predicted proteins | sample MGYA00579262_ERZ1643250 | MGnify/ENA primary metagenome ERZ1643250 (study PRJEB29033, sample SAMEA4952265) | chicken gut metagenome | biome: Broiler Chicken; feature: Gastrointestinal Tract; material: Caecum | place: Ireland | collected 2018 | study: Broiler...
AGGCCTTTTGTATATACCAGTTTTAACAGATCCTACCACCGGAGGAGTGACAGCAAGTTTTGCCATGTTGGGAGATTTGATCTTAGCGGAGCCGGGCGCTTTAATCGGATTTGCAGGGCCGAGGGTAATTGCCCAGACAATCGGCCAGAAGCTTCCGGAAGGCTTCCAAAGGTCAGAGTTTCTGGTGGAGCATGGGATTATCGACGGCATTGTTCCCAGAGAGAAACTGAAAAAGACCCTGTCTTACCTGGTGAAAGTGCATACCCTGAACTGTCCTTACGACAGTTTTCCGAAGGAACGTCCGGGAAGAGCGGACTTCGATTATTATGGGAAAAAGGCAAAAGGGAAAAAATCGGCGGATATGAGCGCCTGGGATCGGGTGATGACCGCCAGAAGCGCCCAGAGGCCTACCAGCCTGGAATACATCTACGCTATTTTTGATCATTTTATTGAACTGCACGGAGACAGAGCATCGAAAGATGACGGAGCAATTGTGGGCGGGATTGCCCTGTTGGACGGCCAGCCGGTAACGGTAATCGGCGTTCAGAAAGGAAAGAATACCAAAGATAATGTAATCCGCAACTTCGGCATGCCTTCTCCCGAAGGTTACAGGAAGGCGCTGCGCCTGATGAAGCAGGCAGAGAAATTTAAACGTCCGGTCATCTGTTTTATTGACACACCGGGAGCTTACTGCGGAATTGAGGCAGAAGAAAAAGGACAGGGGGAAGCCATTGCCAGAAATCTGATGGAAATGTCAGATTTAAAAACACCAATTCTCTCCGTTGTAATCGGAGAAGGCGGAAGCGGCGGAGCGCTGGCCTTAGGTGTGGGTAACGAAGTGTGGATGATGGAAAATGCCACCTATACGATTTTGTCTCCTGAGGGATTTGCTTCTATTTTATGGAAAGACAGCAAACGGGCCCCGGAAGCTGCAGAGGTAATGAAGGTAACTGCGGCCGATCTGTTAGAGTTGGGTATCATTGAGAAAATCATACCGGAAGAAACAGCAGCCGGCGAGCATAATCTGGATGAGCTGGCAGAATATATGAAAATACAGATGAAACGCTTCTTAAAGAAGCAGGCAGGAAAGACGGAAGAGGAATTGACAGAACAAAGGTATGAAAGATTTAGGAGAATGTAAACGATGAAAAAATGGAATCCATTGGAGATTGGCGAGCTTAAGGCGGAGATTCCGGTTTTGCAGGGGGGAATGGGAGTAGGCGTCAGCCTTTCTTCTTTAGCAGGAGCCGTTGCCTCCTGCGGCAGCGTGGGAATGATTTCAACGGCGCAGATTGGATGGCGGGAGGAAGATTTTTCCCAGAACCCCATGAAAGCTAACTTCCGGGCTATCCGAAAAGAGATCGAAAAAGCAAGGGAAATTGCCCAGGGAAACGGAATTCTGGGAGTAAATATTATGGTTGCCACCCAGAATTATAAAGAGTACGTCAAAGAAGCAGTAAAGAATAAAATTGATTTAATCGTTTCCGGAGCAGGACTTCCCATCGATCTTCCGGAACTGGTAGAAGGAACGAAAACTAAGATCGCCCCCATCGTATCCTCCTTAAAATCAGCCAGCGTGATTTGTAAAATGTGGGACAGAAAGTATAAGAAAGCGCCGGACATGGTTGTAATTGAAGGTCCGAAAGCCGGAGGACATCTGGGCTTTTCCAGGGAAGAACTGGAAACGGAAGAGGCTATGGATTATGATTGTGTGATTCGTTCCATTATTCAGCTGGTACGGCAATACGGAGAAAAATACGGAAAGAAGATTCCGGTGGTGGTAGCCGGAGGGATTTTTGACCGTAAAGATATGGAGCACGCGATGGATTTAGGAGCCGACGGGGTACAGGTTGCCACCCGGTTTGTAACCACCGTGGAATGTGACGCTTCAGAAGCTTATAAACAGGCATATCTGGATGCAGAGAAAGAGGATATTTGTATTGTGCAGAGCCCTGTGGGAATGCCGGGACGCGCCATCCGCAATGCATTCATAAAGAAGGTACAGGAGAGTAAAATACCTGTAAAAAAATGTCATCACTGTATATCTACCTGTAACCCTGCAAAAATTCCCTATTGTATTACCGATGCGTTAATTCACGCAGTGGAAGGGGATTTGGATAACGGGCTGATTTTCTGTGGGGAAAATGCCTGGAAATGTAATAAAATAGAGACTGTGCCGGAAATTCTGGAGGAATTTGCCGGATAAAATACGAAATTCTTACTGAAAAAAAAGTCCATCGACAGCTTTCGAGGGACTTTTTGTTTTTGGAAGGATAAAATGTAAGTATCTTTAGAAAAAAGGTACGTCATTTCTATTTTTATTCTTTAGGCGGACAGCCAGATTCCCGGGAAGGAATAATTACATAAAAATTCAGGAAAGGCAGTTCAGGCCGCCTCTCTCTGGCGGAGACAGTCGTCAGAATTCCCGGGAATTTCCAGAGGAAAATTCTGACAGAGTATTCTGACTAAAAAAAACATTTTTTAATATAATTATTTGTGCAAAATGATTAAAATAAGTTGAAATCCCCCCACTGAGACGTTATAATCTAATTAAAAATATTCGCAGGAGGTTTAAAGGATGGAGAATTTGAAAGAGATGCTGGACCTGGTGCGTGGAGTAATTCAAGAAAGTAAGTATTTAGTGTGTTTAAAAGGGGTGAAGGTAAGTACAGAATGCGGCTGCACCAATTACCGGGTAGCCAAAGACGCGTATGCAATTGAGAAACAGTATGGCTTATCCGCAGAAGAAATGTTTAACGCTTCGTACTACAATACAAGAGTAAATGAATTTTATGATTTCTATAAAAAATATATGATCAGTCAGTTAGGAGAACTAAAAGAAGGGCTCTATGTGTTAAAACGTCTGGAGGAGCAGGGACTCTTAAAATGTATTATTACCAGGGATATTTTTTCCCTTGCCAAACGGGCCGGCTGCCGGAATGTGTTAGAACTCCACGGAAGTGTTTACAAAAATTTCTGTCCTCACTGCAGAGAAGAGTATTCCATTGAGTATGTGCAGAATTCCAAAGGAGTTCCCCGCTGTACAAAGTGCAAAACGGTTATCCGTCCTGGAGTGGCCCTTATGGGGGAGATGCTGGATAATGGCCTGGTAAGCAAAGCTTCCGAAGAAGTTTCCAAAGCCGATACCCTGATTGTACTGGGTTCTAATATGAAAGCCAATCTTACCAGTATGATGGTGCAGTATTTCCAGGGAGATAAGATTATTTTAATTAATGAAGAAGAGCATTATGCAGATCGTCTGGCGGATATTGTGATTCATGCAAAGCCCATGGAGACTCTGGAAAAACTGGGATTATAATTCTCAAAGTTCTCAAAGATTGTTCCGGTAATCTACTGGACAAGACAAAACCATATGGTATATAATACAGGAAGTTACATAGTGGCGGGCATTTAACCCGCCACTTATATTTGAAGAAAGAAACAGGAGAAAGTTATGAGTAAAATAAGAACAAGATTTGCACCCAGCCCCACAGGAAGGATGCATGTTGGAAATTTAAGAACAGCTCTCTATGCTTATTTAATTGCCAAACATGAGGGCGGGGATTTTATTCTCAGAATTGAAGATACGGATCAGGAGCGTTATATGGAAGGAGCAGTGGAGATCATCTACCGCACCCTTCAAAACACAGGATTAATTCATGACGAAGGTCCGGACAAGGATAAGGGATACGGTCCTTATATTCAAAGTGAAAGACAGAAACAGGGAATCTATCTGAAATATGCCAGACAACTGGTGGAACAGGGAGACGCCTATTACTGTTTCTGTCAGAAAGAGGAACTGGAATCCATGAGACGGGTAGTAGCAGGCAAAGAAATCGCCATTTACGATAAACGCTGCCTGAAACTTTCCAAAGAAGAAGTACAGAAGAAACTGGAAGCAGGAGAACCTCATGTTATCCGTTTCAATATGCCCACAGAAGGAACCACTTCCTTTGAAGATGATATTTACGGAACCATTACGGTGCCCAATGAAGAAATGGAGGATTTGATTCTTATTAAATCCGACGGGTATCCCACCTATAATTTTGCCAATGTCATTGACGACCATCTGATGGGAATTACCCATGTGGTAAGAGGAAATGAGTATCTTTCCTCTGCGCCGAAGTACAATCGGATTTATGAGGCTTTTGGCTGGGAGGTTCCTACCTATGTCCACTGTCCTCTGATAACAGATGAAAAACATCAGAAGCTTTCCAAGCGCTCCGGCCATTCTTCCTATGAAGATTTATTAGATCAGGGCTTCTTATCAGACGCCATTGTAAACTTTGTGGCTCTGTTAGGATGGAGTCCCCAGGAAAACAGGGAGATTTATTCTCTGGAAGAACTGGTAGAGGCATTTGATTACCGTCATATGAGTAAATCACCGGCAGTTTTTGACATTCAGAAACTGCGCTGGATGAACGGGGAATACATGAAAGCCATGGACGCGGAAGCTTTTTACGAGGAGGCTCTGCCGTATCTGAAAAGTGTTCTGAAGAAAGACCTGGATTTCCATAAGATTGCGGCTATGGTAAAAACCAGAATTGAAGTGTTTACAGACATTCCGGAGATGGTAGATTTCTTTGAAGAGATGCCGGAATATGACAGCGCGCTGTATAAGAACAAACGCTGGAAAACCACAGAGGAGAAATCTCTGGCATTGTTAAAAGAAATTCTCCCCGTACTGGAAGAGCAGGAGGACTATTCCAATGATCCTCTTTACGCTTCTGTAGAAGCTTTTGCAAAAGACAAAGAATACAAAGTCGGCTATGTGATCTGGCCGGTCCGTATTGCAGTATCAGGAAAACAGGTAACGCCTGCGGGAGCTACAGAGATTATGGAAGTAATCGGAAAAGACGAGACCTTAAAACGAATCCGTCAGGCCATTGAAAAACTGGAAAATTTATGAAATTAAATACATCTCAAGAAAGGGCAGTCGCCCACCTGTCAGGGCCGATGATGGTTCTGGCAGGTCCCGGTTCCGGGAAAACCTCCACCATTGTCGGAAGAATTGAATATCTGGTTCATCATTATCAAGTGGATCCCTTTGGGATTTTAGTGGTAACATTTTCCAGAGCCGCGGCCCGGGAAATGAAGGAACGGTATTTACAGAAGACAGGTAAAAACTACACCAAAGTTACTTTCGGCACCTTCCATGGGATCTTTTACGGGATTTTAAAACAGGCTTACGGCCTTAGCGCCCGTAATATTCTTCCGGAAGAAAAGAAGTTTGAATTTCTGCGGCAGCTTACCTGGCAGTATGGAGAAGAACTGACGGAAGACGGGGAGTTTACAGAAGAGCTGGCCCGGGAGATCAGCCTGGTGAAAAACAGCCGGATTCCCCTGGAGCACTATTATTCCTCCTGCTGCTGCGATGAAATATTTAAAAAGATATTTAAGGGGTATCAGAGAAAATGCAGGAAGGAAAGGCTGCTGGATTTTGACGATATGCTGGTCTGCTGTTACGAACTGTTATCTCAGCGGAAAGATATTCTGGCCGCCTGGCAGAAACGTTTTTCGTATATTCTGGTGGATGAATACCAGGACATTAACCAGATTCAGTATGATGTGCTGAGAATGCTGGCCCTTCCGGAAAATAATCTGTTTATTGTGGGGGATGACGATCAGTCTATTTATCATTTTCGGGGAGCGAAGCCCGAGATTATGCTTCACTTTAATAAAGACTTTCCCACAGCGAAACAGGAACTGCTTTCCGTGAATTACCGGTGTACCGGCAACATTTTAAAAAGCGCCCTTCATTTAATCGGACACAACAAAAACCGTTTTCCCAAACAACTGGAAACGCCCAATGAGGAGGGAGCTCCCGTAGAGATTCTGGATTTTCAGACCCCCCGGGAGCAAAATCTGTATCTTTTAAAAGAACTGCAAAAAGAGGTGGAAACCGGAGGAAAACTGGAAGATTCGGCTGTGCTGGTGCGGACCAATCTGGAGACAGAAGGGATTGTACGGGCATTTATGGACTATAATCTGCCGTTTCATATGAAAGAAAAGCTTCCCAATATTTATGAACACTGGATAGCCAGAGACTTAATTGCTTATTTAAAACTGGCCCGGGGAGAGAGAAGCAGGAGTCTGTTTCTCTCTGTAATGAATCGTCCGAACCGGTACCTCAGCAGAGAAGCCATTTATGAAAAGCAGGTATCCTTTGAGACTCTGCGCATCTTTTATGAAGGGAAAGAATGGATGTGCGACCGGATTGATAAAATGGAAGATCAGATAAAAGTTCTGGCTTCTATGCCCCTTTATGGAGCCATCAATTTTATCCGGAAAGGGATTGGCTATGAAGAATACTTGCAGGAATATGCCAGTTATCGTAGAATAAAGCCAGAAGAACTGATGGAAGTATTAAATCGGATCCATGAAAGCACAAGAGACGTGAAAACGCTGGAAGAGTGGGAAGAAAGGATACATAAATATACACAGGCTTTGCTGGAGCAGGCAAAGAATCAGAATGAAAAGCAGCAGGGAGTTTTGATTTCCACCCTCCATGGATCCAAAGGACTGGAATTTAAAAATGTGTTTATTTTAAATATCAATGAGGGGAACATTCCCTATAAAAAAGCGGTTCTCGATGCCCAGGTAGAGGAAGAGAGGCGGCTTTTCTATGTGGGAATGACCAGAGCAAAAAAGCGTCTGACCCTGTGTTATGTACATTTTCAGTTTGAAAAACAGAAGGAGAAATCCAGATTTTTAGGGGAGGTTATGGAAACATGAAAGTGGTTATTTACTGTACGGAAATGACAGAAACCGATCAAAAGCAGAATATGCACCACATGATTGGGGAACGCTTACTGGAAGAAGGATTAAAAGAGTTGTACGGATTGGAGTTGAAAATGGAGCCCCGCAGCCGGGAAGCCCATGGAAAACCATTTTTGACTTTGCAGCCGAAAATCCATTATAATATCAGCCATTCCGGTAAATATGCAGTCTGTGCAATAGGAAGCAGGGAGCTGGGCATAGATGTTCAGGAGGAAAAAGAAGCAGATTTCGCCAGAATCCTAAGGCGCATGGTTCCTTTAGATCTGCAGGAAGAAATTTTAAACAGTGGGAATGTGAAAGAGGCTTTTTACAGCCAGTGGGTACTTCGGGAGGCTTACATTAAATGGACAGGAGAAGGACTGTCCAGAGATATGAGAAAAATTAATCTGGAAGAAGGCTGGTATCAGAAATTTTTCGTGGGTGAGGGATACCAGGCGGCCATTTATGCGGCTCTTCCTATGGAAATAGAAATCCGTCGCCGCTCTGTCCGTATTTTAGAATGACAGACCCGCAAAGGGGACGTTCTGCGGGAGATAAAGGAAGAGAATATGAAACGGAAGAAAAAAGGAAAGAAACTGCGGCTTATCATACAGCTGGGACTGGTGATCCCATTAATTTTTCTCTCCTATTTCAGTTATGCATTTGTTTACAGAAGCCAGACAGAACTGCCGCCCAAATCGGAGAGAACCAATCAGGGATCGGCGGTGTATTCCCTGGAACATCTGAAAGATATTCTGTCAGAGGATGAGACTTTTCTGAAATATGCATTTGCAGAGGAAGAGCGGGAATATGAAAAAGAGTACGGAACATATATTATTCCCGGGATGCTGAGTACGCGTACGCTGGTTGCAGGACAGGGAGATGAGCCGGGAATCTGTACCTCCATGACTCCTCAGGGGCTGGCAGTTACAGAAGACTATGTATTAATCAGCGCCTACTGCCACACGAAGAAACACAATTCGGTGATCTATGTACTGGATAAAGAGAATCATAGTTTTATAAAAGAGCTTGTGGTTCCCGGAAAGCCCCACCTGGGCGGTCTGGCCTATGATCCCGTAAATCAGATCATCTGGGCTTCTTCCAACGCAAAGGGGATTGCCCAGGCCATTTCCTTTACCCTGGAAAGCCTGGAAAAATATGATCTGGATAAAAACAGAGAACCTGTGGAAATTTTTCAGGAATGTAACTTGTACGGAATTGTCAGGGACTCTTTTATGACTTATTACCAGGGAAGTCTGTATGTGGGCTGCTTCACCAAAGGGACTTCCAGCGTGTTGTGCCGGTATTCGGTAGGGGAAGATGGAAGGCTGGTAACACAAAATACAGAAGATTTGGGAATGGATTTTGAAATGGCGGTTCCCAGGGCCACTGCCAGAATTTCAGAAAAAGCCCAGGGAATGGCTTTCTACCAGGATCACCTCCTGCTTTCCCAGTCTTATGGGATACTTCCTTCGCAGTTGTTGTTTTTTAAAGATTCGGATGAACATTTATTTATCAATGAAGTATCGGTTATGGAGTATAAATTCCCGGAAAAGTTAGAGCAGATTTATGTGGACGGAGACTATCTGTATCTGTTGTTTGAGTCCTCTGCCTATGCCTACCGGGCTTCTTCTTTCCGGATTGTGGATCGGGTCATACGGCTGAATTTAAAGGAAATGACCCAGGGACTGAATTAGAACGGGGGATAATCCGATTCTTTTATGTACTAAAAGGAGATTGTCCACATATATTTAGATTAAAGGAGTGAGACAATGAAAGCAGAGCAGATTACCTGCTTATTTGCAAAGAATATACGAAGGTTGTTAGAAGAGACACCGATTGATTACGATAAACTCTATGAAATCCGGCTTCGGGTGGGAAGGCCCCTGTTTTTAATCAGCAGCAGGGGCGAATTTTTCCTGAAAAGAAGCGGGAACTTCAGCAGGGAACCGGGAGAGGATTATCTGGTGACCCAGGAAGATTTAAGGGAAACTCTGGAATATGTCAGCGGATATTCTCTGTATGCCTATGAGGAGGAGCTGCGCCAGGGATATTTGACCGTTCAGGGAGGCCACCGGGTGGGCGTCACCGGGAAAGTGGTGCTGGATGGCTATAAAATCAAGGGAATGAAAAACATTTCCTGTATTAACCTGCGTCTTGCCCATCAGATACGTGGCTGCGCCAAGTCATTGATGCCCTATATTGAAACCAAGGATCAGATTTACCATACCCTGATTATGTCTCCGCCGCGCTGTGGAAAGACAACCATGCTGCGGGATATTATCCGCCACATATCCAATGGATGGAACGGGGTTCCCGGAAGGAATGTGGGAGTGGTAGACGAACGTTCGGAGCTGGCAGGATGTTATGAGGGAATTCCCCAGAATGATCTGGGAATCCGTACGGATATACTGGACGGATGTCCCAAGGCAGAGGGAATGATGATGCTGATCCGTTCCATGTCGCCGGCTGTGATTGCGGTGGATGAACTGGGAAATTATGAGGACATTCATGCCATTGAGTCGGTGATACACTGTGGCTGTAAACTGATTGCCACTGTTCACGGAGAATCTCTGGAGGAACTTAAGAGAAAGCCGCTGTTTGAAAAACTGTTACAGGACCAGGTCTTTGAGCGGTATATATTATTGGAGAGAAAGAACCGGGCAGGAGTGGTGAAAGCGGTTCTGGATCGGAATGGAGTCAGTTGTTAAAGGCAATCGGAATTTTTATTACCATCACAGCAGGAGCAGGCATTGGGTTCGTCTGTTCCCTGGATTTAACCAGGCGGGCGGAGGGACTGAAGCAGCTTTTGCGTCTGGGCACAATTTTAAAAGGAGAAATTGAATACAGGCACGCAACCCTGCCGGAGGCTATGGCACAGGCGGCGGCCAAGTTAAAGGATCCCTATAAAAGATTTGCCGAGGACATTTCCGGGGAGATGAAAGAATATCCGGGGATTTTACTGACGGAAATCTTTGAGAAGAGTATGAAAAAGCACCTGGAACAAAGCCGTCTTGACAAAGAGGACAGGCAGAATCTGTGTGAACTGGGAGGCCGGCTGGGGTATCTGGATCGGCAGATGCAGATTCAGAATCTGGAATGGTTCTGCCGGGAAACGGAGCAGGAATTAAGAGAGCTGCAGGCGGCTATGCCTGCCAGGAAAAAAGTGTATCAGAGCCTTGGGATTATGGGCGGGCTGTTCCTGGCAGTCCTGATTCTTTAAGGAAATCGCAGAGGGGAGGGACGCCTGTGGAGGTAAATCTGATTTTTAAAATTGCGGCTGTGGGGATTCTCGTATCCGTTCTTACCCAGGTGCTTAAGCACAGTGGGAGAGAAGAACAGGCGTTTCTGGCCAGTCTGGCAGGACTTCTGGTGGTGCTTTTCTGGATTCTGCCATACATTTATAATCTTTTTCAGGAAATACAGCAGTTATTTTTAATCTGAAAAGGGGGCAAAGAAGTGGACATCATACGCGTATCGATTCTGGGAATTGCCGGCGTTTTTCTGGGATTTCTGTTAAAAGGGACGAAACCGGAGTATGCCTATTTACTTACCTTTGGCACAGGGATCTGCATCCTGGTGGCAGGAGTGGGAAAGCTGGAGTATTTGTTTGCATCCATTGAGAAGCTTCGTTCCTATATTCCGGTGGAAAGCGTCTATCTGGTGTCTCTGCTGAAAATGATAGGTATTACCTATATCGGTCAGTTTTCCGCAGGAATCTGTAAGGACGCAGGATATTCGGCCATTGCAGGGCAGATCGAACTGTTTTCCAAACTGGCGATTATGGCAGTGAGTATGCCCGTTCTTTTAGCTCTTTTAGAAACGATTCAGGAGTTTTTATCATGAAGGCCCCCAAGGGGAAAGCACGAAGGCGAAAAGCAGTGATGTTTCTGCTTTTAGGCTTTCTTTTTTTATTTGGAAAAACGGTATCGGTTTTTGGAGCAGGGGAAAATCCGGCACAGGAGACAGATACGAAAGAGGAACTGCTGGAGGATACGGATTTGCAGGAGGTACAGAAACTGGTGGATCAGATGCTGGAAGGAAACCGCTTTGATCTGGAAGAAACCATAAGAGGCTTTATGACAGGAGAGGTGCCTTTTACCAAAGAGGCGGCAGGACAGATGCTGCAGCAGATCCTCTTTTCCCAGTGGGATGAGGAAAAAGGGATTTTTCTTCAGATTCTGCTTCTGGTGCTGGCGGCCTCTCTTCTGGGAAATTTATCCAGAGCTTTTGAAGGCGGGCAGATTGGAGAGATTGCATTTTATATTCTGTATCTGCTTTTGTTTGTGTTTTTAGTGGAATCCTTCTCTTCTTTAAGCCTGCATCTGGAAAACCGCCTGCTGATGATACAGACTTTTATGCAGGCTCTGGCTCCGGCATACTTTATTGCGGTGACGGCGGCTTCCGGGGTTTCCACGGCCGTAGTCTTTTACCAGATGGCCCTGTTTCTCATCTGGCTGATTCAGTGGGCGCTGGTAAACCTTCTCCTTCCTACCGCCAATTTGTATGTGCTCTTAAAGCTGGTCAACTACCTGTCCAAAGAAGAAATGCTCTCCAAGCTGGCAGAACTTTTAAAAACTTTTATCAGCTGGGGAATCAGGACGATGCTGGGCATTGTAATCGGGATGCAGGTGATTCAGGGGATGGTGACGCCGATTATGGACTCTTTAAAGCGCAGCGCTTTGGGGAAGACGGCCGGCGCCATACCGGGAGTGGGAAATGCCATTAATGCAGTAACCGAGATTGTGCTTACCAGCGCTGTACTGGTGAGAAACTGTATGGGAGTAACGTTTTTGGTTGTTCTGATTCTGTGGGGGATTACGCCGATCATCCGTTATGGAATTACCTCCCTTTTGTACCGGCTGCTGGCTGCCTTAGTACAGCCTGTTTCGGATTCCAGAATTGTAGGCTGTCTGACTACCATGGGAGAAGGGTGTTCCATCCTGCTGCAGATTTTATTTACGGCTCAGGTAATGTGTATGCTGACCATTGCCATTTTGACAGTCAGTTTTGGGGGAGGGA
>ERZ1643250.3080-NODE-3080-length-11777-cov-4.157738_pt1 | contig 11777 bp, 8 predicted proteins | sample MGYA00579262_ERZ1643250 | MGnify/ENA primary metagenome ERZ1643250 (study PRJEB29033, sample SAMEA4952265) | chicken gut metagenome | biome: Broiler Chicken; feature: Gastrointestinal Tract; material: Caecum | place: Ireland | collected 2018 | study: Broiler...
GATATCGTCGCGCAGGAGGGAGAAACCTTCGTGTTCTGCGAGGTCAAGGCGCGCCTGACGGACGCTTACGGCAGCGCGGCGGAGGCGGTGGAATGGCACAAACAGCGCCGCTACACCGACATCGCCCTATTTTTTCTGCAGAAGCTGGGGAGGGAGGCAGACGTGCGCTTTGACGTGCTCGAGGTGTATGCGGACGGCGTTCGCCACATTCCGGCCGCTTTTGACGCCGTTTTCCCGCGCGGAAAAAAGTGAGAAAAGGCGAAAAAATCGCGCAAATTCCCGCAAAAACGGTTGCGGAATGCGGCGATTTATGGTAAAATAGCAAAAGACTTCGGGCGGTCCTCTGGCGAACGCGGCCATGAACGCTTGGTAACAGGAGGTAAAGTCGATGAAAGGGTTGATCGAAGCGATCGAAAAAGAAAATCTCAAGGACAGCGTACCCGCTTTCAACGTCGGTGACACCGTGAAAGTGAGCGTCAAGGTCATCGAGGGCACGCGCGAGAGATTGCAGGCCTTTGAAGGCGTCGTGATCGCAAAGAAAAACGGCGGCATCCGCGAGACGTTCACCGTCCGCAGGCTGTCCTACGGCGTAGGGGTGGAGCGCACGTTCCCCGTGCATTCTCCCAAGATCGCAGACATCACCGTTATCCGCAAGGGCAAGGTACGCAGGGCAAAACTGTACTATCTGCGCGGCAGAACGGGCAAGGCGGCAAAGATCAAAGAAGTCCGCTGAACAGGCAAAAAGGCAGCAAAAGCCCCGCTTTCCTATGGGAAGGCGGGGCTTTTTCCCTGCCGCGCGCCGCAGGAACAGGGCGCGGGATGCGCGCATAAGCTGCATGAAAGAACAAAATTTTTGCAAATTTTCCGCCCGATTGTTTTTTTGATTGCGATACGCGCGATTTTGCGCTATAATAAGATATAGTCTGCACGCAGTCCGTGCGGAACACGCAAACAGCAAGGTGGAAGGCAAATGATCGTTTCCAAAACACATACGAACAAGGGGAAAGAATTTTTCTCGCGCTTTACGAAATTCGGCTGGGCGGCTCTCGCCCTCACGCTCGTGTTCCTCCTCGTCGGGGCGGGCACGATCGGAGGGTTCACCTCCTCGGGCAAAGGCTACCGCGGCGCGGCGGATTCCTCCGTCGTGTTCTATCTCGAATATCCTGACACGAATGCTCCGCTCGACGATATCTATGTCAATATCGGCGCGGTCTACGCCGAACCGGGCTCCGACGTCGCGCTCAACTTCCGCCGCGCCACGACGAGCGGCGAATATACGAACGGCAAGTTTACCACTTCCGCACTTGGCAATTTCACCGTGGGGAATATCTGGTCGGAGAGCGGCAGCGGCGTATCGGGCGCGAACTATAATTGGGTCGCGGCGTTTACGGACATCAATGATTCCTATACGATGACTACTTCCTATCGTCTTATCCGTATGACTTTTCCGTGTGACATGGTCGTCAACGAAGTCGTGTTTACGGACGTAAATGGTACGGTCATTCCCGCTTATGTGCGCGTCGAAGACGTACAGCCGATTTTTGCGAACCAGTCCGACTGGGCGACCTACCGCGACCTGTTCAGCACCGACGAGCGCCGTCCCGACGCCGTCAACCTGCTCGACAGCCAGAACAATGTCCGCGTGGGTAAAACCGCATACACGAATTTTACGCAGGACGAGATCTACACCCTCATGCAGATCAGCAGCATCCGCATGGGCGACTTCACGACGGACGGCGTATTCACCGCCGACACGGAGAACGGCCCGCTCGCCGTGCTCTTCCCGCTGCTCGGCACCCTCCTGTTCGGCAACAGCCCCTTCGGGCTCCGCATCTTCTCGGTGCTGTTCACGGCGGCGCTCGTCGCGCTCGCCTACTTCTTCGGCAAAGAGCTGTTCGGCAGCGGCGGCTTCGGGTTCCTGCTCGCCTGCCTCGTCGCGGGCGGCGGGCTCGCGCTCACCGTGGGGCGTCTGGGGCTTTCGCTCCCCGCCATCGCCTTCTTCGCGGCGCTCTCTTTCTTCTTCATGTACCGCTTTTTCTCCGAGGGGATGGACGCGGAGCATCCCGCGCGTTCGGCGCTCAACGTGCTCCTGTCCGGGCTGATGTTCGCCCTCGCCTTCGCGGCGGATCCAAAATGCGTGTTCCTGCTTTTCGGGCTGGTCGCGCTGTTCGTCGTCGGCGCCGTGCGCTATGCGAAGGCTTATGCGGCGGAAAAGGCTGCGCTCCGCCGCGAAATGAGCGATAAGAATGCCGCCGAACGTTCGGAAGAAGTCATGCAGCAGAACATCGACGAATGCGAAGAGCAGACGGCGTACCTGCGTTCAGACTATGTATACGGCAGCAAGCTGATCTATCTGTTCTTCTTCGTGTCCTTCATCGTCGGCACCGTGCTCTTCACCGTGCTCGCGATGCTCCCTTCCTATTATACCTATGTGCGCCTGTACGACGCCGACCCTTCGTCGCCGTCGGCGGGGCTGTTCAGCCTGCTGTTCTCCGCGCTGGGCAGCGCCTTCACGTCGGCAAACGTCACGCAGCTTTCGGCGGCGAACGCATCTTCCGCCTTCGGCTGGCTCATCGGTTTGAAAGGGGCGACGCTGTTCTCCGCTTCGGGCGAGGGGACGTACATCGCGCTGAACGCGCAGCCCAACCTCGCGGTCATCGTAACGGCGGCGATCGGGTTCGTGTTCACCACGGCATATGCCGTCCTTTACGCCGCAACGGGCAGACGGCAGGGCGCCTACGCTTCCGAATATTCTTCGGGTATCCTGCGCGCTTACTTCCTCATCACGGCGGGAACGCTCTGCTCGCTGTTGCAATTCGCCTTCACGCAGGCGAGCGCGGCGGACGCGCTGCTGTTCGATTTCTTCTGGTTCTCCTATGTGCCGCTCATGTTCTACACGGTGTATGTACACGACGGCAGCAAAAAGAGCGTCGTCTGCGGCATCCGCATGAACGCCACCGTCATCGTTCTGCTCGGCGTCTGCGCGCTGTACCTCGTGCTGTTCGCGCTGTCCGTGCCCATGTACTTCGGTATCCCGCTGTGGCAGGGCGCGGCATACGGGATGTTCGGCTGGACGACCTTCTTAAGCAACGGCTACTATCGCATCCCCGCGGCCGCGGGCGAAAGCACCGCTTCGGGCGGGCTGCTTGCGGCGGGCAGGCTGCTCCGCATCTGAACGAATATGATTCCGCGCGCGTTCCGTGCGCGGAATTTTTGACCGAAAAAGGGGGTAAATATGCTTTCAAAGGTGATGAGTTTCGCACTTTCCGGGTTGGAAGGCGTGCCCGTCGAGGTGGAAACGGATATCAACAACGGGCTTCCTGCCTACGAATTGGTCGGCCTGCCCGACGCCGCCGTCAAGGAGAGCCGCGAGCGCGTGCGCTCCGCGCTCAAAAACAGCGGCAGGCGCTTCCCCACCAACAAGATCACCGTCAACCTCGCCCCCGCCGACCTGAAAAAGGAGGGCGCGTACTTCGACCTCGCCATCGCCGTCGGCATCCTCAAAGCGACGGGCCAGCTCGACGGGGCAGACTGCGGCGGCACCGTCTTTCTCGGCGAACTCGCGCTCGACGGCGCGCTGCGCCCCGTGGCGGGCATCCTGCCGCTGCTCATCTCCGCAAAGGCGCTCGGCTACGATACCTTCGTCATCCCCGCGGGCAACGCCAAAGAGGCGGCGTACATAGCGGGCGCGCGCACCTTCGCGGCGGAGAGCCTTTCGCAGGTCGTCGACCACCTCACGGGGCTGGCGCCGCTTGCGCCTTTGGCCGCGGCGAACTACGTCTGCGCCCCGCCCGAACGCGGCAGCGATCTCGCCTATGTAAAGGGGCAGGCGGTCGCCCGCCGCGCCCTCGAGGTCGCCGTCGCGGGCGGGCACAATATCCTGCTCATCGGCCCGCCGGGCGCGGGCAAGACCATGCTCGCGCGCTGTATCCCCGGCATCATGCCGGGCATGAGCTTCGAAGAGGCGCTCGAAGTCACCAAGATCCATTCCGTCGCGGGCATTTTAGGCGGGGAGGGCATCGTCTCCCGCCGTCCCTTCCGCACCCCGCACCACACGGCGACGACGGTGTCCATGTGCGGCGGCGGTTCGCGCACCGTCCGCCCGGGAGAAATTTCCCTCGCGCACGGCGGCGTGCTCTTTCTCGACGAACTGCCCGAGTACCACCGTTCCACCCTCGAAGCGCTGCGCCAGCCCCTCGAAGACGGCTGCATCACCGTCACGCGCAGCGGCGGCGCGGTCACCTATCCCGCAAACTTCATGCTGTGCGCCAGCATGAATCCCTGCCCCTGCGGCAATTACGGCAGTGCGGACCGCACCTGTACCTGCACCCCCGCCGCCATCCGCAAATACCGCGACCGCCTGAGCGGGCCGCTGCTCGACCGCATAGACATACAGGTCGAGGTAGACTCCGTAAAGTACGACGACCTCTCCTCCTCCGCGGAAGGGGAAAGCTCCGCTTCCGTCCGCGCCCGCGTCGAAGAGGCGCGCGCCGTGCAGGCGGAGCGGTTCGGCGGCTGCGAGGGGGTGCGCACCAACGCGGACATGGGGGAGCGCGAACTGAAAAAGTTCTGTATCCTCTCCCCCGAATGCGAAAACATCCTGCGCCTTTCCTACGAGCGCCTGCGGCTGTCCGCCCGCGCCCGTTCGCGCATCGTGCGCGTCGCGCGCACCATCGCAGACCTCGCGGGTGCGGAGAGCATCCTGCCCGCGCACATCCTCGAGGCGGTTTCCTACCGCAGTTACGACAATAACGGCTGACCGCGCCCGCGGCCTTCCGGAAGGGGGATACGGTGTATACGAAGGAAGAGAGGGCGGATCTGTGGCTGGACGCCGCCGTCCCCGAAAACAAAAAGAAACTGCGGCTGATCTCCCTTGCAGGCTCGTCCTACGCGCTCGCGGCGCGGCTCGGGTCGCTTGCCGGCAAAGTCGCCGAGGCAGCGGGAGAAGAGTGCCTCCGCGCCCTGCAAAGCTCGCTTTCGGCCCCGCAGAAGATCCGCGCAATGTTCGATGCGTATGCCTCGGGCGGCATCTTCTGCGTCACGCTCTCCTCCGATGATTACCCCGAACAGCTGCGGCAGCTCCCCGATCCGCCCGTCGTCTTGTACTGCCGCGGGAACCGTTCCCTGCTGCGGCGCCGCATCTTTGCCGCGGTCGGCTCCCGCCGCACCCCGCCCGCCGTCTTAAAACAGGCGGAACGTTTTTCCCGCGGGCTTTCGGAGCACTTCGCGGTCGCCTCCGGCACCGCCGAGGGCGGGGATTCCGCCGTGCTGAAAGGCGCGCTGGAAAACGGCGCGATCGCCGTGCTCGCGCACGGGCACGATTTCTTCGTTCCCGAAAGCGGCAAAGCTCTCCGCCTTTCGGTGGAAGAGAAGGGGCTTTCCGTCAGCGAATATCCGCCCGCTACGCCCGCCCGCAGCTATCACTATCCCGCGCGCAACCGCATCCTCGCGGGCCTGTCCGAAGGCGTGCTCGTGGTCAGCGGCGGAGAGAAGAGCGGCACCCGCCTCACTGCGGAGTGTGCCTACCGCTACGGGCGCGGGGTGTACGCCTTTCCCCATCCCGTCGGCGCGTCTTACGGGGCGGGCTGCAACGCATTGATCAAAGAATACGCAAAATTGACCGACGATTTGGTTGACATTTTGAGCGATTTTGGTATAAACTTGTCCGAGGCGGAAGAAATCGTCCTGCCGCCCGCCGAGCGCGCGGTGTTCTCCGCCCTGCGCGAAGAGGGCGAAGCGCACGTCGGGGCGCTGTGCGAAAAGTGCGGCATGGCGGCGCCCGAACTGTCCGCGGCGCTGATGCTTCTGCAGATGAAGGGTCTGGCCGCTCCCTGCGGCGGGAACAGATGGACGGCGCTGAAATAGGCCGCGGCAGCATCTGTCTTTTTGCCCGAACAAGATCTCCGGGGAGGTTTTATGGATTTAATCATTGTCGAGTCGCCCTCGAAGGCGAAAACGATCTCAAAATACTTAAAGGGAAAGTACCGCGTCGATGCGTCCGGCGGGCATGTCCGCGACCTGCCCGAAAAGCGCCTCGGCGTCAATATAGACAAAAACTTCGAACCCACATATGTCGACAATCCCGACAAAAAGCAGGTCATAAAGCGCCTCTCCGAAGAGGCGGCGAAGGCGGAACACGTCTATCTCGCGACCGACCCGGACCGCGAAGGGGAGGCGATCTCCTGGCACCTGAAAAACGTCCTGAAACTCAAAGACGGCAAAAACCGCATCGAGTTCAACGAGATCTCTCCCGCGGCGGTCACGAAGGCATTGCAGAACCCCCGCGAGATTGACTATAATCTCGTCGACGCCCAGCAGGCGCGCCGCGTGCTCGACCGCCTCGTCGGCTACAAGCTCTCGCCGCTGCTTTGCAAGCGCATCCGTTCGGGGCTGTCGGCGGGCCGCGTGCAGTCCGTCGCGCTGCGCCTCATCGTCGACCGCGAGCGCGAGATAAAGGCGTTCGTCCCCAAAGAGTACTGGAACGTCAACGCCGAGCTGCAGGATAAGCCCAAAGAGTTTGCGCCTTTCCGCGCCCTTCTCTCCGAAAAGAAGGGCAAAAAGTACCAGCCGTCGAGTGCGGAAGAGAACGAAAAGGTGCGCGCCGAGCTGTCGCAGAACGCCTATATCGTCAGAGAGGTCAAAAAGAGCGTCGCAAAATCGCACGCGCCCGCCCCGTTCACCACGTCCACCCTCCAGCAGGACGCCTCCAACAAGTTCGGCATGACCTCGCCGGACGTCATGCTCGTCGCCCAGCACCTCTATGAGGGCGTCGATACCGAAAACGAGGGGCACATCGCCCTCGTCACCTATATCCGTACAGACTCCGTCCGCGTCTCGCAGGAAGCGCAGGCAAAGGCGCGCGAATACATCGCGGCGCGTTTCGGTAAGGAATACGTCCCCGAAAAGCCCAACTTCTACGCGACCAAAAAGGGCGCGCAGGACGCGCACGAGTGCATCCGCCCCATCGACCTCAACCGCACCCCCGAGAGCATGAAGGGCACCCTCGACAAAAAGCATTACAACGTGTACAAGCTCATCTACGACCGTTTCATGGCGTCCCAGATGAGCGAGGCGCAGTACGACAGCATGCAGATCAAAGTGACCAACGGCGACTACGGCTTCAAGGCGAGCGGCAGGGCGCTGCGCTTTGCGGGCTTCACCGCCGCCTATCAGGAAGCGAAGAAGGAAGACGAAGAAGGGGAGAGCGGCAAGCTCCTCCCGCCCGTAAAGGAGGGGGAAGAGCTCGACCTCGTCAGGCTCACCTCCGAGCAGAAGTTCACCAAGCCCCCGCTGCGCTATACAGACGCGTCCCTCGTCAAGGCGATGGAAGAAAAGGGCATCGGCAGGCCTTCCACCTACGCCTCCATCATCTCCGTCCTCACCCGCCGCAAGTATGTGACCAAAGAGGGCAAATACATGGTGCCCACCGAAGTCGCCTTCGAGATCACCGACCTTCTCATGAAGTATTTTACCGACATCATGGACGTCGGCTTCACCGCAAAGATGGAAGACCAGCTCGACGGCATCGAGGAGGGCGGCACCGACTGGCACAAGATCATCGCCGATTTTTACCCGCCCTTTGCCGAAAAGCTCGTGTTCGCCTCCAACGACGGCGACGAGATGACGGATATCCTCTGCGAAAAGTGCGGCCATCCCATGATCCGCAAGAGCGGCCGCTACGGCAAGTTCCTCGCCTGCTCCAACTATCCCGCCTGCTCCAACATCAAGAGCGAAGGCGCCGAAGTTTCCGCCACCAAATGCCCCAAGTGCGGCGCGAACATGGTGGTCAAGAGCGGCAAGTACGGCAAATTCCTCGCCTGCCCCAACTATCCCGAGTGCAGCGCGACGCTGCCGTACGACTGCGAGCTTTCCAAAGAAAAGTGCCCCAAATGCGGCACGCTCATGTATGTGCGCAAGGGCAGGAACGGCAAATATCTGAGCTGTCCCAAATGCGGCGGCAGCCAGCCCATCGCCGAGCTTGCGGGCACCTGCCCCGTCTGCGGCGCGCCCACGCGCCGCATGAAGAGCAAGGCGGGCAAGATCTTTTATAGTTGTTCGAAGTATCCGGGCTGCAAGTTCATGAGCTGGGAGATGCCCACCGGAGAAAAGTGCCCCAAATGCGGCAAATACCTCTTCCGCAAGGGCAAAAAGGTTCGCTGCTCTTCCTGCGACTACACCGCCGACCTCCCCGAAGAAAAATCCGGGGAAGGGGAAGAGGGCGGCAAAACCGAAGAATAGCACAGAGCAAAAGGGGCGGGCTGCCGTGCGCAGCCGCCTCTGTTTGCATTCCGTACTTTTTTTGAAAAATATGCGGAAAAACTCTTGACAGAACCGCATTCCCGAATTATAATAGTTTTAGCACTCAAAGGCATAGAGTGCTAAAACGGAAAACACGGAGGAAAAATGCAGGAAAAAGTCACCGTCGTCGGGGCGGGGCTTGCGGGCTGCGAGGCGGCGCACTTTCTCTCGCGCTGCGGCATTCCCGTCCGGCTCGTCGAGTGCAAGCCGAAGTCCTTCACGCCCGCCCATTCAGACGCGAACTTTGCGGAGCTCGTGTGCAGCAATTCCTTAAAGAGCGACGACGTATACGGCAATGCCTGCGGTCTGCTCAAAGAGGAGATGCGCACCCTCGGTTCGCTCATCATCGGGGCGGCGGATAAAAACCGCGTCCCCGCGGGCGGCGCGCTGGCGGTAGACCGCACCGCGTTTTCTTCGGCAGTGACCGGGGCGATCCGCTCGGATGCGAACGTCGAGATCGTCTGCGAAGAGGCGGAGCGCATCCCGGAAGGGTACGCGATCGTCGCCACCGGCCCGCTCACGCAGGGCGCCCTCGCGGAGGACATCCGCGCGCGGCTGGGCGGCAACCTCGCCTTTTACGACGCCGCCGCGCCCATCGTGTCTGCCGACAGCATCGACTATTCCGCAACTTTCACCGCCGACCGCTACGGGAAGGGAACGGGCGATTACGTCAACTGTCCCATGAACAAAGAGGAGTACGAGGCGTTCGTTTCCGCGCTCCTCTCCGCAGAATGCGTGCAGCAGCACGGGTTCGACAAGCGGGAGATCTTCGAGGGGTGCATGCCCGTCGAGGTCATGGCGTCCCGCGGGAAAGACACGCTGCGCTTCGGCATGTTAAAGCCCGTCGGGCTGTACGACGAAAACGGCAGGCGCCCCTATGCGGTGCTGCAGCTGCGCAAGGAAAATTGCGCGGGCACGGCGTACAACCTCGTGGGGTTCCAGACCAATCTGAAATTTCCCGAACAGAAGCGCGTGTTTTCCATGATCCCCGCACTGAAAAACGCCGAGTTTCTGCGCTACGGCGTCATGCACCGCAACACCTTTCTCAATTCTCCCGCCGTCCTCAACGCCGATTATTCCCTCAAAGAAGACGGCGCCGTGTTCTTCGCGGGGCAGATGACGGGCGTCGAGGGGTATGTCGAAAGCGCGGGCAGCGGGCTGTGCGCGGCGATCAACCTCGCGCTGAAGCTGCGCGGCAAAGCTCCCGTCGCATGGAGCGGAGAAACCGTTCTGGGCGCGTTGAGCGCGCACGTTTCGGCAGAAACGGAAAACTTTCAGCCGATGAACGCCAATTACGGCATATTGTACCCGCTCGGAGAAGCCCCGCGCGACAAGGCTCTCAAAAAGCGGCTGCTGGCGGAGCGCTCTCTGGCAAAGACGGCGCAGATACGGCAATATCTGTCGCAGGCGCTGGGCATATAAAAGGCGCGGGGAAGCACAAATTTTCAAAAACGGAGGTAACGTTATGGCCGAATTCAGAGGCACTACGATATGCGCCGTCAAACGTGACGGCAAAACGGCGATCGCCGGCGACGGACAGGTCACGATGGGCGAGAGCGTCGTATTCAAAAACAACGCGGTGAAGGTGCGCCGCATCTTCGGCGGCAGGGTCGTCCTCGGCTTTGCGGGGTCTGTGTCCGACGCCTTCTCCCTCTCCGAGCGGTTCGAGGGGATGCTGAACAAATTTTCCGGCAATCTCATGCGCTCGGCGGTGGAGCTTGCAGAGCTTTGGCGCAACGACAAGATGGTGCGCAAGCTCGACGCCCTCATGATCGTCGCCGATAAAGACCAGCTCCTCATCATCAGCGGCAACGGCGAGGTCATCGAACCGGACGGCGGCGTCTGCGCCATCGGCAGCGGCGGGAACTACGCCCTCGCGGCGGCGCGCGCCCTCGCGCAGGAAACGAAGTATTCCGCAAAAGAGATCGCCTACAAGGCGCTCAAGATCGCCAGCGAGATCTGCGTCTATACCAACGACCACATCACGGTGGAGGAAGTCTGACCGCGGATAAGGGCATATCCTGCCCCCCGTCCGGCGGCAGCAAGGAGGTTTTTATGGAAAACAACAATCATCTGTCCCCCAAACAGATCGTAAACGAATTGGATAAATACATCATCGGGCAGGATAAGGCGAAGCGCGCCGTGGCGATCGCCCTGCGCAACCGCTACCGCCGCAGCCGCCTCTCCGAGGCGGACCGCGAGGAGATCACGCCCAAAAACATCATCATGAAGGGCCCTACGGGCGTCGGCAAAACGGAGATCGCGCGCCGGCTCGCAAAGCTCGTCAAGGCCCCCTTCATCAAGGTGGAGGCGACCAAGTATACAGAGGTCGGCTACGTCGGCAGAGACGTGGAGAGCATGATCCGCGACCTCGTCGAGTGCTCCATCCGCCTCGTCCGCGAGGAAAAGATGAAGGAAGTCGCCGTCAAGGCGGAGGCCGCCGCGGAGAAAAAGATCGTGAACGTCCTCTCGGACATGAAGAAGGGCGAGCGCGGCGAGCTGTCCAAAGAAGTGTTCGACGCGCGCCTTTTGGAAGATCTGCGCGCCGGCAAGTTTGACGCGACGCAGATCGAGATCGAGGTCATAGACGCGCCCAAGAGCATGGAGATCGTGCCGGGCGGCGCGGAGATCAATATCGGCTCCATCTTCGGCGAGATGCTCCCCAAAAAGAAGAAGCGCCGCAAGATGACGGTGAAGCAGGCGATGCAGCAGATCATAGGCGAAGAGTCCGAAAAGCTCATCGACGACGAATCCGTCACCGCGGAGGCGCTCTCCCGCGCGGAAGAGCAGGGCATCATCTTCATCGACGAGATCGACAAGATCGCCGGCAAAGAGAACCGCGGCGGGGCAGACGTCTCCCGCGAGGGCGTCCAGCGAGACATCCTTCCCATCGTCGAGGGCTGCACCGTCATGACGAAGTACGGCGCCGTAAAGACGGATTTCATCCTGTTCATCGCGGCGGGCGCCTTCCACGTTTCCAGGGTAGAAGATCTCATCCCCGAGCTGCAGGGCCGTTTCCCCATCAACGTCGAGCTTGAAAGCCTCACCAAAGAAGACTTCATCAAGATCCTCACCCAGCCGCGGAACGCGCTCACGGCGCAGTACGGCAAACTTCTGGGCGTAGACAACATCGACCTGCAATTCACCGAAGACGCCATCGAGGAGATCGCCACCATCTCCGAAGACATGAACGCGACCAGCGAAGATATCGGCGCGCGCCGCCTCCACACGGTGATGGAATACCTGCTCGAAGACATTTCCTTCAACGCGGGCGGCGACTATCCCACCGTAACGGTGAAGATCGACAAAAAGTACGTCGACGAACATCTCGACAAGATGATCCGCGACCGCGATCTGAAGAAATATGTCCTATAAATCGTTCACGAAATTTGTTTCAAACGAGATGAAACAAATTTCCGTGAGGTTGAAAGAAAACCCGCCGTTCGCTTATGGCTCGGCGGCAGGTTTTCTCTCTGCAC
>ERZ1643250.3084-NODE-3084-length-11770-cov-4.741869_pt1 | contig 11770 bp, 11 predicted proteins | sample MGYA00579262_ERZ1643250 | MGnify/ENA primary metagenome ERZ1643250 (study PRJEB29033, sample SAMEA4952265) | chicken gut metagenome | biome: Broiler Chicken; feature: Gastrointestinal Tract; material: Caecum | place: Ireland | collected 2018 | study: Broiler...
ATTTCGTCGCCAGAGGGGCTGGCTCCTCAAACTCACGAAAATTTTCGCACTCGGCCAGGGCGAAAATTTTGTGAACTCAGTCTACTATCCCGTTTTCCAATTCGTCTAGCGTAAGGCTGAACGCCGGAATAAAATTCTTCATAAAGTATTCCACGGCGGGCATATTTCGCGATTTGAGGTCCTCTTTTATGCTCTTTTCTGCCTTTTCAAACTCGGTGTTGCCGCAGCGGCGCTCTTCGAGACACTTTATGTAGGCCGAAAGCCTGTCGGCCGCCTTTACCACCTTCCACTCCCCGCAGGAGGTATCTGGCTTGACCGAGGGGGCAAGCTCTTCGCGCAGCTCCTCGGGCAGGGTGGCGAGCAGTTTATCGCACGCGGCGCTCTCTATATCCTTATATGCGCCCGTTATCGAGCGGTTGAAATACTTGATGGGTGTGGGCAAGTCGCCCGTGAGCACCTCGGAACATTCGTGATATATGGCGTACAGCACGCACTTTTCGCAGTCGAGATTGCCGCCGTACAGCTTGTTGGTGATTACGGCGAGGGCGTGCGCAATGAACGCCACCTGCTGCGAATGTTCCATTATGTTCTCTTCGCGCACAGAGCGCATAAGCGACCAGCGCTTTATATACTTCATTCTGTCCATAAACGCATAAAAATTATAGCTCATAAACAGGCCTCCTTTTTTTAAGGCGCGCGATACCGGCGCGCGTACTTTGATGTCAGTACAAATTATACAATAAAATGGCGGCAAATTCAATAAAACGATTGACTTGAAGTTCCATTTGGCATATAATTTTTCTGCAAAGGGCGAAAAAAGACCCGTTGCGAAAAAAATTAAATACCGTCGGGGGTGTCCGCGCGGTGTGCGCGGGCTGAGATTATACCCTTTGAATCGGCAAGGTAATGCTTGAGCGATAGTACATTGGCCATATAATTTTAAAGGTCGCTTTTCCTTATTTTGCGCGTGCGGGAAAGGCGGCGTTTTTTTCTTTACGGCGGTAGAAAAAAGGAGGTTTTATGTTGATTTCACTTTTAAGTTCGCACATAGGCACCGTGCCTAACGGCGACGACGAGGCGTATGTCTATGAAAACATATGGACGGAATACGCCACATCCCTTCTGACGCAGGTGTTCCTGTATGCCGCCATCGCGCTTGCGGTCATTCTGCTTGCGGTGGGCGTTGCGGTGAGGTATAAAAAGCCCGAAGGCTTCGCAGCATACGTAAAGCACGCCCTGATGATTGCGGGCGGCTTTGTGCTGACCGTGATAGTTACGATGCTCGCGCTCGGCTTTGCAGACATTGCCGAAAACGGATACACCGACTACGACGGAATTCTGGGGCTCGTCTATATCCCCTCGATAATTCTGGGCGCGGTGGTCGTTTTGGGAATTGCGGCAAGCTACGTTGCCTCGCTTTACGGCAAAAAGCCCTTTAAAGTGACGCTGATTGCCTTTGCGTCAACCTTCGGCGCGGCGCTTGTTGCGCTGATTGTGTGCCTTATTGTATACCTTGCAAACGGCAATGCCGAGGCGAACAACGGCGCCGTTATAACCGATACCGAAAACGCCGTGCTGTATGTGTGCGCCGTGGGCGTGATTGCCGTAATAGGCGTGCTTGCGTGGCTGTTCGGCAGGGGCGAAAAGAAGGGCTTCGACTCAAAGTCCATCTCGTATGCGGGCATCTGCATAGCTATGAGCTTTGCGCTCTCTTACATAAAGTTCTTCGAAATGCCCCAGGGCGGCTCGCTCACCCTCGCTTCCCTTCTGCCGCTTATGATATATTCGTATATGTTCGGCGTGCGCAAGGGCGTGCTTGCGGGGTTTGCCTACGGCGTGTTGCAGGCCGTGCAGGGAATATGGTTCATTCACCCCGCGCAGTTCCTGCTGGACTATCCCGTAGCCTTTGCGGCGATAGGGCTTGCGGGAATGTTCTCGCGCGTGAAGAAACTTGAAAAACTGCCGCAGATTAAGTTCGCGCTCGGCGCGGTTGTGGCAAGCGCGATACGATTTATGTCGCACGTGTTTGCGGGCGTGTTCGCCTTTTCGGAATACTCCACGCTGGACAACGTGTGGATATACAGCCTGGGCTATAACGCGTTCGTATTTGCCGACATAGCAATCGCCATAGCCGTTGGCGTGGTGGTGTTCTCGGCAAAGTCGTTCCTTGTGCAGGTAAGGCACGTTCAGGCTACGGCATTTGTGAACAAGAACTATTCAGACAAGGTTGAAAAGCCCGCCGAAACGGCGACGGAAAACGCATAAAAAACGCGGTAATCAAGGCATATCCCCCGCCCTTTTGCGCGCAGGGCGGGGGATATTATATAAAAGATAAACGGGGGCGCGGGCGGCAGAATTGCCGCCCGCGCCACGTTTTTTATTATCATTGCAAACATTGTAAAAAATCTCAGCGCCGAAGGCGCCAGACAGTGAGATTTCTCCGTGCGTTTGCGTTGCTCACTTAGTCGAAATAACAAGAGAGGGCATTATCATTGGTTTTCTGTCATTCCAACAGCAGCGAAATCTCAACACCGCATAAATTGCAGAACGTCCACGAGCACGGCGAAGCCGAGAATGAGCACAAAGCCCGCGGCGTGAATTATCGCCTCTATCCTGCGCGGAACGGGCTTGCCGAATATCCACTCGATAAGACAGAAAATTACTTTGCTGCCGTCGAGCGCGGGTATGGGCAGAAGGTTGAAAACGGCGAGATTGACCCCTATATATGCCGCAATTTCCAAAAAACTCTGCACCCCCTGCGAGGCGAGCTGGGAAGTCAGCTTTATGGTGGTGACGGGCCCGCCCATCGCGCCCAGGCCGATATCGCCCGTTATCAGCTCGCCCAGCACCTTGAAGATGGTGCCCGCGATTTCGAACGAGTAGGCAAACGCCCTGCCAACGCTTGCAAAGAAGGGAAAGCGGTAGCTTTGGGTGCCTATCATCCAATACGCGTTGCCGTCCTCGCGCACCTCGGTGTCTATTCCGAGCGCCGCCCACAGGCGGGAGGTATCGGCCGAATTTTCGAATATGCAGTCCTGCCGCAGGGTGACGGCGATTTGCGTGAGCTGACCAGCGCGCTCCACAGTGAAGTCTGCCTCATCGCCCGCGAGCTTGCCCGAAAGCGCCTCCATCAGGTCGGTGGTGAGGTAAACCCCTTCGCCCTCCGCCTCTATTATCACGTCGCCCGCAACGAAGCTGTTCGAGGCGTCGTAGCCTCCCTCGTAGCTTACGCCGTCTATGCGGACAACCATCTGCCCGAAGGCGAGAAAGGTAATTATAATAAGAATTACCGCCGTCACGTAGTTCATCAGCGCGCCAGAAACGAGCACGATTATGCGCTTCCACGGCGGCATTAAGTTGAAACTGCCGCGGCGGGGCAGCAGCTTTGAATCTTCGTCCTCCCCCTCGAAGGCGCAGTAGCCGCCCAACGGAATGGCGCGCACCGAGAACACCTCGCCGCTCTTTTTTCGGGTATGTGTGAAGAGGGCGGGCCCGAAGCCTATGGCAAATTCGTTTATTTTGAAGCCGAGAATTTTGCCTGCCGCATAGTGGCCGAACTCGTGCACGGTTATCATTGCAAGCAGTATTAGCACCGCCAGCGCAACCGCACCGACCGCAGACAGCGCGGACGACACAGATAAAAGTTGCATTTGACCTCTTGTTCAGAAAAATATGTAAAAAAAGCGCCCGCGCACGCGGCGGAAACCTGCGCCGCGTGCGCGGGCGCGAAAATTTTGTATACCCTATGCCCGCGGCCGCCCTTTATGACCGCCTGGCCGTACGCCTTTTTGCACAGGGCGTCCCTTTACGGCCCATTTGCGGCCTGCCGCGCTCTATCTGCCGCCCGAAAGGCGAAGTACGGCCGCCTTTGCCGCGGCGCGCACGCGTAAATCGACCTCTTTCAGCCCTTCGTAACTTTCAACTTTCTCCGCCCGCTCGCCTTCAATCGCCTCGCGCATTGCCACGGGAATATCGCAAAACGACAGTCCGCCCGAAAGGAAGGCGCGCACAGCCACCTCGCCCGCGGCGTTCAGCGCGCAGGGCAGCGTTCCGCCCGCACGGGCGCACTCCGTTGCCAAATCGAAGCAGGGGAACCTGCCGCCTTCGAGCGGCGAAAATTCCAGCGAAAGCGCCTTTGAAAAGTCGAGCCCGGCGCCTTTGAGCGGCAGCCTTTGCGGGTATGTAAGGGCGAGCTGAATGGGCAGCTTCATAGTGGGGAAAGAGAGCTGCGCCAGAATTGCGCCGTCGGTAAATTCCACCATAGAGTGAACTATGCTCTGGGGGTGGATTACGGGAGTGATTGCGCCATATTCCGCGCCGAACAGGTGGTGCGCCTCTATAATTTCAAAGCCCTTATTGAGGAGCGTTGCGCTGTCCACCGTGATTTTGGCACCCATATTCCACGTGGGGTGCGCAAGCGCCATTGCGGGGGTCACGTTTTTGAGCTGTTCGGGCGTGAAATTTCTGAACGCGCCGCCGCTTGCCGTGATTATCAGCCGTCTGAAAGGCCTTTCTGCGTTGAAGTCAAGGCACTGCCAGATTGCCGAATGTTCGCTGTCTACGGGGACAACGGCAACGCCCTTTTCGCGCGCGAGCGGCATCACTATGTCGCCGCCGCAAACAAGCGTCTCTTTATTGGCGAGAGCGAGGGTTTTACCCGCCCTTATCGCGGCGAGCGAATATCTGAGTCCCGCAAAGCCGCTTGCGGCTACCAGAACGACGTCTGCTTCTTCGTACGAGGCGACGGCAAGCGCCGCCTCTTTGCCGCAGGCAAAAGTAGTGCCCGAGGGCACTTCAAAAACCTTTTTTCCCGCCTCCTCGTCTGCGAGCGCGCAGAATTTGGGCTTTACGGCGTTAATCTGCTCTTCAAACAGCTTGTAAGAGCTGTCCGCGGCCATCGCCACGATTTTAAACTTATCGGAATTGGCAAGCGCGACTTCAATCGCCTGCCTGCCTATGCTGCCCGTACAGCCTATCAGGCTTATCTTTTTCATACAGCCTCCGCAGGCGGGGCTCTTAAATTATTATACCCCGCATTGCACTAAATAATGACTGCGCGGCAGATATTGCCGCGCCCTTGAAGCGGCGCGCATACAAAATTTTGCGCAGCTTTCCGCCGTTTACAAAAAATCCCGCCCGATTCGGGCGGGAACTCAGGTTGCCTTTTTATGCTATTAAAATAAAGGAAATCAGCACGACTATGCCTGCGAACAGAGTGCCGTCGAAGCGGTCCATTATGCCGCCGTGACCGGGCAGAAGTTTGCCCATATCCTTCACGCCGCACTCCCTTTTAACCGCGCTTTCGAACAAATCGCCGAACTGCGTGGCTACCGACACGGCAAAGCCGATGATTATTGCCGCCGCCCAGCCGGGCAGGGGCGTGGTTAAAACCACTTCGCCGCCAAGCGCTACATACAGGTAGTACGCCGCAACGGCGCCCGCTATTCCGCCCAGAAGTCCGCCCGCGGCGCCTATCACCGTCTTGTGAGGGCTTACGACGGGGGCGAGTTTAAGAGGCAGCCTTTTGCCGAGAGCCATTCCGATGAGGTATGCGCCCGCATCGGTAAACGGCACGCACACGAACAGGAACATCACGGCAAGCATAGAGTTGTGCTCCATATGGTTCACAGCGGAGAGCACGGCGGTAAGAAGCCCCGTGTATGCCAGCGTGAACAGCGAACACAGCGTGCTTTTTGCGTCGGAGCGGGAATGGTCTGCAACGAACAGCACGCAGATTGCCAGCGCGCCAACGCCGAGAGCGTCTACCGCACCCATAACGCCGTCGCCCGTGAGCATTGCGAACAGGGCGTACAGCGGCGCCGCAAGCGCCGAAAAAGTTATGGTAATTGCGCGCTGCAACACAGATACGCAGCCGAAGGCGCGGATTACTTCAAAAGCGCCTATCGCCGCCACCGCGCAGAACAGCGCGTCGAACAAAAGCGCGCCGTAGCCGCCGGGTATAAGCCATTTGCCCGCGCAAAGAGCTATTACTGCAAGCACGTATACCGTGCTCGTTATGCTTCTTGTCCTCATTTTATATCCCGTAAAATCAGTTTATGGGCCCTGCGGCGTTGGCACTTTGCGCCCTGCTTTGGCAGTAAAAGGCGCAATTGCCCCGCATATATGCCCGAAATAAGCTATACCTTGCCGAACCTGCGGTTGCGGCGGGAATATTCCTTCAAAGCTCTGTCGAACTGCCTGTCGTCGAAGTCGGGGAAGAGCACGTCGGTAAAATACAGTTCGGAATAGGCCGACTGCCATAAAAGAAAGTTTGAAAGGCGCACCTCGCTGCCCGTGCGTATAACGAGGTCGGGGTCGGGAATTCCGTCTGTGTATAAAAGGCGGGAAAAGCTCTCTTCCGTGAACTTTCCGCCGATTTCGACGGCGCGGTTGACGGCGCGCACAATCTCGGCGCGGCTGCCGTAGTTTACGGCAAACACCAGCGTGAAGGGCGCATCCTTTTTTGAACGCGCGCATACCGAAAGCATCTTCTGCGCCACGTCTTCGGGCAGGGCCGAAAGGTCGCCTATTATGCGCAGAGCCACATTTTCGCCCGCGAGCTTGGGGGCGTACTCTTCAAAATACCTGCGGAACAGCGAATAGAGTCCGTCGAGTTCGTCTTTGGGGCGGGAGAGATTTTCGGTGGAGAGCGCATATAAAACGAGGTACTTTATACCCGCTTCGCGCGCGTGCTCCACCAGCTTTATTATGCGCTTCATTCCCGCATCGTGGCCGAACGAGCGCGGCATAAGTCTGCGTTTTGCCCACCTGCCGTTGCCGTCCATTATTATGCCTACGCTTTGGGGCACAGACCTTTCGCCCATCAGACGGTCATTACTTCCTTTTCTTTTTCGGCTACCGCAACGTCCGTCTTCTGCACGGCGTCGGCCACCATCTTTTCCACGTCCTTTTCGCAGGCGGCAAATTCGTCTTCGGAAAGAACTTTATCGTTTTTGAGTTTTTTGAGCGCGTCCATAGCCTCTCTGCGCACGTTGCGCTCTGCAACCTTGGCGTCCTCGCCCATCTTGCGCACCTTTTTAACGAGCTCTTTTCTGCGCTCTTCGGTGAGCTCGGGGAATACGAGGCGTATCACCTTGCCGTCGTTGGTGGGGTTGAGGCCGATATCCGAAACCTGTATCGCCTTTTCGATGGCCTTTAAAATGGATACGTCCCAGGGGGAGATTACTATGCACCTGCCCTCCTGCACAGAGATGTTGGAGGTCTGGTTCACGGGCGTGGGAACGCCGTAGTAATCGACCATCACCCTGTCGAGTATGTGCGGGTTTGCCCTGCCCGCGCGGATTACGGAGTAGTCCTCTTTGAGAACGCTGACCGTTTTAGAGAGTTTGTCGTCGAGAACGAGCATTATTTCTTCAACCTGTTCGTTTTCTATCATAAAAATCAGCTCCTTGATTATTTTTTATAAGAAGGTGCCTTAGGCACCGAAAATTTAAAGGTAAGTGTACAGTGAAAGTTGTTTTAGCACATTTAAATTCACTGCCATTTTTAAAATAATAACTGTGCGCAAGGCGAATTTAGTTCGCCGATACCTCTTTTTCGCGACTTACCGTAAAATCGCGGCGAAAGATTTTGCCGCAGGCAAAAGATTTCGCGTGAATTACTCAGTTGTTATCTATCAGCGTGCCTAACTTTTCGCCGCAGACGGCCTTTACTATGGAATTTTCTTCGTCAAGGCCGAACGCAAGCACGGGGATATTGTTTTCCATACACATCGTCGCGGCGGTGGCGTCCATCGCCTTTATGCCGTTTTTGATTATGTCCATATAGTTGAGGTGGTCATACTTTTTGGCATTCGGGTTGAGCTTGGGGTCGGAATCGTAGATGCCGTCGATATTCTTTGCCATAAGCAACACGTTTGCCTGAATTTCGCAGGCGCGCTGCGCCGCCGCGGTATCGGTGGAGCAATAGGGGTTGCCCGTGCCGCACGCCATTATCACCACCCTGCCCTTTTCAAAATGATGAAGGGCCTTGCGCAGAATATAGGGTTCGGCAACGGATGTCATAATCAGCGCCGTCTGCACCCTGGTGGGTATGCCGCGCTGTTCTATGGCGTCCATCATGGCAAGCGAGTTCATTACCGTTGCAAGCATTCCCATATGGTCGGCAGTAGTCCTGTCCATATGAGTGCCCTGCCTGCCGCGCCAGAAGTTGCCGCCGCCAATTACCAGCGCCACCTCTACGCCCATCTTTTTAATCGCCACAATCTGGTCGACGACGCGTGCGATTACCGCTTCGTCCAGGCCGTGGCCCTTGCTGCCCGCGAGGGCTTCGCCCGAAAGTTTGATGAGCACTCTTTTGTACTTTGGCTGCATAGCGCATATCCTCCTGCAAGCTGAATGGTATGCGGGCAGGCCGCCCGCGCAAAATCTACCTGTGCAATTATAACACAATCGCGGGCAAATTACAATAGCAAACGCGCAAATACTTTGCAAGTTTGCAAACAAAGTTAAAAAGATTGGGCATATTTGCACCCTTATGCGGCAATATCCGCCCGACGGCAAAAAATTACGGCGGATATTCTTCCGCCGTAAAAAACTTATTTGTATTTTGCCGCTATATCGCGCCGCCTATCTCGTGCCGGCGGAAGCGCGCGCTTCGTCGGCAAGTTTGAGGCACTCTTCTACCTTTCTGCTGTAAACGTCTATGCCGAAGCCGGGATGTTCGGCGTCGTCGCGCACGTCGATTCTGCGCATACGCCAGCTCTCGCGCAGGCAGCTCCAAACAACCATAAGCACGGCGCCGACCACCGCAACGCCCCACCCCGTAAGAGAAAGAACGAGGTTGGGCGCAAAGAGGCCGCCGATAACCATTCCTATGCCGCCCGCCATAAGAACCAAGCCCGCAATAAAGAGAGCAAGCAGAATTATTTTACGCTTTGCGCGCTGGCTGTCGGGCGCGCCCGCAGCCTCCTTTGCCTTGGCGCACAAACTGTCTACCTCGGCTTCAAGCTCGGCAAGGCGGGCATACGTGGGGTTGTCCCTGTCGCGGCTGAACTGAATTACGGTGTACTTTTTGCCGTTTTCTTCCAGCTCGGTCTGGTTTGTCACCTCATAGCCCAGCCTGCGGTACCTGTCTATATATGCGTCTTTGAAAACGCTTTCCAATTTTATCTGTTTCATTTCAGCGTTCAATTTTTCACTCTCCCGCCGCAAACAAGCGCTTTCCGCGGGATATGCGGCAGAAAACCAAAGATATCTTAAAAAGAAAAATACCCTTCCGTATTATTTATAACCGCTTTGCGCACGGCGCAAACGCGGCCGCGCACGCGCGTTCGAATCAGATTGGTATTACTACTTTACAGTATATCACCGCGTTCAAAAAAATACAACAATATTTTTATTGCGCGGATAAAATCTTTTTTATAACAAAATACACCTTAATCTGCTCTTTTTTGCCGCTTTTACATAAATTGCCCGCAATATATGCCGCAACGAAGCCAAAAACAAATCAGACACTTTGCATAAAACCATAAAAAAATTCCCGCAAAAAATTTTTGCGGGAATTTTTGATTACATATGAAAAACTCAGTTCTTCTTCATAGCGGCAACCTGCTTTGCCACCTCTTCCGAAAGGTCTTCGCTCTTCTTTTCAAGGCCTTCGCCCATCTCGTAGCGGACGAATTTGTTTACCTTGAACTGCTTGCCTACAACCTCTGCAACCGTCTTGGAATCGTCCTTTACGAAAGCCTGCAACATAAGGCAGTTTTCGGAATAGAACTTGCCGAGCTTGCCCATTACTATCTTTTCGAGTATTTCCTTGGGCTTCTTGGCGTTCTTTTCGTCGTTCTGCATCTGAACGAGCATAATCTCTTTCTCCTTTTCGATAACCGAAGCGGGAACTTCCTCTTTGGTTATATAGGAGGGACGGGAAGCTGCGATTTGAAGGGCCACGTCGTGAAGGGTCTCTTCGCAGCCTGCGGCGCAGTCTACGGCGTCAACCATTACGCCTACCTTGCCGCCCATATGGATATAAGTTTCAATCTTGCCCTCGGTCTGATAAATTTCAAACCTGCGGATGGATATCTTTTCGCCGATTACCGCCGTCTGAGAGGTGATGAAGTCCTTTACCGTGCCGCCTTCTGCGGGGCAGGCATTGAGGGCTTCCACGTCTGCGGGCTTGTGCTCGGCAATTACCTTTGCAACGGTATCGACTATGCCGTGGAACTTTTCGCCCTTGGAAACGAAGTCGGACTCGCAGTTGATTTCAACAAGAACGCCGGTATTGCCCGCTACATATGCGCCAACGACGCCCTCTGCGGCAATCCTGCCTTCCTTTTTAACGGCCTTGGCGATGCCGCGCTCCCTTAAAAGCTCGGCTGCCTTTTCCATATCGCCGTCAGCGTCCTGCAAAGCCTTTTTGCAGTCGAGCATACCGGCGCCGCTCTTTTCGCGGAGAGTCATAACGTCTTTTGCTGTGAATGCCATAAAATCAAAACCTCTTTTAAATTTATTCTGCGGCTTCTTCGGCAGCTTCCTGTTCGGGAGCGGCTTCTTCTGCCGTCTCTTCTTCGGAAGTTTCGCCCTGGTTTGCCTCTATTACGGCGTTTGCGATAACCGACGCGATGAGCTTGATTGCCCTTATAGCGTCGTCGTTGCCGGGAATTACATAGTCGATAAGGTCGGGGTCGCAGTTGGTATCGGTGATGGCCACGATGGGAATATTGAGCTTGCGAGCTTCTGCCACGGCGATGTCTTCGTTGTGGGGGTCAACCACGAACATTATGCCGGGGAGCTTGGTCATATTGCGTATGCCGTTTAAGTTGGTCTGCAACTTTGCCATCTCTTCTTTGAGCTTGGCAACTTCCTTTTTGGGAAGAAGGTCGAACTCGCCGCTTTCCTCCATCTTTTCGAGCTTGGTCATACGGTCGATGCGCGAACGGATGGTCTTGAAGTTGGTAAGCGTGCCGCCCAGCCAGCGCGAATTTACGTAGAACTGGCCGCAGCGCTCTGCCTCTTCCTTGATGGCCTCCTGCGCCTGCTTCTTGGTGCCCACGAAGAGCACGGTTTTGCCCTCTTTCACGCTCTCTGCAACATAGTTGTAAGCCTTTTCGATGAGGCCCACGGTGAGTTGAAGGTCGATGATGTGAATGTCGTTGCGTGCAGCGTAGATATAGCGGCTCATTTTAGGGTTCCACTTTCTGGTCTGGTGGCCGAAATGAACGCCGGCTTCCAACAGCTGCTTCATAGTGATGACTGCCATTTTAAATTCCTCCGTTTTACCTCCCCGCAGACGCTGCATAATCAAGGCGCTTACGGCGGCAGTGAAAAAAGAATTTGCCGCCACGGAGCGCGAGCCCCGCGGGTGTGAATTTTTATAGCGTTGATATTTTAGCAGAAATTTTTTTTGTTGTAAAGCGTTTTTTGCGCGCGCGGGACAAATAATATAATATGCGCGCACAATTGCAGACGATTACCGGGCGGAATGCCGCCGCGCGGCAGAAAAGAGCGGACGTTCGGCGCGCCGCGTGCGCGTACCAAAAACGGCCGCGCGCACAAAAGATGTGCGCGCGGCCGCAGCTTTGCTTACTGAAAAACCAAATCAGTTCTCTTCCTCGTCGGAATATACCTCTTCGCCCTCGGTTTCGCTCTGGTAAAATTCAAACACTTCCTCCAAAAGCGCCTCGTCCTCGATGGGTTCGAGAGTTTCTTCCTCTTCGTTGAGGCGGAAGATTACCACCTCGTCCTCCTCCACGTCGTCGTTGGGTTCGGCGGCTAAAAGAAGGGTATATTTTTCGCCCTTGTATTCGGTA
>ERZ1643250.3086-NODE-3086-length-11766-cov-69.517889_pt1 | contig 11766 bp, 7 predicted proteins | sample MGYA00579262_ERZ1643250 | MGnify/ENA primary metagenome ERZ1643250 (study PRJEB29033, sample SAMEA4952265) | chicken gut metagenome | biome: Broiler Chicken; feature: Gastrointestinal Tract; material: Caecum | place: Ireland | collected 2018 | study: Broiler...
ATTAAGACAGAAGGGGGATATTTATATCATGAGCAGTAATTCTTCAGCAGTTTCTATGACCACTGGTCCTATCTGGAAAAGGATCGTTTTTTTTGCCATACCGCTTTTCTTCGGCAATCTCTTCCAACAGCTTTATAATACAGCGGATTCTCTCATTGTGGGAAGATTTCTGGGCAGCACCGCTTTGGCTGCGGTAAGCTCCTCAGGAAATCTGATTTTTCTCATGGTGGGATTTTTTAACGGTCTTGCTATCGGTGCAGGCGTAGTGGTAGCCAAGTATTACGGCGCCAAGAAATTTCATATTGTCCAGAGAGCCATCCATACCATTATGGCTCTGGGGCTTATTTCCGGAATTCTTCTCACTGTTGTAGGTGTTCTGGCGGCGCCTCAGATTTTAGTCCTTATGGGTACGCCTTCAGAAGTCCTCCCCAATTCTATTACCTACTTCCGGATCTACTTCAGCGGTTCCCTGGCTTTCGTCATGTATAACTTTATGGTGGGAATCCTCCAGTCTGTAGGAGACAGCCGTCATCCTCTGATCTACCTGGTAATTTCCTCTATAGTGAACATTGTGCTGGACCTGCTTTTTGTAGGCGTCTTTCACCTGGGAGTAGGCTCTGCAGCTCTGGCCACCATTATCTCCCAGTTTATCAGTGCTTTTCTCTGTCTGTGGCAGCTTATGAGAAGTCCTGAAGAATATCGGGTACGCCTTTCCAAAATCCGTCTGGATTTTCTGGTCCTGCGGCAGATCATCGCAAACGGCCTTCCGGCAGGACTGCAGAACTCTATTATTTCTCTGGCAAATGTTGTGGTCCAGTCCAACATTAACAAGTTCGGAGAAATGGCTGTAGCCGGCTGCGGTTCCTACTCTAAAGTAGAAGGCTTCGGATTTCTTCCTATCACCTGCTTTGCCCTGGCCCTTACCACTTTTATCAGCCAGAATTTAGGAGCAAAGGAATACCAGCGGGCCAAAAAAGGTGCTGTCTTTGGGGTTGTCTGTTCTATTACCCTTGCGGAACTTATTGGCCTGGTGATTTATGGACTGGCCCCTGTGCTGATTTCTGCCTTCAGCAGCACTCCGGAAGTAATTTCCTATGGCACAGCTCAGGCCCGTGTAGTCACCTTATTTTATTTTCTCCTTGCCTTTTCCCACTGTATGGCCGGAATTTTACGGGGTGCAGGAAAGTCCGCCGTGCCGATGCTGGTCATGCTGGCATGCTGGTGCATCATCCGGGTAACTTACATAACTGTCACAGTAAGGCTGATTCCCAATATAAGGGTGATCTTCTGGGCTTATCCTTTAACCTGGACCTTAAGCTCTATTGTATTTTTAATTTATTTTCTGAAGTCTGACTGGATCCATGCTTTTGAAAAATCTCGCAATCATATATAAAATTATTGGGCATGTACCTGGGAGGAATAAAATTCCATACGTAAGGTACATGCCCTTAATATACAACTAGGCAATCTATAAAATTTTAACTTTATCCTATATAGCCATGAGAAGGTTTTCTCTACATTTACTTAATAAGAAATATTTTTTTCTGAAATCCTCCTCGGCTTTTTCTTTTTGACTCTTTTATTTTCAAAATATCTTCCATAGAAAAATGTTTAGATTCAATAATGGCATCTATAACCTCAAGAATATCTGCTAACTCTTCTTCATTCTTATCCATTATGTACTCTTCTGTCTCTTCTTGCAGTTTCTTTTCCAATTCTCTCTGGTACTCTTCCTCATCAAGAATGCGAATATGAGGGTTCTGTCCATTTTGAACCATTATCTCTGGAATTCTATCCCGGACAAGCTTTTCAAATTTTTTCATAATCATTACCTATATATATCTGTCAGAGTTCCTACTCTATGCCCAAGCCTCCTATTCAGAAGCTGCTGCGTCTTCTGAACTTCCAGCCTCTGTCTGGGTATCTGCAGAACCTTCTGTCTGGCTCTCTTCAGATGCAGCTTCTTCTGTCTCACCTGTTGTATCCTCTGCGGCCTCAGTATCGCCTGTACTCTCTGTGGTATCGGCGGTACTGTCTTCTGTAGTTTCTTCTGTCTCAGGCTGTTTAATGGTATACTGCTCTGTATCTGTAAGCGTGACTTTCTCCCACTGGTCGTTATTAACAGTTATATCTGTCTCTTCTTTCCACTGGTCCAGAAGATCATTATATGCTTCCTGCTGTCTTTCAGATACAATGGATTCTTTCTCCTGGTCTGTAGCCTCTCTGTCCAGAACGCTGTCCATTCTTACTACGAAATATGCGTTCTCTCCTTCCACTACCTCACCATAAACCTGTCCGTCCTGAAGGGTTTTTGCTGCTTCTTTCAGTTTATCATCCAGAAGTGTGTCATCATCACCGAAAGTATTGTCTACTGCATTAAGGTCCTCGCTGACACCTTTGGCAATAGCGTCCATATCTGCACTGGCCGGATCTGCAGAGGCCTGAAGCTGATCCAGGATAGCCTGGGCCTGGTCTTTCTTGGCCTGTTTTTCTTCGTCTGTAAGAGGTGTTGTAGTTCCGTCGTCATTCTGGGTATCGCTGATATCAATCCTGCAGTAAGTAATCCTGCTCTGGGCAGCCTCAGAATCTTCTACATTTGTATCTACATCTGCTACCATCGGGTCATACATCTTTGTCTGATAGGTATAAAGCTCCAGAAGTGTCTCCACATCTGACTGAGTAACTGATAAAGTCTGGATGGTTTCTTCTGTATTGGCATCCATAAAGGCCTTGGCCGCCTCTTCAATCTTACTCTGCTCTTCCTCTGAAATGGACACATCATAATCTGCTGCATGCTGTTTCTGGACCAGCATGTTCTCCAGTTCATCCAGCACATTTGCCTTGGTCGTATCTCCGTAGGTCTCTCCTTCTCCTGAATCCTGAGACCAGATTCCAGTGGTGCTGCCTCCCATCATAGAATAATAAGATAGCATAGTCGCCTGATTCATCCTCAGCATCAGGTTTCCGGTTCCTACAGTTATGGTATCTTCCCCGGAAGTAAGGAGAGGCTGAGTTCCATCCATAGGAGTATTACATCCTGCCAGAGACGCTGCTCCCAATGCTCCCGCCAGAAGAACACCTGTTATTTTCTTAGCTGCTTTATTCATAATCTCCTCCTGTAGTTACAAAAAATGTCCTTTTCCCATTATAGACGCTTTTATTCTCCGGGGCAAGAGCCATTTTCCCCGAAGAATGTGAACATACTGTGAAAGCCTTATTCCTCCGCCAATGGAAGAAAATCTGTTAGGATACTTTTCAGAAGCACCAGCACATCCAGGGTTTCTTTTGGTTTTCTTCCTTTAAGGGAAACCTGGAAATAAGGCGGCTCTTCCAAATGCATCTTCAGATTATTCTTATATTTTTCCAAGATTCCAGGAAATCCTGCCGGGTCCAGTTTTGCCCGTTTAAACATTGTAATTTTTACGTCTTTTCCTGTCTGCTTGATTTCTGTAATATAAACCTTATGGGCAAGAGCCTTAAGGGCTGCTATTGCCAGAAGATTCTCCACTGCTTTAGGAGGCTCTCCGAACCGGTCCATAAGTTCTTCCAGCATATCTTCATACTCTTCCTGCGACTCAATAGCTGCAATACGTTTATATACATCCAGCTTCTGATATTCATTGGGAATATATTTCGGCGGGATAAAGGCGTTCAGTTCCAGATCAATGGCAGTCTCAAAGTCTTCCTGTTGTTTAATGCCTTTTGCCTCTTTCACTGCCTCGTCCAGCATTTTACAGTACAGGTCATAACCCACTGCCTGCATATGACCATGCTGCTCAGCACCCAGAAGATTTCCCGCTCCACGGATTTCCAGGTCCCGCATGGCAATCTTAAATCCGCTACCCAGATCTGTAAATTCCCGAATAGCATGGAGCCTTTTCTCTGCAACTTCTTTGAGCATTTTATTTCTGCGGTACATAAGGAAGGCATAGGCTGTTCTGTTAGAGCGGCCCACACGGCCACGAAGCTGGTAAAGCTGAGAAAGTCCCATCTGGTCTGCATCGTGGACAATCATGGTATTGGCATTGGAAATATCCAGCCCTGTCTCAATAATAGTAGTGGATACCAGTACGTCAATATCCCCATTAATAAAGCCATACATGATCTTCTCCAGCTGGTGCTCCCGCATCTGCCCATGGGCAAAGGCCACATTAGCCTCCGGTACCAGTTTTGCCACCCGGTTGGCGATCTCGTCAATGTCATTCACCCGATTGTATACATAATACACCTGACCGCCTCTGGCCAGCTCCCTGGTTATCGCCTCCCGGACCAGTTCTTCATTGTATTCCATAACAAATGTCTGGATAGGCATTCTATCCATAGGTGCTTCTTCCAGTACGCTCATGTCCCGGATACCGATCAGGCTCATGTGAAGGGTTCTGGGAATAGGTGTGGCAGTCAGTGTGAGAACGTCTACATTTTCCTTTAGTTTTTTAATCTTTTCTTTATGGGTAACCCCAAAACGCTGCTCCTCGTCAATGATCAGAAGTCCCAGATCTTTATACTTTATATCTTTGGAAAGGACACGATGGGTGCCTATGACAATATCCACCAGGCCTTTCTTAAGGTCTTCAATGGTCTTCTTCTGTTCTGCCGGAGTACGGAACCTGCACAGAAGGTCAATACGCACAGGGAAATCCTTCATTCTCTGGACAAAGGTATTGTAATGCTGCTGGGCCAGAATGGTAGTGGGCACCAGATATACCACCTGTTTGCTTTCCTGAACCGCCTTAAAGGCAGCCCGGATGGCAATCTCCGTCTTGCCGTATCCCACGTCTCCGCAGATCAGACGGTCCATGATCTTAGTGCTCTCCATATCTCCCTTGGTGGCCTCTATGGCTGCCAGCTGGTCTTCTGTCTCCTCAAAAGGAAACATTTCCTCAAATTCCCTCTGCCATACGGTATCTTTTCCATACTGATAGCCGGACTGGGCCTGCCTTGCAGCGTAAAGGGCCACCAGATCTTTGGCGATATTCTTGACTGCGCCTTTTACCTTTGTCTTTGTCTTATTCCAGTCCTGGGTTCCCAGTTTATTCAGCTTAGGGGCTTTAGCGTCAGCTCCTGCATATTTCTGAAGCAGGTCCAGCTGATTGGGAAGGATATACAGGGTACTGTTATCTCCATACTCAATCTTAATGTAGTCCTTAGCTACCCGGTCTACATCAATCTTCTCAATTCCTCTGTAGATTCCCAGTCCATGATTTTCATGGACCACATAATCACCAACGCTCAGCTCGCTGAAATTCTGGATACGTTTGCCGCTGTATTCTGTCTTCTTCCTCTTTTTCTTCTTTTCCTGTCCGAAGATATCTGTTTCCGTGATCAGCACAAACTTGATGAGAGGATACTCAAAGCCTCTCCTGGCGTGGCCAAAAGCTGTCATGATTTCTCCCGGAGCAATGGTCCGGTCCATATTTTCTGTGTAAAAGCTGTTCAGTCCTTCCTGGCTTAAGTCCTTTGCCAGTCTGGCAGCTCTGGTACGTGAAGGAGAAAGAAGTAAAACCTGATATCCATTTTTCTTAAAGTATTCCATGTCCTTAACCAGCAGCTCGAAGCTGTTGTTGTAGGGACTGACAGATTTTACTGTAGTATAAAACTGCTCCCGGATATCCCAGTCTCCTCTCTGCTGTTCCATGGTACACAGAGATACGCAGTTTTTCTTATTTATGTTCTGGATCACCCGGCGGCAGGGCATGAGCAGGTCTGTCTGTCCGGCCAGAAGGTATCCTTTCTCCAGCCGGTGCTCCATGCTCTCCCGAAATTCTGTTTCAATGGCATTTCCCTGTTCTGTCAGCCGATTGGTCTCATCCAGAAATACCAGAGTATCTTCTGTTGGAAAATAATCCAGAAAAGTTACCGCATTCTTATAAAAATACCGTACAAAATGTTCTGCTGCTGAAAAGTCCTGATACTCTTTCAGGCTGTCCACAGCCTCTTCTACCATCCGGGTAAGTCTGGCCCCTTCTTCGGTCAGAAAATCATCCCGGAATTTTTTTACCATGGCTTTTTTCTCTTTTTCGATGGCCTTCAGACCTTTTTCCAGGACCTCCTGGTCCAGGACCATCTCTGCTGCCGGGTAAATAGTAACTTCTTCCAGATTTTCTATAGAACGCTGGCTTTCCGGGTCGAAACTGCGTATAGAATCAATCTCGTCTCCCCACAGCTCGATCCGCACTGGATTATCCAGAGTCAGGGGAAAAATATCTATGATGCCGCCTCTGACAGAAAACTGTCCCGGAGCCTCTGCCTGGGCGTTTCCCTCATATCCCATACCCAGAAGCTGTTTTCTCAGTTTCCCCAGTTCTACCGGACTGTCGCTTTTAAAAACAAGGGTATGGTCCTTTATAACCTCCAGAGGAAGAAGATAGTCCATGCAGCCGCCTATACTGGTGATCACAGTAACCCCTTTCTTCTCTAAAAGGGCTGCTACCGCCTTCATCCGGTCTCTTGTCAGCAGATTTCCATGTACGTCGGCCTGAAAGAAGATCAGGTCCTTGGCCGGATAGAGGTAAACCTCCTGGTCATACATCCGGTAATCTTCGTAGATTTCCCTGGCTTTCAGATCGTTCTCCGCTATGATGAGACAATTCATATTTTCTCTTTTAGCATCTTTCTGCATACCGCGAAAAAGCCCATACATCATATGGGCTTTCTGTGATTCCACACAGCCAGAGAGCTGAAGGACTCCCCGGTTTTTCGGAAGTCTTGACCGTATCTCCCGGTACTCTGTTAAATTTTCCAATGGCTGCATAAATACCTGCATAATCTACTCCTGCGGGCTTTCCGCCTCTTCCTGGGTTTTTGCTTTTTTCTTTTTGGCAGCTCCGTTATAGTGGTTCATAGCCGCTTCTATCCCTTGGGAAAGAATCATCTCCACCGCCTCTGCTGCCTGTATAATGGCCTGATCCACCAATTCTCTTTCCTGAGGTGAAAAACGGCCCAGTACATAATCTGCCAGGTCCCATCCCTTAGGTTTTGCTCCCACGCCGACTTTCACCCGGTAAAAGTTCTGAGTGCCAAGCTGGGCGATAATGCTCTTGATCCCATTATGGCCTCCGGCACTGCCTTTTTTGCGGATACGTATCTGCCCCGGCTCCAGATCGATATCGTCATAAATAACGATCATCTCTGATTCCGGGTCCAGTTTATAATAGTTTACGAATTCCCTGAGGGAGTCTCCGCTTAAATTCATGTAGGTAAGGGGCTTTGCCAGAATCACCTTTTCTCCGTTGATAATTCCCTTGCCGTACATAGCCTTATGGGCAATCCCTCCCTGAGGAATCCTGTGACGTTCAATTAATTCATCTATGGTGTCAAATCCCATATTATGTCTGGTCTTTTCATACTGTCTCCCTGGGTTTCCAAGGCCTGCTATCAAAAACATATGATTCTCCTTAATTAAAATATACCAGCTCCTGAGCCAGAGGTTCTGCAGGCTCCAGAGAAATGGCAGTAAGCACCGGTCCTTCCTTATGATAAGACTCTACATATTCATATCCTACCTCAGCTACCAGCTTCACCCATTTTCCGGTTTTCAGGTTTTTGGCCTCTGGTGTTCTGCAGATATATCCAATAAAGCTGGTATCATCTGCACAGCAGGTCATGGCCATTCTTCCGGGCACAAAAACATTTTTGGGCAGTTCTCTGGATTTCAGCACCATGGCAGTAAAGGATACTTTTTTGCCTTCATAAGTCTCCGGATGGTCCATGGCGTCAATAAACCAGATACCATAGTCTTCATCCATAATGTCAATGACATCTGCTTCCACATCAAAAGGCATTTTCTCAGCGAAAATGTCTTCAATCTCACCTTCATCATCCTCAAAAATAATTTCAGCAGACTGATTCACTACCTTCACGCTTCTTCTAAAAGAAGCCAGGGGCATGTCCTTTGTACAGCGGTTAAAGAGGACCATATCTGCTCCTCTTACCATTTCTACAAACAGAGACTTCATGTTGTTCATGTAAATCTGGAAGGTACTGGCGTCTACAGTAACGATCTGCTGTACAAGGCCCCAGTCCTTTGGAAGCTGCATCTCTTCAAACTTGCTTACCTGCCACATACCGTTGTATTCAATGATCACCCGCTCTGGCCGATAGAAGGCGTCATAAGCCACCAGGCGCTCTGGCGTCAGGTCTTCAAATTTATCGATAACTTCTACGCTGGTCCTGCTTTTCTTCAGTTTTTTAGGGTCAAATTCCACCTCTCCCTCTTCACAGAGGATAAGAAGCGTGGGACCATCTATCTGAAAATAATCCTGATCAATCGTAAAATCCAGGAAGGTACTCTTGCCGCTTTCCAGGAATCCTGCCATAAAATATATGGGAACTCTGATTTCTTCTTCCATATCTTTGTCCAATCCCTTCTATAATTATTATACGCCAAAGAGCTCGGCCAGTTTATCCTCTGCAAGCTTGGAACCAATGACGCAAAGCCTTCCTGTATAATCTGGAGCGCCCTGACGGATATCCGCCTCACCGGGAACCATATCGAAATAAATCCACTGTCCGTCTTTGCCTTCTACCATGCCTTTGGCCCTCAGCACCATTCCATAAGATCCATCCTCAGACAGAGTATCCAGAATCTTCTGGATTTCCTCCTGAGAATAAGCCTTTACAGTCTCTTTGCCCCAGCTTGTAAAGACTTCATCTGCATGGTGATGTCCATGATGATGGTCATGGCCGCAGCCTTCATGGTCGTGATGATGATGGTCGTGGCCACATTCCTCATGATCATGATGGTCGTGGTCGTGATCACATTCCTCATGGTCATGATGATGGTGGTCACATTCTTCATGGTCATGGTGGTGATGATCATGATCGCATCCTTCATGATGATGCTCATGGTCGTGATGATGGTGATGGCCGCCGCATACCGGGCAGGTTTCTTCTTCCATCAGCTCTTTTTCCAGGGAAGTATTATTCTCCATAGTGTTCAGTATCTTTTCCCCTGAAAGCTGTGCTATAGGTGTGGTGATCACAGCTGCAGTCTTGTTTAAGGAACGTATCAGCTCTACTGCCGCCTCTACTTTCTCCTGAGTTGCCTTTTCTGTGTCTGTACGGCTGAGGATAATGGTTCCTGCATATTCAATCTGGTTGCTGAAGAACTCTCCAAAATTTTTCATATACATTTTGCATTTAGTTACATCTACCAAAGTGGTAAAGCTGTTCAACTTTATGTCAACTGAATCTTCAATCTTCTGCACAGCTTTGATCACATCGGAAAGTTTCCCTACTCCTGAAGGCTCAATGATAATCCTGTCCGGGCTGTATTTTCCGATTACTTCCTTTAAAGCTTCTCCAAAGTCTCCTACCAGAGAGCAGCAGATACAACCGGAATTCATTTCCCGTATCTCAATGCCTGCTTCTTTCAAAAATCCGCCGTCAATGCCGATTTCTCCAAATTCATTTTCAATCAGCACGACCTGCTCTCCTTTATAAGCTTCTTTTAAAAGCTTCTGGATCAGTGTGGTCTTTCCGGCTCCCAGAAATCCAGAAAAAATATCAATTTTTGTCATTGTGAAATCTCCTTTCTGCTATGATATGTGCAGTTTATACATGGGAAAAGGGGACGAAAGTACTGCTCCCGCCCCTTACTGCTGTATACTTCAATGTTCTTCGGTGGTTTCTAAAACCATCCCGCTGTGGCTAGTATATCACATCTTTTTCAAAAAACAAGTCCCCAACAACTTAGATTCCCTGAAAAAAGTCCTCAAACAGCTGGATTTTACATATCCGCTTTACGCTTCCGATCATCTTTACTTCCCAGTCTTCGTCAATCTGAGTCCAGAGTTTTCCTCCCGGCATGTGGACCATAACGTCAGAATCAATGAGCCCCCGCTTATATGCCGCTCCCGCTGCAGCACAGGCGCCGGTAGCAGAGGCCAGGGTATAGCCTACTCCTCGTTCAAAGATTTCAATTTCAATATTATTTTTATCTAATATTTTCACGATTTCGGTATTGATTCCCTCAGGAAAACATTCTGCCCTTTCAGAATATTTTCCTATCCGGCATACGGTCTCTCTGTCCGTATCTTCCAGCACAATGACACAGTGAGGATTTCCTGCGGAAACACAGGTACAGTCATATTCTTCCCCTCCGAAATTAAAAAATTCATGGACTGCCTCTCTGTCGGGGCCTGAAAGTCCCAGGGCTTTGCTGGAAAAGCGGAGTTTTCCCATGGTCATCTGGATCCGGTTCCCCTCTCTGTTCAGATATCTGATCTGGGAAATCCCGCTCTTGGTGTATAATTCAAAAGATTCTTTCTGTATATCTCCAATAGCTTTCAGATAATGGGCAAAGATCCTCAGGGCATTTCCTCCCTGCTCTACCTCTGTGCCGTCCGGATTAAAGACCCGCACATACATATTCCCGTCTTTTTCATAGGGGCCTGCCACAATACCGTCAGACCCGATACCAAAGTTCCGGCTGCAAACCCGGACGATTTTTTCCTGGTCCAGCTCCTCCTGATTTTTCCGGATATCATATACCAGATAATCGTTTCCCAGACTGTGATATTTATAAAATTCCATAGATGATTCCTTTCTTTAATATCTGATATAGTTATTTTATACACTGAGCCCTGGACTGTCAAATACAGGATTGAAGGTTTCCAAAGGAGAGAATTTCCTCTGTGCAGAAAAGATTTTTTATGTTAAAATGTATCTACAGCTTGTCTTTTGGGCTATCCGGAAGTAGTTTCCGGAATTTTCACACAGGAAGAGAGGTATACTCATGTATAGTTTTCAGAACGACTACAGCGAAGGCGCCCATCCGAATATTCTCAGGGCCCTGGAAACCATTAACTATCACCAAAATAACTCTTACGGACTGGATGAACATTCCAATGCTGCCCGGGAACTGATTCAAGAGGCATTGGAAGATTACAGCACAGATATCCACTTTATCTCAGGCGGGACTCTGACGAATCTCACTTTTATTTCTCATGTATTAAAGCCTTATGAGGCAGTGATCAGCGCTCAGACAGGGCACATCAACACCCATGAAACAGGCGCTATCGAAGCTACCGGACACAAAGTCTTCTCTATTTCCACAGAAGACGGCAAATTAACACCCGACCTGATCCGTCCGGTTCTGGACCTTCATGAAAATGAGCACTGGGTAGAGCCCAGGCTGGTTTATATATCAAATCCTACAGAAATCGGCACCGTATATACAAAAGAAGAGCTGGAAGTTCTCTACGGATTCTGTCAGCGCCATCATTTGTATCTGTATATGGACGGAGCCCGTCTGGCTGCTGCACTGGCAGCAGAAGAGGTCTCTCACCTGACCTTCCCGGACCTGCCTAAATTATGTGATGCCTTTTATATCGGAGGTACCAAGTCAGGAGCCATGTTTGGAGAGGCCCTGGTCCTTATCCGGGAGGAATTTAAAGATCATTTCCGCTTTAACATGAAACAGCGGGGAGCTATTATGGCAAAAGGATGGATGATCGGCGTTCAGTTTGAAGAATTGTTCAAAGATAATCTTTACATAGAATTGGGAAAGGAAAGTATCCGGCGCATGGAGCCTATCAAGGAAGTCTTTGCGGAAACCGGAATCCCCTTGCTGTGCGATGCTCCTACCAATCAGATTTTCCCCATTTTCCCCAATGAACTGGCTGAGGAAATCAACAGTAAGTATCTGACCACTTTCCAGTGCAAGCCGGATCCGGACCATACCTGCCTTCGGTTCTGCACTTCCTGGGTTACCAATGAAGAAGCGGTTTCTGATTTTGTAGAAAGCTTTAGGGATATGGTTATTAA
>ERZ1643250.3089-NODE-3089-length-11758-cov-6.333333_pt1 | contig 11758 bp, 9 predicted proteins | sample MGYA00579262_ERZ1643250 | MGnify/ENA primary metagenome ERZ1643250 (study PRJEB29033, sample SAMEA4952265) | chicken gut metagenome | biome: Broiler Chicken; feature: Gastrointestinal Tract; material: Caecum | place: Ireland | collected 2018 | study: Broiler...
AAAATGTACAGGATCTTCCGCCGCAACCAGAGAGGTAAAGTTCGGATGCAGAAGCGCCGCTCCGATAACCGCTGCTATGTACGGATTACATTTCAGCTTATGAGCCGCAGAAACAGCTACCAGCACTGGAAGAAAATAAAATGCCGCGTCTGCAATAAAGTTAATCATATAAGAATTTTGCGATGCACTGTCAACCAGCTTAAAAAAAGTCAGCAATGTCAAAAGCGCCTTCAGCATTCCACCTGCGATCAACGCCGGGATAATCGGTGTAAAAATTCCGGAGATTGTACTCATAAGCCGGTTTACCAGATTTTCTTTTTTTTCCTTCTCCGGTTCTGTTTCTCCTATTGGTCCCATCTTTTTAATCTCTTCCGACACATGTACCACATCGGTTCCAATAATAATCTGATACACACCTCCTCTTTTGACTGCTCCTACTACGCCTTCTACTGTCTTGACTCCTTCCAAATCTCCTTTTGACTCATCCTTCAAATTCAGGCGAAGTCTTGTTGCGCAGTTTGTCATGAAGGAAACATTCCCAATTCCTCCCATGTGGCTCAGTATTCCTTCCGCCATCTCTTTGTAACTCATAGTTGTACCTCTCTTTCCCTCTTTTTTATTCTAACCGTCTGCCAAAAAAAGACCGGGAAACAGCACAGAGTTTCTCCACTCCATCCATTTTCCGGTCTTGCCTGCCAGCGCAGTTACAATCCAGTTCAATTCTCACTTTCTTTTGCGATTCTGTTTCTTTCCCTGTTTACAACTCTTCCAATATGAAGCATCAGATACATCTGCTCTTCCTTTGTAATCTGTACCTGAAACTTTTGATTGAAATACGCCACAATTCTGCCCACACAACTGCTGCAGTCAGGATACGTCTGCTTCACCTGCTCATACAGCGTATCATCATCACTCTCAATCAATTCCGAAAGCATCAGACGATGCGCAAAATACCTTACATGCGTTACCAGTCTCTGGTAATCCAGGCTTTTTTCATCCAGATGCATATTAAAATGAATTTGGATAATCCTCAAAATCTCCTGTACGGTCTGAGTCACCAGTACCGTCGTTTCCATACTCTCCCCGTCCTGAACAGCATTGACAAAATGAAGAGCAATAAAACCCGCCTCGTCCTCCGACATCCAGATATTTTCATAATAAGCAATAATTTTCAAAGATTTTTTAGCTGCCTCAAATTCCTTCGGATAAAATCTTTTAATCTCCCACAGCAGATGGTTCTTCAATGGGAGATTCTGCTTGTATCTGTGAAGCGCATAATTAATATGATCTGTCAAACCAATATAGATGGCATCAGAAAAAATGGTATGAAGTTCTCTCTGAGCCTCCTCAACAATGCGCCAGGAAAGCTCCAGGTGATTTGCCGGAATCTGTCTCATAAGTTCTGAAAATCTGGAAGTAAGCTCCGGGGAATCAATGACAAATCTTTTTTCCGCATTTTCACCCCGTATCTGCTCTCCAGCTTTTTTGCCAAATGCCAGTCCCCGCCCCAGCAAAATCATTTCCTTCTGCTTCTCATCTTCCACCAGAATAATGTTATTGTTGTAAATCTTCTTAATTACCATCATTTCCTGCAATAAAAAAAGCCAGAAGATAAATACAGCCTCCCGGCTGCTCGAATCCTCTGGTCTTGCCTGTTAAAACAGTTACAATCCATCTTTTTAGTAAGCTTATGGTAACACAGCTGTCTTATAATGTCAACTATTTTCAAGCAAAAAGCAGACAGCACATCACCTATACCGCCTGCTTTTTGTTATATGCTTTACACCGCTGCAAGAAACGCATTCAGTCTTGCCACCAGCGTGTCCGGATCGATGCCGTGAACCATAGCAGCCTCTCCGAGACTCTCAAACTGATGTGCCGGGCATCCGATACAGTGCATGCCTTCCCGCATCAGAATATTTGCCATGTTCTCATTTGTCTGAAGCACTTCCGCAATCAGCATGTCCTTTGTTACCTGTGCCATCTGAAACTCCTCCTTTATCTATCTTGCTTTTGTTCTGTCTGCTTTCACTATTATCTGCACATTTGCAAGGTTTATTATAATCTAATTCCGAGTAATTTGCAAGGAATTCATTCAGAAATTTCAATTTAAATTACAGCTGTCTCTCTGGCGCGCAGATTTTGTACATCTTTACGTACAATCCTCTGTTTACATATTTTTCACTTGTATAATTTGAATATTTATTATAAAATACACCTGTAAACAATCCTTCCGGCGCAGAGCTTTCAAGGCTTCTCCGCATGGGAAGGTATCAGGATAACACATAAAATTACCCGCCCGGCAGAGACGTTTTCCTACGTTCCCCGGCAGGTAGAATAAAAAGGAGGATTTACATTATGGCTTATGTAATCAGTGACGAGTGTGTAAGCTGCGGCGCATGCGCAGAGGTATGTCCGGCAGAAGCTATCAGCGAGGGTGACGGCAAGTACGTAATCGACGCAGACGCATGTCTTGACTGCGGAACCTGCGAGGCAGAGTGCCCGAACGGCGCAATCAGCGCAGAGTAATCGGCTGAATCAGCGTACAGCAAAGGGACAGGCCTATACGGTCTGTCCCTTTTTCTGTCTGAAAAAACCTCGTTTCTTTTTCTCCTCTCCGCCGAAAAGGGCCCGCTCCTTCCGGGCTTTCTGGGAACTGCGGATGGTCTCGTCCAAACGGCGGAAACGCTCGTCCTCCCGTTCCTCTTTCATCCGAAGCAGATAATCCATCTCTTTAATCACCTGATCGCTGACCTGAGTTCCGATTTCCACTCCCATTTTCTCTGTATGGTCCTCCAGCGCTTCCGAAATCAGGCGGCTCATAATGCACTGGAACTGGTGCATTTTCTCTTCCCGGGCCGCTGTCTGGCTGTCCGCGGAAATCGGCAGCTTGTCCGCCCGGGCCAGCAGATGGGTGATTTCAGAATCTCCCTTTTCCAGGTCCGGCAGCAGCATTTTTACCGCTTTCAGCTGCACTCCCTGGTCTTTCAGTTCTTTGATCTGCCGGAATAACCGGATATTTTCTTCTGTATAATAACGGTGTCCCATCTCATTGCGTCCGATGGGAAGATCCAGCTCTTCCTCCCAGTAACGGAGTACATGAGCTTCCACATCCACCAGTTTTGCCGCATCGGAAATCATATACCGAACGTCACTCATACCTGTCCCCTCCAAAATATGTATATTTTTTCCATATTGCTATTATAACAGGTTTACAATCTTTTACAAGGGGATAAAAGGAAATTTTATGACTTTTTTTAAGCCGACCCAAGTTGATAAGGACATACCGTGCACAGGCAGAAATCAGGACCGCCTAGATGGGCGGTCCCGGTTTGAAGTTTTTGAAGGTTGTATATTCCGGCATCCAGAGCAGATTAATGGTTCCCACAGGGCCGTTTCTCTGCTTGGCCACAATCACTTCAGCCAGATTCTTCATTTCCGTATCTTTATTATAGTAAGAATCGCGGTACAGGAACATGACCATGTCGGCGTCCTGCTCAATGGCTCCTGATTCACGAAGGTCTGACAGCATGGGCCTGTGGTCGGGCCGCTGTTCCACGGCACGGCTCAGCTGAGACAGAGCTACCACCGGCACGTTCAGTTCCCTCGCCAGACTCTTAAGACCGCGGGAGATATCTGAAATCTCCTGCTGTCTGGACTCGGAGCCTCTTCCTCCTCCCGACATCAGCTGCAGGTAGTCAATCATAATGATTCCCAGCTGGTTTTCCAGCTTGTATTTTCTGCATTTGGAGCGCAATTCCGCCAGGGTGATACCCGGCGTATCGTCAATAATCAGGTTGGAGGAGGCTACGCCTTCCGCCCCTTCCACCAGACGCTCCCAGTCGGAATCTGTCAGGTTTCCGTTTCTCAGCTTCTGGGCGTCCACACCGGATTCCATGGAAAGGAGACGGTTCACCAGCTGCTCCTTTGACATCTCCAGACTGAAAATCGCCACGGTCACATGGCTGCGAAAAGCCATATACTGGGCAATATTCAGCACGAAGGCTGTCTTTCCCATAGAAGGACGGGCTGCGATCAGAATCAGGTCCGAAGGCTGAAATCCCGAGGTCTGATAATCCAGATCTTTAAAACCCGTGGCAATTCCCGTTACGTTTCCTTTTGTGCGGGAAGCTGTCTCAATCTTCTGTATGGCGTTCAGCACCACCTGGCGAATCGGCACAAAATCTCCGGCATTCCGCCGCTGTACCAGATCAAACACCTTTTTCTCTGTCTGCTCCAGTATTTCCTCCATGGGCTCCGTACCTGCATAACAGAGATTATTGATTTCATCGTTCAGACGGATCAGCCTGCGCAGCGTGGCTTTCTCCGCCACAATGTTCGCGTAGTATTTTACATTGGCCGAGGTCGGCACCTGGTTCAGGATATCCCGGACAAACTCCATGCTGCTGACCTCTTCCGGCACATCCTTGGCCCGGAGCTGATTCTGCAGCGTGACCAAATCTACCGGTTCATCCTTATTGAAGAGCTCCACCATGGCTTCAAACACAATCCCGTACTGGCGCTGGTAAAAGTCCTCTCCGGTCAGGATCTCAGAGGCTACCAGAACTGCCTCCCGATCCATAATCATGGAACCGATGACCGACTGCTCCGCCTCCAGGCTGTGAGGCATCACACGTTTGATAATCGCTTCTTCCATCTTATGCTTCTCTTACATTCACTTTCAGCTCTGCAGTTACCTTCGGGTGCAGACGAATCGGAACCATGGTGGTTCCCAGGGTCTTAATCGGGCTCGGCAGCTGCATCTTCTTTTTGTCCAGTTCCACTCCCAGCTGCTCCTGGGCAGCCTGGGCAATCTCCTTGGTGGAGACGGAACCAAAGATTTTTCCTCCCTCTCCGGTCTTGATGCTCACGTTGATCTCCATCTTGGAAAGGCGCTCCGCAAAGGCCTTCGCCTCTTCGTAGACTTCCTTCGCAATCTTTTCCTCATTGGCCTTTTTCAGCTTCAGGTCATTGAGATTCTTCGGCGTCGCCTCCAGTCCCAGCTTCTTCGCCAGAATATAATTGCGGGCATAGCCGTCGTTCACATCTACAATCTGTCCCTTCTTTCCCAGGGACTTCACATCTTCTATCAAAATTACTTTCATTTTAAAATTCTCCTTCCTCATGAAGCTTATCAATGGTATGCTTCACGATTTCAATCGCTTCCTCCACTCCGCATTCCAGCTGCGCACCGGCCATGTTCATATGACCGCCGCCGCCCATACGCTCCATCAGCACCTGCACATTCACCTCGTCGATGGACCTGGCGCTGACATAGGTCTTATGCTGATAGTCCGTCAGAACAATGGATGCCTTGACGTCGTTGATATTCAGCAGCTCATTTGCAGCCTGCGCGCCCACAATCGTGGGGCTTTCTATATTTTCCGTGGGGCATACGGAAATGGCGAATCCGTGATACAGCTGCGCATGGCGCACTGCTTCTGCCTTCGCTTTGTATTCCGCCATATCGCTGCGGAACATCTTGCGCACACGGGTCACATCCGCGCCGCAGCGCCGCAGGAAAGCCGCCGCCTCAAAGGTACGCACACCTGTCTTGCTGGTAAAGTTATTGGTATCAATGATGATACCGGCATACAGGCAGTCTGCCTCCACTGCCTTAATCTTCAGTCCTTCATCAAAGTACTGCAGAATCTCTGCCACCATCTCACAGGCCGAGGACGCGTAAGGCTCGATGTAGGAAAGGATCGCATTGCTGATCTGCTCGTTGGTCTGCCTGTGGTGATCCAGCACCACAATCGTGGAAGTCCTGGCAAGCAGCTCCGGACACTCCGTATAGCTGGGCCGGTTCGTATCCACCACCACCAGCACCGTATTCTGGTCGATCATTTCCATCGCCTGTTCGCTGGTCAGGAACATGTCCGTCTCATAGGCCGGATTATCCATAAAGCAGCTTTTCATGGGGCGTATAGACGTGGTAACTTCATTAATGACAATGTAGGCCCGTTTTCCAAGGACCTTTGCCGCCCGGTAGATACCCACAGCCGCGCCGAAGGAATCTGTATCGGACCTCTTGTGTCCCATGACCATAACCTTGTCTCTGCTCTCGATAAACTCCCGCAGAGCATGGGCCTTCACCCGCGCCTTTACCCGGGTCGCTTTCTCCACCTGCTGGGTCTTGCCTCCGAAATAGGAGATATTCTCTCCTTCCTTGATGACTACCTGGTCGCCGCCCCTGGCCAGAGCCAGATCAATGGCAATCCGGGCGTAATCATAGTTCTCAGCGAAGGCCTTTCCGCTGTAGCCCAGGCCGATGCTTAAGGTCACTGCCATTTCATTTCCGATATTAACGGTCTTCACGTCCTGGAGAAGCTCAAATTTGTTCTCCCGCATGACAGGCAGATCCTTTTCCTGAATCGCTATGAAATACTTGTCTTTTTCCATCTTTTTGACGATGCCGCCGAGAGCGCCGATATACTTATTGATCTTCCGGTCCACAAGAGCAACCAGAAGAGAACGGCGCACTTCTTCCACCGTCTCAAGCGCCTCTTCATAATTGTCCAGATAGACAAGTCCTGCCACCAGTCTCTGCTCCCGAATCATGCGGATATACCGGTTCATCTCTGTCTCGTCGAAGAGATACACGGCAATCAGAAAGCCTTCGTCCTCCTCCACTTCCACAAAGGTGCTGCTGTCCATCACATGATCCATGTAAACCCGGCGCAGATCTGCCCGGTAATCCTTCTCTCCATAGGAAAAATGAACCGTTCTGCTGTCCTCGAAATCGCTTTCCGGCAGCATTTCCAGCGTAAATTCCGGGAAAAACCAGGTGATGGATTTCCTCAGATTCTTTTTCCCCTTGCCGCTGGCTGCAAAAAAGGCGGTATTTCCCCACAGGACCCTGCCATCCTCATCCAGAAGCGCATAGGGAATCGCCAGCTCTTTCAGAAGTTTGCGCTGCACCTGCCCGTACTGGGTCGCAAAGGACACCAGTTCCCCGTATATCTGCGGCCGGTTTTTTACGTACAGCAGCAAGACCACCGCGATATAGACGATAAGAAATCCGCTCATGACGCAGCCTGCCTTCACAGACACAAAGTACATGACCAGATTCATCACCAGGAGCAGAACGCTCAATATGAGCGGCCACTGGACATAACGCCTCAGCTGGCCCTTCAGTTGAACCTTTCTTTTCATTCTTTTCAAAGCTCCTATACCCGCTCCCGTATGCGGTTCCAAAATATTCCTCTCTCGCACACGGGATTCACTCGTTCATTAATGTTCCTATTATAGCACATATGGGTCATGATTTACAAGAAGGCGGATAACTGCTCATCGATGAAAAAAACAAAAGAACAAAAAAGAAAAAGATACCTTCAGCCGGAAAGCGCACTGCCTGCTCTTCCCTGTCTGAAGGTATCCCTGTTTCCATCTTACTTTCCAAACAGCTCGCCAAAGGAAGCTCTCTTTTCCACAGCCTCGGTCATCTCACCCATACGGCTTACATCGCCGATGAGGATCGCGCCGCAGAGACGGTTGTTGCGGAAATAATATTTCTCATACTGTTTTCTCGCCATATCCTTGAACTCCACGGTCCGGTAGACCAGATCCGGATTGGAGCCGTTGTCTCCGATAGCGAACAGAGCTGTATTCATGCCGTGGAAGGTCAGGGCTGCGGGAACGCCCGTGTACTCCAGGGTCTCGCCGGCAGCATTTGCTCCGGCTGTCTTGCCTTCTTCCACCGCCTGGGGCCAGATGGCGTAATTGATTCCCTGATACTGGGCGCAGTCGCCGCAGGCGTATACATCCGCTGCGGACGTCTCCATGCGGCTGTTGACCACGACCGCCCGGTCTGTCTCGATGCCTGCTGCCTTTGCCACTGCCACATTGGCACGGACGCCGCAGGATACAATGACAAGCTGTGCCGGGAAGACCCGTCCGTCTCCGAGACGCACGCCAGTCACATGTCCGTCTCCTTCGATAGCTTCAATCTGGACGCCGGTGTGGATCGTGATTCCCTGCGCCTCGCTGACTGCCTTAATCATCTCTCCGGCTCCCTCGTCCAGCTGGCGGCCCATCAGTCTCGGAGCCAGTTCCAGAACCGTCACCTTGCAGCGGGCTTTTTTCAGCTCCCAGGCTGCTTCCAGACCAAGCACACCGCCTCCGATGACCACCGCTTCCTTCGTCTGGGGCAGAAGCTCTGTCACCTTCTGCGTATCCGACAGCCGGCGGATAGCGATTACCTCCGGCTGATCCGCGCCTTGAATGGGCGGAATGAAGCACTCGGAACCGAGGGCGTAAATCAGCTTCGTATATTTGAATTTTGCTCCGTCATCTGTATGGATTTCCTTCTTCTCCGTATCGATGGAGACCACATTCTTTCCGAGAAGCAGGCAGATATTGTTCTCCTCATACCAGGAAGCTTCCTGCACCGCAATCTGCTCCGCGTCCAGTCCCGCTACCAGAGACTTGGTCAGCATGGGACGGTTATAGGCCGGATATGCTTCATTGGAAAGCATGTAGATGGAGCCTGTCTTGTCTCTCTCCCGAATCGCCTTCGCCGCGTTCAGTCCTGCGGCTCCACCTCCGATGATGGCGTACAGATTCTGCGTGTCCCTGCGGTATCCGGTATCCTCTGCCTCCACCGGCACAAAGTTTTCTTTGCCTACGCCGCAGACCGGACATACCTCCAGGGAGGAATCAAAAATTTCTCCGCAGACCAGACATTTCACCAGGGTCGTCTTCGCAGATTTCTTCTTTGGATTCTCCTTATCCTGCAGGAGGCATCCGAAATTGTAGCCGTAATCGTATGCGTTCAGCATGTCCACTTCGCCTGGCTTGAAGCGTACCTTAAAGCCCTCATCCGGCACCCGCATACGGAGCTGCTTCAGACGCTCGATGATGTGAGGCACACCTTCTCCGCTCCAGCCGTAGCTTCCAAAAGCGCTGGCCAGCTTTCCGCCGTGGGTTCCCGCGAAAATGGATGTGGTCAGATCCCAGATGGGTTTCAGCGCTTCTCCCACAATTGTAGGCGTGCCGAACAGGATGCCGTCCGCAAATCCCAGCTCGTCCAGAACCTTCGCCTGATCCGCCGTCACCATATCATAACGGCGCACCTCGATATCGCCGCTGTCCTCGATTCCCTTTGCAATCTGCTCTGCCAGCTGGCCGGTATAGCCGTAGGCGCTCACGTAAGGCATCACCACGGTCTTTTTCTGATTGGGATTGACGACGGTGCACCACTCTTCGTAAGTGTTGTACATCTTGTCAATACCGGCATCCAGGACCGGTCCGTGTCCCGTACAGATTATGGAAACGTCAAGCTGGCGCACCCGCTCAAGAGCCTTCAGCATAAAGGGCTTGAAGGGGCCGATAATGCAGTCAAAATAATACTTGGTGGCCTTCCAGTAGTCATCCTCGTTCTTCACTTTGCTCACCAGAATGTCCTCGGAAGCATAGTGGGAGCCGAAGGAATCACAGGTCACCAGCGCCTGTTCTTCCTCAATGTAGGTGTACATGGTATCCGGCCAGTGCAGGTTCGGCACATGCAGAAAACGGAGCGTGATGTTTCCGATCTGCATCTCCTGCTCATCCCTTACCGCAATGCTGCAGAAGTCCCTGTTTACAATATTCTGCAGGAAGGAGACAGCCGTGGGTGTGGCGATAATTTTCAACTGAGGATTCAGCTCCAGCAGCTTCTCCACACTGCCCGCATGATCCGGCTCAGTGTGGTTAACCACCAGATAATCAATCTTCGTCACGTCTGTGATCTCTTTCAGTTCCTTCAGATAATCGTCAAAAAACTTTGCCTTGACCGTTTCGAAAAGGATGACCTTATCTCCGGCCTTGTAAATATAGGAATTGTAGGTGGTTCCAAACTCCGTATACATAATGATGTCAAATACGCGGAGCGTGTCGTCCAGAATTCCCGCCCAGTAAAAGTTCTCGCGAAGCTTTAAGGCTTTGGTCTGCATGTTCTTTCCTCCTGTTCTCTTTTCCCGCGCGGCGCGTCTCTGCTCCCGATATCCAGATCCACAGTCCGCGCGTATGATTTTTTGTTTGGCAGTTCGTTTTCAGTTTTCAGTTTTCAAATAACTCTATTTCAGATAATTTTATTATAACCAGCCGGGGCAGAAATGTTTGTCGCATTTGCAACATTTCCTTTTCTTTTCCTCCGCCCCTTGTTATAATCTTGTTAAAAGAAAGATCTCCCTCCCGTCAGAAGACTTCTGCCGGGAGGGAGATCCGTACATCGAAGGAGGACCCCATGAAAAATCTGTCTGTAATGATCAAACCTGCCTCATCACTCTGCAACATGCGCTGTAAATACTGCTTTTACGCGGATATCAGCAGTATCCGGGAGCAGCCCTCCTATGGGGTTATGACCTCCGAGACCAGAAAGAAAGTTCTGTCCAACATTTTTTCCCAGCTGGACTCCGGCGATTCCATTACCTTTGCCTTTCAGGGCGGCGAACCCACCATGGCCGGTATCGGCTGGTTCCGGCAGTTTATTCAGGAAGCCAGACAGCTGGCCGGAGACGGTATCCAGATTTCCTATGCCTTCCAGACCAACGGCCTGCTGCTGGACGACGACTGGCTGAACCTCTTTAAAGAGCACCATTTTCTGGTGGGCCTTTCCCTGGACGGCCCGAAGGATTTTCATGACCGAAACCGGCCGGACGCTCATGGGAACGGAACCTTTGCCCACCTTCTGGATATCAAAAAGAAGATGGACCGCCTCCATGTGTCCTACAATATCCTGACCGTGCTCACAAACGCCGCGGCGCGCCACCCGCAGAAGCTTTGGAATTTTCTGAACGAGCAGCAGATCGCCTGGGTGCAGTTCGTCCCCTGCCTCGCCCCGCTGGACGGAGAGCAGAATGTATACGCCCTCACCCCGGAGCGGTACGCTTCCTTTTATACCGCGCTTTTTGACCTCTGGTACCCCACTCTGGCCCAGGGCCGGCCCATGAGCATCAAGCTCTTCGACGATCTTCTGGCCCTCCTGGCCTTCGGCCAGGAGACTGCCTGCGGCATCACCGGGCACTGCCATCCCCAGATCGTGGTGGAGGCCAATGGAAATGTCTATCCCTGCGATTTCTACGCAGTGGATGAATGGCTGTCCGGAAATCTTCAGGAGGACAATATCCGTACACTCTACGATTCATCCGCGCACGCTTCCTTCCGCTCCCGTCCCCGGACGATGCCGGAACAGTGCGGGGACTGTCCTTACGCTTCCATCTGCGGCGGAGGCTGTCCCCGCATGAGAAGCTCCGTATTCTGTTCCTCCAGAGACGGCTTCTGCGGCCACAGGGCCTTCCTGGACGCCGCCATGCCGCGCCTGTCCCGGCTGGCGGCAGAGATACGCCGCCGGTCTGTCTGATATTTTAGAAAAAACCTGCCGCCCGGTCATCTGCTGTATGATGACCGGGCGGCGTTTTTGATCGCATACTTTTCTCTACTCTCCGGCATATTTTTCTGTCAGGATATAAAAAAATTGTTCTGATTTCAAATATTCATCATCCTTCCCCGATTCTATTGAAAATACAAAAGACATCATTCTAAAATAAGAAAAATTAAGGATAGGAGTGAAACAAATGAAAAAAGGAGACAAATTGTTCTATGGCTGGATCATTGTCCTGGGCGGAGTGCTCATAGGCGCGGCCACCAATCTTCTGAACAGCATTGCCAACGTCGTCATTGGGCTGGTATCAGAAGACTTCTCCGTACCGCGTACCATGTTCAACCTCGCCACCGTCATTTCCATGCCGGTCGTCATGGTGCTCTCGCCGGTTGCGGG
>ERZ1643250.3094-NODE-3094-length-11740-cov-6.380231_pt1 | contig 11740 bp, 9 predicted proteins | sample MGYA00579262_ERZ1643250 | MGnify/ENA primary metagenome ERZ1643250 (study PRJEB29033, sample SAMEA4952265) | chicken gut metagenome | biome: Broiler Chicken; feature: Gastrointestinal Tract; material: Caecum | place: Ireland | collected 2018 | study: Broiler...
AAGCGAGGACGCCCACCTGACGCTCCTCCCGGTCCAGCACGAGGATCTGATCGATGCGGATGGCATCGACGTCGGCCGCTACGGGGAAGGTCAGGCTCAAGGCGCCGGTCGGGGTTTCGGGCATGGCGAGGATGTCGTAGGAGCAGCTGTACTCCTCCCGCGTCATGGCGATCGTGGGCAGCCCGGACTGCGCCTCGGAAAAGAGGGGCGAAAGCTCCTGACTGCCGCTGTAGACCGCACCGCCGTCGTACCATTCCGCCTTGCAGAGCAGCGAGGCGCCCTCCGGCAGGCTGTCGATCCGATAGGCGCCTTCGTCGTCCGTGCGCGTCTCGAATACCATATCGGTCTCGATGTCCGTTAGCTCTATACGCACGATGGCGCCGGACTGATAGCGGCGATCGTTCTCCTCCGCAATCCGCGTTACATAGCCCTTGGCCGATGCGGTGAGCGGATGGAGATTCACGTCGAGCGTCCGAGCCGAAACGACGGGGACATCGCTCCCGTCGTTGGCCAGCGTAACGCTGACGTTCTCGATGACGGGCAGATAGCCGCGGCGCGACACCCTCAGCTCGTAATCGCCGACCGCGAGTTCGAATGTGGCGCATCCCGAGGCATCGACCGGAATGACGAGACCGCGGCCGACGACCTCGACCACGGCGGAGTCGACGCCCCGATGCGAGTCGTAGCGCACGGCATGGAGGGTTACGGGAGCCGTGTCGCGCCGGGCACCCAGACGGACGTCGTAGGCTTCGTCGCCGCAGGACGACAGCCCGAAAAGCAGCGCAGAAACGCTCAGTAAACAGCAGATTTTCTTCATGACAGTGTAATTTTTGGTGTGATTTAAGGCACAAAAATACTTTTTATTTCCGCTCCGCGAAAATTCCGGTTCTTTATTTTTACGGAAGATCACGGCCGGATGCAAAAACCGAGGCGAAAACTTGGGCGGGGCGGAGGATATGGTTATCTTTGGAGCATGATTGTGTACGAATGCAAAGTCCGGGTGTGGTACGAACACACCGACCAGATGGGCGTGGTCCATCATTCGAATTATATTTGCTACTACGAAGCCGCCCGCAGCGAGTTCATGCGCGAGGCGTGCGGCCTTTCGTTCGCCGAAGTCGAACGGAGAGGCATCATGATGCCGATAATCGACGTGCACGCCAGATACCTGCGTCCGGCCCTTTACGACGAGCTGCTGACCGTCCGTCTGCGCATCGACGAAATGCCGATGGCCCGCATCACGTTCCGTTACGAGATCCTGAACGAACGGGGCGAACTGCTCAACACCGGATCGACCGTGCTGGGATTCATACGCAGCGATACGCGACGTCCGTGCCGCTGCCCGGAGTGGTTCGTCGAGATGCTGAAGCAGCGGTGGACGGAAAACACCCCGTCTGCGACCGGCGGGGCGGAATAGCCGTGCCGCGGCCCGCAGGGGTGGGCCGACCGGCCGGACCGCCGGATGCCGCGGCACTTCTCCCGGAGGGTCGGAGCCTTTCGCGTCCGTCCTGTTCCGGACGAAGCAGACGGGCGCCGGGATACCGAAAGCGGTTCGGGGGTGCCGGGGCCAAAGATGGCGGCGGTGCAGGCGGAAGGCACGATTCGCGGGCCGGAAAAAGGCGCTTGCGGTCGATCGGGGCCGCAGGGCCGGGAGGCTTCCGGAAAAGCGAATCGGACAGAGCAGACGGGTGCCGGGGCCGAAGAGGGTGGCGGTGCAGGCGGGAGGCCCGATCCGCGGGCCGGAAAGCAGGCGCTTGCGGTCGATCGGAGGCGCAGGGCCGGGAGGCATTCGAAAAAGCGAACCGGACGGAACAGACGGGCGCCGGGATACCGGAAGCGGTTCGGGGGTGCCGGAGCAGAAAAAGAAGGCATCCGGAAAAGACAGACAAACAAGCGGCTGCGCTGCTGCGCCTGCGTAAGTACGATCGTTCGGAAGCCGAATTTTTTCGTTCCCGGGAGAAGCCGCATCCCATCCAACGGGCACAAAAATGCAACGGATCGTTACGAATCGATCGTTTTTCATAAATAAAATAGTATATTTGTCAGACTGAACACTAATTTTTATTAAAACATTATGCAAACAATCAAGAATCTTTTCAGTTACACGGCAGTTCTTCTGGGCTTTGCCGCATTTGCCTTTTTCGCGCCTTCCTGCTCGGACAGCGATGATCCGGTAACGCCGTCCGACGCACCCGTAACCGGTATCAAGATAACTCCCGAGGAAATCACCGTAACCGAAGGGCTTTCGAAATCCATCGTGGTTTCGGTCCTGCCGTCGAATGCCGCCGACAAGACCTATAAGCTGACGTCGAGCGATACGTCCGTTGCGACTGTCGAAGACGACAAGATCACGGGCGTGGCCCCGGGCGAGGCGATCATCACCGCTACTTCGAACGAAGGGAATTTCACGGCAACCTGCAAGGTTACGGTGAAAAGCACCGAGCCGATGATCCACTCCCTGAACGCCTTCTCGCAAGGAGCTTTGCTCTTCTACGGAACGAATTACGGCACTGAGGGCCTCTCCCACAACTGGAGGATACAGCTTACGGGAACCGGCTATAAAGATGCCGTCAATCTGATGGGCAAGGGCGATGCGCTGATGTTCGAAATCAACACGTCGACCGACTATACGACGGAAGTCGCCCCGGGAACCTACACGATGCTCAAAAAAGACGAGACGGTTACGGAGGCGCTGAAGCCCGGCACGGCCATTCCCGGACTGATCGACGGGACTGACGGCGAAAGCCCCATCGGCACATGGTATCTTTTCGGCGAATCCGAAGACGAAGTCGCCAGCGCTGTCAACGACATCGAATCGGGAACCGTCGAAGTCAGCAAGAACGGAGACGAATACACGCTGAAGTTCGACTTCCTCGACGAAGACGAGAACATCCTGTTCAAGGGCACCTATGTGGGTACACTCACCTACATCGACGTTACGACCCAGCCGCGGCAGTAGGCACGATGCCGCGGGTCCCTCTGCGAAGGGACGGGCAAGACAATCGACGACGCGAGGGCGATCCGGTTTGCGGATCGCCCTCGCTGCATCGGTGCCTCCGGATGCGGGCGGGCATCTTTTCGCACAAGGACCTCCCGCAAGGGCGGCGCGGAGCCCGACCGGCAGGGAAAAGGGAGGGAGGAAGGAAAGGGGCGGGCGGACCGGAACCGCTCCGCATGCATTCGCAAAAAAATCCCGTAAAAACCGAATGCGCAAACATTATCGTTCGATTCCGGAAAAACGAGACGCGCAAGAATCACACACGCATTCCCGACGACGACGGCAAGAATCGGCTTTGCGAGAAGCCGGTCTTTCCTATCGCACGACATGTTCCGCACCCGGGATCAAAACCCCGAGAAATCGGAGGCGGATTCGTATGGCGACGCAAATATGCTGCCGCTATCGACCGACGAACCGATTGCCGGGGGGGGGCGTCCCCTCACTCTTCGCGGGCAGCTCATATCGAACGGAAAAAAGGAAATGCATACGGAAACACACACTCTCTCGTGTGCGCCGAATCGGGCAAAACGACCGAAAACCGGGGGATTCCGCCCCCGGCGAATGCCGCCGAAACAGCCCCGGAAAGCGGACGGACATTCGGCCGTCCGCTGTACGGACCAGCCGTTTTGGCAGGCTCGATGCGGTGTCCGTCCGAATGTCCGCCCAGCCCGAAGAGCGAGCCTCGGCGACAAGGTGCCGGCAGGGCTTTCGGAGACCGTTTCCGGAGGACACAAACTCGAACTCGAACAGTCCGACAATATTGCCGTAGCTTCCGGAATGGATATGCAGGGCGAACAGGTCGCTTATCTGACTGGAGACTTGAACGCCGAACTTTGGCCCGAAATTCACCAGTTCGTTTGCTGTTGTAGCAGCATTTAAGCGACTCAAGTTGCATATGCAGGCTTTGTTTGAAATGTCTATTGATTAGCATTCCATACGATAAAAAAGAATCGACTTTCGAGAAGTCGATTCTTTTATCATTACCGGGAACACGTGTGTGATTTTTTTACGCATCTCGTTTTTCCGAAATGAACTTTTGGTTTTTGCGAATATAATTTCAGAGGCTCTTTCAGGGGGGGCTGTCGACCGAAGCGGCATATTCGGTTCGGGCCTCTCTCCGTCCAAGCGGGGCGCGATGTGCGAATAATCCCCGAACCGGCCGCGAATCGTTCGCCTGCCCCCCCCCTCGGCTCGTCCCGGATTAGAAAAACCGCGACATATAAGTCTCGGCATATAAATCCGTTCGCCGGTTCACCTCTCGTACTGCTTCGGACGCATTTCGCCCCTTGCGTCTGATGGTACGGCGGAGGGGCGCAAAAAAACGGGGGCTGGCCGACAAGTTTCAGACGCCCCTCTTTCATTCGCACTGCTATTCGGGAACATTTCCGAATACGCGATTCTCGGAGGGTTGAAAAACTTGTCGGACAGCCCCTTGCCGCCTCTTTTCCGGACAGGCGGTAACGCCGGAGCGCCCAAAAACCCGTCGGACGTTCTCGCCCCCTTGGGATGGGCGCGGGGCGTACGAGCCTCCGCCCGCCCGTCCACGGACCGGCTACTTCTCGATCAGCGAGATGGAGCGCTGGATGAACTCCGTGAGGTTCTTGCCTTTGAGCATGCCGTTCGACAGCAGCGCGAGGTCGATGATCTGCTTGACGAGCCGGTTCCCGCTGCCGATCTCCGTGAGGCGCTGCGTGCGCTCGTCGCGCAGCGTGAGGATCTTTTTCGAAAGCTCCTCGCGGGCGGATTTCTCCTCGGGCGTCAGCTCCTCCTCCTTCTTGTCCTTCACCAACTCGTCGAAACGCTTCTCCTCGGCCACGGCCGCGTCGATCTTCTTGGTGATAGACTTCAGCTTGTCGCCGTACTCCTTCTCCACGTCGGCCAGCACGTCGATCACGATGGGGTGGTTGCCGTTCACCGCGATGGTGAAGTTGTCGGGCATCTGACCGTAGAACTGGCTCATGCCGCCGCCGCTCATCGCCGCCATCTCCTTCATGCGGCGCATGAACTCGTTCTGGGTGATGACGACGGGCGCAGCGTCAGCGGCCATCGGTTCGAACGAAATCTGGTAGCGGATCTTGTCGTCCTTGGGCATCTGGCTCTCGAACACGGGGCGCAGCAGCTCCTGCTGCGATTCGGTGAGCGACATCTTGAGGCTCTCGTCTTTCGGGATGAGCTTGTCGACCACGTCGCTGTCCACGCGGGCGAAGCGCCGATCCTTGTGTTTGCTCTCGTACCAGCCGATGTAGTGATTGTCGAGCTGACCGTCCATCACCAGCACGTCGTAGCCCTTGTTGCGGGCCGCCTCGACGAACGAAGCCTTCTCCACGGGATCGTCCGCATAGAGGTAGACCACCGTCTTGTTCTTGTCGGTCTGGCTGCCGCCGACCGTTTCGTCATACTCCTTGGGCGTGAAATATTTGCCCTCGGTATTCTTCCAGAGCATGAAATTCTCGGCTTTCTCGGCGAACTTCTCGTCGGTGAGGATGCCGTACTCGATGAAGATCTTCAGATCGTCCCACTTCTCCTCGTAGTCCTTGCGCATCGACGCGAAGAGCTCCTGCAGGCGGTCGGCCACCTTGCGGGTGATGTAGCCCGAAATCTTCTTCACGTTGGCGTCGCTCTGCAGGTAGCTGCGCGAAACGTTCAGCGGGATGTCCGGCGAGTCGATCACGCCGTGGAGCAGCGTGAGGTATTCGGGTACGATGCCCTCCACCTGATCCGTTACGAAGACCTGATTCGAATAGAGCTGGATCTCGTTCTTCTGAATCTCGAAGTTGTTCCGGATCTTCGGGAAGTAGAGAATGCCCGTCAGGTGGAACGGGTAGTCGATGTTCAGATGGATGTAGAACAGGGGATCGTCGGAGGCGGGGTAGAGCTCGCGGTAGAACTCCTTGTACTGCTCCTCGGTGATGTCGGACGGCTTGCGCGTCCACAGCGGTTCGGTGTCGTTGACGATCTCGTCCTTGTCCGTATCGACGTACTTGCCGTCCTTCCACTCCTTGACCTTGCCGCAGGCGATGGGCACGGGCAGGAACCGGCAGTACTTGCGCAGCAGCTCGCGCACGCGCGCTTCGTCGGCGAATTCGAGGCTCTCCTCCGACAGGTGCAGGACGACCGACGTGCCGCGGTCGCGGGGCTCGTCCGTCTCCTCCATCTCGAAATCGGGCGTGCCCGTGCAGCTCCAGCGGACCGTCTTCGAGCCCTCGCGGAACGAGCGGGTGAGGATTTCCACCTTGTCCGAAACCATGAAGGCCGAGTAGAATCCGAGACCGAAATGACCGATGATCGACTGATTCTTGTATTTCTCCATGAACTCCTCGGCGCCCGAGAAGGCGATCTGGTTGATGTAGCGGTCGACCTCCTCGGCCGTCATGCCCACGCCGCGGTCGGTAACGGTCAGCGTCCGGGCCTCCCTGTCGGCCTCGACGCGGATCGTCAGGTCGCCCAGCTCGCCCTTGAACTCGCCGGTCGAGGAGAGCGTGCGGAGTTTCTGCGTGGCATCCACCGCGTTGGAAATCAGCTCGCGCAGGAAAATCTCGTGGTCGGAATAGAGGAATTTCTTGATTACGGGGAAAATGTTTTCGGTCGTAACGCCGATTTTTCCGTTTTTCATACTGTATTGTTTTTTAGTTAGATTTCTGTCCCCGCATACCGAACAAACGATGTGCCAGCCCGCTTTTACTGACAGAATGTCAGTCGGGGGCTGACAAATCTTCGAAAAACGGCTCCGGCGGCCGAGAAATGCACCCTATTTGCAGGTGCACGGGAAACGTCCGTTCCGCAGCGCCCCCCCCGCACCGCTCCGGCCGCCGGGCTCCTGAGCGAGGGGGGGGGCGGCCTTCCGGCCGCAGAGTCTACGGCAGCGGCGGACGTTGCGAAAGACATTCGATCAAAACGCAAACATATGGATTTTTTGGAACTCGCCAAGAAACGCTACTCCTGCCGCGCCTATCGCAACGACGAGGTCGAACAGGAAAAGCTCGACCCAATTCTCGAAGCGGGGCGCATAGCACCCACCGGAGCGAACCGACAGCCGCAACGCATACTGGTCGTACGCACGCCCGACGGGATGGAAAAGCTCGCCCGCTGCGCCCGAACCTGCGGCGCACCGCTCGCTCTGGTCGTATGTGCCGACACCGAGGAGGCATGGATACGCCCCGCAGACGGCAAACAGATCGCCGACATCGACGCGACGATCGTTACGGCCCACATGATGCTCGAAGCCGCTTCGCTCGGATTGGGCTCGCTGTGGGTCTGCATGTTCGATCCCGACGGCCTGCGCCGGGAGTTCATGCTGCCCGCGCGGCTGACGCCCGTGAACATTCTGCTCGTCGGTTACGCGGACGGTACGCCCGCTTCGCCCGACCGCTACGACCGGACGCGCAAGGCGCTCGCCGAGACGGTCGTTTACGACACGTTCGAACGGTTCGAATGATCGCTGCGGCCCGCGAAGCCGGAGGACGGCGGCGGCCGTTCCGCTCGCGGCCGTCGGCGGGACAGAACGGTCCGCAAGGAAGCGCCGGAGTTTTCTGCGGAGGGCGGAAGCGGGAAGAGGCGGTAGGAAGGCCGGAGGGGGGGGGAGTGCGGGTGCATCCGCGAAGAACAAAAGGGCGTTTCGTGAAAAACGGAATGCGCGGGAAATTCGCCCGATAACGGAAAAACGGGGAGCGCGCAGGAAATTCACACGTCCGATCGTTCGATCGGGAGTGGATCCGCGTTCGCCTCGGAACTCGGATTGCGCCCTCGAAATGTCATCGGCTCGCAGGCAAGACGTTCGACATCGGGTTCGTTTGTTCGATATGCGCATAGATATCCTCGGAGCAGCTGTTTTCGGGCACAGGCGATATGCCCGAAACACCCGCAGAAGCAGCCGGTAACGAACCTTCGGATCGGTTTCGAGAGACGCCGGCGAACTCCCATGCGAAAAAGAAGACGCAACGGCTTGGGAATCGACATCATGGATCGGAGAATCGGTAGCAAAAGCAGGAGCGGCGCTCGCGAAAGCAGCAAATCGAACGTGCATATCGACACAATGCCCACGATTTACGCGCAGGATCAGGCACGGTCTGAAAACGAGCCCGTCGCCCGCGGACCGCGAAGAGCCGGAATCCCCGGCCGGCATTTACCGACGATTACCCTCCCGCCCCATCTTATCCGATCGTTCGCGCAGGTCGAGGCGCTCGGACGACAGCTTCCGCACGCCACACATACCGCTTTCGGCGGAAGGGGGGGGGACATTCGGCACCCGGAAGAGGGGGAGGGCGGGAGGTATCGTGCATGCGCATATTACAATGTACGAAATACCGTGAAGCGGTCGCCTTCCTCTTCCGCATCCGGTGAGAAGGGCCGGGAACGGAGGGGTATTCCGGCCCGCATCCCCCCCCGCACGAATACCGCCGGAGCGACACGGAAAGCATCCGGCCGAAAGTCGGTCCGACGTGTGTTTTCCGGTTATGCCGATTCGATGCGTGCTCGAATGGAAGATCCGACGAGCGTTCGACCCGAAAACGGCCCTGTCGGCGGGGATGCCGGCGGGAGTTTCGAAGACCTTTTTCGGGGAGGCGTCCGAACACCCGCCGGACGGTCGGCCGGCACTCGTTAGGGGCGGGGCGGAATCCGACGGCGCGACGAAAGGTGCCGGAATCGCTGTATTGCCGGGCATAGGGCGGGGGCATTCGGAAGACAGGTCGATTGCAGACGGAAGGGAGGCTCTCGCAGGGGGGGCTTTCGACCGACGTCGCATCCTCGGCTCGCGCACTCCGTTCGTGCGGGGCGCGAGGGCCGAATCACGTCCCGACAGATCGCAAACGGTTTGCGATCCGCGAATCGGAGAGAAATTCGCAAGCTGTCGCCGCATCATTCATTCGGATGCTCTTTCTCGCGTTCTGCTTCCGGTGCCTGCCGCCTTCGCCGCTGACGCTCGGCGACGCCCCCGTCGAAAGAGGCGAGGGCGCGCGTCCGATCCGGCAGGGCGCAGGGTTACGCATGCAGCGACCGAGGCGGCCGGCACGACGCATAAAGGCGGAAGCGCATCGACCATTTGCCGCCGGCGGGAATCGTGCGGAAGCCTGCGGCTTCGGGCGAGGGAGCGTTCGGGGCATCGGTCGCCCACGACTGCGGCTCGGGGCAGCAGTATGGCACGCGGCCGCCGTCGTTCCAGATCGTCCAATAGGTCGTCGCCTCGTCCGCTTCGTAGAAAATGCGGACGCCGCTGCGCAGATTCTCGACCAGCGCGCCGCGGAACGGACGGCCGTCCACGTCGATCTCCCGCACCGAAAAACCCGCTTCGATCGGGTCGCACTCCGTAACCTGCAATCCGCCGTCGCGCAATCGGGCGAAGCGCTCCGAGAGCGGCAGCAGACGCCCCGTGGGCAGTCCCCGCGCATCGAGTTCGTACTGTTCGCCGACCGCGACGCGCATCGCGTAATCTTCCGCGGCGCCTCCGGCGAAAGGAATGTTCAGCGGCGTGTGGAAGCCCGCGCCGACGGGCATGGGCTCCGTGCCCTTATTGCCGAATAGGATCTCGTGGCGCAGTCCGCCGGCGGAGAGACGGAAGGTGATCTTGCACTTGAAAGGATGGGGAAAATCCCTGAAAATCGCATCGCTGGCGACATTGGAATAGTAGCGGCACTCGACGAGCGCCTCGCGCTCGTCCTCCCACGCCTTCGACACCGCGAACGGCTGGCTCTTGAGGATGCCGTGGTGGTAGTTGTGTTCGCGGGGGAGGGTGATGGGGAAGCGATAGGTGCGGCCGCCGAACGTATACCGCCCGTCCGCGATCCGGTTGGGCGGAAAAAGCACGGGCAGGCCGTAGACATGCGGACGGGCGCGGAACGCTTCGATCTCGCCGGCCGCAGGCGTGCGCAGCAGCTCGGCGCCCAGCCGCACATGGGCCAGCCGGACGAGGTTGGCGCCCACCTCCGGAACGAGGAGCGCCGTGTAGTCCCCCTTGGAGAACTCCACGGCGCGCAGTCCGTAAAAATCCGTCGTGCGGATCATTACATCAGTTTTTCGAGCTTCGCCACGAGGTCGCCCTTCTTGCAGGCGCCCACCTGTTTGTCCACCAGTTCGCCGTTCTTGAGGAAGACGATCGTCGGGATGTTGCGCACGCCGAACTTGGCGGCGATCTCGTCGGCGCCCTCCACGTCGCACTTGCCGATCACGGCCTTGCCCTCGTACTCCGCAGCCATCTCCTCGATGATGGGGCTGAGCATGCGGCACGGACCGCACCACTCGGCCCAGAAGTCGATGACGACGGGAAGATCGGTGGCCGTTACTTCGTTGTAATTCTCGTTCGTGATTGCTAATGCCATAATTGTAAGAATTTTAGTTTAATATGGGTTTTTACATGATCGTATACTTGATGTCGTTGTCGTCCAGATAGGAGACCAGACCGGAGGTGAGGCTGACCTTGTAGGACTTCGAGTAGAAGTTCAGTCCGACCTGCGCTTCGCGGTCGTAGAGATTCAGATGCAGCAGCGTCGAGCCTTCGGATTCGCGCACCTTCTCGGTCAGTTCGCGGATCAGGTCGTGCGTGATCTCCTCGATGGCCAGCCTGACGTGGATCTCCTTGATCATCGTATCGCGCATCTCCTGCAACTGAACCATCGAAAGGATCTTCAGTTCCAGCTCCCTGTCGTTGTAAGGACGCGGCTGGACCTTGGCGCGGACGAAGAGGAAGTAATCCGTGAAGAGGAACTTGCGGAAATTCTCGTAGTCCTTGCCGAACAGGGCGAATTCGCGGGTTCCGTTGTAATCCTCCAGCGTGAACTTGCCCCACGGTTTTCCGGTCTTGGTCATCAGGTTCTGCACCCCGACTACCATGCCCGCGACGGCGATCTCCTGTCCGCGGAACGCTTCGAGGTTGTCGAGCTCCGAAAGCTGCGTCTTGCACATGTGGCGGATGATGACGGCGTACTCGTCGAGCGGGTGCGCCGAAAGGTAAAGTCCGATCATCTCGCGCTCCTTGGTGAGCGTTTCGAGCTGGCTCCAGTCGGCGCAGGCGGGGATCGTCGGGCGCTGGATGTCGACCTCGCCCCCTCCGCCGAAGAGGCTTTGCTGCGCATTGCTCTTCTCGGCCTGAAAGCGCTGGCCGTAGCGGGTGAGCAGCTCGATGAAGGCGATGCCGCTGCCGTCCCGGGCATCGGCGCCGAAAAACTTGCCGCGGTGGAAACCCGAAATCGAATCGAAGCCGCCGGCATAAGCGATATTTTCGAGGCACTTGCGGTTGACGACGCTGTAATTCACGCGCTCCATGAAGTCGTAAATATCCTTGAACCGGCCGTTGCGCTCGCGCTCCTCGATGATGCTGTCCACGGCTGCCTCGCCCACGCCCTTCACGGCAGCCAGACCGAAGCGAACGTCGCCCGCCTTGTTCGACGAGAAGTTGCGGCGCGATTCGTTGATGTCGGGGCCGAGCACGCGGATGCCCATGCGCTTGCATTCGCTCATGTAGAGCGTGATCTGCTTGATGTCCGCGAGGTTGCGGCTCAGCAGCGCCGCCATGAACTCCGAGGGGTAGTGCGCCTTGAGGTAACCCGTCTGGTAGGCGACGTAGGCATAGCAGGTCGAATGGGACTTGTTGAACGCATAGGAGGCGAACGCCTCCCAGTCGCTCCAGATCTTGTCGCAGATCTTCTCGTCGTGGCCCCGCTGCTTGCAGCCCTCGATGAACTTGGGCTTCATCTTGTCCAGCACATCGCGCTTCTTCTTGCCCATCGCCTTGCGCAGCGTGTCGGCCTC
>ERZ1643250.3096-NODE-3096-length-11739-cov-84.240157_pt1 | contig 11739 bp, 6 predicted proteins | sample MGYA00579262_ERZ1643250 | MGnify/ENA primary metagenome ERZ1643250 (study PRJEB29033, sample SAMEA4952265) | chicken gut metagenome | biome: Broiler Chicken; feature: Gastrointestinal Tract; material: Caecum | place: Ireland | collected 2018 | study: Broiler...
TTTTAGCTATTTCAATTACTTGCTTTACATTAATAGTTCCTTTACATTAAACATGAAAAGTGTCGTGATCCGGCGTGATCCAGAGGGACATCCTATCTGGCAGAAAGATTATAAAGTGTTCATGGAAACGATCGGTTTCCAGACGAAGCTCTGTAAACCAAGGCATCCTTTCACCAAAGGAAAGGTGGAGCGCCTGATCCGCTTCGTAAAAGATAACTTCCTTGCTGGCAGAGTTTTTGGCACGATTACCGAATTAAATCTGGAAGCCATCGGATGGTGCAACCGCCAGAACAGCATATACCATAAAGCAGTGGACTGTATCCCCTGTGAAAAGCATCAGGAAGACTGCATGGCTGTTGCTTCCGTATTAACAAAAACACAGGCACTTGCTTTCTATCTCTGTCCGGAAAGAAAAATTTCTTTCGATGGATTTGTCCATTATGAAGGGCGGCGCTTCGGCGTCCCGTACTGGTACACCCAGAAGACCTGCAGAATCCGGAGAGATTCCTTTACCCTCTATATCTACGCATCCGATCTCAGCAAAGTCCTGACCACCCATGATGTTACCTGGATGAGAAGAGACAGTTTCTGCCGGGATCAGTATGTGACAGAACAGCCGGAAGAAGTCCCATCAATGCCAGTCAAAACCCGGATCTTTCAGATAGAGCCACCCAAACAGCACTCCGGATTTGAAAAATTCAACTTTGAGGAGGGCCTGTGGGATGAATGAATCAATACTTGAAAGAATCCAGTCCAGTGCAAAGGCACTGAAGATCGATCTTTATACAGCAGAACTGGCCAGCTATGCCGATGAAAAAGAACTTACGCCGGAAGCTCTGGAGGCAGTCTGCGGAGTTTTTGAATACCTGGAGCAGAAAAAATACGACTCTATGGTCCACACAATGCTAAAACTGAGTAAGCTTCCTATGAATGAGCCGAAAACCTTTGAAAGATTTGATTTCAGCCGGCTCCATGGAAAGCATGTGCAGTCACTGAAGAACCTCTCTTCTCTGTCCGCTCTGTATGCAGGAAAAAATCTGGCATGCGTTTTTTCCAAACAATCATCTAATATCATATACACTCCTTATTCTAAGGTCTTCTGTGTTTCCTTCTATAATTTCTACAATTTTTTCTCCGCCATTCATATCAAAATAATTATCCGTAAGCACAAGCGTATCATCTGCATTTGTTATATATACGCTCTTTGCATACGAATCTGCTCGAATAATAATTTTATTCTCGCTCACAGTATACTCCAGCTTAGGATTTTCATACTTAAAATATTTAGGATACGAAAAAATCACAGTTCCTGAAGATAATTCAATACCGTCCTTAATTACTCGGTAGCTAACATATTCATTCCAGATATTGATTTGAGGAACCTGAATTTTCTCCAGCCATTTTGATGAAAGCGCCGGAATTTGAAGTCTGCATGAATGTTTCTCCAATACCGCTGCTTTTGCATTACGTATTTCCCACTCAATTGTTACCGTCTCATCATTTAATGTCTCATTCGTTACATTTAGCTTAAAGGATTTCTCAAATTCAAAATGCTGACGATTCATATTTGCATGATTTGACATCATCCCTGATTCCTCGCAACTAATCATTATAGGTGCAAAAAATCGTTTTGCATAATAATGAAGTGCTTTATATCTTCCACAGTAATCCACAGATGACCAAGAAATCACTGGCCAACAATCATTAAGCTGCCAATAAATCGCCCCCATGCACCTGCCTCGATTACGCCTAAAATGCTCCACACCATACTTAATTGCTTCCGCCTGTAGCAATTGAGATGCATAAATGAATGTATCAAATTTTGTTGGATATAAAAACATTTGCTGCATATAGTTCAATATTTTTCCATTAGCACCGTAATTACGCTGGTGTTTTTCCATGATATACGAAAAAGGATTGAAATCCGAAGGCTCATCTGTAAATTCTTTAATTGTTTCCAGAGACGGGAATGACTGAAAACCAAATTCCGATAAATATCTAAAATAATATTTACGATATTCTGTAAATGGACTGTTTTTATGCCATACATCCCAAAAATGAACATCTCCCCGATCGGCACTATTAGGCTCATCAAAACTACCGCCTGATGAAGGGCTTGCCGGCCAATAGAATGTTTCCGGATCATATTGACTTAAAACTTCCGGAATAATCCTCTCATACATAAATAAATAGTCTCTAATTTCTGTTTCTTTTTTTACCCAACGATTTCTCTGTGCAACGAACATTTCCATTTCATTATTTCCGCACCATAACCCTAACGACGCGTGATGCCTAAGACGTTTAATATTATCAATAAACTCTTGTGTAATATTTTTCTCAAATTCCGGTGTCAATTCATATACAGCACACGCAAACATGAAATCCTGCCATACAATAATTCCATACTCATCGCATAAATCATAAAACCAATCTTCCGGATAATAGCCTCCGCCCCACACTCTAATTGTATTGAAATTGGCAAAAAGACAGTCTTTAATCAACCTTCTTGTCCTTTGAGGCGAAGTAAATCCCAAAATATGGTCTTCCGGAATATAATCCGCACCCATCGCAAAAATCTTCACACCATTAACTTCATGTGCAAATACATTTCCCCACTGGTCTTTTTCCGTACATACCGTAAGTGTTCTTAAACCAATGCGTCTCTTCCATGTATCTACTACTTCATCCTCAACCTTTAACTGCACTTCAATTGTATACAACTTTTGCTGCCCGTATCCATGCGGCCACCACAACTGTGGATTTTCTATGTTAATACATGCTACTGAGTCTGTATATTGCTTTTTCCTTCCGTCGGGATCTGTAATTTCAATCTCCCATGAGGATATAATGCCGTCCTTTACCTCTGTATTCACCTCGAATTTTAATTCGACATAATCCGAAAAATGCTTTTGTCGGATATAAATATCATTTATTCTTCCCTCAGCTACTCCTATCAAACTGACATTTCTAAAGATCCCGGCATCCGGTAAATGAGCGCCCCAATCCCATCCAAACATACAGTGTGCTTTTCTCATATGGACAAAACCATCAATAGCATCCTCCGATCCTAGCGTTTTGCATTTTTCAAACGCTGTCTCACAATAGCGAAGAGGTGATTCTAAAATAATTTTTAGTTCATTTTCCGATTGCTTCAAATAACCCTTTACATCAAACTCCCATATTCTATGCATGTTATCTACATGCGCCAATTTTTGACCATTTAAAAAAATCCCAGCAGCCGTATCAATTCCATCAAAATGCAACAGAATTTTGTTACACATGATCATTTCCTCGGATATATCAAAATTTTTAACATAAATATAATCTTTTTCCATTAACTTTAAGGCTGCTTGCTCGTTATCCTTCCAATATGGATTTTCCATCAAATGATTATTAAGCAAATCTGTATATACTGTGCCCGGCACTGTAGCCTCATACCATTGTTTTTGGTTAAATTCTTTAAATAGCCATTTCCCGTTTAAAGTCTGCTTAATCATTTAGACACCTCAATACTATTTTTACTCCACCTAATTTTTAATGTTTTAATTTCATACGGCTGAAACTCAATGTCATAACCATCCTTAGAAGATGCTATTTCATAAATTTCTTCCTCTAACAAATTGCATTCGAAAATTTTCTCTACAGGATGTGCAAATGTCATATGTGCCTTTGTTCTCTTATTTTGATCTTCAAATAATCGAATCACTGTATCACCGGATTTGTCTGCTTTCTTTACAACTTCCGCAACAATATTTTTCTCTGAAACACTAAACATTCTATATTGTTTTGGCAGTGTGCCGCCAACAGTTGTTTTTACAACTGTTGATACTTCATTATTTAAAGCATACGCATATTCTACTGTTGAAGCCTCTTTCCATTCACCCTTATGCGGATAAATTGCATATGTAAATTGATGAATTTCTCTATCTGCCTCAGGGTTTGGAAATACAGCAGATTTTAGCATCGTTAATCCGACTGTTGTGCCATCAACATTACATCCGTATTTGCAGTCATTAATAAAACTTACACCGTAATCGCTTTCAGCAACATCTAGCCATTTATGTACACACACTTCAAAGCGTGCCCTGTCCCATGATGTATTCTTATGTGTCGGACGTTTTACATTTCCATACTGAATATCAAAGGTCGCTTCATTTGTATGCACATCTAACGGATAGATATTTTTAAGTAAAATTTGACGTTCCTTCCAATCAATTGTATTTTGAATATCAATTCTATCAATATCATTATACAAAATAACTTTTTGTATAATCGTTGAGTCAAGATAAGTATGCTTTAAGGAAATAACACCTCTCACTGGACCATTCTCTTCTATTGTTATTTCACACTCATCATCAATCATCCATGATTTTTCAACATAATAATTATTAATATCCCATGCGTCATAATTATGCGGACGATCCTCATACGTCATCAAAACATTTCCCAAAGAATTTTTCTTAAGTAGTTCTCTTTGATTTGTCTTATCATAAATACTTGTGAATTGCCCCTTTGAATTTATCTTAATTGAAAAATATCTGTTTTCAATGCAATCTTTTGTCATGATTATCCGATTTAATTCTGCATTACAATCTCCCGCTTCAACGGCATATGTCTTATATCCCTTAACAGGCAAACCGTTATCAACAAAAATCAGTTCGTTATTTTCGTTGCATTGTCCGTACAATGTTCTTTCACCATCAAAAATCATCGGATTTTCTATAAAATTATCAAGCTTTACACTTATCAGCTGATTTACATTCTCAGAAATCCCTGGATTAAACACAACAATATTTCCCTCATCAGCATCAATGTTATCGGCAATATGCTTCAAAGCATTTGTCACACACTCATTTCCTATCTCAAAGACATTGGCATATTCTTTATCTGAATCTTCATAAACTTCTTTAATTGATGATCCCGGAAGAATATCATGAAATTGATTTCTCAGAACAATTTCCCACGCTTCACAAAGCTGTTTTTCCGGATACTGTCCGTTCAAAAGCAAATCATCTAATACAGAATACAACTCACTGTTTTCCAGTAAAAATTCTGCTTTTCTGTTAAAACGTTTATTTCTTGCCATAGATGTATATGTACCTCGATGATATTCTAAATAAAGCTCACCGACCCATTTAGGCAAATACTTATGGGTTTTAACCTTCTCCGATAAAAGTTCAAAAAAATCACCCGCTGTACTCATTACGGCTTTAGGACATCCCGGAATTCCTTTATTAAGACGTTTATAGTTTTCCAGCATCTCCTTTGTAGGACCGCCGCCGCCATCACCATATCCAAACGACATAAGAACCTCACTGTTTAAATACTTCTGACTGTATCTCTCCCATCCACCTTTAATTTGAGATGGATTTAAAATTCCATTATATGTCGTGAAAAATTCTGTTTCAAAACCACCTTCAACCGCTGCTCTTTTATAATCCCTTGAAGGAATGAAATGAGTCAAAACCTCCGTTCCGTCAATACCTTCCCAAAGAAATGTGTCATACGGCATTTTATTTGTTTCATTCCAACTGATTTTTGTTGTCATAAAGTAATCAATGCCGCTTTTTTTCATAATCTGAGGAAGTGCTGCAGAATATCCAAAAACATCCGGAAGCCAAAGAATTTTACTGCGTTTTCCAAATTCATTTTCAAAAAATCTTTGTCCAACTAAAAACTGACGTACTAAAGCCTCTCCTGATGCAATATTGCAATCTGCCTCTAAAAACATACCACCTTCAGGTTCCCATCTTCCTTCTTGAACCATTTTTTTGAGTTCTGCATATACCTCCGGTGCATTTTCTTTAACATATTTATACAATTGCGGCTGACTGGACATAAATATATACTCAGGATATTCTTTCATTAGCTGAAGCACTGTTGAAAAACTTCTTACCGCCTTATCTTTTGTCACAGCTAACGTCCACAGCCAGGCAACATCAATATGTGTATGCCCCACACAATAAACCTTTGTCTCCTCATAACCACATTCTTTTTCATAAAAATTAACTGTTAAATATTCCTGAGCTTTCTTCAGTGACTGAAAAAATTCTCTTGAATATATTCTTCTTAAATCCAACAAATTGAGTGACTCATTCAAATTAGTAATAATCTTTAGATATGCCGGAGAATCTTTTTCCAACATTCTCATAACTTGATATGGAACTTCACAATCGTAGTAGTATTTTTCAATTTCTCGATTTAATATTTTAATTTTACTTCTAAGCAGGAGGCTGAAGTTTTGGTCTCCGGTAAATGCAGCTAATAAAATGCTAAATTTTTCGCCATACTTAGCACATTCTGTAAGAACAACCTCTCTATGATTAACATCCATCCCTTGTAGCATTTTGCCATTTACATATAGGGAAAATTGTGGGTTCGTTGCATCCCATTCTCCTTCTTTTCCTGTTGTAATTTCATATACAACAGTTTTTCCTTCAAACGCTTTAGGAATATCTACATTCGTTTCAAACAAATAATATTCCCGATGCCCTCCCCAAATCTGCCTACAATCAAAATCTTCCCATTCTTCTGCTTCTGTCTCGGAAAAATTTTCTATTTTTTTATCTGTTTTCAGCATCTTATAATGTTTGATTTCTTTTTCATCTTCATATACTAAATCTTTTAAATCCAATATTAATTTGCTAATTCTTTCTTTAATAAATTCCATTTCCATTTGTGATTACCCCTTTGCAGCACCTGACAAATTAAATCCTTTAGACATATATTTTTGTGACAACATATATAATAATATTGAAGGAAGTGAATACAATACCGAATAAGCAGCAAGCTGTCCGTACATAATCAATCCATGACTGCCAAAAAATTGATATAATTTTACGGAAGCAGGCATATTTTCCAAAGTATTCAGCAAAATATATGGTATAAAAAAGTTGCCCCAGCTTCCTGAAAATGTAAAGATGAATACAACGCAGATTCCCGGAAACATTAATGGTGCAATAATTTTGCGAATAACCCGAAATGTTGTTGCCCCGTCAACTCTTGCGGCTTCTTCTAACTCAACAGGTATTGTTTTCATAAAATTATACATTAGCCAAATACCATACGGTAAAGAAGACGCTGTCAAAAACAGAATAACACCTCCGATAGTATCATAGAGCTTCATATTTAAAAACATTCGATATACCGGAACAATGACAGCCGTCATCGGCAATGCTGTCATAAACAAAATGACATATAAAAGTCCCTTTTTAAAGCATAATTCATGTCGTGACAACGGATATGCTGCCAATCCGGCTAAAATAACTACGATAAACGACTGGGTAACCGAAATAAAAATACCGATTGCAAATCCTCGGATATTTGCATTATCGCTTAATATATCAATGTAATTTTTAAAAGTTAAACTTTCAGGCCATTGCAGTGATTGCCCTGCGTTTGGGCTTACTGACGCCACAATCACCCATAATAGCGGCAAAAGAAAAATAAGCGTCAAAACAACCAACACTGCATATTGAATTGTATTTACTCTCCTTGTTTTCATACTTTCTTCTCTCCTACTTCTTTGGATTTAAAAGTTTTGTATACGCAATGCTGCAAACAATGCCTACCAATAATATAATCATTGAAATTGCAGTGCCATAGCCTAATTGATAACTATTAAATGCCTGCTTATACATATAAATTGGTAATGTTGTCGTAGATGTTCCCGGGCCTCCGCCTGTCATCGCGTAAATCAATCCAAACAAACCTAATGTCGACAACGTATTTAACATTGTATTTGTTGCAATTGTATCTTTAATACATGGTATAATAATCCTAAATAAGCACTGCCTTCTATTAGCACCATCAACCCTCGCAGCTTCTTCTATATCACCGGACACACTATCCAGAGCAGATTGAAAATTCATCATGGAAAAGGCTGTTCCATGCCACACATTTGCCAAAATAACTGTCAGCATTGAAAATCGATACAACCATTCTATCGGTTCAATATGAAAAATTTCCAAAATACTATTTAAAGTACCGCCATCACTAAAAAAATTACTGCAGCACATCGCAACTACAATTTCCGGCATAATCCATCCCGCTAAAACAATCGTACCTACAATTCTTCTAAACCATGCAGCTTTTTCTCTCATAAAATATGCAAGTATAAATCCCAACACACTTTGCCCTATTAAACATCCCACTAAAAAGATAATTGTATTATTAATACTCACAATCGCTGCAGGGTCTTTAAATACCCTAATATAGTTTTCAAAATTAACAAACTTAAAATTTAACACACCTGAACCTGACAAAGCTAAATTTGTAAATGAATAATATATTGTTAATAATATAGGTGTCACAAAAAATATCATTAATACAATGAGGGCCGGCAAAAGCAATACCGATTTTTTCAAATCTCCTATTAATATTTTAATTTTATTTTTACTGTTCACACTTTCATCTCCATACTTCTCTAAATAAATAAGGGCATTTGCTTTTTTCTAACAAATGCCCCTGTCTCATTATTTCTCTACCACATTTTCACTTCCAACAATTCTCTCTACATCAACTGCATATTGAGCCATTGCCTCTTCCGGCTTTGTTCCTGAGACTACTGACTCAACCATTGACTGGATACATGTCGAAACAGAAGGATATTTTTCATTTAATGGTCTGAAATTTGTTCCATTGAGCATATCAGCTGCCTCTGACATAAATGGTAAATCTGTATATTCACTTCTCTCAGCAGTATCTGTTCTTGTTGTAATACAATTCATTTTGACAAGAGCTTTTGTATAAACTTCCTCGCTCATCATATACTTAATAAAATCAAATGTTGCATCCTTTGCATCAGACTTTGAAGGAATTGCCCATCCCCAGCCACCGGACATAGTTACTGTTCCCGGTTCATCACCATTCTGAGTAGGCATTGCCGCAAATCCTAAAGTATCAACATATTCCGGCCAAGGAACCGGACCTGATTCATTATAAAACATCGGAAGCCAGTTACCATCAATCAGAATACCAAGCTTGCCCTGAGGCATATATTCCTGAGATGCTGTAACTCCGGCCTGTCCATTAAGAACCTTTGATAATGATGGTCCATATCCATTGGAATAAATATCACTCAAAAATCCGAGTGTATCTAAAATTCCTTTACTCTTAACAACCCATTTTCCGTTTTCATCAAGAAGTTTTTCTCCTGTACCATTATATAACATCTGATATGTTTCCATTGATGTTGCTTCTCCTGTTGCAACACCTGAATTACACCAAAACGGAACCACATCAGGAACATTTTCTTTGATTGCTTTACAGGCATCTAAAATGTCATTCCATGTTTTAGGCTGCCATTCTTCCGGAAGACCTGCCTTTTTAAAAATTTCTTTATTATACCACAAACCTCTTACATCTGTATTATATGGAATCGCATATACTTTTCCATCTGGTGCTGTACACCCTGCCTTTAATTTTTCATAATAAGAACCATTATTCCAATCTTCATAATCAGCCAAATATTCATCTAACGGCTCTAAAAATCCCGCATTCACATCAGTTCCAAGTTGGAATGTATCCTCTGCAATCAAATCCGGAGCTGTATCTTCAGATTGTAAAGACAATGCTACTTTTGCAAAGTAATCACCGGCAGAAACCGTCAAAGGCGCCAGTTTAAGCTCAACCTCATCCTTTTTAGGATAAGACTCATAAGCTTCTGTAAGCCACATATACAATACATTCTTTTCCAGCTGACCATCATCTCTGAAGGTTACCGTAATTGTTGTTTTTTCTGCTGTCTCCCCTCCTTGATCATTTGACTCACTCACTGTCTGTTCTTTAGATTCATCACCCTTACCGCATGCTGCTGCTGAAAGAGCCATCGATGCTGCTAAAAAGCATGCCATCCATTTTTTCATTCTTTTCATTGTACTTTCTCCTCCTTTTTGATAATACAATCATATCAGCTTTTGTATTATAGCCCTATTCTATTTTCTTATAAAAGTAGTACAAATTTGATACAGGATCTTATTTTTCTTGACATCTTTTCTAAAAAAATAGCGAAGCCGGCTGCAGCCGTTTCGTAAGCGCTCAATAAAATAATGGCTATCTTTTCACAAGGTATTCCGCTATAGTTGAAGTAAAATACTCCAACTTCAACTTTTCGATTTGATCCGGCATCTCTGCTGTATCATGTCAGACCATGGCATCAGCTCTTCTATACCTTCGGGCTCATTTTTGTAGTCCGGCATATAGAGCAGTACGGTCTCCAGATATGCGTAGATGTTCAGATTGTTGAGTTTTGCAGTTTCTACTAAACTGTAAATGATGGAACTGGCCCGGGCGCCTTTTACAGTATCGTGGAACAGGAAATTTTTCCGTCCTACCGCATAGGGGCGGGCGATATTTTCTGCGATATTGTTCGATATGGAGCACCGCCCATCCAACAGGTAGTTCTCCATATATGGCTTCTGGTTTTTCGCATAGGTCACCGCTTTGGCCAGACGGCTTCCGCCAGCTGGGTCCACTGTTTCAAGCCATGACCAGTAAGCCTCCCATATGGCAGGCTCTGTCTCAAGACGTTTGGCTTTCCGTGTATCGGCATCCAGATCCGCATACTCCTTTTCCAGTTCGAATAACTGGTTGCAGTAATCGAAACCGATCTCTGCCGGAGTCTTATCCGGGGATTTCTTCGATTTCCCGGGAAGTGCATCATGCCAGTACCGTCTCATATGGGCAAGGCAGCCGCAGCGGATGACATCCTTCAGCTTATTGTAACCGCTGAAGCCATCACAGGTAAGGTATCCGGAGAATCCTTTCAGGAATTCTTCCGCATGATATCCGCCCCGGCTGGGCTGGTAATCATACAGACGGATCGGCGGCAGCCCGTCATTTCCGGAGCCATACAGCCACATATAGGACTTGGACTGTGCCGTTTTCCCTTCCTCCTTCAGTACCTGGCAGGGTGTTTCATCTGCATGGATGATGTCCCTCTTCAGCAGATGCCGGTGAAGCTGTTCATACACCGGCTCCATATAATCTATGCCGCATTTGATGACCCAGTTAGCCAGTGTCGCTCTGGGGAGCTTTACTCCCAGCTGTTTCCAATCCGCCTCCTGACGGTAAAGAGGGATGCTGTTCACATATTTCTGATACATCACGTAAGCAACCGTGGACGGAGATGCAAGGCTGTGTTTCAGCAGCGGGCTTGGTGTTTCGGCCCCAACAATAACGGAAGCGCCGTCTTTCTTACATTCCGGACAGCCAAGCACTTCCTGGACATACTGGATCCGTTCCACTTTTGCAGGGATGATCCGCAGTTCTTCCCGCACGACCTTTTTCCCGATAACCTCCATCGGAGCATTGCAGTAGGGGCAGCTCCTGTCCTCATCCGGCACGGTGCAGGGAACTTCCACCACAGGAAGCCCTGCAAGGATCTCTTCCCTGGTGGCCTTTGGTTTCTTTGCCTTACGTTTATAACCACCAACAGCCTCCTCAAGAGCCGGTTCCGGGACAGAAGGATCTGCAGTGGCTTCTGCTTCATTGAACAGATCCATCTGTCCTGGGAATGCATCTTTTTTTGTTTTTTCGCTGGAAGATGCGAACAGCTTTTTCTTCAGATATTCGACTGTCTCATTGAGATTTGCGATCGTCTGGTTCAGCTGTGCGGTCTGCTCCTCATGGCTTTTGGTCATCTGCTCGATCGTAAGACGCTGGCTGTCCACCAGCTGACGAAGGGAATCAACTACCCCGGTGCAAGCACTCAAGCACTGTGCTCGGCTCCTACGTCGC
>ERZ1643250.3100-NODE-3100-length-11730-cov-5.256788_pt1 | contig 11730 bp, 10 predicted proteins | sample MGYA00579262_ERZ1643250 | MGnify/ENA primary metagenome ERZ1643250 (study PRJEB29033, sample SAMEA4952265) | chicken gut metagenome | biome: Broiler Chicken; feature: Gastrointestinal Tract; material: Caecum | place: Ireland | collected 2018 | study: Broiler...
CTTCCAGGAAAAGTTTCTTTACAATGACAGAAGGCTGCATCTTCATTTTCTCAGCCAACTCCCGGATCGTAAGCTTCTCCGGAAGGGTAATCTCTTTAATTTCCGGTTTTTTCTCCTCCTGTTTCGGCTGAGGAGCGGGTTTCTGCAGGGCTTTCGGAATTCTCATGTTCGGTCGGCGTCCATTTCCCTGATTTGGACGGCGTCCGGACTGTTCCTTATCAAATTCCTTCTTGCCTTTATTTTCTCTCTTGTTTTCTCTGTCTCTTTCTCTTTTGCTGTCCTTGGAAGTCTTAGTCAGCTCAGGAGTGAAGATCGGCGCGCTGTCATTTCTTCTGGATGTGCGCTGTCCCGGACGGGAGTTATTGTTTCCTCTTCCCTGTTCCGGACGGGAAGCTCCCTCTTTTCTGTCCTGGAAGCGGTTATTTCTGGGACGATCGTCTTTATTAAATCTGCCCTGTCCGCCTCCCTGAGGACGATTGTTCTGTCCGCCCCGGTTATTGGAGAAATTTCTTCCTTCCCCACGGCTGTTATTATTTCTTCTGTCCTGATTTCTGAAGTTTTTCTGTTCGCCGTTTCCACGTCCCTGGGTATTGTTCTCTTCTCTTGCTGCCGGACGGGTCTGTGCGCTCTGTACAGCCGGCTTTACTTCTTCCGTTTTCTGCTCTGCAGATCTGACCGGCTGCTCCTGGGTTTTCGGCCTTACTTTTGCGCCCTGTGCCGGGCGTTTTTCCGGCTGACGTTTTTCTCTTCTAGGACCTCTTCTTCCATCGCTGGCATTCTGTGCATGAAATACACGGATAATATTTTTCTTTTTCTTAGGAGCTGCGTTTTCTGCTCCCTTGTTTTCTTCGGTATTCGGATTTTCCACTTTCTCTTTCTGCCCCTTTCCCGTATTCTCGAATCTTTTTTTCGCTAAGTCACAAAATTTCTCATCCACACTGCTCATATGACTCTTTATATCCACTCCCTGTGCCTTGAGAAATTCAATTACTTCTTTATTTTCTCTGCCCAGTTCCCTGGCAAGTTCATGTACTCTCAATTTTGCCATATACAACTACCTCCTTCTATCAAAGCTGCTTTTTCAGTTCCTCCATGATTGCATTTGTAAAATTTTCGTCCAACACAGCTAAGCTTGCCCTGAATTCCTTTCCCACAGCTTTCCCGAGGATCTCTCTGTCTCCCAGACAATAGCAGGGAACCTCATAAAACCGGCACATATTCTCAAATTTCTTTTTCGTATTGCCTGAAGCATCCTCTGCAATCAGCACGATGCCGGCTTTGCCGTTCTTCACTGCTTTTTCTGTGGAAAATTCTCCACTGACTGTCTTTCCTGCTTTCGTTGCAAGGCCGATAAGAGATAGTACTTTATTTTTGTTCAATCGCTTCTAGCTCCTTTTCCAGACGCAGATAAATCTCCTCCGGAATTGCCGTCTTCAAAGAACGTTCCAGCCCCTTATTCTTTTGGGCTTTCTGCAGACATTCTCTGCAAAAGCACAGATACGCACCTCTTCCGTTCTTCTTTCCTGTGGCGTCCAGCTCTATGGTATTTTCTGCCGTCTTGATAATGCGAATCATTTCTTTCTTATTTTTCATCTCCCTGCACCCGGTACACTGGCGCATGGGAACTTTATTCCTCGTCTTCATCATTTACACACTCTTCTGAACGGGATGCTTCCTCCTCTTCTGACTCCTCGTAGAAATCCTCTTCTTCGTAGTATTCATCCTCGTCATAATCATAGAAATCTCCGCTTTCCTTCGCCTGTGTCTCACTCTTGATGTCAATCTTAAAGCCGGTCAGACGGGCCGCCAGACGGGCGTTCTGTCCTTCTTTTCCGATAGCAAGAGAAAGCTGATAGTCAGGTACCACAACCAGAGCCGTCTTTTCGTCGGGATCTGCCATAACTGCAATTACTTTCGCAGGACTTAAGGCGTTTTCAATTAAGATCGCCGGGTTCTCACTCCAGTTAATAATGTCGATTTTCTCTCCCCGAAGTTCGTTAACAATGGCATTTACACGGGCGCCGTTCATTCCCACGCAGGCTCCCACCGGATCTACGTCCGGATCATTGGACCATACGGCAATTTTGGTTCTGGAACCGGCCTCTCTTGCTATACTTTTAATTTCCACTGTTCCGTCTTTCACTTCTGCCACTTCTGATTCAAACAGACGCTTCACCAGTTCCGGATGGGTCCTGGATACGATTACCCGAGGACCTTTCGGAGAATCTTTTACTTCCAGGATATAGACCTTGATACGTTCGGTAGGCTTAAACACCTCTCCTTTTACCTGCTCGTTTTCACTTAATACCGCATCGATTTTCCCCAGATTGATGCTGATATTTTTCCCCAGGTATCTCTGGACAATTCCGGTAACTACCTCTTTTTCCTTTCCATAATACTGATCAAACAGTACCTTTCTTTCTTCCTCACGGATTTTCTGAAGAATTACGTTTTTGGCATTCTGGGTGGCAATTCTTCCGAACTCCTTGGACTGGATCGGAACATTTACGGTTTCCCCAAGCTGTGCATAGGAACGGTATTCCCTTGCCTTTTCCAGGGAGATTTCCGTAACAGGATCTTCTACGTTTTCAGACACGGTTTTTTCCGCATAGACACTGAAATCACAGGTTTCCGGATCAATATTTACTTTTACATTATCTGCTTTTCCGAAATGATTTTTACAAGCCTGCAGCAAAGACTGTTCAATCGCCCCTAATAAAGTATCCTTGCTGATATTTTTCTCTTTTTCGAGAATTTCCAATGCTTCTGATAACTCTGTGTTCATTTTTTCTGTTTCCTCCTACTATCCTCTCTAAAACTCTATAGCCAGACGTATTAGTGCAATTTCTTTTTTATCGAACGTATGCGGATTTTGATTTTCATCTTCGATAGTCACACTGTTACTATCATATGCCGTTAAAATCCCGTAAAACTCTTTTTCTTTATTGATTGGCCGGTACGTGCGGATTTCCAGCAGTTTTCCCATACTTCTCGCATAATCTTTCTCTTTTTTCAAAGGGCGGCCCAGTCCCGGAGAACTCACTTCCATAATATAGCTGTCTTCAATGAAATCTTCCTCGTCCAGCTTATCGCTGAATGCTCTGCTTACGATTTCACAGTCATCCACGGTAATTCCTCCCGGCTTGTCAATGTAGCTTCTCAGATACCAGTTTCCGGCCTCTTTTACATATTCCACATCTACCAGTTCAAAACCATGGGCTTCTATTATGGGAAGAAGGAGCTGTTCTGCTTTCTGTTCGTACTCTTCCTTTTTGCTCATCTTTTTCACCACCTTCTGAAAATTCCTGTACATGTAATAAGAGTGGACTTGCGTCCACTCTTATGCTGCGATTGTTAAGCTCTTGGTTATTATAGCACTAATAGATTATAAAAACAAGAGCTTTCAACAAATTCCCGGAATTGTGCCCATCTAGGCCTTTTCCCTCTTCTTTTTCGTTAATAATACAATGCCTCCTGCCAGGAAAACTGCTCCGAGAACCATTGCGGTCATTTCTTCATAACCTTCGCCTGTTTTCGGAGATTTTCCGGGGGCAGTGGTATCCACAGTAGTTCCTGCAACACCGTCTGCTGTACCTGTATCTCCTTCTTCAATGACTTTTAAAAATACCAGCGGAGATAAGGATGTCAGTGTCAGTTGTACAACACCGTCGCTGATGACTGTACAGGGAATAACTTCCCACTGTCCTGTTTCTGAGTTTCTGTGAAGGGCAACAATGGTATCTCCTACTTTTACCCCATCCAGACGAACGGTAATGGTCAGCGGATTTTCAGCGGAAACAACGGTTCCGTCTGCCACTTTAATATCAATAGCTCCAAGTACCGCCACCTTAGCAGCACGAATTCCTGCCTGAGCCAGTAAATCTGCCGCCTGAGCTGCCGCCTCTTCTTTATACATCTGTTCCACGGGACTGGTAGTAATCTCTACTTTTTTTCCGTCCTGAGTCGCTGCCTCAATTCTGCTGTCTGCTCCTGACAAATCGAAAATGTCGTCTGCAGTCAGATCTTCCGGCGCCTTATATTCCGGGCTGGGCGCTGCAAAAGCGTTTACACAGAAAGACAGACTCAATACCAAAGCACAAAGACATGCCACCCATTTTCTAGCTTTAACCATAATTCTTCTCCTCCTGTCACATGTGATTTATATCAGCCTTCCGGCTAATATCCCCTGACTCTTTCATAAAAAACATCTAAAACTGTATCAAACAGACCATCATCGTCCACCTGGTACTTCTCATAAACTTCGTCCTGCACCATCTCTCCCGGAACTACAAATAAACTCCGTTCCGAAAATGTCATTTCCGCCGCCTGGGCGGCAAGATAAGTAAACTCGTCCGCACTTAAGTTTGTGGTATAGTTTCCTTTAAACTGTTCGTACAAATTAAGGGGAAGCGATGTATCATCCTGCATTTGCAGCCTTGCTGCCAGAATAAATCCAAGTATGTACTGCTTCTGTCTTTCCAGACGATCCATGCTGCTTGCAAACTGACTGCTGTCCCTGCTCTGCAGGTAAGTCACAGCCTCTTCACCGTGAAGCCGGTAAAATCTTCCTGTTTCCGCATCCGGAAACATCTCTTTTACCTGTTCATCTGCCTGAATTCTGACTCCGCCGACAACATCATTCAACTCCGGAAGTATTCCCATATTCATTGCAATATACTTATGGATAGGAACCTGATAACACAGATGGGATACTGCGTCTGCCATCAGCTCACAGCTTTTCTTTTCATCCTGTCCATAAGCAAACTGAAGGGCGATTTGTTCGTCCCGGGTTTCCTTGTAAAGCCCGTTCCGATCGTAAACCTCCACCGGAACCACCGTTTCTCTGGGAATGGCTATCATCCGAATCCGTTCGCTGTCCAGATTCATACTCAGCAGAAAAACAGCATCCGCCTGCCCCATCCCTCCGGTTTCTTTTATCTGGCTCATATCCCCTTCTTTATCGATTCCCATAAACAGAATATTAATGGAATTCTCCAGATACCGGTAGGTCTTTCCGTCCGAATAGACCAGATCCTCTTCCACTCCTTCTTCCGTCTGCTTTGGCCGGTTGATTTCTTTTTCAATCTTTTTTTCGCCGCTGAAACGCAGCGCGGAAAAAATTCCCAGCCCCAGAACAATTACTGTAGCGAAAAGGATCCAAAATCCGATTCTAAGTCTCTTATAAATTTTGCCTCTTGCATGATTTCGTCTTTTTCGCCTGCGGCGGTAATTGTACATATTTATGCTCCTTTTATTCCGCATTCTCTATTTGCTTTGCAATTACAAGCCATCGGTTTTCCGGACGGTTTCCTATACAGGTAGACAGAGTAATTAATTTATCTTCTGTCCCTGCCAGCTTCTCTGTATTCACCACCGACTGCATCTCCCTTGTGGAGGCAATATCTTCCAGAAAACTCTCTCTGTCTGTTTCCACGGAAAAATCATAGGTAAAATTCAGATTGCTGTCGTCAAATACCACTGCGGCAAAAATTTCATAAATCAGTTTCTGATCCGGCAGAAAAATCTCTATATAAGGATGCTCCTCCATAAAGTTTATGTCCGCATAATTATGAAGCGCTGCAAACATACTGCCGTCCCGCATATTATGTCCGTAAATTACCGTATTGTAATTGCTGAAATCCCTCGCGGACACGGTTTCTGTAAAAATCGAACCGGGAAGACCACTTTGTCCGTCTATGGTTGTATTCAGATAGTAATCATCGTTTCCTTCCTTTTGAAGAATCGGATAATCAATTGCTGTCCCCTCTATCCGAATCCAGGCATAGGCGTCTGCATTCCGTTCCCACAAAGCTTCAAAGTCAACGGCGCTTTCATAGCTCTCCGGTTCTGAGGAAACCTCAGGCGCTGCCGTCGGTGTCTCTTCAGGGGCTTCTTCCGGCGTTTCCTCCGGAACGTCTTCCTCTGTTTCCGGCTGCTCTTCCTTTTCCGTAACTTCCTCTTTCAATTCTGTATAAGAAGATTCAGCCGTTTTTTCTCTCTTCCAGTTCAAAAGGGCAAAGGCGAAGCAGGCTGCGGCGGCCAGCAAAAGGACTCCTCCTGCAATCCTCCGCAGACAAGAGCCTTTTTTTCCCTTTTTTATCTGCATCGTGATTCCTCCCTATCCAAGTATAAAAGGAGTTTGATCCCTTTTCATTATATACTATTTTCACAAGATTACAATTCCATATTTTATCAAATTATCTCTTGTTTAGAACATTCCCCTTTTGATTCTTACCGGTTTTTGATTCCTTTTGTGTCTCTTTTTCCCAATTTCAGGCGATTGAGAGAAATCTTTCTGTCTTTAAAGGAAATCGTATATTCTGTATGTGCCTCCAGCAGATAAGCCGCCTCCAGTTCATCTTCGGGGTTTAACTTCATCGCGCGCACACCGATGGCGCCTTTCTTTTTCAGAGGCACCTCCTGCTTCAGAAATTTCAGGAAAACTCCCTGTTTTGTCTGAAGGACCAAAAATTCCATAGCTTCACTGTCTCCAATAAAGATAACCTTATCTCCTTCATTGCATTTGGTAGCTGCGATCATCTTTTTGGATACGGTAAACTCTTCTCCCTTTACCTGTTTGCACATGGCTTTTCGGGTCACAAACAGCAGATTCTGTTCTTTTAATGTTTCCATTGCGGAAACGTATAAAATTTGTTCCTTTTGACTGTCATAATTACAGAGATTATCTAAGGGAACTCCTTTCTCTCTGAATTTTACCAGGGGAACTTCCTGCATTTTTACAGAATGCATTTTCCCTTCATCAGTGAAGATACAGATCCGGTCTGTATTCATACAGGAAAATACATATCTGTTTTCCTGGTGAGCTGCTTCTTTATTCCTTTCATAAGCCGCCTTGTCTATGGATTTGACGTAGCCGAACCGATCCATTAAAAAGCAGACTTCTTTCGCCTCTTCTTTTACCTCTACATACTCTGCTTCTTTTGCATTTTCAATGGAAGTTTTCCTTTTATACCCATATTCTTTCTTAATGGCATCCAAATCTTCCATGATAACCTGTGCCATAGAGTCATAGTTATTTAAAATATCTTCATAACGGCTGATATTGGAAACGGTCTGCTCATGCTCTGCAAGCAGGGCTTCCACTTCCAGTCCAATCAGTCGATACAGCCGCATCTCCAGAATCGCCGTGGCCTGCCGCTCGGTAAAGCGCAGTTTCCCGGCCTGTCTTTCACTGGTCTTGGTTTTAAAGCGAATTCCCTGGGTGTTGCCGAAAATCAGACACTCTTTTACCTGCTGCTGGCTTTTGCTGCCCCGCAGGATTTCAATAATCAAATCAATGACATCGCAGGCTTTGATTAAGCCTTCCTGGATTTCCTTCTTCTCCTCTTCTTTTCTTAATAAGGTCTGATACTTTCTGGTGGTGATTTCAAACTGAAAATCCACGTGGTGTTCAATTATCTTTTTCAGTCCCAGTGTTTCCGGACGTCCGTCGGCAACTGCCAGCATATTTACCCCGAACGTATCTTCCAGACGTGTCTTCTTATAAAGCATATTTGTAAGATTCTCCACGTCGGTATCTTTTCTCAGCTCCAGTACAATCCGGATTCCCTCTTTGGAAGACTGATTGGAAATATCTACAATATCGGCAGTCTTTTTGGATTCCACTAAAGAAGCCACATCGTTTAAAAATTTTCCGATATTTGCCCCGACCATTGTATACGGAATTTCTGTAATTACCAGATAAAGCTTCCCGCCTTTTCCTTTCTCCACCTGAGTTCTTCCCCGAATCTTAATCTTTCCGCATCCGGACTCATAAACAGACAGAAGCTCGTCTTTATTAACTACAATGCCGCCTGTGGGAAAATCCGGGCCTTTTACGTAGCGCATCAGCCCTTTCGTGCTGATGTCGTTATTTTTCATATAAGCCTTTACTGCATCTGCCACCTCTCCCAGATTATGAGGCGGAATACTGGTGGCCATTCCCACGGCAATTCCGTCGGCTCCGTTAATAAGCAGGTTGGGGATACGTACCGGAAGAACTTCCGGCTCTTTCTCCGTTTCATCAAAATTAGGAACAAAATCCACGATGTTTTTATCCAGATCGGATAAATACACTTCCTGGGTCAGTTTTTCCAGCCGGGCCTCTGTATAACGCATAGCCGCTGCTCCGTCCCCCTCAATGGAACCGAAATTTCCATGTCCGTCTACCAGGGTGCGCCCTTTTTTAAAGTCCTGAGCCATCACAACCAGCGCTTCATAGATGGAACTGTCTCCGTGAGGGTGATATTTACCCATGGTATCTCCCACGATTCTGGCACATTTACGATAGGGCCGGTCATAGCGGATTCCCAGCTCGTACATATCGTAAAGTGTTCTTCTTTGTACCGGCTTCAATCCGTCCCGCACATCCGGAAGGGCACGTGCAATGATGACACTCATGGCATAATCAATGTATGACTTCTGCATTTCTTCTGCATAGTCTGTGCGAATTATATGTTCTGTATCTGATTTCATCTGGTACTCCTTCTCTGTTTAAATATCAAGTTCTGCATCCTTTGCGTGTTCGTAAATAAACGCCTTTCGCGGAGGAACCTGAGACCCCATTAAAATTTCCGTCACACTGGACGCCAGCCGGGCGTCTTCGATTTCCACCCGTTTCAGCATACGGGTATCCGGATTTAACGTGGTTTCCCAAAGCTGCTGGGCGTCCATCTCACCAAGACCTTTATATCTCTGCAGCGTAAAAGGTCCCTTTTGCCTTTTCCGATAGCGTTCCAGCGCTTTGTCATCATAAAGATACTCTTCTTTCCCTTTCTTCGGCATGGCTTTATAAAGAGGCGGCATGGCTATATACACATGCCCTTCATAAATCAGTTCCGGCATAAAGCGATAGAATAAAGTCAGCAAAAGCGTAGAGATATGGGCTCCGTCCACATCCGCATCTGCCATAATAATAATTTTATCGTAGCGAAGTTTTGTTATATCAAAGTCATTCCCATAACCTTCTGAGAAACCGCAGCCGAAGGCATTAATCATGGTTTTAATTTCTGCATTGGCCAGCACTTTGTCAATGGTGGCCTTCTCCACATTTAAGATTTTCCCCCGGATGGGCAGAATCGCCTGATAATTCCTGTCTCTGGCAGTCTTTGCAGAGCCGCCTGCAGAATCTCCTTCTACAATGAAAATTTCACACTGGGAAGGATCTTTCTTCTCACAATTAGCCAGCTTTCCATTGGAGTCGAAAGAGTATTTCTGTTTTGTCAGAAGATTGGTCTTGGCCCGCTCTTCTGTTTTACGAATTTTAGCGGCTTTCTCCGCACAGGATAAAATGCTCTTCAGAGTTTCCAGATTCCGATCCAGATAAAGTACAATCTGCTCTCCCACCACTTTACCGGTGGCTCTCGACGCATCCTGGTTGTCCAGCTTGGTTTTCGTCTGTCCTTCAAACCGTGGGGCAGGATGTTTAATGGATACTACTGCCGTCATGCCGTTGCGAATATCCGTTCCTGTAAAATTCGGGTCTTTCTCTTTTAAAATCCCCAGTTCTCTGGCATAGTTATTCATTACAGAAGTAAAGGTGGTTTTAAACCCTGTCAGATGGGTTCCCCCTTCTGCATTGTAAATATTGTTGCAAAATCCCAGAACATTCTCCCGGAATTCATTGGTAAACTGAAAAGCTGCCTCAACAGTAATCCCTTCGTTTTCCCCCTTCAGATAGACAGGTTCATGGAGAACCTCCGTATTTTTATTCAAATCCCGAATGAAGCCCACAATTCCCTCCGGCTCATGGAATTCTGAAACTTCCGGACTTTCTCCTCTGCGGTCTTCAAACAGAATTGTCAGCTCCGGATTCAGGTATGCGGTTTCATGAAGACGGCTTTTCACTTCCGTGGCAGAGAATCTGGTTTTTTCAAAAATCTCCGGATCCGGAAGAAAATTAATGCAGGTTCCTGTCTCCTTTGTTTTTCCTATTACCGGAAGCAAACCCTGATTCAATTCCAGAGTGGGAATCCCCCGTTCATAGTGATCGTGATGGATGAATCCGTCCCTGCTTACCTGGATGTCCAGATACACAGACAGCGCATTTACCACGGAGGAACCCACTCCGTGCAGTCCGCCGCTGGTCTTGTAAACAGAATCGTCAAACTGTCCTCCTGCATGAAGGGTGGTAAAGACCAAACGTTCTGCCGAAACCCCTTTCTCATGTAAATCCACCGGAATTCCTCTTCCGTTATCTTTCACTGTGCAGGAACCGTCCGCCTCCAGAGTAACCTGAATAAAGCTGCAAAATCCGGCCAGATGCTCGTCCACCGCATTATCTACAATCTCATAAATCAGATGGTTCAGCCCTTTCCGGGAAACACTTCCGATATACATACCCGGTCTCTTTCTTACTGCCTCCAGACCTTCCAGTACAGAGATGCTTTCCGCATTATACGTATTTTTTTTCGCCATCTTATTTCCAATCCTTTCTTTACGTAACTCCCATTATAGCAAAAGTCTTTCTTTTGTCCAGAAAAACAGGAGGCTACTTTTCTCTGAGATTTTCCAGAACAGAGTAAGGAACTTCCAGGTTTCCATATCCGTCTCCCATATTCAGTCCCTGTTTAAAGGTACCGTGGAAATCGGAACCTCCTGTAATCTTCAGATGATATTGTTTTGCCAGTTGTATCATTTCCTGTGTTTCTGCCGGCCTGTTGCAGGAATAAAGGGCTTCAATAGCATCCAGACCTGCCTGACGCAGCCGATTTACCACCTCTTCCAGGTGTTTCCTTGAAAATCCATACAGCAGGGGATGGGCCAGAGCCGCAATTCCCTTGCTTTCATGAATCATTTTTATCGCCTGATAAGGATCTGCCTTTTCTCTTGGAACGTAACAGCAGGCCCTCTCTCCCAGATACCGGTCAAAGGCTTCCTGCTTGGAAGATACGTAGCCTTCTTCCTCCAGAAACTTAGCAATATGGGCACGGGTGCAGACACAGTCCGGAAATTTTTCTTTCATAAGCTCCTCTGAAATTTTCACCTGATGTTCCTGCAGTTTCTGAATCATTTTCTGATTCCGGATTTTCCTGGATGCTCTGAAATTTTCCAGATTCTCCTGAAACCGTACATCCTGATAGTCAATATCCAGGCCCAGTATATGAATATCTCTGTTTTCATAGCGGGTGGAAAATTCAATCCCCGGCACTACCTCTACGCTGCTTTCCCTGGCTGCCTCCACAGCCTCTTCAATTCCGGATACCGTATCGTGATCCGTCAGTGCAAAAGCTGCCAGATTTTTTTCCTCTGCCAGCTTCACAAGCTGAGAAGGCGTATAGCTTCCGTCCGAACTTGTAGAATGAACATGTAAGTCAATCTTTCTTTTCATAAAGTGCTCCTCTCTGTTTCTCTCTATTCCGGGAAATCCTGGGGACAGTATCTATTTCGTCCCTTATATAATAATATTGGATTATATCACAAAATCATCCGTAAACGCACAAAAAAAGCTCTTGAAACTCAAGAGCTTTAAAACAGTCTGTAGGGGAGTCGAACCCCTGATTCTGCCGTGAGAGGGCAGCGTCTTGACCACTTGACCAACAGACCTAAGTGAACCGTACTTGCATATAATAAATCATTTTGTTGAAATATGCAAGTACTTTTTTCACTTTTTTTAAATTTTTGTAACTATTCAGCCATGCATCTCGGATTCTCGCAGCTGCCGCTGCTCTACCGCCGCTTACGCGGCTGAATCCTCGATTACGGCTAAACGCCATATGTCTGCTGATGGCA
>ERZ1643250.3104-NODE-3104-length-11718-cov-5.229872_pt1 | contig 11718 bp, 10 predicted proteins | sample MGYA00579262_ERZ1643250 | MGnify/ENA primary metagenome ERZ1643250 (study PRJEB29033, sample SAMEA4952265) | chicken gut metagenome | biome: Broiler Chicken; feature: Gastrointestinal Tract; material: Caecum | place: Ireland | collected 2018 | study: Broiler...
TGCCGGACTGCTGGCAGTATCTGCCGGACTCGTTCTCATGATGAGAAGACGCCGTACAGCGAAATAAGCAGTGAATAGAAAAACACAGGCCGGCAATATCTGCCGGCCTGTGCTTTGTCAAGAAAAGTGTGTAAGTTCATTTGTTGGTTTTTTACAAGTGTAAATCTGTTTTGTGATCATTCGCTTATTGATCTATTCTGTTTTTTTCATTTGTTCAGATATTTGTTGAGCCAATCATGAAATTGCTCGTACTGTGACACGAAGATATAAAAGCTTGAGCAACGCTGTCTCATTGGGAAACGCTCCTGTTTTTGTTACCTTTTTAAAGCTGCAATTTATCGCTTCGATCGCGTTGCTCACATACATCACCTGTCTTACTGCCTGGCCATGATCGCATAACTGCTCTATATGCGCGGAATTGCGCTTCCATGCTTTGACCGCTCCTGAATGCTTCCAGCTCCTTGCAGAGCACTTCAAACGCCGCATTCAGGTTTACTGCTCCGTATACCTTTTTCAGGCTTTACGTACATGGTTTGTATTCCTTTGCAGGAATGTATTTGATCGAATTTTGTATCAGGTGTAGGATCTCTTAAGAAAATATCGCTTTTGCCGCTGTCTCTGCTCCGCGGCCGGAGGAGCTCATCCAATACCTGCATCCAATCATTCTTGCTCTCGCTTTTATTCAGCCATAAGCCCAAGATATCCTTCTCCCATCGAGGGCATATCCTAATATGACATACACCGCATGTTCCTTGCTTCTCTTCCGATCAGATCATAAATGTAAAAAAGAAAGCTGTGTAAGTCTGTGTATTTATCGATCGATCTCATCCAGGATGGGCTTTAGATATGCCTGATCGCTCCAGTCACATTTCCCTTCACCTGCTTCCATCAAGGCACGTTCCCATGGTTCGTAGGACGAGGGGTCTTTTTTTGCAGTGGCTTTTTTCAGCATCTTGCATAGATTCCTGTCGATGAAGGACATGGCTGGCATGTCCCACCCGCCACGGCAGTAAAACAGCGGCAAGTCCTTCAGCGGACCATCCATATTGTGTTCCTTTATTGCAGCCAATGCTTGTTCATCATAAGGAGAAGCACCGACGCAGAAGATGACGACCTTTTGCGGAGAAAGGTGAGCCAGCTGTTTTTTCAGCGCGTTCAATCCCGCAATGCCAGACGCGTAAATGCCGCCGCCGAATACGATCACTTCGTAGCGGCTGAGATCTGTGCCCTTTGCCTGCTTCATCTCCAGCAGATCAAAGTTTGTCGCGGCAAAGAGCCACTGGGCATATTTGCGTGTCGCTCCGTATTTTGATTGATATAAGATCACACCGTTCATCTATACCTCGCTTTCTGCCTGATCATCTTGATCGGGCCACTGATCAGTTTCATTATACCGCCTTTGTGTGGGAAGATCCCATGAAATGATCCGTTTTTGACGATTGAGTGAAGAAAAGTGGGAGAGCATGGACAAAATAAGGGGCATCGGCCCATGGTGTGGGCATCTGTGCCATTATTTTGCAAAAATGCGCGTAAAATATGATATGATGTCTAAAGAAAAAATTGAGGTGATCTCATGGGAGAAAAAAGAACGGTAATTTATAAACTGGAACGGCATAAGTGGCCGGATGAAATCGAGGCAGAAAAGAAAGCGCGGCGGCGTAAGTTCGCCGTCGTGTGCAGCTGCCTGCTGTTTTTTGCGGCCGGCTTTTTTGTCGCAAAAGGGACGCAGGGAACAGTGGTCAGCGGCGAGGCCTCTGCCGAGATGCAGAAGCTGGAGTCGGTCTATACGATCCTGAATGAAGACTGGTATTTCGGAAAGGATATTCAGGATCTGTCCACGACATTGTTGGAAAAAGCCATTTCAGCGATGGCCTACAGCGAGAGTGACCCACATACGTATTACATGAGTCAGGAGGATGCGCAGAACTTTTCCTCCTCGCTGGAAGGCACATTTGTCGGCATCGGCATTCAGTTTTATCAGAACGCTCAGGGGCAGTATGTCGTTTCGGCCGTGTTTGAGAATTCTCCGGCGCAGAAGGCCGGGCTGCAGCGCGGCGATCTGATCATTTCCGTGATGGGAGAGGACTGCAGCACGCTGTCCAGCGGTGAGATCCAGGAACTGCTCGCTCTCTCGGAGGATGAGACGGCGCAGATCGTCATCGAGCGCGATGGCGCACAGCAGACGGTCTCTGTGAAGCCGGCAGTCGTCGACAATACGGTGGCCGCTTATGTGGAAGACGGCTATGGTTATGTGGTGCTTTCTTCATTTGCGGAGAACAGCGGGACAGATATGCAGAGCGCGCTGCAGCGCATCCGCGATGCGGGCGAGTCGAAGATCATCCTGGACCTGCGGGACAATGGGGGAGGATATCTCAGCTCTGCCTTGGATATCGCCGCCTGCTTCCTGCCGCAGGACACCATCGTGTTCCAGTCAGAGGATCGCAGCGGGGAACGCACCGAATATAAGGTTACGGAAGGATACACGCCAATCAGCTTCGATCAGATCGTCATCCTGATGAATGAGAACACCGCCTCAGCGTCAGAAGTGCTCATCAGCGCCTTGGATGAAAATCTGGGCGATCAGGTGATCATGATCGGCAATACGACCTATGGCAAAGGGACGATGCAGACGAGCGTGCCGTTCAGCGACGGCACATCGCTGAAGTATACGACCGCACAGTGGTTCTCCAGTCAGGGCAGGCAGATCAACGGCGTGGGCATCACGCCGGATGTGGAGGTCTCGCTGGATGAAGCCAGAAGCATCGGCATGCCCAATTACACGGAAGAGATCTCTGTCGAAGCGGACAGCGTGGCGGTGATCGCCAAACCGGTGCAGATCTATCTGCGCTTTCTGGGCTATGACGCAGACCGAAGCGACGAGTATTTCTCTCAGGCTTCCTCCAGAGCGCTGGCGCAATTCCAGCGCGATCAGGGGCTGGAAGCTGACGGCGTCATCGATAATGAGACGGCAAAGGCGCTGGTGAACGCAGCCGGCGTCTATTGGAACGAACACGAGGAGGAACTGGATACGCAGAAACGAAAGGCAGTTGAGATCATCCATGGAAGAGAAGCTGTTTGACCTTGTTTCAACCTCTACGCCGCAGGGCGATCAGCCCCAGGCCATCGACAAGCTGGTGGAGGGCATCCGCAGCGGGAAGAAGGAGCAGGTGCTGCTCGGCGCGACCGGCACGGGAAAGACCTTCACGATCTCCAATGTCATCGCGCGGGTGAACAAACCGACGCTGGTCTTTGCGCACAACAAGACACTGGCAGGCCAGCTCTATTCTGAATTCAAGGAGTTTTTCCCGCATAACCGTGTGGAATATTTCGTCTCCAATTTCGATTATTATCAGCCGGAAGCATATCTGCCGAAGACCGATACCTATATCGACAAGAACGCGACGACCAACATCGAGCTGGATATGCTGCGGATGGCGGCGGTCAACTCCATCCTGGAGCGCAGGGACACGATCATCATCGCTTCGGTCGCCTGCATCTACGGTGCGAGCAATCCGGACCAGTACCGCGATATGTTCTTCTCGATCCGGGTGGGGGATATCATCGACCGCAAGGATCTGATGCGCCGGCTGGTCGCTCAGCAGTATTCGCGCAACGACATGGAGCTGAGCCGAGGGACCTTCCGTGCGCGCGGGGATGTGATCGAGATCGCGCTGGGCCATACCGACGCCTATATCCTGCGCATCGAGATGTTCGACGATGAGATCGAGCGCATCTGCGAGGTCGATCCGCTGACCGGTAAGGTGCTCAACGCCTATACGGTCTATGTCGTCTATCCGGCGAGCGGGTACGCGACGAGCCAGGACATCATCAACCGGGCTGCCGATACGATCGAGGAAGAGCTCGAGGATCGTCTGGACTATTTTGAACAAGAGGGAAAGCTGCTGGAAAAGGAACGGCTGGAACAGCGCACCCGCTATGATGTGGAAGCATTGCGCGAATTCGGCGTCTGCCCGGGCATCGAGAATTACTCCCGGCATATCGACGGCCGTCAGCCCGGCGAGCGTCCCTATACGTTATTTGACTATTTTCCGGATGATTTCCTCCTCGTCGTCGATGAGAGCCATGTCTCGCTGCCGCAGATCCGCGGCATGTATAACGGCGACCGCGCCCGCAAGGAAACGCTGGTCAATTACGGCTTCCGTTTGCCCAGTGCGCTGGATAACCGCCCGCTGCGCTTTGGGGAATTCGAGCAGATGGTCAATCAGGCCATCTACGTCTCAGCGACGCCGGGAGACTATGAGCTGGACAAGGTGCATGGGGAAGTCATCGAACAGATCATCCGTCCGACCGGGTTGCTGGATCCTGAGGTGGAGGTGCGCCCGACCACCGGGCAGATCGACGATCTGGTCGACGAGATCAAGGCGCGCATCGAACGCGATGAACGCACGCTGATCACGACGCTGACGGTGCGGATGGCGGAGGATCTGAGCGCTTATCTGAAGAACATGGAATTCAAGGTGGCCTGGCTCCATCATGAAGTCACCACCATCGAGCGCACGGAGATCATCCAGGATCTGCGCAAAGGCAAATACGATGTGCTCGTCGGCATCAACCTGCTTCGAGAAGGCCTGGACATCCCCGAAGTGTCGCTGATCGCGATCCTCGACGCGGACAAAGAGGGCTTCCTGCGCAGTGAGCGCTCATTGATCCAGATCATCGGCCGTGCCGCGCGAAACGCGCAGGGCAAGGTCATCATGTATGCGGATCAGATCACTCAGTCGATGCGCAAGGCGCTGGATGAGACGGCCCGCCGCCGGGAGATCCAGATCGCATACAACGACGCACACGGCATCACGCCGAAGACCATCATCAAGCCGATCCATGATGTCGTCCGCAGCAAGGAGACCAAGGAGATGACGGCGGCCTACATGAAGAAGAAAAACAAGATGGGCAAGAAGGACAAGACGAAGATGCTGGAGAATATCGAGAAGGAGATGAAGGAAGCTGCGCGTGTGCTGGATTTCGAGCGTGCCGCTCAGCTGCGTGATATCCTGATCGAGCTGAGAAATTCCTGAGGAGGGGGTAATCATGAACGGGTTATGGAATCAGATCCTGGTGAGTCGGGATGCATTTCTGTTGGAAAGTCTGGCGCCGTATGTGGATGATGAGATCCTGGAACGGCTGCAGAGCGTCTCGCCGGCACAGGCCGGCGTCGATCCTCGGGTGATCGCCCGGATCAGCGATCGGATCATCGCTGAGCATGCGGACAGGGCAGCGGCCGTCGCCCTGCCCTCCGCGCTGGCATCCGGCGTGATGCGCGCGTTTACGCTGCCGCTGGAATATGCGTCTTATCTGTATGAGTCTGCCCTGCTCGTGCAGAAGCTGCTTTATCTGTACACCGGCATCAAGGAAGAGCATATGCTGGCGCATCATCAGCTGCCGGGATACCTGTGCATCTTCTTCGGGACCGCGTTTACGGCCAAGGGCGTCAGCGCGGTGTCCGGCACGCTCATGCGTATGGCGCTGCGCCATGCCCTGAAAATGCGGATGTCTTCGTTCGTTCCGCTGGCTGGCGGAGCGGTGAATGCCGCTGTGACCCGGCTGTCGATGAAGCAGCTGGCAGAGGAGCTGATCGCTCAGCTGAAGGAGCGGCGGATCGAGCATCAGGAGTATCTGACCATCGGCTGCGCGCCGGGCAAAGTGGAGACGCCGCTGTTTCATCTGAACGCAGAAGATGTCGCTCGCTGAGCAATTTCCGGGGAAATACGCGAAGAAAGGGGAAAAGAAGATGAACTGGGAAGAGTTTTTCGAACAGGAACAGCAGCAGTCATATTTTCATGACCTGATGGCTTTCGTGGAAGGGGAATATGCGGAAAAGACAGTCTATCCGCCCAGGGAACAGCTGTTCTCCTGTTTTCGCGAATGCCCGTTCGCCAGCGTCCGTGCGGTGATCCTGGGACAGGATCCATATATCCATGCGCATCAGGCGCACGGGCTTTGTTTTTCTGTGAATCGCGGCGAGAAGATCCCGCCCAGCCTGAAGAACATCTATAAGGAGCTGCATGACGATCTCGGCCTGCCTGTCCCTGCGCACGGTTCGCTGCTCGACTGGGCCCATCAGGGCGTGCTGATGATGAACGCCGTGATGAGCGTGGAAGCCGGCAAGAGCGGCAGCCACCGCAAAAAGGGATGGGAGACCTTTACGGATCATGCCATCCGCTTTGTCAGCGATCATGCCCGGCCCAGCGTGTTCCTGCTGTGGGGAAACTGGGCAAAGGAAAAGGCGGCCTTGGTCGACGATCGCCGGCACAGGATCATCATGAGCGCACATCCTTCGCCGCTTTCCGCCTATCATGGCTTTTTCGGTTCTCGGCCCTTTTCCCGGACGAACGCCTTCCTGCGGGAGCTGGGACGTGAGGAGATCGACTGGAGGGTGAGAGAATGAGCTACGCGGATGTCCAAGACGCCATCGCGTCCATCGAGAGCCGCCGGCGGATCAGAAAAGATCTGCCGGCGTTTCAGCGCTTCGTCTTTTCGCGCTGTCCAAAAGTCAGCGCGCTGAAGATCATCCATATCGCCGGGACGAACGGCAAGGGCTCTACGCTCAACTATATCCGCAGCATCCTTAACGCGGCCGGCTTGCGCGTGGGCACATTGACTTCTCCTGCGCTCGTCTCGCATCTGGACCGCATCCGCATCGACGATCAGTGGATCGGGGAACAGGAATTCCTCGATCTGGTCAACCAGCATGATGAGGAGTGGCGCGCGCTGGGGCTGGCCATGTTCGACATCGATGTCCATATTGCGCTGAGCTGGTTCATCAGCCAGAAGGTGGATGTCGTCATCCTGGAGACCGGACTTGGCGGCAGGCTGGATGCGACCAACATCATCACTCCCTGCGCGAGCGTGATCACGGGGATCGGCCATGACCACATGCAGCTGCTGGGAGATACCCTGGAGGAGATCGCATGGGAGAAGGGCGGCATCATCAAGGCAGGTGTTCCGCTGATCACCGCGGAGGACAAGCCTTCCTGTTTACAGGTGTTTGAAACGATCTGCGCGCAGCAGGGCTCTCCGCTGTATCGGGCCCGCCCTTCTCATGTGCGCAGGGATGAAGCCGGACACATCTGTTTCGATCTGGATGAGCTCAGCGGCCTGTGTCTGTCTTCTCCGGCGGCATATCAGGCGGAAAATGCGGCGCTGGCCGTGAAGACGGTGCGCCTGCTGTTTCCCGGCATCGAGACAGCGCATATCCGTTCCGCCTTGTTTTCTGCCGGATGGGCCGGACGCTTCCAGCTGTTGCACAAGGATCCGGATGTCATCGTAGACGGCGCGCATAACCGCGAGGGCGTGGAGGCGCTCTGTGAGACCTTGCGTGGCATGTCTGTCGACACGGTCATCTTTTCGGTGCTGAAGGACAAGGAATGCGGGCGCATGATCGAAACGATCCGCCAGGTGTGCAAACAGCTCATCCTCTGTTCCTTCGAGCAGGGCAGGCTGGCCGATCTGCAATCGCTCGCTCATCAGCATGGGCTGCCATTGGCTCATGACTTGCGGACGGTGCTCAAGGCGCGCATGGCCTGTGATTCCCGCATCGTGATCAGCGGCTCGCTCTATTTCGTCTCTGAGGCCGTGCGGCTGTTTCAAGACGGCGAGATCTGAGCGAAAAAAAGCACAGCCGAAGCTGTGCAGGGGAGATTTACTTTTCCGTGTTCAGCGGCTTGTGCATGCCTCTGCTGTTGCGGATGCGCACGCAGATCTGCATGACATAATACAGCGCGGCGACTTCAAAGGGGAAAGCGACGATGTTTTTGACGATGCGCACAGACAAGTAGTAGATGAACGTATTGCCCATCGTCATGCTCATCCACAGCGGGTTGAGCAGCAGATTCACGACGAGGACGACGCCCAGCCTGGCGACGATGCATCGGCGCAGCGTGACGCGCGGCTGACGGTAAAACATCACGCCGTAGAAGAAGCCGGTGAACATCGAGTTGATCATCCATCCGGGGAACCACGGCCCGTTGGGCGCGACCATGTAAGACAGATTGTCTGAGATGATGCCGGCCAGGCCGTTGAGAAATGGACCGAAGAAGAAGCCGCTGGCCGCTGTGGCAAGCGAACCGAAGCTGATGGTCAGCACCTCAGGGATGAGCCGGATGGAGTAGCCCGACAAGATGATGTTCATGGCGGTGAACAGCGATACGCCGACCAGGGCCTGCACCCTGCGGCTTTCCTTTACGCTGTCCTTGATGGTCAGATAGAGCTGTTTCAATATAAAAACCTCCTTTTCCATATTGCAAATGAAAAAAGAGGCATTCTGATTTTTCATCGGCAACAGCGGGATGCGAAACATGTACCGCAAGAATCCTTTTCGCCCGGCTGACAACTCCCCGTTCAGCCGATACTTAACGCACATGTCTCTACTCTGCTCACGCGAACATTATACACGCGCCTGCGCTGCTTGGCAATGCTCGAGGCATCATATGTGGAAAAAATGCCAATTTCGTGGGTGTTTTTGTGAGAAAGTTCACATTGTTTGGACTTTTTTTTTACCATATGACGATGTATACTTAGTACTGTATGAAAGAGAGGGCTTACAGACAATGTTTGTAGATGATTTACGAGAAAAGATCAAGGGCAAAGGAGTACGCATCGTATTTACCGAAGGTCCTGATAACCGTGTGCAGGAGGCGGCCGTCCGTCTGCAGCGGGAGGGGATCCTGAATCCGATCCTGCTGGGTGACAAAGATGAGATCGCAGCGACGGCGAAGCTGTACAGCCACGATCTGAGCGGAATTAAGATCATGTGTCCGCAGGAATTTACGGACATGGACAAGATGGTCACACGCATGATTGAGCTGCGCCGAGGAAAGATGGATGAGGCAGCCTGCCGCAAGGCGCTGCAGCAGACCAACTATTTCGGCACGATGCTGGTGCAGATGGGCTACGCGGACGGTCTGCTGGGCGGCGCGACCTATTCTACAGCGGATACGGTACGCCCGGCGCTGCAGTTGGTCAAGGCCGCACCGGGCAACTCCATCGTTTCCAGCTGCTTCGTGCTCGTCAAGGGCGAGGAACAGCTGGTCATGGGCGACTGCTCGATCAATATCAATCCGAATGTCGATGAACTGGTGGAGATCACCATGCAGACGGCGAACACCGTCAAGCAGCTGGGCATGACGCCGCGCATCGGTCTGCTTTCTTATTCTACGCTTGGTTCTGCTAAGGGCGAGAGCGTATCGAAGGTGCGCGAAGCAGCGATCCGTCTGAGCCGCATGCCGCTGGATTACAAGGTGGAAGGCGAGATGCAGTTCGACTGCTGCGTGGCGCCGGAGGTCGCTGCGCTGAAGGCGCCGGAATCTGAGATCGCCGGAAACATCAACACGTTCATCTTCCCGAACATCGATGCCGGAAACATCGGTTACAAGATCGCTGCCCGCCTGGGCGGATGGGAAGCCATCGGACCGATCCTGCAGGGACTGAATGCGCCGATCAATGATCTGTCCCGCGGATGCAATGCGGACGAAGTCTACAAGATGTCCATCGTGACCGCCGCACAGAAATTCATGAATATCTGATCAAAGAAGCTGCAGTGAAATGACTGCGGCTTTTTTTGTTGACCAGGAAGCGGGCAAGGCGTATGCTGGAGATGAAGGGAGGGAACCTCATGTGGACAAGAGCTGAACTCAAAGAGAAGGCAAAAGCCATGATGAAACACAGCTACTGGATGATGTTTTCGGTCTCTCTGGTCGCTTATCTGTTTACTGACGCGTTTGCGGACATCCTTGATATGCTCAGCGAACAGCATCTGCTCCCGCTGCGCGGCGGTCTGAATCTGACGGTGAACGGACGGTCGATCTGGCTGAACATCCCTTGGCTGCAGATGCTTCAGCTGCAAAACGCGCTGTTTTTCGCGCTCATCGCCATCATGCTCATGGTGTTTATCGGCAATGTGATCAAAGTGGGCACAAACCGCTATTATCTCGGCGCTGCTTCCGGTCCGCAGCCGTTTTCCACATTATTTTCCGCTTTTTCTTCCCACTACCTGAATGTGGTGAAGGTGATGTTCCTGGTCAGTGTCAAGATACTGGCCTGGTCGCTCTTGCTGGTCATCCCGGGCATCGTCAAATCATATGAATACCGCATGATCCCGTATCTGCTCGCGCAGCAGCCGGACATGCGCGCCGAAGACGCATTCGCGCTCAGCCGGAAGATGACCATGGGACACAAGGCGGAGATGTTCGTGCTCAGCCTGTCGTTTCTGGGATGGCTCATCCTGGGCACGCTGGCTTTCCGTATCGGTGTATGGTTTGTCCGTCCCTACATTGAGTCAACGTGGGCACAGCTTTATCTGAAATTGCAGGAAAATACGCAGACTGTCTGATCTGGCTGAACTTAGGCTGGAGGCAGACATGACGAAAATGGCAATCAGATGCATTTCTGATTGCCGTTTTCGTGTGCGCTTAACCAAAATGCTCACGCAGTTTTTTGAAGAATAACGCTGCTGCTGCGGAAAACACCTGGTCCTTTTTCCAGATGATATTTAATCCTGAATCGAGCTGCGGCTCCAGCGGGCGGAAACAGAGACTGCTGCTTTCAGTCGTATTGGCGATCTTGTCGATCGTGATGGCATAGCCCACTCCGGCTTCGACCATGATGGCAGCGTTATAGACGAGGTTGAACGTCGTGACGATGTCCAGCTTGTCGAAATCCTCGCCAAACCACTCGGCAAATTCATTCCTGTGCCGCTCTTCTGAAATGACCTGACGTGAGCAGATCAAGGGAACGTTCAGCAGATCTTCTTTTCTGATCGTTTCTTTTTTTGCTAGAGGGATGTCTTTTCGCATGATGACGCCCCACGTATCTCTGGCAGGAATATTGAAGTAATCGTATTTGGAGATGTCCGCAGGCTGAATCAACAGCCCAAAATCCAATAAGCCTTTATCCAGCCGTTCGGTGACATCCTCAGCATTTCCGCTGTACAGATGATAATGAATTTCCGGATAAGCTGTGCGCAGCTCACAGACGATCTGTGCGATCAGTTTGACTGCCTCTGTTTCTCCGCCGCCGATATAGATATCGCCGCTCACGACATTGCTCATTGAATGAAATTCGGCTTCTGTTTTATCGACCATGGAGATGATCTCTTCTGCACGTTTCCGCAAGATCATGCCTTCGGCAGTCAAGCTCATATTGCGGCTGCCGCGAACAAACAGCCGCTGTCCCAGCTCTTCTTCCAGGTCATGGATCTGCCGGGAAAGTGTCGGCTGTGTGACATGCAAAACGTTGGCCGCGTTCGTGATGCTTCCTTCCCTGGCTATCGTCAAGAAATAGCGAAGTACTCTTAGTTCCATATCGATCCTCCTAGCATAATCATTATAGCGTTCTTTGATATGCCTGAAAAGCAAAACACGGTTTTCAAATTAGGTATTTGTTATGCTTTGGGCATGACATTATAATGAAAGCGGTAAAGGTGGCAGAGTCATGGGTGAAATTTCTGAAACAGCGCGGCTTCTTCGCAACTTGAACGATGCTGGCTGTGAAGAAGCCATGATCTGAAAATATCTGCAGCTGCAAAAGGGAGGAAGAAGGCAAGAGCAGTTTCAGCTTCTTTCCTTGCATAGCGCATGGTTTGCACCATGAAGCGCGGACAAACGGTCCGCAAGAAATGATCGAATGGAGGTATCTTGACATGGAAGAAAGTGTGAATAAAAATGCGTAAAAAAGGCCGACTTAAAAACAAGTAGTAAAAAA
>ERZ1643250.3107-NODE-3107-length-11704-cov-7.075457_pt1 | contig 11704 bp, 11 predicted proteins | sample MGYA00579262_ERZ1643250 | MGnify/ENA primary metagenome ERZ1643250 (study PRJEB29033, sample SAMEA4952265) | chicken gut metagenome | biome: Broiler Chicken; feature: Gastrointestinal Tract; material: Caecum | place: Ireland | collected 2018 | study: Broiler...
CATCGGCGGTCATGTACGCTGTTTTACCGCTTCCCGGCTTTCCGAAAACTATGGTTATCATTTATATCTCCTAAATACTTGACTTTGTAAAAGAAATTAGATATAATTTCATCGAGAAATAGACCTGTGGTAGCTAATGACTACCGCCAATAGGCTATTTCTTTTTTTTACGTCTTTCAATAAATTTCAATATAGCTTCTTTGTCTTGCTTGGACAAATTATAATTTTTTAGAATTTCACTGAAATTATTTTTATTATCGTAGCGCAATTCAGTTCTTATGTAAGATTTGCTTGTGTTACCTTTCTGCGGATTTTTACTCAATTCTATATTTTTGTGGTGCCCTCGTTTGGGGGATTCCGTCAATCCCATAAAACCATAGTCAGCCGAAGTTTCGTCTACTATTAATTTGGGATGTTTGGCTTTCTTTATCTTTCCACCTTCTATTTTTTTATATCTGCGGAAAGTAAACAGATTTTTATTTGTAGAATTTTTAATTAATTGTTTTCTCTTAGCCATTTTATCTCCTGTTACTTACCTTTATTCCGTACAGCCTGCACAATCCACGCAACCAGTCTGAACGGTGCGGACACAATGTACCAAAGCAGTTTTATTAACCAAACAACGACGGTTGCAATCGGCTTTACAATCAGAGCCAAAACAAGCAACACAACTACAGCCAACACAACCCATACCCACCAAGGTATTTCCGGATATTGTTTGTTGCCGGGAATAAGGTCACCGCTTTGCTTATTGTCTACAACACCGAGATTGTAAACAACACCTTCCGTTTCAAACTTTAAGCGTAAAATGGAAACTTCCGTTACTTCCGTGTAATGCGTCGAAGAAGAAAGTTTCGAAGTGTACATTTCATAAGGCGTTTCATAAAAACGTAAAACCCAAGTTTTACCAACTAACGCCGCTTTTGCCGTATCTGTCAGATTTTCAGTAGCAATAAAATCACTTACGGGCGTTATTCGTATCCATTCGTGTTTACTAAATCCCCAATTAGTTGTAGATATAACTTTACTCGGATAAATAGTCAACGGCTCATGTTCGACAAACCTTATCAAACACAGAAGTCTGTTTCAGTCAATACGATGATGTAATGATTCGACGGCTTGTCGGTTTGATAAGAGTAATGAAAGATAGGTCAATCGTCATTTTTCTTAAAGGTGGATTAAGCATAACAGAAGTTGTGGAATAATGATAAACGAGTCGATAATATCGGCTCGTTTTTTATATTTATGAGGCATGAGATTCATTGTACGAGCAATTTGCCGACAATCTATGTATCAAATTGGTTTTTATAAATTTCTTTAATTTTGAATATCGATTAGTCCGCTTGCAACAAAACTATGCTCAAAAAGAAAAGCCGCTATATTATTGGCAATTATTTCATTCTTTCTACGTTCATCAATAGATCTCCTAGAAATAAAAGACTGGTACAGATTATTCGCATTTCCTGTCATAGAGAATATTGCAAAATCCAACTTTGCGGCTTTTTCAAAAACATCCAAAAATTCTTTTGTTTGAAATAAATCCAAGCAATACATTTTGTCTTTGTTCAAATAGATACTACCTAAAGAACTGGCGTCTTCAATTAGAAAACCTATATAAATATTTTTGAAATCTTTTTTTAATTGTTTCTGCATCTCTGCTTTATAATCATTGATTTTATTATAATGAGAATTAAACTGCGTTTGAAAATTTTCGATATAGGATTTACCATTTCTTTCTACATACTCATTTAAAACAGCAAAATCCCCATCTTTAACAAGGTTCTTTTTGAACTCTTGTTCGCTTTTTGCTGCGACTTTATGTTGTTCGCTTCCTTTTTTTGTTACTTTCGTATTATTAAATTGGAAGTGCTCAAGTAAAAGTATATCGTCTTCAATGACTGCATATGCATCAGGGCGTTTTGGGGTTTCTCTAAGTTTAGAGAAGAATGGGTTGAACCTTTGTATCGCAGACAAATCTTCATTAAAACAGTAGGCACCTTGCGGACAAATGTTCATACAAAAAATGGTTCTTTCATAATCTGTCATATAACTCACCTTTTACTAAGTTATATAAATTATATCATATTGTAGGCTTACAAACAATAGTTTTACGTATAAATATCTTTTTACTTATCGCTGTACTGTACTTTTGCATATTTCCTTGAAAGCTAAGGTGGTTAATGCTCTTATTGAAAATCCGAGCTCCAGTGTTTGAATTCCTAATATGTTTTTCTCTTCTTTTGATGTATTCGTTGCAATAGAATATTAAAAACCATTATGGATAGGGTAGTATTTTTATCCACTAAACCCAAAAAAGCCCTGAAAATGTAGGTTTTCGGGGCTTTTTCTTATGTTCTGAAATATCACTTTTGTTTTTGACACTAAATTCTGACACTAAAAATTTTCACGAAACACGCAAAAACGGCTGTTTTTTGCCCTCAAACGGCATTTTTCCTGACACTAAATTCCGACACTAAAACGTAGTCTTCCCCCTAAATTGTGACATAGCAAACAACCTGCGGTTTTTTTGCAGAAAAAAAGGAGGTTACGTCTATGAACATATTACAACTAGCACTTGTAATATTGCAGATTGCCCTGGCAATCTTACAGATTATAAATAATCGTCCAAAGCGGTAACCGCCTTTACGGACATTATACCGCAGAACGTCCGCTCTGTCAAATTTGTCCTTACGGTGTGAAACTGTTAAGAAGTTTTACGTTATTAAATTTTGACTTATTGCTTATTCAAAAAATAATTAATACGTGGTCTTTTGTTTATTGTTCGTCAAACCAACATTATTCGACAGTTACTGATAAATTCGTTTGTAAATGAAATTCAGGACGGGTTTACTATACTGATCTTTCGCATATCGTAAATAACTATTGACAATGATATTAAATTTTATATAATAATATTAATTAATTTCAAGGTTTGAAGAGACGGCAAAGCGGTTTGCTTAAGAACATAAAATTTTAATACATATGATTAAAAAAGTTCTTTCACTGCAGATCTTGTGCGTATTTAGCGTTTTTAATGCATTTTGTAACGATGCGCAAAGTTTCGATGCTTTATTTGAAGAATTTCTAAAAGCAAAACGCTTTTGTTTAGTATATTTGGTTGTCATTTGTATTTGACGAAACATTCATACGAATACGCTATATTAACGTGATGTAGCAGTGTAAGATGAATGGAAACAATTCCGTTACTTGTTCGTGGGCAATTTGCTGATTTAAGTTTGTTGGACGGGCATTTTAGGAAAAACAAATTGATTTGAATGGGAAATTAGCAAAAAATAATTCCTGCGATATTCAAATTGGCTATTATCGAATTTAAAATAATTTTCAAACTTTAATAAGGAGACAAAATGTCACAACACGATCCAAATTTGCCGCAAAACGAAAAGGGTTCTTCAATGGTTAAATCTGCAATAAAGTCTATTCTGATAACTGCTTTGGTTCTTTTGTCCTTAGTTGCAGCGTTTTTTGTTGTGGGTAAAATTATTACAATGACGCAGAGAGAACCAAGCGAGCCGGGTCTTTTTGAAAGAGATGCAAATAACGGAGATGTTGAGGTATCTGTTGAATACCCAAATCTTTTGACTGCGGAAATAATTATCGTAGCAAAAACAGATATTGAATATTTACAGTTGGAAATATCTTTCAAAAACGACAATGGGGAGGATCTTCGTCAAATTCACAAAACTGTCGGTAATTTGGATATGGGCGAAAGATATGTAATCACAGTGAATTATTTGGAATTTTCGCTGTCGGAAAACATGAACATACGTTATGTCACTGTAAGCGTTGAAGGTGGTTCCGTAAGTCTTTTGTAACGCTGATTATAAATAGTTAAACTTGTGATTGTTTAGCAGTTGCTTGCAGAAAATCAAATACACTAAAACGGCGTTTGAAAAAAGTTGTTTTTTGATTTTTTTGCAATGTTAACAAAACTTTCAACTCTGCTTTTAACACTAAAACGTTTTATTAACGATATAACTGTAACTAATGGTTTTGCAAAGTCATCTCGGAAATTTCTTGTATTGACATTGCAAAAAAAACGACTAATCGTATTTCAATAAACCGCCTGCAAATCGCAAGCGGTTTTTTTGTTTAGAACATATCTTATTCCAAACAAACAAAACTAGTGTAACAACGCAAACAAGTGTTGTACTTGGTAAGGCTAAAAGCAGTGCGCCATTTCGCATGGCAACAGACATTCGGTGGAGACAACTGCCACAGTCCGTCTGTTTTTATTCTGATTTGTAGTTTTAGTCCAGTTTTGCAATATTTTTTCTTTTGCGGGGGACAAAACGTACTTTGGGCGTGTTGTAATGTCGGTAGACAGAAAGTTTTTGTGCCTTTTTGTTGCAAAAACTTTCGACGAAAAGTATAATTGACGTATGACGGATTTTGACAGACAACAGATAAATGCGTACATTGTGCAATTGTCGCACGGCAGCGAATCGGCGTTGGATGGGTTGGCGCAACTCCTTTCAGGCAGAATGCTGTCGGTGGCGTTGGCTGTGGTAAAAAACCGTGCGTTGGCGGAAGACGTCGTGCAGGACAGTTTCGTCAGAATTTTGCAAAAGGCGTCTTCGTTCAAATCAGACACAAACGGGTACGCATGGATATGCAAAATAGTGCAGAACGTCGCCTTGAACGTATTGCGCAAGGAAAAGCGTTTCCGCACGCAAAACATAGATGATTTTCCCTTCATTTGCGCCGACGTTTCCGTCGAGGAACAAGGGGCTGCTTCCGTCGCCATAAACGAGGCCATGCAAAACCTTACCGATACGGAAAAGTGGTTGGTCTACCAAAAGTACTTCATGGATTTTACCGTACGAGACAGCGCCAAAAGCGTCGGAAAATCCAAATCGGCGGTGCAGCGCATTTTGGCTCAGGCAGAAGAAAAAATAAGGCGTAACCTTTCGGTTACTTAACGGTAGAACAATGAAAAAACAAAAACAGCAAAAAGACATCAGAATACAGCAACTGTTTGACAGTTACGAACAAGGTGTTTCTCCGCAAACGCATCTTGTTGGGAAAGCGCAGGCGGAACTTTCCGCACGCAGGTCAAACGGTACAAAACAACGCACAAGGTGGGCTTGGACGGCGGTTGTTTGCTGTGCCTTGGCACTGCTTTTGATAACGGTGGGCGTTGCAAAAATAATTGTACCTGCTCCCGCCGACGTGCAGTACTACACGGCAAGCGAAGTGGTCAAAAAGTCCGTCGACGGCGTGTTTGCCGGCGAAAAAATCAATTTGTCCGGCTTTGACAATTCTCCCTACACATTGGTCAGTCAAAAGTATTACGCCTATTATTTCAAATCAAGCGGTCAACTTGCCTACATTGTGGCGCAACTTGGCTTTTCCACCGAAAACGGCATTGTGGAAATGCGTCTTATTGCCGAAAGCGACGGCTACGTCAAGTTGGATTGGAATTCCGACTACCAAAAACACCTCAAAAACAATTCGGCATTGTCCGTCCTTCCCGACTACGGAACCGACCTTGTCGGCGAGTACGTAACCAACGCCTATTTCCGTGCAAACGGAATGCACTTTTACGTCTACACGCAAAGCAACCCCACCGCAGGACAGTTTGTTCAACCTATTTTACAAATTTTAAGTTAAATGCGGGACAAAACGCTTTTTCGCCGTGTTGTAAAGGCAGAAAGATTGAAAAGAGGTGATAAAATGAAACGTAAACTTTTTCTTACCGTAATACTTGTTCTGGCGTTGGCTGTTTTGTGTTCGTGCAGTCCGCAAGGTCCTTTAACGGGCGACACCGGAATGGTTCCTCCTGAAGGAATAGTTTCCGACCTCACGGACGAAAACTACCAGTACGGAGAGATAATAGAAAACAATTTTGTTTCCGCAGCAGAGCAAAATTCTTCCTACTTTTCCTTGGACAGAAACACCGCATCCTACACCCTCATGCGCCGACAAATTGAGGAAGGACTCACGGTGGGTAAAAATTCCGTTCGTCTGGAAGAATACGTCAACTACTTCAATTACAACTACCAACGTCCGCAAAACGGGCAGGCTTTGGCTGTTTCCGGCAGTCTGTTCGATTGTCCTTGGAACAGCGAAAACAAACTGTTTACAATAGGCGTTGCGGCGGAAGAAATATCCTTTGAAAATCCCACGCAAAACAACCTTGTTTTTCTCATAGACACGTCCGGTTCCATGTACGGCGATGACAGGTTGGGGCTTATTCAGCAAGCGTTCACCATGCTGTTGGAAAATCTTGCCGACAACGACTACGTTTCCATCGTAACCTACGCAGGCGATTGCCGTGTGGCTTTGGACGGTGCCAGAGGCACGGAAAAAACAAAAATTGCCAATGTGTTGCAGGATCTTGAAGCAAGCGGCAGCACCAACGGTTCGGGAGGAATTCAACTTGCCTACGAAGAGGCGGCAAAGTACTTTGTCGAGGGGGGCAACAACAGAGTTATTCTTGCCACCGACGGCGACTTCAACGTGGGAATTTCCAACAAAAACCAACTCAAATCCTTCATTTCCGAAAAACGTAACAGCGGCATTTATCTTTCCGTGTTGGGGGTGGGAATGTTCAACACCAACGACACCACAATGAAAACGCTGGCGGAAAACGGTAACGGCAACTACGCCTACCTCGACAGCGTTGCCGAGGCACGCAAAGTGCTTGTGGAAGAGATAAACGGCACCTTCAACGTCGTGGCAAAGGACGCAAAAATAGGCGTGGTGTTCAATGCCGACGTGGTGGAAAGTTACCGTCTTATCGGTTACGAAAGCAAAATGATGTCGCAAGAAGAATTCGATGACGAGCAAAAGGACGCCGGCGAAATTGGCTCGGGACACACTGTAACGGCAGTGTACGAGGTGAAACTGAAAGAAAATGCTTCCGGCGAAGTGGCAACTGCGGAATTGCGTTACAAAAATCCCCAAACGGAAGAAAGTCAAAGCATTACCTACACCTGCACGACGCAGGACTACACACAAACGCCCGACGAGGACAGTGTGTTCATCGGCTGTGTGGTGGAGTACGGCTTGCTTTTGCGTCAGTCGCAGTACAAGGGTGATGCAAGTTTCCAAAGCGTGATTCAGCGTCTGGAAACTTTGAATTGCGTATCCACCGACCAATTCAAGGCGGAATTTCTCACCATTGTGCAAAAGGCTGCAAGACTGTACGAGTGAACATTGCCTTTCGGCATTAAAAAATGGTAACCGTCAATTTGTAGTCAAACCGAAAACCGACTGTGGCAGAGTTTCTGTTCTCACGGTTTCTTGTAGGATTTTTATTTTTCTGCATTGACAATCCTCCTGAATTATTGTATATTGATCGTGCCTCGGTGAGTTCGAAGAACCAAAGTTGCGGACACTGCCGTGCAACCGGGCGGAGTAGTAGATGAGGCTGAAATTGATTCACCGTAGGGTGATGGGCTGTGAGGCTCCGCAACCGTCTGTACTTTTTGTACAGGCGGTTTTTTATTGCCTTTTGTTTCGTGCCGTCTGCACAATCCACGCAACCGATACAAGATATCTTGTAGGATTTTTATTTTTGTGCATTGACAATCCTCCTGAATTATTGTATATTGTTTATGCCTCGGTGGGTAATCTATAACCAAAGTTGCGGCAGGGATTGCGTGCAACCAAGCGAAGTAGTGGATGAGGCTGAAATTGATTCACCGTAGAGTGATGGGCTGTGAGGCTTCGCAACCGTCTGTACTTTTTGTACAGGCGGTTTTTTTATTGCCTTTTGTCCACACTTAGTATGCTGTGACAATTTTCAAATTGAGAAAGGCATTATTTTTGTTCTAAAAGGTCTTGACATATTTGCCTCCAAAATTTATAATAAAAATACTCTTTCAAAGGTCTTGAACAAGACAGTTGCGCAATTGTGGCAACCATGCATACAATCCCATGAAAGTTTTATACAATTTCATGTTGTAGGGGTAGTGTACTGCAACCGTCTGTACATTTTGTACAGGCGGTTTTTTATTGCCTTTTGTTTCGTGCCGTCTGCACAATCCACGCAGCCGATACAAGATATCTTGTAGGATTTTTCTTTTTCTGCATTGACAACCCCCTTAGGTTATGTTATTATACCTCTGCCCTGGTGTGTTCGAAGAACCAAAGTTGCGGCGAGATTGCGTGCAACCGAGCGGAGTAGTGAATGAGGCTGAAATTGATTCACCGTAGAGTGATGGGCTGTGAGGCTTCGCAACCGTCTGTACTTTTGTACAGGCGGTTTTTTGCAAAGTTGGTGTATGCACGCACGCCGTTGCACGGTTGAGTGAAAGGAAAACAGCCCGAAACGCCGTTACTCTATGTGAAGGTACAGTTCCACAAGTTTTCCGGAAATTTTTGCGTCTTTCAGCACCTTTTCCGTTATCGTTTCCCCCTTTTTAATCATTGTTTCCCCCTGAAAGTTCACTATCGTTTTGTCCACTCTTTTGTGAAGCAAAAAATCAAAGTTGCCGTATCTTCGCCTTACGGTTCTGTTTGAAATTGCAACATTTTGCGTTGACGGTGCAACGTTTTTTGCAACCGTCAACTGTTGCGGTGTCTGTTGCTCCTTTTCGGCTTTCTGCTTCTGCGTGGCAACAACCTGCTTTTTCCACAAACTTTTCGCCGACGGCGTTTTAATTACTATCGCATCCTTTCCCACGCTTAAAACAACCCCTGCGGTAAAAATTCTTTCTCCCGAGTAAATGCGTGTAAGACCAAGAGAATTTGAAAAATCGGCGTCTGTCAGATTACCGCAAAAATTGCCTGCCGTGTCAAAAATTTGTTTACCCGTGTGCAACTTTCCGAAACGTTTTGCCTTCAATTCTTCGGAAATGCCCACAGGCTGTTCCACAACGGAAACAACTTGTATTTGTGCGGCTTTTTTCTTTCTTGGCTGGTGTATTTTCACCTTCGCCATTTCGCCTACGTCCGCCACGCATGTGCGCAGTGCGTTGTCGAAAAAAACGTCAGGCACAACCGTTCCCCCTGCAGTGCAGTCAAACAGGCGCAGTTCCGTCAGTTTTATCATATCTTCCCCCAAACAATAAATTTTTGAAAGATTATTCCCAAAAATGCGTTTATAGTGTATAATATGTAAAACAACTGTATTTTTTACAAAAAAAACAGGTAAAGGAGATAAAATATGGGTTGGTTCAAATCGCAAATGTGGAAAGTGTTGGAGTGGAAGGACGAAAGTCAGGACACAATGGTGCATCGCTTCGACATGCAAGGCAAAGAAATAATGAGCGGTTCGCAATTAACCGTCAGAGAGTCGCAGGCAGGCGTGTTTGTGCATCAGGGCAAAATCGCCGACGTTTTCGGCCCCGGTCAGCACAAACTTACAACACGCAACCTGCCCATTCTTTCGGCAATAGGCAGTATCTGGTATCAGGGGGAAAGCCGTTTCAAAGCGGAGTTGTACTTTGTCAACACCAAGCAGTTTGTGGACTGCAAGTGGGGCACCAACAATCCCATCACCATGCGTGACAAGGAATTCGGCGCCGTGCGTGTGCGTGCTTTCGGCAATTACTCTTTCAGAGTCAACGACCCTGCGGAATTTTTGCGGGAAGTGTTTGGCACCAACGGCAAATTCGGCGTGCAGGACATAGAAAGCAATCTCAAAAGCATTCTTGTTTCGCAAATGAGCGACACCATTGCCGAAAGCGGCATTTCCGCTTTGGACATGGCAATGAACTACCAGGAATTCGGCAACATGATACGTGACAACGCCCAAGCCAAATTTGACGCCATAGGTTTGGAACTGACGGACTTCAACATCATCAACATCAGTTTGCCCGAAGCGGTGGAAAAGGCAATAGACGAACGTGCAAGTTTGGGAATACTTGCCGACCAGATGGGCACCTACACGCAAAAGAAGGCGGCGGACGCTCTCGGCGATGCGGCGAAAAACCCCGGTTCTATGGGTACTTTCATGGGTATCGGTTTGGGAGCGCAGGCAGGCGGTATTTTGGGGACGGCATTCGGCAGTGCGCAAAATGCCCAAAACAAGCCCAAGGACAGTAAATTCTGCCCCGAATGCGGTGCCAAAATCAGCGCAACGGCGAAATTCTGTCCCGAATGTGGCAAAAAACTTGTGTCGGGAAACACCTGCCCGTCCTGCGGAAAACCCGTTGGAGAAGGTGCGAAATTCTGTCCCGAATGCGGAGAAAAATTAAACTGAAATTATGGACGACAACAGACTGAAACAACAAAAGTCATTTCAGCACAAATGTCCCAATTGCGGAGCCACGTTGCGTTTCGACCCTGCAAGCGGAAGTCTTTTGTGCGACCATTGCGGAGGAAAGGTACAGTTTGACCAAAGCGTCGACGTGCAGGAAAGGGATTTTTCCGATTTGGCTACATTCAGTCGCTGGGACGACGGCGATGTGGCAACGTATCGTTGTTACAACTGCGGCGCAGTTACCGTTGCTCCACGCACTGCGATTGCAACTACCTGTCCCTACTGCAATTCGCCAGTGGTAATCGACGACAAAACGGGTTCGCTTGTCAAACCCGATTCGCTGATACCCTTTCAACTCACTGCCAAACAGGCTGCGCAACAACTTTCAAGGTGGCGCAAACGCAGGCTGTTTGCTCCCAACAAGTTTCGCAAACACACACGTGAGGACAGCGTCAAGGGCGTTTTCGTTCCCGCATGGACGTTTGACGCCACAACGACTTCTTCCTACAACGGCACGGTGGGTATTCGCAAAACACGCACCGTTCGCCGCAACGGAAAAACCTACACGGAAAGTTACATAGATTGGGTGCCTGTCAGCGGAGTTATCGACAACACTTTCGACGACGTGTTCATTCGTGCCAACGGAAACATTCCCGAAAAGTATTTTCGGGCGTTGCAACCTTTTCCAAAACAAAATTACAGGGTGTACAGCAACGAATTTGTGGCGGGTTACATTGCCGACCATTACACTTTGGAGCCGTTGGACGCATTTTCGCAGGCAAAAATGCAAATGGAACAAAAGATACGTCGGGACATACTTTGGCGGTACGGAGCGGACGTGGAAGGCACACTCAATGTGGAAATGCGTTTTTTGTCCAAATCATTCAAGTACATGATGGTTCCCGTGTATGTTGCCGCCACCAAGTACAACAAAAAAGTGTACAATCAGTACGTTTCCGGCATTTTCAGCGATGACAAACAGCACAGCAAGGTGTGCGGAAAGGCTCCCGTGTCGCCGTGGAAGGTGTTGCTGACTGTTTTGGCGGGAATAGCGGTGATTGCAGGCATCGTGTTGCTGTACAACTATCTGGGCGATTCCAACCCTGTGGACATTTGGGAGGATTTTCCCGAATGGTATTCTTTTTTGAAGTAAAAACAGGCTTATAAAGTTGCCAAAAAGGCGATAATATTGTACAATAAACAAAAAAAGGAGAACAACTTTCATGATAACGAAGGATATGAGAATTGTTGACGTTTTGCAGGCTAAGCCTCAGGCGGCACAGGTTTTCGGCAGTTACGGCATGGGATGCATTCATTGTTTGCTTGCCCACCAGGAAACCGTCGAGGAAGCAGCCGCTGCCCACGGAGTGGACGTCGAAGAAATGCTTGCACAACTCAACGCCTGACATTACGCATCAAAATCCGACACTTCTTTTGTTTGTAACGACAGATAATGTGTCGGATTTTTTGTTGCGTACTGCACAAAAACTTACATTTGCTATTGACTTGCAACATTTGCGGTGTTACAATATC
>ERZ1643250.3110-NODE-3110-length-11698-cov-8.510092_pt1 | contig 11698 bp, 9 predicted proteins | sample MGYA00579262_ERZ1643250 | MGnify/ENA primary metagenome ERZ1643250 (study PRJEB29033, sample SAMEA4952265) | chicken gut metagenome | biome: Broiler Chicken; feature: Gastrointestinal Tract; material: Caecum | place: Ireland | collected 2018 | study: Broiler...
ATAGGTCTGCCCGATTGAAAAATCATGCGAGCATGATTTTCTCTCACGGACAGCCTATGGCTGAACTGTTACGCTGTTATGCTATCACAGATTGGCATGACTGGCAATAGAAGAAGGGATATGGTATAATAGCACTCAAAAAAGGGAACGGCAAAGGAAGGGATGAGTATGAAGAAAAGTTATTTATTAAAAAATGCGAGAATACTAACAAAAGACGCCGAATGTATTTCCGGAAAGAACGTCTATATCAGCGATGGGAAGATTTTAAAAATTATGGACAGTACCTCCGATGACGGGAACATCAGGGCGGACGAAGAAATTGACTGTGGGAAATACTATATCAGTCCGGGAATTCCAAACCTTCATACCCATACGGCGATGAATATTTTTAAGGGAATTGCGGAAGATGTAACAGCAGACGACTGGTTTAATGAAATGATCTGGCCTTATGAAAGCAAGATGACAGATCAGGACATTTACGTGGGAACCAGGCTGGGAATTGCAGAGATGATTAATAATGGAGTAACGGTATTTGCCGATCACTATTTTGGAGAAGAACAGGTGCTGCGGGCGGTGAAAGAGACGGGAATCCGGGGCGATCTGGCGCCTACTCTATTTGGGGGTACGCCGGATTTTAAGGAACGTCTGGAAGAAGTTACCCGGTTTATCAAAGAACACCGGGAAGATTCTAACCGGGTGGCATTTCACATGGGACCTCATGCCAACTATACCTGTCCGGCGCCTACGCTGGGAGAAATTGTGGATCGGGCGAAAGCTCTGGAGCTGCCTGTTCATCTTCATGTTTCCGAGGAAGATGTGCAGGTGGAGAAGGCCAGAGAGGAGACGGGGATGACGCCCTTTGGAATCCTCAATGAAGCAGGAGGTTTTGACTGTAAGGTCTTAATCGGTCACGGCCTCTGGGTAGAGGAAGAAGATCTGAAATTCTTAAAGGAGGATACCTGGTTCGCTTTCTGTCCCAAAACTTATTTAAAACTGGCCTCCGGGAAAGGAGGATTCTTCGATTATTACAGGCAGCTCAATTATGGATTCGGAACGGACGGAGCGGCCAGTTCCAACACCTTAAATCCTGTGGAGCAGGCAAGACTGTTTGCTCTTCTGGGTAAATTCTTTGACCGGGATTCTTCCACTCATACCATGCAGGAAATCTGGAGGCATCTGATGGAAGGCCACAAAGCATTCCCCTTCGGAACGGGAGAAGTAAAGGAAGGCGCTCCTGCAGATTTGGTTATCTGGGATTTAAACGGGCTGGATACCTTCCCGATCTATCATCCGGTTACTTCTATTTTATACAGCAGTAACAGCCAGAATGTGAAGTATACCATGGTAGACGGAGTATTTCTGAAATATGACGGAAGGCTTATCATGGATGAAGAAGCGCTGAAAAATGAGGCTGCCGATCTACAGAAAGCCCTGATTGCCAGAGGGAAAGGAAAGGCAAAGGTAACGTATTAAAATGCATTACATCGTTTTTGACCTGGAATGGAACCAGTGTCCGGAAGGAAAAGAGAAAGAAGAAAAGGGCCTGCCCTTTGAGATTGTTGAAATCGGGGCGGTGAAACTGGATGAAAATTTCCGGCTTGTGGATACCTTTCACACTATGGTAAAGCCGCAGGTATACCGGTGGATTCATGAGAAAACAAGAGAAGTGATTCATCTGGATTATAAGAACCTGCTGAACGGGCTTTTATTTCCCCGGGCTGTGACCGGGTTTCTGAAGTGGTGCGGGGAAGACAGGCGTTTCTGCACCTGGGGAGATCTTGATCTTCTGGAGCTGCAGAGAAATATGAAGTACTATAATATCCTGGGACTGCTTCCGGGTCCGGTGATCTATTACGATGTACAAAAGCTGTTTGGAATTTACTGCGGGGAAAAAGAACCCCGCAGATCTTTGCAGTATGCCATGGAAACCATGGGAATTGAGTGCAAGATGACCCTTCATCGGGCGCTGGTGGACGCCTGGTATACCGGGGAAGTCATGAAACGGTTAAAGAATCAGATGGTACCGGAGAATTCGTCCATTGACGTCTATCAGAATCCCAAAAGGAAACCAGAGGAGATTACGGTCTCTTACGGAAATAAGGTGAAGTTTATTTCCCGGGAATTTGCCTCCAAAGAGAGAGCCTTGAGGGAAAAGGGAATGTTAAATGTGATTTGTCCCATATGTCAGAAACCGGTGAAGAAAAAGATTCGCTGGTTTGCAGTAAATGCCCGGAGGTATGTCTGTGTTTCCAGTTGTCCCCGGCATGGTCTGATGAAAGGGAAAATCCGTTTTAAGAGTACGGATGAAAAGAAGTATTATGTAATTAAGACCATTGAGCTTACAGATAAAAAAGAGGCGAAACGGATTCAGGAGAAACAGGAGGTTCTTCGCCTGAAACGGAAAAAGAGAAAAGAAGAGAAAAAATAAAGTTAAGAATTTCAGTGTAATCCCCTGATTTACTTTTCAATTTTGATTCTATTGAGTTGATTTTGCATTGCAAATGACGTATATTATAAGTATAATAAACTTGAAAGGGGATGAGACAATGGCAGGTACTACAAATTTCAGTGTCCGCATGGACAGTGACATCAAAAAGAAATGTGAAGCTCTCTACGGCGAATTAGGTGTGAACCTTACTACTGCCATTAATGTTTTCCTGCGTCAGTCGCTGCGGGCAGGTGGTTTTCCTTTTGAAGTCAGGCTGGAACAGCCGAACAAGGAAACCATTGCTGCTATGTTAGAAGCAGAGCGGATTGCGCGTGATTCCAGTGTGAAACATTATTCTGATGTGGAAGAAGCGCTCAGTGAGCTGAAACAATGAAGCGTGATATTGTCTGGACGACAAAATTTAAAAAAGATTACAAACTGGCAATGAAGCGTCACATGAATGTTGAACTGTTGGACGATATTATCCGGGCTTTGTCGCGAGGAGAAAAGTTACCAGAGAAGAATAAAGACCATGAATTAACCGGCGATTGGATAGGGCACAGGGAATGTCACATTCAACCGGACTGGCTGCTTATCTATCGTATTGAAGAAGATGTGTTGGTGCTTACGTTGATCCGTACCGGGACGCACAGTGATTTGTTCAATAAATAACAAGATTGCCGCCGTATGGGGAAACCTGTACGGCGGCAATCAGTATTTCCGGCTTTTCAGCGGCTATTTTTCGTCTGGTTCTGTCCGGACAGAAAGCAGTTCAGGAAGAACTTTCTGTTCATAGACAATACCGTTTCCAACCGGATGATCCCGGTAGGTATAATTCGTCTGCAGAATCCATTCTCCTGCGTAATTGGGCAGGACTTCCAGTTCCAGTTTCAGATCTTTCTTAATATCTGCTGTTTTGGGAACTGTGACACAGGCAGGTTTCTTACGAACCTGCAGAGTAATGTTTCCATCCTCATTGAGAAGGAAGCGATCACAGGGAAGAACCTGGATGGTAGTAGCCCCGGTGGCTTTGGTAGCTGTTACCCGGTGGAAATTATCGAATCCATAATCCAGCATGGCTGCTGTATCGGTGTAAATGGGAGTTCCGTTGGTACGGAGATCCACACAGACCAGTGTCATTCCCTTACGGTATGCATATGTTACCAGAGTATTTAAGGCCTGAGAAGTGTATCCGGTCTTTCCTCCGGTGCATCCGCTATAAGCATATTCGCCCTGGCTCATCATTTTATGATGATTAAATAAATAATTGGGTTCCGGATTCTTATTCGTAGCGGGTATGGTGTATTCCTGGCACTTTACAAACTTCCGGAAGTTGGGATTGCTCCATGCGGCGGAAGCAATCAGAGCCATATCATGGGCGGAAGTATAATGTTTCTCATCGGGCAGGCCGTTGGCATTGTTAAAGTGTGTATTGGTACAGCCCAGTTCTCTGGCCCTCTGATTCATCAGCTCTACAAATTTCTTTAAGTTTCCCGAAGTTTTCTCCGCGATGGCGTAGGCCGCCTCGTTGGCAGAAGCCAGCATAACAGCCATCAGGCACTGCTCCACGGTCAGCTTTTCCCCTTCGCTTAATCCTGCATTGGAACTTCCTTCTACAGCGGTCCCCTCAATGGCATTTTTGGAGATGGTCACCGTATCCTCTAAATCATTATTCTCCACGGCTACCAGAGTAGTCATGATCTTGGTGATACTGGCAGGATATTGTTTCTCGTCTATGTTCTTTCCATATAAAACAGCGCCTGTGTAGGTGTCCATCACAATGGCGGATTCCGCCTGGACTTTCGGCCCTTCGGGCCAGTCCTCGATTTCATCTGTCTGTACCGGATCGAAATAAGCTTCCGGGGAAGGTTCGGGAGTTTCCTGAGGCTGCGAATAGTCTTCGTAGGAGGACCAGTCCTCATAGGAGCCGGAATCGTCGTAATAATAGTCGGATCCGTCATCGTAAGAGGCAGATACCACAGAACCCAGCCAGACATTGGAAACTATACATCCGGTCAGGAGAAGTCCTGTAAACTGCAATAGCTTCTTGCACATAATCTGTACCTTATTTCCTTTCGGTTTCTTTATGATTTATCATATCATAGGAAAAGGCGCTCTGCAATGGAAGAATCCGTTTCCGATCTTGACACAGAGCCTTGTCAGCCCTTATAATAGTAGCAGTTTTATAGAAAAAGACAGAGATGGAGACAGTACTCTGTTTTGGACGCCTCAGCGAGCCGGGGAGGGTGGAAGCCCGGTGCGAAAGAGACAGAAAGAAAATCACTCCGGAGTTTCAGATCTGAACGCCGACAGGTCAGTAGGAAATGGCGGGATTCTCCCGTTACAGAGAACGGGTATTGGCAGCAGGCCAGTACATGGTAACAGGTGGTAGCGATCGCAGAGACTTTCGTCCTTTTACGGACGAAGGTCGTTTTTTATGTAACAGGTAAATCCGTAGGATTTCCTGTTACATAAAAAAACGCTCCGCTATGGATGCGACCAGATGCATATGGAATTTGACTGCCTGCGGCAGTCTGCATCTGGCGCGCGAAGAGTACAAGTCCCTCATGAGTGAGGGGTATGGGGAGTTGAAGAGTACTTGTCCTCTTTGTTCTATGAAAGCTCTGTACGGCGGCGATCGTCAGGACGCAGTCATCTGGCTTTCATAAATATTAATAGCTACATTTTATGAAAAAAAGAAAATTTTAAATAGGAGGTAAAAGCTGTGTACCAGAAAGTAGACACCAATTTAAACTTTGTGGACAGAGAGAAAAAAGTTGAAGAGTTCTGGAAGCAAAATCATATTTTTGAAAAAAGTATGGAACACCGGAAAGACGGAGAAACCTATACGTTTTATGACGGACCGCCGACTGCAAACGGAAAACCCCATATCGGGCATGTGCTTACCAGAGTTATCAAAGACATGATTCCCAGATACCGGACCATGAAAGGCTATATGGTTCCCAGGAAAGCCGGATGGGATACCCATGGACTTCCGGTGGAGCTGGAAGTTGAGAAACTGCTGAATCTGGACGGAAAGGAACAGATTGAACAGTATGGTTTAGAGCCGTTTATTAAAAAATGTAAAGAAAGCGTCTGGAAATACAAAGGCATGTGGGAAGATTTTTCCAACACCGTAGGTTTCTGGGCAGATATGGATCATCCCTATGTAACTTACCACAATGAATTTATTGAATCAGAATGGTGGGCGCTGAAGCAGATCTGGGACAAAGGACTTCTTTACAAAGGTTATAAGATTGTGCCTTACTGCCCCAGATGCGGAACGCCTTTATCCAGCCATGAAGTTGCCCAGGGCTATAAAGATGTAAAAGAACGCTCCGCCATCGTACGTTTTAAAATTGTGGGAGAAGACGCATATTTCCTGGCATGGACAACCACGCCGTGGACCCTGCCCTCCAACGTGGCTCTCTGCGTAAACCCGAAGGAAGATTACGTAAAAATCAAGAATCCGTCTGAGGATAAAATTTATTACATGGCAGAAGCCCTTGTGGAAAAGGTTGTGGGAGAAGACGCAGAAATTCTTCAGAGATATAAAGGCAAAGATCTGGAATTTATGGAGTACGAACCACTGTTTAAGTTCGTAGAACCGAAGAAGAAAGCATTTTATGTAACCTGTGCAGATTATGTTACCCTGACCGACGGTACCGGTGTGGTTCATATTGCCCCGGCATTTGGTGAAGATGACGCCAATGTGGGAAGAGTTTATGATCTGCCCTTTGTACAGTTGGTGGATGAAAAGGGAGAAATGACCAGGGAAACGGACTGGGCAGGCACTTTCTGTAAAGAAGCGGATATGCCGATTCTGCAGGCTCTGGAAGATAAAGGTCTTCTGTTTAGTGCGCCTAAGTTTGAACACAGCTATCCTCACTGCTGGAGATGCGGAACCCCTCTGATTTACTATGCAAGAGAGTCCTGGTTCATTAAAATGACTGCAGTGAAGGAAGACTTAATCCGCAACAACAATACCATCAACTGGATTCCGGAAAGCATCGGCAAAGGCCGTTTCGGAGACTGGCTGGAGAACGTACAGGACTGGGGAATCAGCCGGAACCGTTACTGGGGAACACCGCTGAATATCTGGCAGTGCGAATGCGGCCATATGCATTCCATCGGAAGCATTGAGGAGCTGAAATCCATGTCAGACAACTGTCCGGACGAGATTGAGCTGCACCGTCCGTACATTGATGCAGTAACCATTAAGTGCCCGAAATGCGGAAAGGAAATGCACCGGGTGGAAGAAGTGATCGACTGCTGGTTCGATTCGGGAGCAATGCCTTTTGCACAGCATCATTATCCTTTTGAGAACAAAGAGCTGTTTGAACAGCAGTTCCCGGCGGACTTTATCTCAGAAGCCGTGGATCAGACCAGAGGATGGTTTTACTCCCTGCTGGCGATTTCTACCCTGATCTTCAACAAGGCTCCTTACAAAAACGTAATTGTTATGGGACATGTACAGGATGAAAACGGCCAGAAAATGAGTAAATCCAAAGGAAATGCAGTGGATCCCTTCGACGCTCTGGAAACTTACGGAGCCGACGCCATCCGCTGGTATTTCTACTCCAACAGCGCGCCCTGGCTGCCCAATCGTTTCCACGGAAAGGCAGTAGTGGAAGGACAGAGGAAGTTTATGGGTACGTTATGGAATACCTATGCGTTCTTCGTTCTTTACGCAAATATTGACAATTTCGACCCCAGCAAATATACTTTAGATTATAACGGCCTGCCGGTAATGGATAAATGGCTGTTATCAAAGCTGAATACTTTAATTAAAACGGTAGATAAGGATCTGGAACAGTATAAGATTCCGGAGACCGCTCATGCACTGCAGGATTTTGTAGATGATATGAGTAACTGGTATGTAAGAAGAAGCCGTGAGAGATTCTGGGCCAAAGGAATGCCTCAGGATAAGATCAATGCCTATATGACCTTATATACGGCATTAGTAACCGTTGCCAAGCTGGCAGCTCCGATGGTACCGTTTATGACAGAAGATATTTATCAGAACCTTATCCGCAGCATCGATAAAGACGCTCCGGAGAGTATTCATCTGTGCGACTTCCCGGAAGCAAACCAGGAATGGGAAGACAAAGAACTGGAAGAAGCCATGGATGAAGTTCTGGATATTGTGGTACTGGGAAGAGCGGCGAGAAATACGGCGAATATTAAGAACAGACAGCCAATTGGCACCATGTATGTGAAAGCGCCTCACGATCTGCCTGTTTTCTATACAGAGATTATTGCGGACGAGTTAAATGTTAAGGAAGTGAAGTTTGCAGAAGATGTGGAATCCTTCCTGTCTTACAGCTTTAAGCCGCAGTTAAAAACCGTAGGACCAAAATATGGAAAACTTCTCAATGGCATCCGCAGCTACCTGTCTGAAGTGGATGGAAGAAAAGCCATGGCACAATTACAGCAGGAAGGAGCGTTACGCTTCGAAATCGACGGTAATGCTGTGGAGCTGAAAGAAGAAGATCTCCTGATTGAAACTGCACAGATGGAAGGATTTGTGACAGAAAGCGAAGGTGAAGTTTCTGTAGTTCTGGATACCAACCTGACACCGGAGCTGATTGAAGAAGGCTTTGTCCGTGAAATCATCAGCAAAGTACAGACCATGCGAAAAGAAGCAGGGTTTGAGGTTATGGATAAAATTAAAGTATATGCAAAAGATAATCAGAAAATTCTTGACATCATGAAGGCTCATGAATCAGAGATTAAAGCTGAAGTACTGGCAGATCAGATGATTCTGGGTGAAACATCCGGGTATGAAAAGGAATGGAACATTAATAAAGAAAAAGTAAAAATGGGCGTTTCCAAACTGTAGGAGGTTAAACGATGATCATTGATGAGCACTTTAAGAAGGAAGAATTTAAAAAAGGAGTAGAAGAGGCAGTTAAATTCCTGTACAGAAAGACTCTCAAAGAGGCGACACAGGAACAGCTTTTCCAGGCCGTATCTTATGTGGTAAAAGACGTTATTATTGATAACTGGCTGGAAACTCAGAATGCCTATGAAAAGCAGGATCCGAAGATTGTATACTATATGTCCATGGAATTTTTGATGGGCCGTGCCCTGGGAAATAACCTGATTAACCTGGGCGCTTACGGAGAAGTAAAAGAAGCTCTGGAAGAACTGGGACTGGATCTGAATGTAATTGAAGATCAGGAACCGGATCCCGCTCTGGGAAACGGCGGACTGGGACGTCTGGCAGCCTGCTTCTTAGATTCTCTGGCAACTTTAGGCTACTGCGCTTACGGATGCGGAATCCGTTACCGTTATGGAATGTTCAAACAGGAAATCCGCGACGGCTATCAGGTAGAAGTACCGGATAACTGGTTAAAGGACGGCTATCCCTTTGAACTGCGCAGACCGGAATATGCAAAAGAGGTACATTTCGGCGGACACGTCAGAGTGGAATATGATTACGAAAAAGGGGAAAACAAATTTATCCATGAAGGCTATCAGGCAGTAAAAGCCATTCCGTACGATATGCCAATCGTGGGATACAATAATAAAATTGTAAATACCCTGCGTATCTGGGATGCAGAACCGGTAATTGATTTCGAGCTGGATTCCTTCGATAAGGGCGATTATAAAAAAGCAGTAGAGCAGGAGAACCTGGCGAAAAATATTGTAGACGTTCTCTATCCCAACGATAACCACTATGCAGGAAAGGAACTTCGTCTGAAACAGCAGTATTTCTTTATTTCTGCAAGTATTCAGGCAGCCATTGCAAAATATAAGAAACAGCACAGCGACATTACCAAACTGTATGAGAAAGTGACCTTCCAGATGAACGACACTCATCCGACTATGGCAGTGGCAGAACTGATGAGAATTCTTCTGGATGAAGAAGGTCTTGGCTGGGATAAAGCATGGGAAATTACCACCAGAACCTGCGCTTACACCAACCATACCATCATGGCAGAGGCTCTGGAGAAATGGCCAATCGAGCTGTTCTCCCGCCTGCTTCCGAGAATTTATCAGATTATTGAGGAAATTAACCGTCGCTTCATTATTGAAGTACAGAATAAATATCCCAATAATTATGACAAGATTAAGAAAATGGCAATCATCTATGACGGACAGGTAAAAATGGCACATCTTGCCATCGTAGCTTCTTACAGCGTCAACGGTGTAGCCAGACTGCATACAGAAATTCTGAAGAATCAGGAGCTGAAAGATTTCTATGAGATGATGCCGGCCAAGTTTAATAATAAAACAAACGGTATCACCCAGAGAAGATTCCTCCTTCACGGCAACCAGATGCTGGCCCGCTGGGTGACAGAGCATATCGGAGATGACTGGGTAACCGATCTGTCACAGATTCAGAGACTGGGCATCTATGCGGACGATGAAAAAGCACAGCAGGAATTTATGAACATTAAATACCAGAACAAAGTCCGTCTGGCAAAATATATTCTGGAGCACAACGGAATTGAGGTAAATCCCCGTTCCATCTTTGATGTACAGGTAAAACGTCTCCATGAATATAAGCGCCAGTTATTGAACATTCTGCACGTAATGTATCTGTATAACCAGATTAAAGAACATCCGGAAATGGAATTCTATCCCAGAACCTTTATTTTCGGAGCGAAGGCTGCAGCAGGATACCGCCGTGCGAAACTGACCATCAAACTGATTAACGCCGTTGCCGATGTGATTAACAACGATGCATCCATTAACGGAAAATTAAAAGTTGTATTTATTGAGAACTACCGTGTTTCCAATGCAGAGATGATTTTTGCCGCCGCAGACGTTTCCGAGCAGATTTCCACTGCAAGTAAGGAAGCTTCCGGTACCGGTAATATGAAGTTTATGCTTAACGGAGCCGTGACACTGGGAACCATGGACGGAGCCAACGTGGAAATCGTAGAAGAAGTAGGTAAAGATAATGCGTTTATCTTCGGTCTTTCTGCAGATGAAGTTATTAACTATGAAAATAACGGCGGATATGACCCAAGCTTCATCTATAATACAGATCCGGAAATCCGCAACGTATTAATGCAGCTTATCAACGGAACGTATTCCGAAGATACAGAAATGTTCCGGGATATTTATGATTCCCTTTTAAATACCAAGAGCAGCGACCGGGCAGACACTTATTTCATCCTGGCAGACTTCCATTCTTATGCGGAAGCACACAGACAGGTGGAAAAAGCATACCGGGATGAGAAGAGATGGGCGAAGATGGCTATGTTAAATACAGCCTGCAGCGGAAAATTCTCTTCCGACAGAACCATCCAGGAATATGTAGATGAAATCTGGCATCTGGATAAAGTAGTGGTTGATTAATTAAGAGAAATGAAAATGCTTTCCCTTCCATGTGAAGCGGAAAGCATTTTTATTTTCTGGTGCATAAAGTATAATAAAATCAGGATTTACAGAGGTTTCTATGGAATTAAGAGGAATAGATGTCAGTGCTTATAATACCGTTACCAACTATCAGGAAGTGGCGGAAGAAGGAATCCGGGTTGCCATTTTAAGAATCACGGAAAGAGGAAACGCCGTGGATCCCACCTTTGAGAGGAATGATAAGGGATTCCGGGAGGCAGGGATAAAGACAGGCGTTTATAAATACAGCTATGCGTTAAATGTAAGTCAGGCACAGGAAGAAGCCAGGAAAGTTCTGGGGGTTCTGAAAGGGAGAACTCTGGACTTTCCTGTTTTTTACGATATGGAGTGGAGTCAGCAGAGAATTTTGTCAAAAGGAGAACTTACAGATATTGTAAAAGCCTTTCGGGAAGTAATTGTGGAAGGAGGATACCCTTTCGGGATTTACTGCAATCTGGACTGGTACCGGAATGTACTGGATACAAAAGCCCTTCCCTATGACTACTGGCTGGCGTCATATCCTTACAATGACAGGGGTGTCATTGTAGAGTCTCTGCGCCCGTCTGTGGGAATAGGATGGCAGTACAGTTCCAAAGGACAGATAAGAGGAATCTCCGGATACGTGGATTTGGATGTCTTCTATAAGGATAATTTCGGAGAGAAGGAAGAAGTACAGGAATATAAGATCTGGGTAGGACGATGCACGGGAAACGCCGTAAATGTAAGGAGCGGCCCGGGACTGGAGTATCAGAACATTCCCGGCTATCCTACGCTGAATAAAGGAAATCTGGTGGATGTGATCGGAAGTGCAAAAGATACAAAAGGAGATACCTGGTATCGGGTACTCATTGCGAAAAAATATAAGGGATATGTTTACTATAAGTACATGTCCCGCAATTAAGCAAAGAGAGTATCTGG
>ERZ1643250.3112-NODE-3112-length-11694-cov-5.893891_pt1 | contig 11694 bp, 14 predicted proteins | sample MGYA00579262_ERZ1643250 | MGnify/ENA primary metagenome ERZ1643250 (study PRJEB29033, sample SAMEA4952265) | chicken gut metagenome | biome: Broiler Chicken; feature: Gastrointestinal Tract; material: Caecum | place: Ireland | collected 2018 | study: Broiler...
ATTGTTTAGTTTTAATTTTTGCAATTGTTTTTTTAAAATATTAAAGGTGTAATTACCAATTTCATTATTAGCCATCAGAAACTCTCCTTTTATAAAAAAAAAATCAAACCAAATTAATGGTTCGACTTTTAAAACAATATAATGGGGCAATAAACCAATGAGTTTTGCACCCAAGTTAGTAATACTTGATGAATTAATTATAACATATTTATTCAATATACATCAACATTATTTTATTTAATTCCGTAAATATAAGAATTTTTTTGTACTTGTGGAGTATTTATTTTTAATGATGTAAAATTGGCTTGTGACAAATTTTTTCCATACTTGCCTTTTTTTGCATCACTAACGAATGATAGGATACTTTTATTTTTATTTTCTGTTTTTTCAGTATTCTTTTTCATATAGACCTCCTATTATTATTATATTTCATTATTCTTTTTTATGCAATTATCTTAACATATTTTTTTCTTAAATTGACTTTCTATTTGACTTCTAACACCTTGAAGATTTATATTAAACCCACATTCACATTTTAGCTCGTTGTCTATCGGAAATGGAATTCTACCTTTTTTGCTCATTTCAGCATCAATTTGTTTATTATTAATCAATTTAGCATATAACTTATGAACTTTTCCACAATTTGGACATTCTTGATCTAATTCAACATTATGTATATTGTCTGGTATTACTTGTTGTACATTAGATTGAGTATTAGGTTGAGCATTAAAAGAAATAATTTGATCAGAAGTACACATAATTTTATAAGAATTACTCATGTTTAACATCATTCTACATACCATATTGATTTTATACACAATTTCTCCAATATCTTTATTATTTTCATCATCTAAATCAACTATTCTCAATCCTAACTCCTCTAAATCTTCTAGTTTTAAGGATCTACCATGAGTTCTCCAAAAATTATGATTACTTAATTTTTTAGCAATTGATGTTGCTCTAGATTTTCTCATTCTGTCAGTTACTGGTTTGTGCGTTGTTTCTGTGGTTTCCCAATTCTTAAATTTATAATCATTCAACCACTTTTTTACTAAATCTTCAGCAAACTTTAATGAGTTTATAACACCATTTAACTCCCCAGGAGTTATTTGTGATAATATTACAACATCTGCTGGATTTAATGTACCTGTTTTTTCAGCTTCTTTTTTCTTTTGATTCATCCAATCAATATAATCATATGCAGATACTACATTACCATGCATTACTATTTGTGCATCAATAGGTCCCAAACTTCCTGTTTGGGTCATTAAAATTTCATCACCTGACATAGCCATAATAGTACCAGCACTTTTTGCCTCTCCACAAATAACGAAAGATACTTTGTCATAGTTTTTTCTAGTTAGTTTTACTATTTCCTCAGCTGTTGTTCCACTTCCACCAGGAGTTTCGATATATATGTCTAAATTCTGGCTAGTATTAGTTTCATTTTTCTCTATTAAATCTTTTATAAAGTAATAATCTTTTTGTTCTAATGAACTTGGTAAATTTGGATTAAATGATGAAACATATAAAAACATATATGTATTTCTTTTTGAGTTATAAAGTTTTATTAATCTTTTTAATTCTTTTTCAAATTCATTATATCCCCAATGCTCAAGATTTATTTTTTTCATGTATTCACTCAAAACTGTCATAATTTATCACCTCTTGTTCTAATATTATATACCTTTTATTATTTTTTTCAATATTTACTTACTATCTTATTGAATATTGGTACATTACCTTTATAACTCTTTGGAGAGATAGGACTAGGATGATAAATAGGTAATATCTTATAACCATTTATTTCGTATATGTTACCAACCACTTCTGAAAATTTATTAAATTTAAAATTAAGTAAATTTCTAGTTGGAAATTCTCCTAAGGTAATAACTAATTTAGGATTTAATATTCTTAATTGTTCTAACATTATACTTTTACAATTACTAGAGCAAGTTTTTAAATTTTTTCTTTCATGTGGATAACACTTAACTGATTCTAAAAATGTAGTTTCAAAAATATCTCTATCAATAATATCAAATAGTTTTTGCAATACAACACCACTAGGTAACACTTTATCATTTACATCAGTCCATAGTTTATGACTTTTTCTCCAACCATTATTTGCAGGTGCTTCGCCAACTAAAACTATGTCATTATCTTTTCCAAGAAATACTGTTGCAGCATTAGGAAATTTATCAACTAATTCACTACAAGATTTACATGAATATACTTTTTCATCTACTTGTTTTAGTAATTCTTTTACTAATCTTGCTTTTAATATTTTATATCTATTTTTTGTATCTTCTGTTAATATATTTTTTCTATCTATAATTTGATAATCTTTATAATCCATTTCATGATTAAACTGACTTGAAGTTAAATCTATAATTTTGTCCTCTATTAAATTAAAATAATGACTAATTCCATCAACATAAATTTTACAAATAACTCCACCAAAATAATCATTAATGATTAGAGATGTTATTGCACACATACCAAAGCATTTATTATTATCATTCCAATCATCTTGAACTTTAGGATAACATAAATCTTTTGAGTAACATTCTAATAATGCTTTTTGTATATTTTCAATATTCACAATAACACCTCGTTTCATTAAGTTTTAACTATAAATATTATATCAAATAAAATTTAGCGTGTCTTGAATTTTAAATTGTTTTTTTGCATTTCTAAATGCCATTTATATTCTTCCAATTCTTTTAAATAATCTCTTTTAAAATAATTTTCATATAGCCATTTAACACCTTCTTCTTTAACGCATATAACATCTTCTTCTTCAAAGGTTATAGGATAAGGAAAAACTTTCCTCATCCTATGAAGTGCTACATGAATAACACTTACACTTTTATCAAATTTATATGGTAGAAATCTTAAAGAAGTAGATACATATTTATTTCTTTTATGATCTATTCCTAACTCATTTTCTAAACCAAAAATTTTTTCTTTATAAAACTCAATTTCAGAAGTTAAGTAATGTACTTCTTTATTGAAATAAACTTTATTTAACCACTCAACACATTCCTTTTTTATATACATTTTTGATTTATTATCTTTATCTCTTTCAATCCATAAAAAATAATCATATTTGTGTCTTCGTTTTATATTTCTTAATACTCTTCCAAATTGTTTAGTTGTTAATGAAAACATTTCTTGAATATCTTTTCTTTCTATCCATTCTTGATTCATACACATCTCCTTTCAAAATAATAGGGAACGGGTAACGTAATATAGAAATTCAATATATCAAGCATGGTGTATACACACCCGTCCACTTGTTAGGGAATTCTCCCTAAGACCCCAATAATTAGTCTCCGACAGTTTTATTTTTTTCTATATATTTCTCACTAACTTTATTAGATTTTTCAATCATTTCTTTCACTTCTTTTTCATAGTTCTTATTATTAATTAATGCTTCAGAAAGCAAAGAATATGGTATATCCTTTGCATTTTCTTTAAAATACTCTAACAATTGTGGCACAACTATTTCAAAGAAATAATTTATAAAATTCACCTTCTTTCAAAATTTAGGCACAAAAAAAGAACACATTTCTGTGTTCAATTAAATAAATTTTCAATATTTTTAGAATGTATAAGTTTCTAAAACTTCTCCTTCTTCATCATAAATTATTGCATCTGCATTAGCCATATACAATACTTGAAATTCTGGATTATCAAGTGTATATCCTGCTTCTAATGCCCAATCAAATTCATCAATAACAGCTTGTTTAACTTTCATATTTTGACTATCATCTATCAATTCACAATTAATTCTTATCCATTTTTCATCATCATACGCTACTATACAAACATTATTATTTTTTTCAATTTGTTTAGATACATTTTTGTGTTTATTAGTAATAACATATATCTTATTATCAACCATAATTGGATCTCCAAATGGTCTACAACTTGGTTTTCCATCATTAATTGTAGATACATAATTTACTTGTGTGTTTTCTTTTAAAAATTTATAAGTTTCATTCATTTTTTATATTTCCTTTCATTTAAATTATAATTTATTTACTATCTTTTTTATATCACCACTAATAATTTTCCAATCATCAATAGTCTCAAATCCTAATCTCTTATACCAACAATATGGGAATCCATTTTCATCTTCATAAGTATGAGCTTCTAATGTAGTAGCGTCATATTTATCAATAGCATATTCAAATAATTTTTTAAATAACATTTTGGCAATTCCTTTTTGTTGATATTCTTTACAAACAAAAGTTTCACCATCTTCTAAATGCATACCATTCCACCAAGGTTTTAAACAAGTCATAATTACACCAACTGGAATTTCATTATCATAAGCAATAAAAAATAAATCAGGTGCTTGATTATAAAAGTATTTAAATAATTTTATTGCAGATTCTTTTGTCCATTTTTCTTCTAGAACTGAATTATTGTAATAATTAGAATATTCTTCTGCAATTATTTCTAAATCTTTTTCTTGTTTTAGATTACTAATTTCTATCATTTTATTTTGTCCTTTCTAATTTAATTCTATTATTTCTAAATCATCAGGTATTAAAATATTATTAGAATAATACTGTTTACCTTCGTTTAAATATAATTCCTTTCTATTATTTAGATGTGTATCTTCAGTATGAAATAATATTAAGTTTTTTATATTAAAATCTTTAAAATTTTCACATACTGATTTTACAGTAGAATGATGTTTTTCATAAGGTTTAAAAATATCTTGTTCACTATCTAAACAAAAGGCTTCGTGCATTACGTAATCACAGTTTTTAATTTTATCATAAATTTCTGGGTTACAAGTTTCATCACCAAGGAAAACAAGTTTTTTATTATCGTCTAATTCTGTTTCAAATCCATATAATTTATTTCCTCTGGCTTTTGCATCAAAAAAAGTATAATCCTTGCCAGCAATATTTTTCGTTTCATTATCATTTAAAATAACAATATTTAAATATTTAGTAATTAAATCGACATATAAATTAGGAAATAAATTAGGATAAATGTTCCTTATTGAATTTGCTACTTCATCATTACAATATATATTTAAAGACCCTTCATATTTTCCAGAACGTATCATCCCAGCTAATCTTTTTAAAATCCAAAATAACCCAAGTATATGATCAGTATGACAATGAGAGATAAATATATCATGAATTTGACCAAGATTTATATTTAGCTTTTGTAAATTTTGAACAATATGAGCGCTCCCTCCTGTATCAATTAGAAAATACTTATCATCATTTTGCATTAGAAAACATGTATTATAGCAATCAAATACAAATCCATGTCCTGTTCCAATCATTATTAATTTTTGCAAAAAAATCATCTCCATTTCACTTAATATTTTACCATATTTTAAGCATTAATTGATAATAATGTTAGAGTTTCTTTATCAAATCTCTTATCTTTTTTATTAGGAATTATCTGTAATAAATTATTATCTTGATTTAATTCTTCTAAATTAAATGACTTAATATTTAAATTACTTTGATTTATTTTATAAAATTCACTTAATGATTTTATATATTTTTCCATATCTTCATTTGATTGATAATTAGATAAAATCAAATTTATATCATTAGAATTTATTACTAAATCAAAACAATTTTCTCTAAACATATAACCAATATTTTTAATTTCTTTTTTATTAATATTAATCTTTTTAATAAATACATTTTTCTTTTTATCTATTTCTATACTAATATTATCAATATATTTAAATACTAATTCTTGTTTTTGTTCTTTAGGAAGTTTATCCCATAATTTATTTTTTCTAACATGATAAGATTTATATTTTATTTGTTCTAGTTGTTTTAAATTATATATTAATCTCATTTCGTTTTTATGATCTTCTGAACTTTCTTTTATAGATAAATCTTTTATTTTTTCTTCAGTCATTTTCTTTTGATTTTTAATAAAATCTAATTCATCTTTTAATTCTACTTCTTCAACAATACCATCTACAAATGCTTTCTTAATTCTTTTTTCTTTTGTTTCTAATTCATCAATTATTTTATTACATTTCTTTAATTCACTTTCAGTATCTTGATACAAATAAGGTTTATAAGTATTATCAATTAACAAAAAGAAATCTAACATATCATCTAAAAAATTAATCATTTGTTTTTCTATTTTCTTTTCACTTACTCTTGTTTTACAATTAGCACATTGATAATAACAATGTTTTTCTCCTGTATGACTTTTACTAGAACATCCACCCATGATAGTATCACATTTAGGACATTTAATACTTTGCATAAAAATATAAGTCTGTTTTCTTTTATAATTTTTTAAATTCTTTTGTTTTTGTACTTGAGCAATATTAAATACTTCTTCTTCAATAATTGCTGGAGCAACACCAATAAAAGTTTGTGATTCTTCTACACTAATAGTTTTTCTATGAACATAATTACCAATATAAATTTCATTAGATAATATTCTATCTACTAGAGTAGGTATCCATTTTCTATTTAATGCCTTTTCTTCATTTAATAATTTAGTAATAGCATTGGCAGCCATTCCTTTAATATATAAATCAAATATTCTTCTAATAACTTCACTTTCAATATCATTTATAACTAATTTTTTATCTTGCTTATCATATCCAATAGGAGCACGTCCTACAAAATGACCTTTCTTTACTGCACCAATCATTCCAAACTTAGTTCTTTCACTTGTTCTTTCTATTTCTAGTTGAGCAAGAATGGTAAGCATTCTTATAAAAAACTTACCATTTGCTGTTGATGTGTTAATATCTTCACACATACTTTCTAAACTGCAATTATTTTCTTCTAGAAAGGTACATATTTCTTCTAAATCTTTGATAGAGCGAGTAAGTCTATCTAACTTATAAACAATTATCTTGTTTATCTTTCCATCTTTAATATCTTGAATCATTTCTTGAAATGCAGGTCTATTCATATCTTTAGCACTTATTCCTGCATCTTCATACACCTTATAAACTTCGTAATTCTTGTAATCACATAGTTTCAACATTCTTTCTTTTTGTTCTCCTAAACTATGACCATTTCTAAATTGATCCTCTGTTGAAACTCTAGGGTAAAGTCCTACTACATATTTTTTGTCATCCATTTTTCATCTCTCCTTTTCTATATTTTTTAAACGACAAAAAAACACAAGAGAATTTCCCTTGTGTAAGAACTTCAAAAACTACTCAATATACGACTTATCTAGAATTGTCGTATATTACCATAATACCACATTTTTTTAGGACATGCAACGGCACGATTTTGAAAAATAGATAGTAAAAATACCATTTTACCCTTATAAACAAAGGGAAAAATAAAATTTAAATTTTTTTAATTTTTTTCTAAAAACCCATTAACTATGTTTGTTAGTTCTGATATGGTAACAACATCAGATAACTCTTCATTATATAGATTTGTATCATCATCATAACAAAGTAAAACTAATGTATCTATACCGTTACTAATAATAATTTTATGTGGTTCTTTTAATCCTAAATTAGAATTATTAAAGATAATATTCTTTCCTGCAATATATTCTATGTTTAGTTTAGTTATATCTTTAATTCTTAGTATCTTATTTTTTACGCACAAAGGAAATTCTAAAATTTCTATGGACACATTCATTTTATAATCTCACCACCTTTGCTAAAGAAAAAAGTCCATAATACCAAGTATTACGAACTTTTACTTATTTAACACACAAAGGTGTGCGTAAATTTCAATATGGGGCGATAACAAAGGTTATCTGAAACCCTAAAGTAGATGTTGATAAACAACTAATCGCTATAAATATTATAGCATATCTTTTTAATTTGTCATAGCAGAAAAATGACAATTATCAATTTCTTCTATTTTTCTCATTAAGTATTGTGCACTTTTTAATATTTGATCTGGAGTTCTCGCTGTTTCATGCGATAATATATTACATATATTTAACAAAGCTGGGATTTGTATATTGTCTTGATGAGAACAATTCACATTTCCGCATAATGCAATTTTTACATTTGTTATATTATCTAATGTTGGATTTGATTTTTTTACTTTAAATTTCATAAACTGTTCCAATACTTTTCTCATAACATTTGGGTAATGGTACATTTCACACTCGTCTAAATCATCGGCATTTTTCTTTTTTGAGAACTCATAAATTTCTTTAAAATCGTGCATATATGGAGTCTCATTTGTTCTTGTCTTTACAATATAACTACTATTTTTGTTCTTTTTTACCTCATAAAATCTGAATAAAGTTTCATTAGTATCTTTCTTCCCATAACTTATATTACAAAAGTCATCCCATACATGAGTAAAAATAAATATTTGTGGACTATTTAAATCAAATATCTTTTTAATTAATTCTAAAACATATGCTTTATTAACATCGTCAACACTAGATATTGGATCATCTATAATAATATACTTTATTTCATCCTTAAAGTTTTGCTGATATTTATCATTAAATAGTTCATAATAGAAAAATAGCAGTGCTAGCAAATTATTTTCGCCTTCACTTATGTCATTTAATGTCAATGAAACATCATCTCTTCTATGATTTATTGTATAATTATTATTGATTATAGCTAAATAAAAATCGACTCCTAATTCTTGTAATAATTCATTTATAAAAACAGCAAAATCATTTGTTGTAGATTTACTATTCTTTAATTCAGTAACTTCCTTCATTAATATACTGTTAGAATTAGATACTGTAGTGATTTCTTTTTCTTTATCTTCCAATTTTTTCAATTCACTTGCAATAATGTTACTATCTGAAATTTCTAATGCTATTGCACCTTTAATTAAGGTATTACTTTTTTCAATCATTTTACTTAATTCAATTTCTTTCACTTGTTTAGCATTACTAATTTCTAATTGATTATCATTAATGCTATTCATAATGTGTTTTAATGCTGCTGAATCAAATGATTCGCTTTTTTCAAAATTATCAAGTTTCGATTTGATTTTTTCATTTACAGATATTAATTGATTCTGATTTTCACTTAAGGAATCATAGTATTTATATACTGATTCATTAATCAAATTACCCATCAAATCTTTATTATCTTTTAATTTCAATTCTATAATTTTTTTGATTTTAATATATAATCCGTTAAGTACAATCAAATCTTTTTGCTTTTTATCATTTAAGTATTTATTAATTGTTTCTTCAATTTCATTGATTTCAATATTATTACCACAAAATTTGCATTTTTTTGAATTGTCATGTTTATGAATAGTTAAACCTTGTTCTAACCAAGATAATACTTCAGCTGAAGGTATTTCATTTTTTTCATAGTTTCTATTCATAATAGATGCTATAGTATCAATTTCATCATCTGTCAAAGTTTCTATTTTCAATAGATTGATACCTTGAACAGTTGTTAGTTCTTTTTCATAACTTGAAGAATCTTTTACACCTTTTAAATCATCTTTAGATTTAACAACTTTTAATGCTGATTCTAAATCTTTTTCATATGAAACGACTAACTCTTTAACAGTTTCAGCAGTTCTTCTTTTTATTGAAGATTTTCCTTTTTTTAAATCAAAAATTCTATTAACTTCATCCTTAATATTTTGTTCTAAATCTTCCTTTTCTTTTTGTAGAATTGAAACATCTTTATAATTTTTCATTTTTTCTTCAATAGTTTTTTCTATATCAACATTTTCTTTACCAAAATTTGCTACTATTCCTTTCAAACCAGTGTTATTTTCTAACAATAAATTATCTTTAATATAGTCTTTATTAAAAAATCGATAATTATCTTCAGTTATTTTTGCATCTTTCTTTATTTCCATTAAAATACCTTTTGACAATGCAGTTTTACCTTTACCGTTATATCCAAAAAATAGGTTTTTTTGTTTAAATTGCTCTTCTTGATTTGGACCAGAATAATTTTTAAATGACTTAAAAGTATAATCATTAATTGATTGTATCATAAACTTCCTCCCAACAAAAAAGTATCATTCTATTGAATGATACGAAATCTATTCTAATTATACCATATTTAGAAAAATATTAAAGTTATTTATGTTATTTTATTAAATTAATTAGAGTCATCAAATAATTGTCTAATATCTATTTCTAAAGCATCAGCAAACTTTCCTATTGTTTCTAGTAATGGTGTTTTATCTATTGATAAGCACTCTAAATCTCTAACATAGCCATGAGTAAGGCCTGTTAAATCAGCAAGTTCTTGAAGTGTGTACTTTCTCATTAAGCGATATTTCTTTATATTTTTTCTAACAATTAATGATAATTGTTGTTTAGAATATCTGCTAGTCAAAGTACCTCACTTCCTTTCTAATAAAATTATTTCACATAAAGAATGAAAAATATGTCGTCTGTGTGAAGTTTTTATGATATAATTAGAAATGAAAGGAGATAAGGTTTGTATGAAGGCAAAAAAATGTAAACATTGCCAAGAGGAAATTGCAAAAAGCGCAAAAAGATGTCCTAAATGTGGTGGAAAATTAGGAATGCCAGGATGGGCTAAAGCATTAATTATTGTAATAATTATATTTGGTTGTATTGCAGGATGTGTTAATGGATGTTCAAATGCTGTAAATGATGCCGTTGAAGACACTAAAAATTCTTACCAGGATATAAACGGAAAAACTTCATTTAAAGTAAATGAGACATTCCAAAATAAATATGAAAAAATCACAATGACTGAAGTAAATACAAATTTCACAGATTATAACGAATATTTAGGACCTAAAGATGGCAATAAAGTTATTATGTTAAAATTCGAAGTTGAAAACATTAATAATGAAAATGATGAATTATATGTTAGTAGCATGAGCTTTAACGCATATGCAGATGGCACAGCGGTTGATTCATTCTATGGTGGAAGTGATAAATACAATGACTTGTCAGCTACTGTTGGAAAAGGAAAAAAAGCTGTTGGCTATATGTTCTATGAAGTTCCTGAAAATGCACAAAAAATAACTGTTGAATATAATGCAGATTTTTGGACTGACGGAAATACTATTGAATTTATCATTCAATAAAAGAAAAAAACTGGCTAATTTATATAGTCAGTTTTATAATGCTATCAATTTATATAAAGCAAAAGGAAGAGATAAACTCTTCCTTTTGAAATACTTCTACCAAGTGTATAAATACACCTGCAACAATCTAAAGTACTTTAATTATACCATTATTGTTTACTAAGTCAACACTTTTTCACGATTTTCTTTAGATTTATTATAATTAGTATTTTTCTTTCTAATAGTTCTATTTGTTTCTTTTATTTCTTCAAAAGCATAATATTTCATTATTATTTTTAAGATAACATCATTATCTTTTTTTGAAATAGTTGCAATTTTATTATTAAGATAATATGGTTCTCTAATTCTATTACAACTAATATTAATTAAATTTTCTATCCTAGCAGTTCCTAATTTTTCATCTAATAAATCATAATGAAAATAGTAATTATCATCTTTATGTTTTGAAGTAAGTGGTATAGCAGTCCACATTTTTTTATTTGATGAACTTCTCCACAATATTGCTGGTCTTAACTTTCTTAATTCACTACCAATATTATAACCCAAATCCACCCAATATATTGCTCCAATTTTTAGATTAGTAGTATCATCAGGATTTCTATTTATAAGTTTTAATTTATCTTTACACCATTTATTGGTTCTTCTCCAAGTTAGTTGAATTAAACCAAAATTTTAAGACGGAGCA